>Ga0172382_10002821_pt1 | contig 28275 bp, 15 predicted proteins | sample Leawel138RmetaG_FD_122245 | JGI IMG/M metagenome (GOLD analysis project Ga0172382, IMG submission 122245) | Leachate microbial communities from a municipal landfill in Southern Ontario, Canada - Leachate well 138R metaG | ecosystem: Engineered > Solid waste > Landfill > Unclassified | place...
AATTTTTTATAACTGCATTGGCGCTATCGATTTACCAAAATAAACGAAAAAACGGCATAGCCTAATATCAACGACTATGCCGAATTTTTCAGGAATTATAAATCCCTATCTGACCGCCCCTAAGAGGTGATGCGTTTGTTTGATACTCTTCCACCCCCTATATTCCAAAATAGTGTGCAATCAACTAGGCTGAGGAGTTGTTCAACAGTGCCGGGCACCGTTTATGTCACGGTAAGCGCAAATAGGATAATTCAGGATGTCTAAAACGTCCTGTCCACTCCGATATGCCCAAAGGCATACAAGACGCTAACTAACCTATTGAAGTATTCTGAAACATACTAGGCACACATAGACTACGAAAGGTTCAGAAAATGGACCTGTCTATTAGCAGTAGCATTGTGGAAAGTGCCTCTAAGTAGCTAATACAGTAAGGTTTTGCAGCGTATGCATGTGGGCTTCTCTTGCGTTTAGACTGGGCAAACAAAAGGCTGAACAACCAACGTCTTCCAATCGCTAAATACGCCCGATGGTTTCGGCAACTCGGTTCGGTAGCGCTGGTACGCGAAATCCCTATCCAAATACCCAATAGGAGGCTGCACCGATGGCTCATGACTTGATAACGCTTGCACACAGAGTTGAAAAGATCCTTCCTGATCCGCTTGTTCGTGCCACTCAGCTTGAAGCACTGGCGGATTCGCTGACCTACGCCCAAGCTCGGAATTCAGCAATATGGCTGGTGCATGTACGTTCGGATCGTATCCGCCTTTTTACCGGGCGCCTCATCGTCCTGACGCTTATGGATCGCGATCTCTGGGTAACCACCGATGCGTCGGAAAATGAAGATAGCCTGTCAGGCCTGCGCTCCTGGGCGTGGGATACCCAATCGTATCCGAGATACAAACGTCCTCCCTCCAGAAACGGATTTTACAATCCTAGACTCGACCGAGAACGCGACTGGTTGGCAATTCAAACGGCGCACTTCAGCTATCTTGATCATGTGTTAGCCCGATATCACACGGTCGATCCCCGAAGCGTTGCTCGGCATGAACCCCTCATCACGGAATACTTGAGCATCGTTCTGGGACGACCAATGCCCGGAATGGAGTCGCCACTGGTTTCCGAACCCATGTCAGACGCCGCAGGTTTCCGGGAGGGCTCGACCACCCGCGTACCGGTAAACAGGTTTGAGCGGAATCACCGGGCGCGTGAGGAGTGCTTGCGCCACCACGGCCACAATTGTATAGCATGCGGGATGTCCTTTTATGAACGCTATGGCCCCGAGATGGATGGCTTCATTCATGTCCATCACCTTATTCCCCTTTCCGAGATTCGCCAGGGATACTACGTTGACCCTATACGCGACCTCGTACCTGTCTGCCCCAACTGCCACGCAGCATTGCACGCAGAAGGTGGAGCCGTACGCAGCATTGAGGAAGTCCGCAAAATGCTAAAACATCAGCAGAAGAAGTGCCTATAGGCGTGCTCAGGTCCAGGTATCTCCACCTACACCTGAGTACACCACCGACATAGGAATTTGTCTGGTCTATTCTGGTCATTTGGAGAGAGGTCATCCGGGCTGTGGGGATGTTAAACACGAAAGGAGACATGCTTATATGCGTACGTTAACTCATTTGGCTGTGTTCGAACCGACAGAGACAGGATATAGCGTTGACTTTCCGTATCTGCCTGAACGCGTAAGTGTCGGTACAGATCTGCAAGACGCGCAAAAGCAGGCAACCGATGCCCTCAGCCTACACATTTACGGTATGGAAAAAGATGGTGAGTCACCCCGCTAAGCATAGGCTTACCAGTCTCTGTGTTTTGAACATTGTCCCGAAGCGAACTTGACAACCATGCGGTCAAAACAAACGGATACACCTGCAGAAGCCGCTTAAACAGACTACGTAGAACGTACTGATGGAGACTTTGAAACATGCAATGAGACTGAGCTTTGTGGATACTATCTATATGCCTCAGGTGCGGGAGTACTTTAAGGCTCAAGGATAAGTTCCTTGGACAACCTTTTAAAGGACATTTACCAACGTTAGAGGAAATCCTTTGGTTGATAAAACAAAGACAGGCGATTTACGGGGTCTATACTTTCTTAGCATCGTCTGTATATCAGAATTGGATAGCGGGTAACGCTGCCGGTAGTTTCCGCTAGTGAACCGGCAATCATAGATAAGTGGCAGACTCATTTGAGTTAGTGGGTCATCCTCTTTAAACTGCCTTATCTGACTTGCTTGGGCAGCGTGGAGTAACATAGATGTAGTGTCATCTCATATTGAATGAGTAGGCAGACAACCTCTAGGTACAACCCACCAACTCGTATCTTCTAGCTTATACCTGTTATGGGGGCATCCCCTGAAATGATGTCTGTCGGATAGGCCATCCTTGCGTTTGTCATCCTGTAGGCTCCGTTCATGGATTTATGAAACTCTTCTCTATCATTCGAACACCTAATCCGAGAGGATATCACTACTCACGGCCAAGCAGCTCTCCAAGGAAAGTCTTCGCCACACCTCGATTAAGCACATCATGGTAAAACTGATTCGAATAATTACGCAGACAGCAGTAACAACTACTATCGCAGTCACAAGCATCCATCCTTCGGTAAGCCGCCTCGAGAACTTTTGTCAGTTTCGAGGGCTTCCCTAGTTGCTGCACATGCCCAACACCGCCGGCCACAGCATCAAACAAGACAAGGCTGGTGGGTAATCCTGGGGAACTTCCCCACTGGATGCAACCGTCGATTTCACTACGATGAACCTCCAGTGCCAAGCAAGCCCCCTCGATGAGGGCATATAATAGGGAATACCAAAACTCGGCGGTATCCGGGGTAGCAAGTCCAAATTCGATTCGAGCAATGTCGCTCCTAAACTCATACCCTAAAGCAACCCATTCCAGTCTCCTTCTGCAATCCCGGCCGTAGGGAGTTTTATGAGTTCCGACAGGTTGTCTTGAACCTCCGATCGCTGCGTAACCACAAGATGGACAAAGCAAGTAACCTCTTCCGCCGGCATTGTTCACCACTGCTAACTTTCCTTGTTTGGAGGTAAGCACCTGTACCATCCCATTCACCATAGAGTTCTCAATGGTCTCAGCATTAGTCTCAATCCCTGAAAAAGACACTCGTCCAGCATAGACCCGTTTCAGATTACGGCTTCCGGCTTCGGCAGGTTCCTTTGGATCTGCAAGGAACCCAAACTCTGGCACCACAAAGACCACACACTTGACCGTGTTACCACAGGTATCACATTTTACTTCTCTACTTCCGTCACCCGTATCTAGTTCGGTGACATAGTTCCTACAAAGCTTACACTCACCATAAAGATACCGCAGCCAGCGTCGTTGAGGATAAACCTGGAGGTACCGACTTGTCCATACCTTTCCCCCGGCCACTACTTCGCTGTCCGGAGCGTATTCCGACACGGCCATTCTTAGGCTACGCTCCAGCTCAATATCCGAATTAGCAGAGGCATTTGATTTCAGGTCTAGATTAACCACATCGACGGGAAAGCCATATCTTGGTAGCACATTCCTACTAGCGAGGAAGTTAATCAATGGTCGTCTTTTGATGGTATTCATCAAATAAACCACTTGAGCCGTACTTATATATTTTTTCGCCAGTTCATCGTTTCGGGCCTCTAGCCTTCTTAGATCGTCTTCCACTTCGTACCGTGCACAGGTTAAAGGACCAGGCTCCAGAGCATCAAGGGGTGCTAGTAGCCTCTTTACCCATTGCCAAGAGTCAACCCCTAACTGTTCCTTGAGACCATCTGGTACTACATGGTTAATCCGTTGCTGCACGATTGACGGTTTTAGTGCTAAGTATTCCATTAATATATCGACACCGGCTCCTCCCCCGTTATCCTCGAAGAAGCCTCCTACATTACCAACATATTCCGGATAATTTCGCCAGAACTCTGCCAAGGCGACGGCATAGACATGTCTAAGTACGATCTTTTCGTTACGCAGATCAAAATGAGGTGGTGTAATGTGTCCTTTGATCATTAAATCGGGATTCCAGTAATGAAAGGAGTCATGAGGACGATCCTGGGCATAGGAAACAACCATGGCCGCGGTGCCGGCACGTCGACCGGCTCGCCCCGCTCGTTGTACATAATTTGCCGGCGACGGTGGTACGTTTTTCATGAGTACGGCCTCTAGATCACCTAGATCAACACCAAGCTCAAAGGTGGTAGAACAGCTGAGGATATTAATGAGTCCCTTCTGAAAATCTGTCTGAAAGGAACTAGCAGCATCCGGGGTTAATTGTGCAGTGTGTTCCTTAGCATTCATCTTCTTCGGTAGGTTCGGAGCAACGTAAAGACGCACATAGTGATTTCTGGCTAAACGTTCCGAAATATCCACCGGACTAAGCGTTCCCTGACACCGGTATTTGGGACAAACCCCGCGGATATTGTGCAATGTAAGACTGCCGCATTGATCACAAATATGCCAAACTGGGAACTGGTGGCTATCATATGCAAGTACGTGCCATTTTTCAGCCACTAGCTGGTAACTAATAATCCCCTGCTGGTTTTGCGGATTGTATGTCGCAAAATACTTAGACCAGGGCTTATCGGGCAAATGGGGAGCAAACTCCCATTTCCACATTTGTTCTAGGATCTGCCATATGTGCTCTTTTTCGTTCCCGGTATAACCTAGACGGTGCATAAGCCTTTTGAGGTAATCCGCTCGGCCGTTGGAACCTGCTTGGGGCATCCAACCCATAATCCCCTGTTTAGAGCCAGGTGTCAAGCGAATCGATTTGGTCAAATTGCCCGGTGCAAGCGCCTCATGTTTTAAGTCCAATCCTTCCCTAGGTAAACAGACCGCGCCACTCCTGCGTAACGTGCCGAGAAGGATATTAATTAGATCCCAGACCTCATCATCTGTTAAACCCAAACTACGCTCATAAAAACGAGCAGTCCGCCACCTAGGCGGACGCTCCAATACAAATCCCAAAAGTCCTAACGTTTCTAGTCCATGACGACCCGGTCTGGTAAACTCATTTAAAACCCACGCCTGTGCGTCAATGTTAATATCTCGAGCACTTTTCTCGAAGACTGGTCTGGCCATCTGGCTAGCCCTTCTCCATAGATCGGATACACTTAAAGGTAGTTCCGGCTGCTCGTTAATGGCCTCACGGGCCGCTGTTAAAATCAGGTTGCGCCACAGTACACGTTCGTAGGAATCCTGCATATAGGGGGCAAAATAGGCGGCATCCTGGCGGCTATCCGAAAACACCAACAGCTTCTTACCGGGCTCCTCTACTTCTGGTATGTAATTGTCCCAATCATCATCAAAGTCTGGCATCGTGGGTACATCCGCCTTCTGCGATGTACCATCATTCACATGTAGTTCCTGGTACAAGGCGGTGGCAATAACACTAGCAGCGGCCTCCGAGGATGTGGACACCCGTCGAACGATACCATGTTTTGTAGCACTGGCACCACACATAGCACAACGGGTGACTTGGGCCTTGGTTTGAATAAGTACGATCTGTTTTACCCCGCAACTACAGTCAGGTTCAACTCCTTCTTCATTCCGGAGCTTCCCACAGACCGGACAGAGCATATAAGCTTGGGTGTCTGGATCCAAAGCATAAATCCCTTCATCTTCGTTGGCCTCAAGCCTCCCCCATTCTTCTATGTTACAGACAGCGTAGTATTGCAGACTTGACTCGTCGGTCGCCACTGGAGATAAACATCGTCCGAGCCCATCTTCCGCTTCATCTGTCGCTCCTTGAATATACGGGGTACCACAATTGGAGCAAACCCCGATCTCGTAAGCGGGAGCGGCTCCCCCGGCATAAGGCACGGTAGTGGTCCGTACTAAATGAAGTCTAGGTTCAGGGACAAAGGACAACCATGCACCATTCAAGGCTCGAAGCATCAGATGATAGCGAGCGGGCAATAACGGATTGCTATCCTCAGTAGGTCGTGCCCGTACAGCCAAGTCTACTAAGGAGACAATTGTAGTTTCGGCCTCCGTAAGGCTTAGCTGCTGTTCAAACATACACTCGGCAAGTTCCACGATGGTTATGGGATTATCTTCCAAGATCTCCTGCATGCGAACCATGTTTTCATCACCCTGTAGGACCGCATACAGAAAAGCATCCAAAGAAGAGCCGGCCCTCTTTTTTGCCTCCACTAGTACTGAAACTGGTACACCGGCTAATTTACCAGCTTCAATAAGTCGATCGAGCAGCGCCTCTTCGGTTTCATCCTTTAGTAATGTCACCCATTCTGCGTAGAGGCTTCGCTCTGGTTTACCCCACACCACGCCGTAATTCACAGATTGCCGGGTCGCCACCACTAAATCCTGCCTATTGTTATCCCCAGGCACATATACGAAGTCTTCACTAAAAAGTTGCGAGGCGAACTCCATAATCCCCTGAGCATCATCGATGCCCCTGCCCAAAGTAGCGCTAGTGGCCACACATTGTAGTCTCTGAGTATCATCTTTGCGGACCCGGTCCTTAACGCGGCGTAAAAGCATTGCCGTCTCAATTCCTTTTATGCCCGAGTAAGTATGGGCTTCATCAAGAACGATAAATCGCCACCGATTAGCGTCTGGTCCATCGAAGAAGACATTGTCTGCTGGCCGTAACAACAGATACTCCAGCATAGCGTAGTTGGTAATCAAAATATGGGGTGGGCTCTGTTGCATCTGCTCCCGGGAGATCATTTCATTAGGAAGTGGATCACGCTGAAACATACTCCTATAAGACTCCAGGGCATCTTTCTCCCGATGCTTGGTTTCACCTGTATAGCGGCCAAAGGTGATAAACTCAAAGGATTCAAACATGGAATGCAGTCTATTTACTTGATCATTGGCCAAGGCGTTCATCGGATAAAGAAGCAAAGCCCTGATGCCGGGAGTAAGGGTACCAGCTTCATACTCACGGAAAAGGTAATTACAAATGGGAATCATAAAGCATTCCGTCTTTCCACTACCGGTCCCCGTAGCTACTACCAAATTGCGTTCCCCTAGGATCATCTTACGGATGGCCTCTTCTTGGTGCTGGTACAATCTCATCGACATTTTGTCCGAACACCTAGCAAATAATGGTGATAAAATTCCTTCCTCGACCAGCTCCGCAATGGTATATGTAGTCTTAAATGGCGGTGTTGCCTGTACAAAGGGGCCACTTACGAAATTGCCTCCTTGCCGAAGGGCCTCCTGAAACTGACGATGCAACCGGGCATCAGCGAATTCAAAAGAAGTCCCCAAGTAGCCGTAATACGCCTCCGCAATGGCGTTGCTTGTTCGAATTGGATGTAGGCTCATTGTTCACAAACCTTCCCTGCTCTGATGTTTGAAATTAGATGATGTACTAAGTCCTGGTAGGCTCCGATCAAGACTCCCCCTAAACGAGTAGCATCTTTTAGCTCCTGATCGCATATGGGAAGTGGCCGGAAACTGCTATCAGCGATGATGGTTAGGTAATCAGCTGTTCCTTCGCTCTGGTGAGTTGTCGCTTCAATTAGTTCGTCTAGATCGTATTCCATGATCAAACGCACCCGTAGATGCCCCCGACAATTTTCAAAGGATTTACATTTGGGGTAATGGATCTCGTGCCAAACGGACTGTTCGATCACCTGTCTAGGATGAGGGCAATTCGGATTGGCGCACTTCCCAAGACGCTCCTTAAAAACGAGGTCAAATTCCTGATCATCATGGGGATTGACCTCTAACTTCACCACTCCCGCAAGCTCCGGCACGTCCAGGGGAAAAGTCTCTTGTTTTTCTTGTGGCGCTGCCAATGTCTTCAGAATCTCTTTAGACTTCTTGGGTGTCACCGAAATAGGTTGACCTATCTCCCGAGTAATCCATAGGCGCCACCCTTGATCAAGGGTGTTCAAAAGATCATACCAATAGGCCGCTTCAGCACGACTAATCGACTTTGCGGAAGCGAGACTTCTCCCTACAGTAATAAATCGGTACACTTCATAATCCAAAGAGTAGACACCAACGATACTAACATCACCATTGCAGTTATCGATAGCAAACTCGAACTGACCTCGTTCATTCCTGCTAAGATTAAACTCCTCCAAGTGGGGCCGTATTCCGTCACGTAAAACTACGCCCTTTACGCTTAGAAGTCCTTCGGGAGAAACCACAACTGTGCCAGTTAGCCTGTTGCCTTCTCTATGGACCTCAAACCCCCTAATCTGGTATCTTCCATCAGATACATAAATTAGCGAGCCCCGATCACTCGGATGCCAAAGTGCTTCACTTTCTTCCATCAGGCTTAGGTAATAAGGACCGGGTTGGATTCCTTCATCCTCCAACACACATTGGTTCGCTCCCGCCTCAATCGTCGATCCATAGCTTCGCTTTGCATCGTTCCAAGCTGGTTGTAAGGTGACAAGCATCCGGCTATGGGGTGCAAGGCCAACCCAACTTAATACCAACTGCCGGTTATCCACCAACGTGGCACTTAGTTCCTGAGGTACCCATTTCGCGTACAAAGTTGCTACTTGAATGGGCGGTACCGCCGGGGTTAAGTCATGATCATAAAGCATCACATATAGCGGTAGGCTCGGACCATGCTGTCTGACGAGCTCAGGAAGATTACTCAGATCAAAATCATATACCAGTTCACCCGCATCTACAGACCTGGTGAAAACTTCGGTTGACCCTACCTTTAGAACAATGCGGCCGATGAACGAAGAGGTAATCATTACCGCCAAGCATTCATACTCGTCGTCTTCAATCTGATCGATCCAAATGCTTTCCGGGGATGTAGTCCACCGTTTTCGATCCAGGGTTCCTCTAAAATTCCACTGGACAATCGGAAGCTCAATAGAAATGGGTAGAGCAGTGTTTTGATAACTTAACTCGCCATAGATGATGAGCCGACTCAGATCTAACCCAAGCTCAACAACATCCTCATACGCTCCAATCACCGTTGCACCCCGATTGACCGTCAACTGCCAACCCGAAGGAACAATGACATCGACTGGTGCCACTGCGTTTTCCTCCGGAAGAAACACCGAAGCTGCATAATCCAGTAGAAAACCTGGTAGGTTAATCAGGGTGAGTTCTCTATCTAACCCGAGTGCATCCACCCAAGAAAACGTAATTTTGAAGGGGCTCTCTAGGGAAGTATCCATAAGGTCCATCAGCAGGTTCAGGTTTGTCCAACGATCATCTTGGGTGACCATTTCGAGCAATTCGGTCATATCCCATTCCACTCGTCGGTTCTCAGTTAGCATGTCCACAACAAGGCAAAGTTGATTAAACACGGGCCTTGGTCCTTCATCACGCTCCTCGGTCAGAAAGCGTAGTTGTGGCAACTCTCCAGCATAGATTGGACATCCTCGACTATAGGCTCCGTGCACCCTTTGACCCTCATGCAGATCTATTTCCTCATCCAGAAGTTCTGCCTTAACCCGGTAGGTCATCAAAGCGGTACCCAACCTCACCTGCAGCTCGAGATTCTCACACTCCCGCAGATCCAATGTAAGCAGATGAAAGCCCGCCTCAACAGAGAACTCCTTTTCGCTTCTAATCGTTGTTTCCGGCAACACCTGAGCACCCTGAGCAACTAACATTAAGACATGGGGATAACGCAGCAGATCGCGGTTAATCGGCCGACCGGAAAGAGAGAAAACGGCACAGAGCTCACAGTTATCGAGGCTCTGTACTAAAGATGATGCTAACACATCTCCGCCGTAATCAATTTCCAGCTGAAATGGTCCACCAACTTCAGGTAGAGTTAGTTCCGCAGGTTGGACCCTAATCCCATCATGTATTCTACTAGCATCTAGAATAACTCGGTCTACAGTAGTACCGTCCTTGTCCTTCAACAGGGCATACAACCAAGCCTGCCGGTCAAAATCGCCTAGGAATTCTTGTTCTTTGATCCGCAGGATGAGGGCGTTCTTTTCGATATCAAGCCAGGTCTCGTGCCGCATGCTAGAGGCCCTCTGGCGGCTTCGTCTCTTGCGGTCAGTCAGCACAGGACTACTGCCAACACTGACCTCCCGGTGGCCTGCTCGTTCCAAGGCATTCAACAATCTGCTAGGAGCAACCTCTTGTCGTTCTAGAGAAAGACCGGAAGGGGCACCAAGCCACTCGGCGGTAATGATCACCCATTGCGCAGCCCAACTACCTCCATATTCGAGGAAATCTATTATAGGCTCTGGTATCTTCCACTGACTTTCTCGCCAGTAGGGATCTCGTAGCCTAGCCCTATGGCGTTCCAGTACAGCACGGGGGGTTACCAAACCATACTGAACAAAATTACAATATACCAGGTTAATGAACTGATTCATATAGCAATTGGGAATACCTGCGTGAAACAACAGCTGAGAAACAAAAAGATTTTGCCGTTGTGCTTGACATATGGCGAGGTCATAGCATTCCTGACAGATCCTTATGGACTCTCTAAGCTCATACACAACTTGCTTATCATGACCAAGCCGCTCCGCGATTAGTGGCCAAACTTCCCCGTCTTTGTACTCATCAGCGGCTAGATGAACCAACACATACGCTACCGCGCACGGATAGACTTTAGCTAAGTCTTTTGCCTGCCTTGATGTATTATGAGCTTCCTCAAGCTCTATGGATAGTAGCGTAATTAGTTCTTCTAAGTGGACTTCATCCAGTTCGATGCATCCTATGAACTTGACGTGCGGTAAAATCTCTTGGAGGGAGAACTCATAATCGGCGATACTAGCATGGGAGGAAACTTCAAGTCTTAAAGGCTTAAGAAGGATGGGTTCGTAATAGGCTTCCTCAACTTCGTAATACTTGCTTGACTTATTTTCAAGAGGTACAACCTCCGACGGGGAATCCAACACCCTATCTCGCAGTTCTGACTGCCATCTACGTGCCGTTTTCCGAAAAACGTTAGCTAGATATATGGGGGTAACGGAAGCTGGAAATACTTGCGAAGAGCGCTTGTTGGGGTCATCCGGTGGGGGAACCTGCATAACTACGTATTCCACTGAGCGGAATCGGCAACTGCCACCCTTCATCCGATATCTGGCCATGACCACTACCTTCTGCCCTTCTGCCCATCGGGGGCTGGCGGTAAAGCCTATCAGGCAGTTTTCCCTAGATACTCTTTGGTCATGTTTGTCTATGAAGGTGAAATGCCAATCCGCGAAGAATGCATCATTTCTAATTCTCTTACATGCTTTAGCTAAGGTTCGGGCAGGTTTAGATAACCGTCGATGCAATCTGCGGACTTCTAGCGACTGGATAACCTGGTCCATCCCCTGATCACCCTTCAGAGTATTCTTATGCCAATATATGGTTATTCGTCATAACGTAATGCGATTCCTGCAAAATCTCGTATTTAACACTATTAATTACGATAATGATCTATATAATTGGTGTGTCCGAACCTGTTATGCGGGTGCTCAGTAAGCTTCTTGTTCTCTCGAAGGTGAAAGCAAACTAGGAAATTCCTGTCAAACCTATTTGGCCGGTGTAGAAGTCATGAGTCCAAATGTCCCTCTAGTATCACTATCTGCACATTCCCAACGTCCATAGCCAACAACAAGAGGCAGAACCAACTGATTGGTTATGCGTGTTTTAGAACGTAGTTAGCTCTTCAAAAATCTTAATTGCATACAGATCTGTCATACCTGAAACGAAAGCCACGACCGTGCGGACATAGGCGTGTTGGTCTAGAATATCATCTATAATTCGGTTTCTCGACCTAGCGGCAATGCGTTCCAGTTTACCGTCAAGAACAGGGTTTCTCCGCATGGTGGAGTACCTCACTAGCCATTGCGCAAAGCTATCTGCCAACTTTGGATACACTGTCGCGGATTGCAGAACCCGGTTAAGGGTGTTCCTGCCATCGTAGTATCCCATTAAGGTATCGTAGATCGAATTAATAATCAGATCAGCATACTTGTTGTAAATTGATATTCTCTTATGCGCATATATATTCTGGTTGCTGAAGTCCCTTATTCTCGCCATCAACTTGGAGCCTTTTTTCGATAATTGAATACCCGAATTGGGGCAACTGTGGTCACATAAGTCCACCATGAGTACATGCATCAGGAACGTGTTCTTCATTTCTGGTGGTGTCTCACCAAGACACTCTCTCAAGATACAAGATAGCTCGTCCAGTTCCCCATCCGAGAGTATCCCCAAAAGCATAGCATCTTCTATGTCCCGGCCTAGATAGGAGATCTTATCGGCTACTTTTACAACACAGCCTTCCCAAGTATATGGTGCCACGGCATTCACATGTGTAATGGACCTTAGGTCAATGATTTCGTTTCTTGGTCTTATTGCAGTTTCATCGACTTCACCGCAATGTAGAACAATTCCGTCACGAACGGCATACGTGAGGTTTAGATTGCTTTCAAAACCTTCAGGATCTGGAATCGTTTCGTAGTCATCAACAAATACAAGCCCGTTCCGCTCATGCCAAAAATCATCCCCTGTGGCATCCTTCATTAATCTCGCTAGGACTTTTTCGCCGGTATGACCAAAGGGGGGATGGCCCAGGTCGTGGCCAGTTGCAATAGCTGTGGTCAACTCTGTATTTAGACCCAAGAACTTAGCGACTGTATAGCTAACTGAAGCAACATGGTTTACATGCTCAATCCGTGTACAGACATGGTCATTGGAAGTGGCAAAAAAGACTTGTGTCTTATGTTTCAATCTTCTATACGCCAAGCTGTGCAGGATCCTATTGTAGTCCCTCACAAACTCGCTTCGCATATCCCCTTCCCGGGCATATAGTTGTGACTCCCGCCTGATACAAGATTCCCATTTCGCATGCTCTTCTGTGATACCACATTTCTGGAACAAATTCCTGTTCATATTAGATGCCTCCCAAGTAACAACGTAATATGGAAGATGTTGACTAGTATTAACCTGTATTCGATGAAAGCAATCCATATTAGTATTTTGGAGTCACGCGATCCACGTTGCGGGCTGAGTAGAACTGTAATTCTAGCTACGGCATCGAGGAAATCTGTTAAGGTCACCGTGCCAAACCAAGGTGGACCTCAATGGCCCTAAGATATACTTCAAGATGCAGACCGAAAAATAGCGTCTGTTGCATATCTAGGTCATTTATTTGGGTATTGAACCGACAGAAATGGAATCTAGCGTTTATTTTTCGTTCTTCCCGGATGCGTAAGAGTGGGTTTAGATTCCAAGGACAAACAAAAGCACCGATGTCCTGAACTACACATACGGCATTTGCCTTATAAACCACCAGTCATGCTTCATGATCCTTTAACCTTGGCTCAACCGTGAGAGAATCAAATACAGCGGTTTTCCCTTGACGACTCCTGAGCACATCAGCTCTAATCACTGAACCGGCCAAGGGCCTTCTTGAAGACCCATATATTCCTTTTCGAGGCAACACAAAGACAGGCTACCTCTCCCTTATCCTAAGTTGCTAGCGTACCCTAGTTGGTAAAGCTACTCACCGCTTAGAAAACGTAAGCCGCTTCCCTGCGATTCTGCCGCCGTCGCTTCTCCTCATCTTAACATGGGCTTCCACCATCTGTTCAGCGCTATAATGATAAATGGGGCCATGGCGGCCCCTATTTCATAATAGTCATGTAATATCCTTGAAGCTGGGATGGAAAATCACCGAGGTAAAAGACAGTGTTGTCAAAGGTACCAATATAGTCTTCCCCGAGCATTTTGTATAGATGGGAACGCATGGTAAACTCTGGGAGCTTACCAATGATCTTCTCGCCGTCAAAAAGGAAACTGACCTGGACCGGGGCGGCAAAGCTGCCGTCTGGGGTGAACTCCCCGCCGGAACTGATCATCACCAGAATAGCTGGCTGCCCTGAAAGAGCACTCTTCAAGTCTTGGGAATCGGTCCTAAAATACAGAGGGGCTGTGGTCAGGGTGGGCATATCATCGTAGGCTCCTGAGGCAGAACCGGTGTGCGGCAGGTTGTAAAGCGAAGCATTTTTCTTATCTGTAAAGACCCCGACCAGCTTTCCGGTTTCAATCAGAGCGTAGCGATCCTCCGGCAAAACAACACCCTCCATGTCGAAGAAGGCCCCGGGATTGTGGCTGGGATTTCTGTTCTGCTCTACAGTAACCTTCTCGCTAAACAACTGCTCCCCCAGCTTGCCACTAAAAAGGGAGCTTCCGGTAGCAAACCGTTCACCGTTGAGGGATTTATTCAAAAAGTCCAAGAGATTATCCGGTGCCAACATGAACACAGGCAGGACTTCCCCTTCTGGCAAAGCCACAGGGTTACGGTATGCTTCCAGGTAGGAATGGTTAAAGGCCCAAAAGTCATCTAAGTCAAATTGACGACCGACACATATTAGGAAGCCATCAATTAGGTTGGCAGACTTCTTCTCCTTAAGGACCAGTTCTAAGGAGTAGTACGCATCTTTGTATTCCAGATCCAGTCCTTCACTATTACGCATCTGCATTAGTATCTCATCGGCGTAAATGGTCTGACTAAAGTCAAAATCCGCATACTCCTGGCGAAGCGTTTCTAGGACAGATTCTGTAATAGAGATGAGTTCCTCAGAACTCATGGGGTTATCATTGTAGTTGCGGTGGTCCTTCCTCTCCTTGGATAGAGCATAGGGGTAGGAAATACCGGTGCTCAGGTTTTGGATAGCGTCTTCCACCAGCACATCCTCAGACACTTGGCCAATTGCCCCAGATATGCCAATCGTCCCCTTTGCATAGACCCGGACACCCTTTCTGACGATGTCCTTCGTACGTATGGCATTGATCCGAGTATTTTGGATTCTCGCTGCAATCTCTTTTTCCCGAATGGTGATAAATTCTTGTTTCACTGCTCTCCCCCCTTACTGAACCTTGAGTTTTTTAACCCGGGTATACGGGCCGCCGAATCCAACGGGCAAGGGCCACTGTTCCATTTTGCCGCAGCCACCGCCTACGAAGCTCATTAGCTCAAACTCTTCGCTGACTGCATCTACTTCTGCCAAGGTGCCAAATACACTTCCGGTAACAACCGAGACCTTTACCGGCTTGGTGATTTGACCATTTTCGATTTTATATGCCCGGGCCGGAGCCAGAGTAAAGGTGGACATACCAGAACCATGTTTAATCGTATCCACGTAAATGCCATTTTCTATCTCCGCGATGATATCCTTAAGGGGTCTGTCCCCTTTTTCAATATAAGTGGTGGTCATGCGCACAATCGGCTCAAACTCGAAGTTCATGGCTCTAGCATTACCCGTAGGAGATTCCTCTAATAGAGCAGCTGTAGCTATACTGTGCAAGCGCCCTGTTAGGTTACCCTCGGTAATGAGATACGTCTTCTTACCCTTAGTACCCTCATCATCGTAGGGAACGTACCCATTACCAAGAACGGTACCATCATCAACAATGGTAAGCACATCCTGGCCGATCCTCTTGCCTAGGGCCCATTCGGCCTTCATGGTCTCATCCCCCACCATGAAGTCGGATTCGCTCTTGTGCCCAAAACTTTCATGGGTAAACACCCCGGTTGCTTCCGGACTGAGCAAAACAGGATACTCACCAGGGATCACAGATTCAGCTTCCCTAGTAAAAACAACACTCTTATCCAACTCGGTTTCAAAGAAGCTCTCCAGGTTCAGCAGCTCCTCAAAGGATACACCAGCCTTAGAAACACTTGCTTGGTTCTTATTCTCTTTGTAGGAGAGTTCCAGGTTAATACGAATACCTGCAGTCTGCTTATCAAAGATGACCGCAGTACCCTTGGATGTGTAGATGGACTTGATCGTCTTATTATCCACATAGAAGGATGAATGGTGCACGATTACCGGGTCTTTTATTAAGGCCAGATAACTCTCGAGCAATCTTCGTTTTTCCTCAACGGGTATGTCGGTTACTGAGTTTGTTCCATATTGCATGATAGTCGCTTGGTTTACTTCAAAGGCTTCGACAATAGGATGTTTGAGGATATCCGGCTTTGGAGTAGCCATCTTGGCCAAGGCATCAATTTGAGCCTGGATGCCATCAATATCCGTCGTGGAGCTATAGTACCAGCACTTACCGTCAAATACCCTGATGAATGCACCCTTGTTGTTACGTATCTTTTGTTGCTCAAGGGTCAGCTTCTTATAGCCGATTCTGGTATCAAAGGTCTCTTCGATGCGAACATCAACATACAATCCTTCAGGAAAATTATACATCCTACGCCTCCTCTCCGCATCTTGGTATTGCAGTATTCATCTTTAGTTATCGTCCTATGGTTTAATTATACACGACAAGTGTCCTCTCTGGTAGGACCGCGTACTACCTACCATGAGGCTGGTCCTTGCGGACACAGCTTGTACCGTCAGCTAACAAATATGGGCTTTAGTTGTATCGTGGTGGCCCCATCTCTCATTCCCCAAAAACCAGACCAAAGAGTCAAGACTGATCGAAAGGATGCCCGGTCTGACCCCCTAAATTCGGACATTATGCTACAATGGCTGTCCTTCTTATAGAATTGCTCACGAATGCTTGGTGATACTGTCGAGGGCTTTGGTAGTTGAGGCTACCATGTCTACGCCGTTCATTGTAGTAGCTCATATACTTGCTTACCTCAGTATAAGCGTAACTTCCAGAGCAAGAATAACTGGGCATAATCTTATCCAAAGCTTCGAGATAGATTACGGAAACATACTGAGAACCCCGATCGGATTGCCAAACTAAAGGTTGTGTGATCCGCCTTAACTCTTTGGCATCTTCGATACATTCAACGACCCATTTGGCTTCTAGCGTTTTGGAAAGACGCCAGGCAATAATCCTTCGTGAGAATAAGTCCATGATGCTTGTCAAATAGACAAATCCTTGCTGCTTAGTGTCCGTCATAACGGCAAAAGAATGCCACTTCCACTCCATAGCAGGGTCCAAGGACCCTTGGCCCGTGCACTACGCCCTGAACGCAGCTGCATCCTTTGAGCATAAACACATCTTTTACACGCTAAGAACCCTAGACAACCGAGGAAGCTACTTGGGTCTTATCCGGTTGACGTATGAGATATCCCTCCAATTAAGTTGCCTACACTGTTTAGAAGTAACACACATATAGGCTGGATCAATACCTGCCTTTGCTATATATATAAGCCTGATATCCCAAGACATCAACGAGTCTAAGTTAAGCTGATGTGTTAATCTAAGCAAGCAAAAGTAAGCCGGTCCAAGAACTCTGTAAATCCTAAAGCAAATGCAGCTTCTTCTTCTAGTTCCCACGCCTGATGAGCTATCGTGTAGGCCATTTTAGCTAGTCGCTCATAGTTGCGACGCTCGATCCTCTTAATCCCATGGGCTAGTATGCTTTGGTTGCGTTGGTCAACATTGGACCATAGGTCCTTTGGATTGATCCCTTGTAGGCTCGGATCCTCTAGCACCCGTAGTAGGACAGCCCCCTGCATCAGTCCAATGGGATGCGGCAAGGACGCCCCGCGATAAGACCCGATGGCCTCAACAAACGCGGCCTTAAACTTAGCAAACAGTTCTTCTGTCGTGATGCCAAGCTGGGCATAGTCCGGTTCTTTCGCGTCGATACCAAAGCAGGCCAACCGCCTTTGGATTGTCATTTCCAGCGTGCGGTACATCAATAACGATGCCATATCTAAACGACTTTGCTCTTCTCTGCGTCTGCCATTAGTCAAACAGGAACCAATCAATAACCAGGCGAGGTCCGGCTTGCTGATCGTCTCGTAGGCAGATTGTCGATCCAGTTCCTCTAAAGGGGCCAATAGAGAAGCTTGCTCACGGATTTTATCCTTGAGTGCTGGTAGCTGCCGATATGCCTCCATCAAAGTAACCGCCTTTACCAAATGGGAACGGGCCTTCTTGAAATCGAAGTCCTCCCATAGTTTGTAGGCTAGTGCTACTTCTTGGTAAATCTCGAAGACCTGTGGTTCAGGCACCCTAGAACGTACGGAAACGATCGCATCGATCGCCCCCGCATAGTCGTGTCGTTCACACTTCCGTTTGATTTCATCGAGTTCACGCTCTCCAAAAACCACCATGGGATCTTCTAAGCGGGCAACATACTCTGTTCCAGTAATAGGTCTCCGACCAGTTGGGTCATACTCGAGGTAATCAACATAAAGGATGTCTATTCCTGCCTGAGCTGCCGCCAAGGCTGCTCCAGCTGACATCAACTTCTTTCCACCGGTAATATCCATCGCGATTCGTCGCTCTCCCGTGGCATTATGAATGTCCCTAATAACTTGGTACACCTCAACCATAGTTGAAGAATCAACCGGGTAGGAGTTCCACCGGCTTGGTCTTAACCCTGTGGACTCCACAATTACATCTAGTTTCCTCCTTGACTCAGCAGTGACTAGAAAGCTTACTTCCTTTGGCCTGAGAACCGTGATCATTAGAATGACAGGTTCCGGAGAAAGACCCACACTGGTTATCAGGTGATCATATGTGGATTCTCCTTCCATCTCCTGCCATTTCCCTAGTGCGTGTTCGACAATAGTTGACAACAGATGTTCCACGTAGATTTTCGTCTTCTCGTCATCCTCAGCGCTTTTATAAGCTTCCACAAATTGTTCAAAGTCTTTGCGCATTGTCATCCCACCCCTTCTACATTAATTAGCCCCAATCTAGGCCCTTAGACTGTTGCCGAAGCTCTACAAAGTCCGACAGTATCACTGTAACCGGCGCAACAATGATCAAGATCGGGCTTCCCAGAGTCGGCCTGCTGATACCAACGCCATGCCAGAACTAGTTTCATGGAAAACCGTTCTGCGTGCGAACCAAGCTAAACACACTTCACCCCTTTGGCATTCTTAGACACAAGTAGGATGATGAAGAAACTAAGGTAAACAATCACAGAAGAAAGATGGCCAATCAAAATCCATAGTTTCCATCCTGGGATCGGTGCCTCCTCACCTTGTGTTTAGTCGTTCATATTCTGCTTAGCACGCTCTTTGCCTCTCGCGGTTGATCATATTCACCTAGGAACCTCCCTTGCAGCCATCGACCTTAGGCAACTCTGATTGTCTGAGAGTTCTTACTTCTGTTACTTGCAGGTCCCTTCAAAGGGAGGCATCCGGTCGTTCGGCACATTGCCCTTCAACACTGTGGAAGGTTTAGGCAACACCCGCCGTTTCTCATATCCTTCTCCATTCGGTACGTTGTTCTCGATATACTCATTGTAGTTCTTTCCGTTAATTCTTCCGAAGAAGAGATACCGTGTTCTATGGTTCCAGTCCTTGGGTAGTCCATCAAATTTCAACATACAGTGTAGCTCGTGTAAGCGTTCTGTCTGCCAAAGCTCCTCGACTGTTTTTACTTCGGGATTCACTCTTTCCGCAAAGCGATCTTGTAGCATCTGGGTATTCTCAACGGGTATTACCCCTGTATCTAGGTTCCCCGTACTATCGAAAAGCCAAGTATAGCGTTCTTGCCGTACGGTCCGGTACACCTTGATATCTTTCACTCTAATGCTGCCCAATCCCAAGGGTTTTCCCATCCCAATCTTATGTGCACAGCCTTCTGGTAAATCCAAAACTGTCAACAGACCGCCCAATTCGTCTGGGGTCAAATTCTCAAACCGAATGCGGCCTTTAAAGACATTGCCCCTTAGGACAGGCTGCACATAAGTATGGTGTTCCGTCTCTCCTTGATGTTCTCGAGACCGACACACATAATCGGCGCCGGGACGATGCCAGTAGAACTTAAAGCCCCTGATGGTAGCATCTTCAGAGTCCCAATGCTTTACCTGAGTAACCTTATCGGAGCTTTGTGTCAAGTAATGCTGGTAGGTGGTGGGCTTTGGTTGACTAAGGATTTTCAGTCGTACTGCCTTATCCCGGTACGCCCCTTTTTCTGCCGGCTCCACCAAGAACGCATCCTCAAAGAAGACTCGTCCCTGCCAAACCGCTAGTTCAGCACCATCTTTTCCTCTGCTTGCCGTTCTACCGAATAGAGCCTGGACAAAATCTACTTTGTCATCATACACCCCATAATAGGGATTAGCGTCTACCGTCCGCTTCTCGTAGGGGAAACGGAAATAGCGCGTATGCCCGAAAGAGACATGTTTTTCACCGTTTGCGTCCCATTCTACAAAGAAGCAGGGCGTCCCCCGCCCCTTTTGTCCGAAGATGAAGTCCTTATTTTTCTCAAGGATCGGCGTGTAACCAGACTCTAGATAGGCATCAACATCCCCTCTGGGAATCTCAATCTCCTCCGCCTGTGGATCCTCCTCATTGATTACCCACTGTCTCTTCTTTTTCTGCATGCTTCCAGAACAAACCAGCCAGCCACGATGCGTACAGTCTTCCTCCCTTCTCTCGGTGAACTTAGTAACACATTTTCCCTCCACTCGGAAAAAGCCTTCCTTACGCTTCCACTGTTCACTGCACCTATACTGAGCGTAACCTGCATCCAAATCGTCATTAATGGGTGTCGCAGGCCGGATGAACCATCTTTTTCCTTCTACATACAAGTAGCCGGCCTTTACCTTTTCATCTGCCATTTGTTCAGCATAAAGCTTCGCAGTGGGTTCATAGCTCTTAGATTGGTGATTTGGATTAGATCCGACTACGCGCATGAATAATTGCCCGTCATGCATCTGCCGCAAGGGTGCTGCGCTCAACACCTCTAGTAGCGTACGGATCATGCCCCGCAGGCTGCTCCCGGGTATTACTGGTTCTTTGCCCACTGAGAAGGGTTCTGTTTGAACGCCTGCTCTATTTTCCTGCAACGGCCACATCCCGCGAATATATGTGTCGGTTAAGCACTCGATTCGGTAGTCAATCCAACCTGTAAATAGCTGATCGTGGTAGCCATCCATATCCGGCACGGCTTTTCCATCTAACGTAAAGACCTCCTCCGGAGGAGGAACAAAGTTATAGGGTGCCCTACCGGCTCGTTCCTTAGCCACCGAACCCACATGCTGAAACCGGTTTTTAGACATCCCAACTACCTCCCTTCAGCTCTGGCAACGCAGGGTGGAGAGGTTTACCACAAGCTGTAGATAACCCTGTAAGAAAAGCATCCACAATCTGCGCTAAGTGCGTTTCCCGATCGTAATCTGCCACCTGGTTAACCTCAAGGCAGAGGGGCAAATCCTGCTCGGTAAACATGGCAGGGACAAAGAGCGAAAAGCCCCGTTGCTCATGTGCAACCCACCAAAGATCATCCACCTGCGCTACCTTAGTACCCCAAAGAGGGTGGCGCTCGGAAATCACTTCTGTCTCAGCAGATCTGAGCCTGAGCCTGCGTCCCCATCTTTGGCTTCCTTTCTGCCAAAGGTGCCACTCACCCCGATTTGTAAATATGCGTAAGTCCGTAAGTCGCGCCCAATCCACCTGGTTTCGCAAGTACAGCCGTTCTTTAGTTACCACGCCTAACCCGACAAAGGATGGCTCCTGGACAAAGGCCCAAGCCCAAGGGAAGTCATTATCCATAAGCTCCTTAGCGTAAACAAGCACATGCTCAACGGTTAACGGTACCAACAAATCATCCCAGCGGGTCACGCACATCCCCCCTGCCCGTAATTTTCCACCAGCTCCAGCACCAGATAACTTAACTCGTCCAAATCTTGCCCAGGACCAGGCACTACTTTCTCTGGCTCTCCGAGGGGCGATTCCCATGACCAGACAGACTCCCTGCCATCGGAGAATCGCCGTTTGAGCTCTGCCTTAGTGCCCATCACAACACCTCTACCTATACCCACCTCGCCACCGATGGGCAGGTCGCCTACATACAAATCCTTTAATACCAAGAGCAATAACCCGATCTCCGGCTCCCTTGGCTCTTCGATCGTTAGTTTCAGGATGAAATGGGGTCCCGGACCCGTAGGCCAAACAGCGGCTTCATCAAACAGGGCACCACTTAGGGCCCCGCCGGTAAACCGATCGATGGCGACCCGCCCCTGCACCATTGGTGCCACGTTCTCCAGGGGAACCTCCTCCACCAGGAGTCTACTAGCCCACAGGGACTCCTCCTCTCCTTCGAGGGGACCGAACAAATCATCCACCAACTTCATGGGCCAACCTTGGGTATTCACAATGCGCACAGCTCGATTCCTCAAAGCACCGGCAATGCTTGTTCCAGGAAGTACGGGCTTTTGATCAGCGTGGACATGAACCATATCCGGCGCTCCGGGAGACTCCACATAACTTCGTACCAGGAGCGAAGTTTTTAGATGCAGGTCCAGCGTCGCCTTAAACCAGGCCCGGTGGTCGGCAAGTTTCACTACCCGCTCTGACAAAGCAACTTGGGCATCCTCCACATCCCAGGGCTGATCGGTGAGCCAAGCGGCGACATGGCTAAGCTTGTTCATAGAAAGAACTCGAATATCCCAATTGTCCACTTGCCCCCGACCATAACCTCGCCTTGTCCGTGCCCCAAGCTGCATCTCCCCCAAAGCAAGCGCGTGGAGGAGGCCATAAAAGTAGCCCTCCAGAGCACGATCATCGCCTTGATGTAACACGAACTCCAACTGCATCAAGAAGCGAGTGCCAGTGTCAATAACCTCCAGATCATATTTTTTCGTGTCGATGGCTGTACCGGTTTTCGGGCAGATGGACACACCGTCTCGCAGAAGCGTCCGGCTTCTAGCACTAGTACAAATCCGCGCGTCTCGTACAATGACCTTGCTCATCTGATCCTCACGACCACTGCCCCCGAACAACTGTCGCGCCAGATCATCATTTCGACCGTAGCGGTAAAAGAGATAATGTCTAGCTGCACCGGCAATAGAGGTGCCTGGTATGAACGGCTCTCCATCCTGGTCTCGAATGAGCACCATATCGACTTCGGTTTCTGATGGGCACCCAAAGTGGGCCGGGGATAATAGGACCCACTCCCCCCGGGCATACACTCGCTTAATCACGGTGTCGGTGTCCTTCATATGCCATCCCCCCTCTTGTCCGCCTGCCTCCTCAGCTTGGCCAGGAGTTCCACAAGATACCGATAACACAACTTTTCCACAACTGCGGGATCAGCCAGCAAGCGTTCCTGAACCTGCCGGGACTCTTCCCATTCAGACCAGTTATATCTCGCCCTGCCAATCACCCGTTCTGCAACGAGAATCTCAGCCGTCTTCTCCGGAGAAGCGAACACTTCTACAAGATGTTTCTTCAGACTAACCTTCTTATGGTCTTCCCTTATGACCCCTTGCAAGTAGCACTTCTCCAAAGGTTCCCTGGCCCGATCTCGCAAAGACTCGATGCTTTTCTTCGCTATGCTCAAGCCGCTACGTAGCATCATACCCAGTCTGCCCAGGAGCGATTTTGTAGGAAGGGGCCCTATTACCTCCACCTGGTTTACGATTATGCTCACCTCATCATAGGCCTGACGGAGAATGATTTCCTCCACCACCTGCAGCACCTCTTCAGGTACCGCCCCGGTCGGATAGAAAATCCACTCTGACTCGGCCTTACCTAGCGTCCAACGTGGTGCAGCACCAAATCCTAGGCTGATCCGGCCAAAGCCTTCATCTTTACGCAAGCCTAGTCCTTCGTTGCGCTCTCGACTGAGATCCACTTTGTGATCAGTTGCGACCGCAAAGACCCAAGTGCTTCCCGAAGCCAAAGCTGGCCATTGGGTCCGGGGAAAACCAAGATGGGACTGATACCCCCCTACCCATTCCATCCGGGAAAACTGCGCTACTTCTTGTAACGCCTCAGGGGCTACCCCCATTAACTCTGCTAGTTCCTCCTTGGGAAACTCAGGCGCCGGGTGACCATTGCCGTTAGTACTAAGTAGGGGAGAAAGAAGGTTGACCACAAGGCAGCTTCCTGTCGTAGCAGCAGGGGCCCAGCCTTCCATGAAACCATCTTCGTCCACAACTTCTACAGCGCCCAAGTCAATCGTAGCATTACCTCCGTACTCAGCCCCCTTGGAACGCCCGACCCAGATCGTCCCCTGCTCCTGTAAGAACCTTTTCACAAACTCCAGGTCCGAGGCTGAACCGAGGATCACCCCGGCAAACCTCTGCCCCGCTTCAATGGACTCATAGGAAAAGAAGGTGCCGTCATGGGTATGATCATCATCGTCAGAGGGATTGCCTTTAGCCCGGCCAAACCGACGGTCTTGCGCCCGGACATGATGGGGAGATAGACGCGTCGCTACCGGCACCTTAACGTTCTTATTACCAGGACCAGCAACCGCAAATCCCAGCTGTCGCTCTAGTCTTGGTAGTTCTACAGGTTCATCGATGCACTGGTAGTAAGCTAAATCATAAAGCCTGAACTCATCACCCTTTTCCTTTCTAATGGAACGGGGGATGGGAAGACTTCGGCGTCCATCGGCCATCGGGTAAGCATTGAGAAACCGCAGACCTCCATCGACAAAGAGTCTCTGGAAGTCATCGTCTACACCACCCAGGTTTCTAATATATGCCCAGGCTACTGCCCCTTTAATGGTGCTACCTGGGATGTACCGATAGGTAGAAACCGTGTAGGAATCGCCCCACAGTCGGGCACAGATAGCCGGTCGATGCAAAGTCAAGCTAAATTGCAAAGCAGCCAACCTTCCGTCATCTTTCCCTCGTTCCAGTTTTAGAGGGCTCCCTGAACTGCCCTTTAAGACAGGGAACTCATCAATTGTGGCTTTGCCTAGGAGAAAATCGATGGCCTTTGCCGATAAGTCCATCCCAGCTCTTTCGAGGCTACAACGAACTGCCCCAAAACCCCGGGTGCGACTTGCCCCGAGGCATTTTAACCCAGAAGCCGCAAGGGCCAGGCCCATCAACTGTTTTTGGGTCAGGCTGCGGCCCATCTGCAAGGTAATATCGGCAACGAAGACTTGACCCGGATTCACCACCCGGATGCTCCGCAGGGTGTCCTTCTTTGCCGCACCAGAATCGTAGTCGATGGCAGTCTGTCTGCGGATCGAGGTAAGAGTCTCCAGCACGTCATATTTTGAAAACAGTGGTTTCTCCCGATATATGAACCAGTGTAACCATGGCTGCATACTCGCCTTTGCAGGCAAGTAAGCATCACCGATTATCAACGGACCACCCACTGCAGCTCCTCTTTCTCCGAACAGCTCGTCCGCGATAGGTAGCTGTATCCCATCTTCCCATAAAGCATCGCCAACATCCTGATAGGCATCTCGCCAGAGACCCTTGAGACGTTTTCCTGGTATGTAGGGCAGACCATAGTCATCAAAGACGACGTCCGTATCGACGGTACCCCGCCGCTCCTGGCCAGCGCCAAGGGTGGTTGGTGACAGGATTTGAATCTTAAGCTGCAAACTAGTCATGGACTCCCTCCTTCCCCGGCATCAACATGGTGATCGAGCATCTCCAATGGATCATAGTAGGGTGTGTTCGAACCATCCCAGGCGCCATGTAGAGAGAACCCCTCCACTTCCGGTAACCTATAGTTACGATGCTCAAATTGCTCAACCAGCGCCGTTGTAGCCGCTTCCCCCTCCACCAAAGCTTCAAGCAATCTTTTGGCGCGATTTATTGGCCAGTCGCGAAACGCTCGCCACAAATTATGGAACTGGTCGTATCTATCTTGACTACTATTTCCCCATACTTGGTAGGGACGAGCACACAGTTGTTTCCCCTCTCGATGGGCATACAGAGCATCTCTGAGGCTATCGAGATCAGATGTAATGGCATCTTGAACCAACTGAAAGTCAAGCCAACTACCACCCCGGTTAACCTCGCGACGTTTGTTCTTCGCATTATTACAGAGCTCCTCTGCCAATGCATAGCCCTTGGCAAAAGGAAACTTGACAGGCACGATGGCCACTCCTGCGGAGGCAGTAATCGGCTGGTAGCTCCCATGCAGGTTAGCGCCTCTACCCTTAGAAAACTCTCGCAGGTACTCCGCCGCAAGGGTAAGCCCGAGGGAGCCTAGGGTAATAAAGGTAATATCATCACCACCATGAATGATTGGGCGCAGGGGAAGCAGACCCTTCTTACGCCACTCTTCAAATTCTTTCCGCTCAACTAAACGTACTAGTTTCTGCACCACCCTTTCGTAGGCCTGGTTAGTAGCCTCTTTGATGGACTGGGAGAAGTTGTTCAAATGAATTTGTAACTCTTCCTCGTTGGGACAATCCTCGATGACTCTAATCAAAAGATCCCCCATACCGTCTCCGTCAATGTAGACCACAGCTACATGGGAACCTTCATAATCCGAAAAATCTGGAACAAAGTCATAATCATCGCCTAAGCCATTTCTTAGCGCCTGGCTCATCCGCACCAATGCTTGCCTGGCTACTTTTCTCTTTAAGATAGCCTCACGACTCAAGCAATAGTCCTTATCTTCATCTACCAGGCAAGCAGCAAGGCCAGTGCTTCTACATTGCTTGACGATGGGTAGAGCCATTAACGGAGCCCCACCCAAGGTGCGATCCTTTAGGCGATCCAGCTTGGCTAATGCGGCTTTGTATGCGGCAACATAGTTGTGCCCCTCTATGCAGTGATAGGCCGCCACACCTTGCAGCCCCGGCGCTTCCTTGAGCAGCTTCAGGCTCCACACTCTGATCACTTCTGCAGCTGTTTGTTCATCTGGCAAGATATATACTGCGTTGCCACCGCCAGCATAAATGGGGTCATGCTTTATTTCTTCTCTAAGACCTTCCTCAAGTGACCAGCGCAATAGCTCTGAGGCCCCCAAGTTTTCCTTTAGTCGGTTACTAGCAAAGATGTATCGCTGGATTCCTTGCACCGTAAAGAGCGCCATTACCCTCATCTAATCACCCCCTATATTCGACTTAGACGGCGAAGATATCTAGAGAGATGTTCCTTAAACCTATCCTCTGGCAACCGCTCTACATCCCAAATCTCCAGAGGCGACCCTGGACTACCAATATCTTGCATTAAATCCTTTTCCACAGCGTCAGTCCGTGTCGGATTAAGTAACGAAATAACAACCGCCCTGCTTTCATCACCGCCCAGTTGTCGCACCCGAGTTATGGCCTCAAACCCCTTGTGTTTTATATCTTTCTCGCTTTTCGTTGTACTGCATGAGAAGATGATCAATTGGTAACCCACAATACCGACCACATCCAGCTCTGCGGACTTCTCGGCCTTCCCCTTATAAAACCTAGTACTACCATGGGACTCGCAGGAAAACCCTAATGCCTGCAACTCCTCGAAAGCTTCTGAAAGATGCTTTAGGGTATAACCCTCGAGCCACTTATCCATCATTTTGTCTTTAGGCGAATCGTGTTCCCAGCGATCCATTTCAGCCTGCAATGCTTCATCATACACAGCCTTGTCCCATTCTGTTTCTCCGGCATTCTGTCTAAGATAGTACTGGCCGAGTTTATAGCTGAGAGCAACGAATTTCTCTCGGTTCATCTCGCGTGGTTCTAATCTGCACTTGTGTAACCGACTCAGTTGGTCAAGACTGATAGGACAATTCCTCCGGGCATCACGAATAGCAGTTTGAGTAGTATTGCCCTGATGACGAATGATACGATGGGGCTTTGAATCTAGATAGCTAGCACTAACGGTGAACGAAGTCCCCTCCTTTTCTGCCTCTTCCCGCAAAGCGCTCCAACAATGCACCGCCATGGCTTTGGTCCCACCAGTGTAGTTTAGCTCCAGATGCTTGATCCCTTCTTGTACATAATCCTTGACCAATGAGCGCATTGTTGCTTCAATCTCATCAGGTTCAGCCCGGGCGATGGTTGCGGTACAATAGCTCAGTCCCTGTTTCGCCAGCTCTTCTTTGAGATTTGCTGCATTCTCCCTAATACTCGGCGTATCCGTATGAATCAATGTGCCTTGCGAGAATTCGTCCTTGCAGCTCATACAGGCAACATAAACTGGTAGTGGATTAGTACCAACTAGGCACAATAAGTGTTTGTCCAGCAAATTCTCTCTCACGATCATCCTCCCTTTGTCAGTTTGTATTTTCGTATAATCCCAGGTAATAATAGCCTCCGGGACAGTATTCTGATTTAAGTATCAAGCGCGCATGCCAAACTATTGCTTAGAACAATACTCCGGTAATGTATCAGAACATCCTCGAAACAGTGCTTATCTGCTATTACCATATTCTGGAGCGAAGAGAAAAGATCCTCCCTTATTAACACGAAATTTAGTGAATCATCATGTTATAGACTAAGCCATCATCTGTTGAGGATCAGGCAGTCAGTTAGCTTCCATTTGAAGCAAAGCAAATCTTACCTCGCCTCTGCTAGTCATGATCGGGAGTAGAATTGACTAACCCTCTCCAACAGACAACTTGTCCATCGCCTACCGTCACTTCCGCAGAGCCATTAGGATTATTTGTGTTAGGCACCACATTATTTGAGACAAAAACTGCATGATCCAAGCATATTAAATGAGACACTTGGAGTAAGACCTAAGTCGTTTAGACGCGGGTCTTTTTTTGTTTGCTGGACAAGGAATAA
>Ga0172382_10002823_pt1 | contig 28273 bp, 26 predicted proteins | sample Leawel138RmetaG_FD_122245 | JGI IMG/M metagenome (GOLD analysis project Ga0172382, IMG submission 122245) | Leachate microbial communities from a municipal landfill in Southern Ontario, Canada - Leachate well 138R metaG | ecosystem: Engineered > Solid waste > Landfill > Unclassified | place...
CCACGGTGCCCGGTAGTTGGTTGTTCTTCCCCGGCTGGGACACCACCACCGCCGAACTCCCGCCGATGGCCCAGCCGCCACCAGATCCCGACCGGCTGGCCAAAATGCCGAAACGACGACGCACCCGCGCCGCCGACCAAGCCGCCCGCATCAAAGTCGAACGCGAACACAACGCCACCCAACGCGCCCTGGAAACCGAAAGAGCCAAAACCCCCGAACAAGCCCGCCGCGCCGAACAAGTCAGGTATGCCGGCCTACCACCACCGGCCTCACCTCAACCCGACTACGGCAACGACCCACCACCGTTCTGACCGTCAGGGCGCTACGTCGACACGACGCCGCGCAGTCCGTCGGCGCCGAAGATCGGCTCCAGCATGGCCGACAGGTCCGGGCCGCGGCGCAGGCCGTGGCCGCCGTCGACGTTGATCACCTGGCCGGTGATGAAGCTCGCGGCGTCGCTGAGCAGGAACACCGCGAGGTTGGCGATATCCTCGACCTCTCCGACGCGCGGCAGCGGGGTGCAGGCCGCGTAGTCCTCGCTCAACGCCGGGGTGTCGACGATCGGGGCGACCATATCGGTGCGTGTGAGCCCCGGGCGGATGCCGTTGACCCGCACCGACGACGGGCCGAGCTCGTCGGCCGCGACCATCATCAGGTGGTCGAGCGCGGCCTTGCTCGGACCGTAGGCACCGAACCAGCGGTGGGTGTTGCTCGACGCGATCGACGAAATGCCGATGAACGAACCCCCGCCGCCGCGCACCATCTCCCGCGCGGAGTGCTTGAGCACGTACATGGTGCCGTTGACGTTGAGGTCGACGGTGTTGCGCCATGCCGCGGAATCGATCTGGGTGATCGGACCGATGGTCTCCGACCCGCCCGCGCTGTGCACGACACCGTCGAGGCGCCCGTGCCACGCCGTCGCCGCCTCCACCAACCGGGCAGCCTGGTCCTCGTCGGTCACGTCGGCCGGCTCGTAGATCACCTCGCCCGCCCCGTCGCCGGTCTGCGCCTTGATCTCCTCGGCCGCGGCCGCGAGCTTGTCGGCGTTGCGGCCTGCCAGCACCGCATTGCCGCCCGAGGCGACCACTGCAGCCGCCACACCCTTGCCGATCCCGCTGCCACCGCCGGTGACCAGGTACGTGCGTTCCGACAACGACAACAGCATGAGAGTCCCTCCGAGTTGGAAGCCCGTCTAACTAGAACAGGTTCCAGTTATACGTCACGGCTGGTCGCGGCGGGACAGCTTTGGCGCGCCCAGTGTGCGCCAGTCCGGAACGTTGGGCGGAAGTCCGACCGGATAGCGGTTCTCGTTGTACGCCGCCCAGTGGGCGTGCCCCAGCTCGTGGATGTGGAACGCGTGGCGCAGCGCCTCGGTGAAACCCATCGCATCACTGGCCGCGTTCACCGAGTCCTTGACCAGCAGCGCGGCCATGGTGGGCCGCTCGGCGATCCGGCGGGCGAACTCAAGGGTCTTGTCCTCCAGCTCGGCCCGGGGGAACACCTTCGACACCATGCCGAGACGGTGGGCCTCGTCGGCGTCGATGGCATCCCCGGTCAGCAGAAGTTCCTTGGCCTTGCGCGCGCCGAACTCCCACGGGTGCGCGTAGTACTCGACGCCCGGCATGCCCATCCGCACCGCGACGACGTCGCTGAACCTCGCATCGTCGGACGCCACGATCAGATCGCAGGCCCAGATCAGCATCAGCCCCGCCGAGATGGCGTTGCCCTGCACCTGGGCGATGGTGATCTTGCGCAGGTCGCGCCAGCGGCTGGTGTTGTTGAAGAAGTAGTGCCATTCCTGCAGGTAGGTCCGCTCGGAGATGGCGTCTCTGGTGCCGCCGTTGAACGTGAACGTCGGGTGCTGGTCGGGGCCGGGCGTCCGCTCGGCGATCGCCTCCTCAGACCCGAGGTCGTGTCCGGCGGAGAAGTTCTTGCCCCGCGCGGCCAGGATGACCACCCGCACCTCGTCGTCGGCCTCGGCCCGCCCGAACGCCTCGTCCAGCTGCACCAGCAGCGTCCGGGACTGCGCATTCTGTGCGTCGGGCCGGTTCAGCCAGATCCGCGCTATGCGACCCTCGTCGAGGGTCTCGTATGTCACCTGCTCCAGGGTCGCCACGCGTTGCACATTACGGTGAAAGTGTCACGCCACGAAACGGGACCCCGCAGTTGGCTACAGTTGTGTCATGCCTGCGAAATCTGACCCCGCCGAGATCGGCGACGTCGAACCCATCGCCGACAGCACCGAACGCCAGGCCCGCCGTGTCGTGGCCGCGTACGCGACCGACGCCGACGAGTGCCGGGTGTTCCTGTCGATGCTCGGTATCGGACCGGCGAAGCCCGGCGACTAATGGCGCCCCAGAGCGGACCCGAGGCCCGCTCCGGGGGTGCGGACTTCGTCGTGGTGGCCAACCGGCTGCCGATCGACATGGTGCGGCGGGCCGACGGCACGACCGAGTTCAAGCGCAGTCCCGGCGGCCTGGTGACCGCCCTGGAGCCGCTGCTGCGACGCCGACACGGCGCCTGGATCGGCTGGCCGGGTGTCCCCGAGGACGCCGACGATCCCAATGCGGCCACCGAGCCCATCGAGCAGGACGGGATGACCCTCGTTCCCGTGCGGCTGAGCTCCGAGGACGTCGCCGAGTACTACGAAGGCTTCTCCAACGCCACGCTGTGGCCGCTCTATCACGACGTCATCGTGAAGCCGATCTACCACCGGCAGTGGTGGGACCGCTACGTCGACGTCAACCGCCGCTTCGCCGAGGCCACCGCGAACACCGCCGCCGAAGGGGCCACGGTGTGGGTTCAGGACTATCAGCTGCAGCTGGTACCCAAGATGCTGCGGATGCTGCGGCCGGACCTGACGATCGGGTTCTTTCTGCACATCCCGTTTCCCCCGGTCGAGCTGTTCATGCAGATGCCCTGGCGCACCGAGATCATCGAGGGCCTGCTCGGCGCAGACCTCGTCGGCTTCCACCTGCCCGGCGGCGCACAGAACTTCCTGATCCTGGCCCGCCGGCTCATCGGCGCGACCACCTCGCGCGGCAACGTGGGTGTGCGCTCGCGGTTCGGCGAGGTGCAGTTCGGTTTCCGCACGGTGAAGGTGGGCGCCTTCCCGATCTCGATCGACTCCGCCGAACTCGACCAGCATGCCCGCAGCCGGGCGACCCGGCAGCGCGCCAAGGAGATCCGCGCGGAGCTGGGCAACCCACGCAAGATCCTGCTCGGCGTCGACCGGCTGGACTACACCAAAGGCATCGACGTCCGCCTGCGCGCGTTCTCCGAGCTGCTGGAAGAGGGCCGGATCGACCCGGAGGACACCGTGCTCGTCCAGCTGGCCACCCCCAGCCGTGAGCGGGTGGAGAGCTACGTCGCCATGCGTGAGGACATCGAGCGTCAGGTCGGCCACGTCAACGGCGAGTTCGGCGAAGTGGGGCACCCGGTTCTGCACTACCTGCACCGGCCCATCCCACGCGAGGACCTCGTTGCGTTCTTCGTCGCCGCCGACGTCATGCTCGTCACGCCGTTGCGCGACGGCATGAACCTGGTGGCCAAGGAGTACGTCGCCTGCCGCCACGACCTCGGCGGCGCGCTGGTGCTCAGTGAATTCACCGGCGCCGCAGCAGAACTGCGCCAGGCCTATCTGACCAACCCGCACCACATCGAAGGGGTCAAGGACGCGATCGAGGCCGCGCTCACCCAGGCGCCCGAGGAGGGCAGGCGCCGGATGCGGGCGATGCGCAGGCAGGTGCTCGCCCACGACGTCGACCGGTGGGCCCGGTCCTTCCTCGACGCCCTCGCTTCCAAAGAGCCGGTCGAAGGCTGACCCGCCGGGCGCCGGTGTTACGTTCCGATGCCAATGGGATCGAAACCCGGCTTCGGCGAAAGGCACACCGATGGGCACCTACGCGATCACCGGATCGGCGTCTGGGATGGGCGCAGCCGCAGTGGCCCGACTGCGGGCCGACGGCCACACCGTGATCACGGTGGACATCAAGGACGCCGACGTCGTCGCGGACCTGTCCACGTCCGACGGCCGGGCGGCCGCCGCCGCGCAGGTGCTCACCGCATGTGACGGGCGCCTCGACGGCGCCGTGCTGGCAGCGGGACTGGGACCGAGCCAGGGCGCCGAGCGGCTCCGCATGATCGCCACGGTCAACTACCTCGGCGTCGTCGAGCTGCTGGACCGGTGGCGACCCGCGCTTGCCGCTGCGGCGAACGCCAAAGTCGTTGTCATCGGCAGCAACTCGACCACCACCACACCGGCGGTGCCGGCCCGCGCGGTGCGCGCACTGCTGGCCGGAGACGTCGACAAGGCGCTGCGGGCCACCCGGCTGTTCGGACCCGGGCGGCCCGCGATGGTCTACGCCGCCTCCAAGATCGCCGTCACCCGCTGGGCGCGGCGCCATGCCGTGCGACCCGAGTGGGCGGGCGCCGGGATCCGGCTCAACGTGCTGGCACCGGGCGCCGTCATGACACCGCTGCTGCAGGAGCAGCTGGACAACAAGCGGCAGGCCAGGTTCGTCGAACGATTCCCGGTGCCGGTGGGCGGCTACGGGCAACCCGAGCAGCTCGCCGAGTGGATGCGCTTCATGCTCTCCGATGCAGCCGACTTCCTCTGCGGCAGTGTCATTTTCGTCGACGGAGGCACGGACTCGCTGTTCCGTCGCGACGACTGGCCGCGCCCGGTCCCGGCGCGCCGGATCATCGGTTACGTCCAGCGGTTCCGCGGCCGAGGCTGAGGCGCTAGGAGACCGGATCGCCCAGACGTCCGGCGACGCCGAACGATTCGATGATGGCCTGCCGCGGTGAGCGCCAATGCAGGCCGAGATCCTCTGTGGTGGCGCGGTCATCGGTCGGCGTGGCCGAAGTGAGAAGCAGGGCGGCCTCGTAACTGAGCCCGTCCCCGAGCGGCACGTAGCGACCCACGGCGTCGGAGAGCCGTCCCACCGCCAGCAGCACCTTCGGCGACAGCGGCACACGCCGCACCGGGCGGCCGAGTCCGGCCTCCAGCGCGTCGATCATCTCGTCGAACGTCAGCATCACGCCCCCGCACACGTAGCGGCGCGGACCGCGTCCCGGCCGCATCAGGCGCACGTGCACGTCCGCCACGTCACGCACGTCGATCATCTGCATGCCCGCCCGGACCCGCGGCGCGACCCGCGCGCGCACGATGGGCTCCCATCCGCGTTCGGTCACGCCCGCAGCGGTTCCGAACGCCGGCCCGACGACGCTCGACGGATAGGTCACCACCACAGGGGCGCCCGCGTCCTGCAGTCGCCGCGCGACCCGGTCGGCGTAGCCCTTCGTCTTGGCGTAGCTGCTGCGGCCGGATGAGGTGGGTGAATCCGCCGAGATGATGCCGTCCGGCGGCGGGAACAGTGCGCTGTAGCTGCTCACCGACACCACCGGGTCGAGGCCGAGTTCGACGGCCCGGGTCAGGACCTGCTCGGTCGCATAGGCGTTGATGTCCCACATCAGTTGCGCGCGACGTTCGTCCGTCCCGACCACCCCCGCCGCATGAACGACGGCGTCCACCCCGGTGAGCAGCGCGGTGACGGTGGACTCCGCGCGCACGTCCCCGACGATCACCGAGACGTCGCCCAGCGAGCGCAACCGGCGGATAACCGGGGCGTCCTGCTCCTGGGGTAGAACCAGCAGCCGAATCGTGTGCTGCGCCTCCAGAAGCGCCCGCACGGTGTGCGCGCCGAGGTAGCCGATGCCCCCGGTGACCGCGATATGAATGGTGGCCTCCGGTGACTCAGATCGGGGTGATGTAGGCGATCAGCCACTTGCCGTCGACCTTTTTGTAGTCGACCCGCAGCCGGCTGCCGTCGTAGACGGACTCTTTCGCCTTGTCGGTCACTGTGCGGTTCATGTAGACCATGACCGAAGCCGAAGTGCGGTGTGCGTCAAGGATTCCGGCCCCGACGGAATGCGCCTGGCTGATCAGCTGACGGTCCCGCGCCTGAGGGATGATCTCGTTGGTGACGCGGTCCTGGAACTCTTTGCGGTATTCGGGCGTCAACAGCGGATACACCTCGGCGAACGTGCGTTCCACCGTCTGGTAGTCGAAGCCGAACACCAGTGGAATCTGTTGCGCCGCGAGCGAGGGCAGCTCCGCGCGGGCCTGCTCCTCACCGTTGAGCTCCACCCGATTCCAGTACAACGCTCCACCGACCGCGGACAGGGCGACGAAGCCGGTCGCCAGCAGAACCCCGATCGCTGCGATCAGCTTGGCGGGCCAATCGCGCATCAGTTGCCCCCGTCAGGGTATTTGAGGTCGTACGCCGTCATGTGGCCGTTGTCGTCCTCGTGGATGATGACCCGCATCCGGTAGGGCTCCGAAGGGGCGTTGTTGCCGTCGAGGTCGGTCACCGTGACGCGCACCGACACCAACACCGCCGCGTTCTTGCCGATCTCATCGATCTTCTCCAGCGCGGCGCCGTTTACCACCGCTTCCGAGGTGGCGTTGGTGTCGCGGAACAGCAGCTTGAGGTTCTCGACGTTGCCCTCCTGCGTCATCATGGCGCGCAGCGGGCCGCTGGTTCCGTTGACGAACCTGTCCACACTTTCGTCGATGGTGTTCTGGGTGTAGCTGAACATGTTGACCACCGATTGCGCGGCGGTGTCGACGAATCGGCGCTCACGTTCCTGTTGGGCTTCGATGGTGCGCTGCTGGTTCACCATCACCGCAACCGCCACCACGAGCGCGGCCACCGCGACGAACGTGACCGCGATCGACAGGATCGCCACCAGCCGCCGGTGCGGCCGCCGACGCGGTGGAGGCCCGACCGGCCGGACCGGCCGGACGGGTGTGGTCACTTCGACACTCACGCTGGCCGGAGCCGGGGTGGCCGAATCGCCGACCGGACCCGCGGCGCGCGACGCGCGACGGCGCACCCGTTGCGGGGGCGTAACAGACTCTTGCACTACCTACACCTGCTTCGGCGCCAACATCAGATCAACCCAGTTCTCCGCAGGCGCCAGCTTGTCGGAACCGGGCGCGTACACGCCGACGCCTCCTGCCGGGTCGACGAACTTGCCGTTCTGATCGTAGGTCGCGACGGATGTTCCGCTTGCCAAGGGGGCCTCGGCGGGCAGCGCCGGGCTGCCTTCAGCCGGCGCCGGTGCGGGCGCAGGCGGTGCAGGCGGCGGCGCCAGCGGCGGGCGACCGTACGGCGGGACCACCTGGTCGGGCGGCGCGAAGTACGGCCACGGCGGTGGCGGAGGACCCTGCTCGTTCGGCGGGACGGGCAGCGGGAACGGGGCGTGCGGCGCAGGACCGGGCCCCGGCGCCACGCCGGGTGGCAACTGCACCGAAGGCGGACCCGGATCCGGATCGACCTGCGGCGGGATCATCGGGAACTTGTTGGGCGGCAGAATGTTACGACCGTCCTGGATCGGTGTGCCGACCGGGACGGGTGGACCGCGCCACGGGTTGTTGCCGACGGGCACGTAGCCGCGGGGATCCCGGCACAGCTGCACGGTGGGCGCCCGCTTACCGGGGAACTCCTGGCACGGGTAGTTGCGCGCGCCGCGCACCACACTCGGATCACTCTGCGGGACCTTGCAGTACAGGTCCGTGGGAAGTTCGCGCAAGGTGGTGTCCGCAGGCGACCGGATCTGCGTGGCCGGCACGAAGCCGGTCGAGCACGGCGGCGGATCCTGCAGGTGGATCTTGAAGTCCAGCTTGCCGCCCTCGTCGGTCGGCACCCCGCCCGCCACCGTGTTCAGCGCGGCCAGCAAGGCCGGGAACACCACGAGCGCGTGCTCGAGGGACTTGTGGTAGATCACGCCGATACGGCCGAAGTTGGCCAGGTTGGCCGCCAGCATCGGGAAGGACGGCCGGATCCCGTCGAAGGTCTCGTTGACGACCTCGGCCGTACCCGGCACCGTCTGCAGCGTCGTCCGCAGCTGAGGATCTGCGTCGGCCACCTCCGTCGTCAACCGGCCCAGTCCCTCGGCCAGCGACCTGATGTCGTCACCGCTGCGGATCTGGGCATCCAAGAACGGGCCGGCCTGATCGATGAGCTGGGAGACCTCGGCGTAGTTCGCGTTGGCCTCGTCGACGAGCAGACGCGACGACTGGATCAGCCGGGCGAGTTCGGGCCCGGATCCGTTGAACGCCTTGAACGTCTCGCTCAGCAGGTCCTGCAGCCGGCTGTTGCTGACACTCTGGACCAGGTTCTCGGCTTCGGCCAGCAGGCCGGCGATGTCCTGCCCGATCGCGGTGCGATCCACGCCGATGTCGGAACCGTCACGCAGCGTCGCGTCGGACGCCTCCTGCGGCGGCACCAGATCGATGTACTGCTCGCCGATCGCCGACACGCTTTTGACCGTCGCGGTCACGTTCTCGGGAACCGGTGTGCCGCTGTTCAACTGCATGTGCGCCACCACGCCGGTGTCGGAAAGGCCCACCGACTTGACGTGGCCGATGGTGACGCCGCGGTAGGTCACGTTGGCGTTCTGGTAGATGCCGCCGCCCGCTACGAAGTTGGCCGTCACGTTGTAGGCGCCGATCCCGACGGCCGACGGCACGTGCAGGTAGAACAGCGACACCGCACCCACGCTCAGCACGGTCACGATCGCGAAGATCATCAGTTGGAGGCGCGTCAGGCGATCCAGCATTACGGCGCCCCCTCGTGTTGCGTCGCGGTGCCCGGCGGGATCTTGAACGGATCGGCCGCCTGTCCCGAGAGGTTGGCCACCGCGCCGGTGAGGAAGTCGGGCGGGTTGACGACCTCGCTCATGCGCTTCATGTTCGGGTCCAGGCCCAGCGACGTGGTGAACACCGACTCACCTACGCGGCGCAAGGTCAGGTCGAACGTGGTGTACACGTTCAGGTAGTCCCCGCGCACGGCGTTGCGCAGGTACTTGTAGTGGAACGGGAACGTGGGCAGGAACTCCAGGTCCTTGATGAAGAAGTCGGCGTTGTCGTTGAGCGCCTTGATGACCGGGAACAGATCCTTGAAGTCGGCGGCGAAGTCGTCCTTGGTCTCCTGCAACACCCGGGACGCCACGGTGGCGAAGCTGCGCAGCGCGGTGAACGCGTCGACGATCTGCGCGCGGTTGTCGTTGAGTACCTGCAGCGCCTCGGGCAGCGTGTCGAGTGTGCGACCCAGGCTGTCCTTGCTGCGGGCCAGGATTCCCGCGAAGCGGTTCAGCCCTTCGGCGGCGGCGATGATGTCGTCGGTCTGCCGATCCAGCGACGCGGTCAGCTCCGCCAGCCTGGGGATCAGGTCGGCGAAGGTGCCCGACCGTCCGACCACGGCGTTGTAGGTCTCGTCGGTGATGTCCTGCAGTGCACCGAGATTGCCCTTGTTGACCACCACACCGAGGGAGGACAGCACCTGTTCGGTAGTCGGGTAGTTGCCGGTGCGCTCGATCGGTATCTGGGAGCCCTCGGCCAGGGCTCCTGTTCCGGATCCGTCGGCGGGCGCGGCGAGCTCCAGATGCTGCGAACCGAGCAGCGACGTCTGCGCCACCCGGGCGGTCGCGTTGGCCGGCAACTTGACGTTGCCGTCGAGGGACAGTTGCAGCTCCGCGAAGAACGTTCCGTCGGGCCGCTGCACCGCGTCCACACCGGACACACTGCCGACCGTGACGTCATCCACCATCACCGGTGAGTTCTGCGGCAGCGTCGACACATCCGGCAACTGGACGCTGATCGTGTACGAGCCGCTGCCGTGCCCGGCGGTGCCCGGCATGTTCAACGAGTTCAGTCCGCCGAACTGGCAACCGGCCAGCAACAGCGGGATCGACGAGAGACCCAGCACGCGACGGATCATCGGCCTGCCTCCGCCGGTCCGGGAGCAACGGGTGCCGCAGGTGCCGGTCCGGTCTCGGGGCCGCCCGCGTGCGATGTGGACGCCTCGGGACCTTCCGCCGGCACGAGCAGCGACGTCAGGTCGGTATCCGGCGCGATCTGGGGCGGCGTGACACCGGGGGCGTTCTGCCACTGCAGGTACGGCACCGGTGTCTCGGCCTTGGCCTCGGTGGCGGGCGTGTCGTAGATGATCTGCCCCTTGTAAGCCGTGATGCTGTTGATCGGGTGGAACAGCAGCGGCGGATAGTTCATCGCGATGCGCTTGAAGACCGGACCCATTCGCTGGCGGCAGATCTCGGCCCGCTTGTAGTTGTCGGTGGTGGCGGCGGCGTCGAACGTGCCGCCGCAGATGAACTGCACCGGATTGCCGAAGTTCGGCAGCGTCAGCAGGCCGCCCACCGTGCCCTGCGCGGGGTTGTAGATGTTGTAGAAGTTGCTCAGACCGTTGGGCGTGATGTGCAGGATCTGCTCGATGTCGTCGCTTTGCGCGGTGAGGATGTTGGTGAAATCGGTCAGCTTGTTCACCTGTCCGATCAACGCCTCGTTGCTCTCGCCCAGGAAGCCCCTGACATCGGTGAGCGCCTGGTTGAGGGTGCCCAGCGTGACGTCGAGATCGGTGGTGGCGTCGGCAAGCACCTGTGACACCGAGGCCACGTGGTTGGAGAACTGCACGATCTGCTCGTTGCTGTTGGACAGCGCATCGACCAGGATCTGCAGATTGCGGATGGTCCCGAACAGGTCGGTTCGCGAATCACCAAGGCGCCCTGCGGTCTGCGACAGCTCCCGCACTGCGCGCCGGAAGGTGTCGCCGTTGCCGTCGAACGTGTCGGCGGCCTGGTTGACGACGTCGGTCAGCGGCCCCTGCACCGACCCCTCGTGCGGACCGAGCTGAGTGCTCAGCTGCGTCAACTGCTCCTTGACCTCGTCCCACTCCACCGGCACCGCGGTGCGGTCCAACCCGATCTCGGCACCGTCGGCCATCACTGTGCCGCCGGTGTAGGCGGGTGCGAGCTGAATGAATCTGGCGGAGACCAGGTTCGGCGCGATCACCAGCGCCTTGGCCTCGGCGGGCACCTTGACGTCACCGTCGATCGTCATGGTGATCTTCACGTCGCCGGCGCGCGGCTCGATCGAGTCGATCGTGCCGACCGGCACCCCGACCACCCGGACGTCGTCGCCCGGGTAGAGGCCCACCGCCGAGGTGAAGTAGGCGGTCACCTTGTGGCCGGCGCGGTTCGGCCACACCAGGTACGCCCCGATGGCCAGCGTGGCCACCAGCACACCGACCAGCGCGGTACGCAGCCAGCGACTCCGCTTCACCGAATTCTCCTGCGTCATGGCGACTTCGGCCTGATGATCATCCGCTCCGAGATGTAACCACGAAGCATGTCGGACAGGCTGTCGGGCAGCTTGCCCGGCTGGAAGTAGGTGTCGAGCAGCACCTCGGCGATAGGCGCGGGCGGCAGGCCGTAGAGGTTGATCTGGAAGCCGGGGCCCGAGCCGACGACCTCACCCAGCGCGGTGGCGTACGCGGGCAGCCGCTTGAGCGCTTCGCTGATGTGCTCGCGGCGCTCGAGCAGGTTGTCCAGCACCAGGTTCAGCTTCTCCAGGGCCGGCTTGAACTCACGCTTGTTGTCGGCGACGAAACCGGAGATCTGGGTGGCGACGTCGTCGATGCCGGCGATCAGGTTGCTCAGCGCCTGCCGCCGCTCGTCGAGCGCGGCGAACAGCAGGTTGCCGTCGGTGATCAGCTGATTGACCTGACCGGACCGCTGCGCCAGCGTGTCCGACACGTTCTTGGCGCGGGCGAGAAGCTGATCCAGTGCCTCGTCGCGGGCGTTGAGGCTGCGCGACAGGTTGGCGACACCGTCGAGCGCGTTGCGCAGTTGGGGCGTGGCGTCTTTGAGGGAATCGGTCAGCGTCTGCAACGCCATCTCGAATCTCGGCTTGTCCAGCGCGCTGACGTTCTGGCCGAGATCCTGCAGCGCGGTGTTCAGGGTGTAGGGCGTCGTGGTGCGGCCCAGCGGGATGACGGTGGATTCGCCGCTGCCCTTCGGGGTGATGGCCAGCGACTTCTCGCCGAGGACGGTGTCAGTCTTGATCGCGACCAGCGACTGGTCGCCGACCTTGACTTCACGGTCGACGGTGAAGGTGATCTTCGCGGCGTCCCCGGCCAGTTCGACCGCCGAGACCTTGCCGACGGAGATCCCGGAAACGTTGACGCTGTTGCCGGGCGTGATGCCGCCTGCGTCGGCGAAGTACGCCTCGTAGGACTTGCCCTGCGGCCAGAACGGCAGGCTGGTGTACCCGAAGGACACCAGCACCAGGCACGTCACCAGCGCGATACCGAAGATCCCGGTGCGCAACGGGTTCGAATCCTCCGAGCTACTCAACTTCGGCACACCTCCCCTTGCTCGGATCCGGCGGGCCGCCGAACGGGACCAGGATGTCGCTGCCCGCGGGGCCGTTGATCTTCAGCCGCGTCGAGCAGTAGAAGATGTTGAAGAACGAGCCGTAGGCGCCGAGCGCGTTGAGCCGCAGGTAGTTCTCGGCCAGCGGCTCGATGACCTTGTTGACGTCGGCCTTGCGTTCGTCCATCCGCTGGGCGAACGGGCGCACGTTCTCGATGACGCCCTGCACCGGCCGCCGCGACGCCTCCAACATGGCTGTCAGATCGTTCTCCGCGGTGGCCAGCGGACCGATCGCGCCCGCGATCGGATCACGGCCTTCGGCCAGCCCGGTGATCAGTTTCTGCAACTGGTCGACGCTGGCGTTGAACTCGGCGCCCTTCTCGTCGACGGTGCCCAGCACGGTGTTGAGGTTGTTGATCACGTCACCGATGAGCTGATCGCGCGCGGCGAGGTTCTGGGTGAACGCGCTGGTGTTCGACAGCATCGCCGACAGCGCGCCGCCCTCGCCCTGGAGCAACTCGATGACGGCGTTGCTGATCTCGTTGATCTTGGCACCGTCGAGCCCCTTGACCACCGGCTTCAGCCCTCCGAGCAGCGCGTCGAGATCCAGCGCCGGCTCGGTGTGGGTGATGGTGCCGCCCTTCGGAAGCTTGACGAGATCGCCGGGGCCGGAGGTGATCTCCAGGTAGCGGTCGCCGACCAGGTTCTCGTAGCGGACCACGGCCTTGGTGGAGGTGTAGAGCTGGTAGCGGTCGTTGACGGTGAACGCCACGTCGACGGTGTTGTCGGGGTTGAGCGTCAGGCCCTCGACGGTTCCGACCGGGACACCGGCGATACGCACGTCCTGTCCGGCCTTCAACCGCGACGCGTCGGTGAACGTCGCGTGGTACTTGTCCTCCGACGCGAACCTGAACTCGCCGAAGACGACGACGAGCATCGCCGCGACCAGAAGCATCGCCACGGTGAAGACGCCGACGTTGATCAGGGTCTTGTCCCGCATCAGAAGTCGTCCCTTTCCGCGTAAGCGCCGTTGAACAGGAACTGCAGCGTCGACGGCGCGTCGAACTGCAACTCGGTGTTCGGCTGGTACGGAACATAGGCGTTGTCGGTGACCAGGAACGGTGTGTGATACCAGGACCCGCCGTACTGCTTGCTCGGAACATCAGGCAGGCCACGGCAATTCGGGCCGCCCGAGGCGTTGACGATCGGCAGGCTCTCCGGGTAGGTGTACGCGGGCGAACCGGGCAGGAAGTTCGACGAGACGAACAGGCCGGGCCTGATCCCACCGATGATCGGCGCGAACCGGTCGATCGCGTTCGCCGTGCCTTTCAGCGTGCAACCGATCACCGGCGAGTATTCCCCGGCGACCTTGAGCGGAGCGCGCAGGCGTTGCACCGCGGCGATGTAGTCGTCGGCGGCGGGCTCGAAAGTCGCCGTCCCGTTGTTGGCCAGCCCGGTCGCCGCCAACAGAGCCGCGTTCAGGTTGTCCTGTTCGTCGACGATGGTCTTGCTGATGGCGGGGGCGTTGTCGAGGACGCGGACCAGGTCCGGTCCGGCGTCGCCGTAGATGTCGGCGACGACCGCGGTGCGGCGCAGGTCCTCCTGCAGCGCGGGCAGTTTCGGATTGAGCTGACCGACGTAGTAGTTCAGTCCGGACAGCAGCGCGCCGACGTCGTCGCCGTTGCCGCGCAAACCCTCGCCCAGCGCGGACAGGGTGGCGTTGAGTTCGATCGGGTCGATCTTGTCCAGCAGGTCGGTCAGGGTCTGGAACAGCGTGTTGACCTCGAGCTGAACGGAGTCGGCCTTCACCTCGGCGCCGGGGCTCAACGCCTGGCCGTTCGGGTACTCCGGTGGCAGGAACTCGACCGACTTCGCGCCGAAGATCGTGGTGCCACCGATGCGCACCGGGGCGTCGGCCGGGATGTACCGCAGGTCGCCGCGGTTGATCGCCAGCGTGAGCTTGGCGGCGTCACCGGCGTACTCGATCGATTCGACCTTGCCGACCTGGATCCCCCGGTACTTGACCTTCGCGTCGACGTCCATGACGAGGCCGGCCCGCGGCGAGAGCACCGTCACCTTGTCCGTCGGGGTGAACGCCGCGGTGTAGGACAGATACGTGAACACGGCTGCGGCGAGCACCAGCGCAGCGAGGATCGCCGCAGCGATCCTCACATGACTGCGCTTCGCATTACCGTCGGCCATCGCGTTCCCGCCTTACCCGGAGAGGTTGAAGTTGCCGGACGCGCCGTATACGGCGAGAGAGATGAACAGCACGATCGTCACCACGACGATCAACGAGGTCCGCACCGCCTGACCCACGGCGATGCCCACGCCGACGGGACCACCCGAGGCGTTGTAGCCGTAGTAGGTGTGGACCAGCATCACCGCGATCGACATCACGATGGCCTGCAGGAACGACCACAGCAGATCGCTGGGGATCAGGAATGTGTTGAAGTAGTGGTCGTAGAGGCCCGCGGACTGTCCGTTGATGTAGACCGTCGTGAATCTCGCGGCGAAGAACGCCGCCAGCACCGACAGCGCGTACAGCGGGACGATCGCGATCAGCCCGGCGATCAGCCGTGTCGACACCAGATACGAGACCGCGTGCACCGCCATCGATTCCACCGCATCGATCTCCTCGGCGACCCGCATCGCGCCCAGCTGTGCCGTGGCACCCGCGCCGATGGTCGCCGCCAGCGCGATACCGGCGATCACCGGCGCCACGATGCGTACGTTGAGGAACGCCGACAGGAAGCCGGTGAGTGCCTCGATGCCGATGTTGCCCAGCGACGAGTAACCCTGCACCGCGATCACACCGCCCGAGGCCAGCGTCATGAACGCCGCGACACCGACGGTGCCGCCGATCATCACGAGTGCACCGGTCCCCATGGACATCTCGGCGATGAGCCGGATGGTCTCCTTGCGGTACCGGGTCAGCGCGTTCGGGACGTAACGGAACGTCTCGCCGTAGAACAGCGCCTGCTCCCCCACGGTGTCGACGGCCCTGGGGAAGAATCGGAGCAGCCGGCGGAACCGGATGGTGGCGTCGTAGCTCATGAATCCAGCACCCGGACCCCGACCGCCGTCATGATCACGTTGATCACGAACAGACAGATGAACGCGTAGACGACGGTCTCGTTGACTGCGTTGCCGACGCCCTTGGGGCCACCCTTGACGGTCAGGCCGCGGTAACAGCCGACCAGTCCGGCGACCACACCGAACAGCAGGGCCTTGATCTCGGCGAGGACGAGCTCGCCGAGGCCGGTCAGCACGGTGAGCCCGTTGATGAACGCCCCGGGGTTGACGCCCTGGAGGAACACCGAGAACACATAGCCGCCGGACAGGCCGATCAGGCAGACCAGCCCGTTGAGCAGCAGTGCGACGAACGTCGAGGCCAGCACACGGGGCACGACGAGGCGCTGGATCGGGTCGATGCCCAGCACCCGCATCGCGTCGATCTCCTCGCGGATGGTGCGGGCGCCGAGGTCGGCGCAGATCGCGGTCGCGCCGGCGCCGGCGACGACGAGCACCGTCACCACCGGGCCCAACTGGGTGATGGTGCCGAACGCTGTTCCGGCGCCCGACAGGTCCGCGGCGCCGATCTCCCGCAGCAGGATGTTCAGCGTGAACGCCACCAGCACCGTGAACGGGATGGCGACCAGCAGCGTCGGTACCAGCGAGACCCGCGCGATCATCCAGGTCTGCTCGAGGAACTCCCGGAACTGGAACGGCCGACGGAAGGTTTTGACGAACGTGTCCAAGGACATTTCGACGAACCCGCCCACGGCCCGCGCAGGCGCCGCAAGCTGTTCGATCAACCTCGGCTCCGTTCTCGGGACGCGCTGGAGAGGACGTGCAGACAGGGGGCTGTGGCGAAGATTTCGACACTGACCACCGACGCCGTTCACCCACCCATCGGATAAGCGCTGCTCTTAGCTGGCCGGATCATACTAACTAGAACGTGTTCGCAGTGTCAAAGAACGCCAAAACGCATCTGCATCGTTACATATGCGCAGCTCAAAGCCACTGTGACGCAGCTCATTCTAGAACGTGTTCTAATTGACGCCGGCTACTGACAACAGGGACTGTCAGTGGGGGTCGCCGAGTCCCATCGCCGCCGAGAAACTCCGCTCGGGGTCCCGGTCAGCAAAGTAGTTCCGCAGCGTATCCGAAAGGTCGGCCGGGTCCCACTCGGCGCCGTCGGCGCTGAACTGCCGCTCAGCCGTCGGAGCCGCCATCAGGGTCACCGTCGGACCATAAACGATGAAGAGCTGTCCGTTGACGCCTTCCGCGGCCGGAGAAGCCAGGAACCGGACCAGGTTGACCACGTGGTCCGGCGACAGCGGGTCGACGGCGCCTTCGGGAAGCTCCGGTGCGTCGCCGAACACCCCGGCCGTCATCGCGGTACGCGCCCGTGGCGCGATCGCGTTGGCGCGCACGCCGAAACGTCCCAGCGCCCGGGCCGCCGACAACGTCAGCGCCGTGATGCCCGCCTTGGCCGCGCCGTAGTTGGGCTGCCCCACCGGCCCGGACAGCCCGGCCTCCGACGACGTGTTGATGATCCGCCCGTAGATCTGGCCGTTCTCGACGCCAGGACCGCCCTGCTTGGCCTTCGACCGCCAATAGGTCGCGGCATTTCGCGTCAGCAGGAAATGCCCGCGCAGGTGCACCGCGATGACCGCGTCCCACTCCTCGTCGGTCATGTTGAACAGGATCCGGTCGCGGGTGATGCCGGCGTTGTTGACGACGATCGCCAGACCGCCCAGGCCGTCGGCGGTCTCGACCAGCTCGTCGGCGGTGGAGCGCTGGCTGATGTCACCGGCCACGGCGACACCCTTGGAGCCGGCCGCCGCGATCTCGTCGAGGACGTCGGACTTGTCGAGCGCGGGCGCGATGTCGTTGACGACGACGGTGGCGCCCGCCTTGGCGAGTCCGATGGCCTCGGCACGGCCGAGGCCTGCGGCGGCACCGGTGACGACGGCGACGTGGCCGGACAGATCAGTGTGGGTCAACTTATTACTACCTCTAGTCGTGACGGATCAGGGCTGCGCGCGGGCACTCGTTGATGGCCTGCTCGGCCACCGCCTCCTCCTGCGCCGGAACGGGGTCGGCCTTGACGACGGCGTAGTCGTCATCGTCGAGCTCGAACAGGTCGGGGGCTATTCCGACACACACCGCGTTGCCCTCGCAACGGTCACGATCCACTTCCACTCGCATCAGATCCTCCTGTCGGTCCCGACCACCCTGGACCCCAAGACTAGAACGTGTTACAACCGGGGAACACCCGAGGTATCCCCGGGCCTCCAGGATGGCACCCGGACACAAGGCTCGCAGACAAGTGAGGACGACGCGATGCGTATCGGCTACACCCCCGAACAGGAGGAGTTGCGCCGCGAACTGCGGGCGTACTTCACCAAGCTCATGACGCCCGAGCGGGCCGAGGCGCTGGCGGCGAGCGACGGCGAGATGGGCCGCGGCAACGTGTACCGCGAGACCGTCGCCCAGATGGGCAAGGACGGCTGGCTCACGCTGTCGTGGCCCAAGGAGTTCGGCGGTCAGGCCCGCCCACCCATGGACGGGCTGATCTTCAACGACGAGGCCGCCATCGCCAACGTCCCGGTGCCGTTCCTGACGATCAACAGCGTCGCGCCGACGATCATGGCGTTCGGCACCGAGGAGCAGAAGAAGTTCTTCCTGCCCAAGATCGCCGCGGGCGATCTTCACTTCTCGATCGGTTACTCCGAGCCGGGCGCAGGCACCGATCTCGCCGCGCTGCGTACGACGGCGGTGCGTGACGGCGACGACTACGTGATCAACGGCCAGAAGATGTGGACCAGCCTGATCGCCTACGCCGACTACGTGTGGCTGGCGGTGCGCACCAATCCCGAGGCCAAGAAGCACCGCGGTATCTCGATGCTGATCGTGCCGACCACGGCCGAGGGTTTCTCGTGGACGCCGGTGCACACCATGTCGGGGGTGGACACCAGCGCCACCTACTACCAGGACGTGCGGGTGCCGGTGTCCAGCCTGGTCGGCGAGGAGAACGCCGGCTGGAAGCTGGTGACCAACCAGCTCAACCACGAGCGGGTCGCCCTGGTCTCGGCACAACCGATCTTCGTGGCGCTCAACGGGGTTCGCGAGTGGGCGCAGAACACGAAGGATGTGCACGGCAAGCGGTTGATCGACTCGGAGTGGGTGCAGCTGAACCTGGCGCGGGTGCACGCCAAGGCCGAGGTGCTCAAGCTGATCAACTGGGAGCTGGCCTCGGCCACCGATGCCGCCCCGTCCCCCGCCGACGCGTCGGCAGCCAAGGTGTACGGAACCGAGCTGGCCACCGAGGCCTACCGGCTGCTGATGGAGGTGCTGGGCACCGCGGCGACGTTGCGGACCAACTCACCGGGTGCGCTGCTGCGCGGCCGCATCGAACGCATGCACCGGTCCTGCCTGATCCTGACCTTCGGCGGCGGCACCAACGAGATCCAGCGTGACATCATCGGCATGGTCGCGCTCGGCCTGCCCCGAGTGAACCGATAGGACCTGAGATGGATTTCAAGACGACGGAAGCCAGTGAGGACCTCGGCGGTCTGGTGCGCACCATCACCGAGTCCGTGTGCACACCGGAGCATCAACGCGAGCTCGACGGGCTGCGACCCGAAGCAGGGGGACGGTTCGACCGCGATCTGTGGGGCAAGCTGATCGACGCCGACATCCTGTCCACCACGTCGCCGGAGTCGTTGGGTGGCGGCGGTTTCGGGGTGCTGGAGGAGGTCGCGGTGCTGGTGGCGCTGGGGCGCCAGTTGGCCGCGGTTCCCTACCTGGAATCGGTGGTGCTCGCCGCCGGGGCGCTGGCCACGTTCGGTTCCGAGTCGCTGCAGCAGGACTGGGCGGCGCAGGCGATCAAGGGTGAGAAGGTGCTCGCCGTGGCATTCGACGGCGAGATGGGCGAGGGCCCGGTGCTGGCCCAGGGTTCCGGGGACGGCTACACGCTGACCGGCAGCAGGACCCAGGTGGCGTTCGGAGTGAATGCCGACGCCTTCCTGGTTCCCGCCGAAACCGACTCCGGGACAGCTGTTTTCCTGGTCGGCTCGGCCGACGACGGGGTTGCGGTCACCGCACTGGACACCACCGGGCACGGCAGTGTGGCCGGATTGCAGCTGCAGGGCGTCGCGATCGGCAGCGACCGACGTGTCGGGGGTCCCGAGGTGCTGGATTGGCTGGTGACCCGGCATGCGTTGGGCCGCAGCGCCTATCAGCTCGGGGTGCTGGAGCGCGCGCTGGAGCTGACGGCGTCCTACGCCCGCGAGCGTGAACAGTTCGACCGTCCGATCGGCAGCTTCCAGGCCGTCTCGTCACGGCTGGCCGACGGTTACATCGACATCAAGGGCCTGCGCCTGACGTTGACCCAGGCGGCGTGGCGGCTGTCCGAGGATCTTCCTGCCGACCTCGATGTCGCCAGCGCGGCGTTCTGGGCGGCCGAGGCAGGCCACCGGGTCGCGCACACGACGGTGCACGTCCACGGCGGTGTCGGAATCGACATCGACCATCCGGTGCACCGCTACTTCCTGGCCGCCAAGCAGACCGAGTTCGCGGTCGGCGGAGCCACCGGGCAGTTGTTGCGCATCGGCCGCGAGCTGGCCGACACCCCGGCCTGAAACCACCTCTGCGGTGGCTACTGTCTCGTCCCTGCTGGCGGAACTCGCCGAGGTCGACGACCGGGGTGTGCGCTGGGTCGACCCGGAGACCGGTTCGGTGTCGTTCGTCAGCTGGCGCAACCACATTCGCGACGGTGCCGCGCTGGCCGCGGCGCTGCGTGACCGGCTCGACCCGGACCGCCCCGCGCACGTCGGGGTGCTGCTGGGCAACACCCCGTTCTTCGGCACCGTGCTGGTCGCGGCGGCGTTGTCGGGCATCGTGCCGGTCGGGTTGAACCCCACCCGCCGCGGCGCGGCACTGCAGCGCGACGTCGACCACGCCGACTGTCAGTTGGTGCTGGCCGACCGGTCCGCTCCGCACGACGGAATCGCGGCTGTCGACGTCGAATCCTCGTTGTTCGCAGACGAACTCGCCACCCACCGTGGTGCGGCCGTCGACTTTCCGGACCCCGACCCTGACGACCTTTTCATGCTGATCTTCACCTCGGGCACCAGCGGTGACCCCAAGGCGGTGCGGTGCACGCATGAGAAGGTGGCGTTCCCCGGGGTGATGCTCGCGCAGCGGTTCGGGCTCGGCGCCGCGGACACCTGCTATCTGTCGATGCCGCTGTTCCATTCCAACGCGATCATGGCGGGCTGGGCACCCGGGGTGGCGGCCGGTGCGTCGATCGCGTTGCGCCGCAAGTTCTCCGCGTCACAGTTCATCCCGGACGTGCGCCGCTTCGGCGCCACCTACGCCAACTACGTCGGCAAACCGCTGTCCTACATCCTGGCCACCCCCGAGAAGGCCGACGACGCCGACAACCCGCTCCGGGTGGCGTACGGCAACGAGGGCGCGCCCCGCGATCTGCGCCGCTTCGCCGAGCGCTTCGGGGTGACCGTGGTCGACGGGTTCGGCTCCAGCGAGGGCGGGGTGTCGATCGCCCGCACCCCCGACACCCCCGAGGGCGCACTCGGTCCGCTCGTCGGCGGGGTGACGATCGTCGACGTCGACACCGGCGCAGAATGTCCGCCCGGCGTCGTCGGCGAACTGGTGAACACCGAAGGGCCCGGCCAGTTCCGCGGGTATTACCGGGACCCCGACGCCGAGGCCGAGCGCATGCGCGGCGGCGTCTACCACAGCGGTGACCTGGCCTACCGCGACGAGCGTGGCTTCGCGTACTTCGCGGGCAGGCTCGGCGATTGGATGCGCGTCGACGGTGAGAATCTCGGCACCGCGCCGATCGAGCGGATCCTGATGCGGTTCCCCGGCGTCACCGAGGCCGCGGTGTACCCGATCCCCGACCCGGCCGTCGGCGACCAGGTGATGGCGGCGCTGGTGCTGCCCGACATCGCCGCGTTCGACCCGGACTCCTTCACTCAGTTCTTGTGTGAGCAAAGCGATCTGGGACCCAAACAGTGGCCGCGGTTCGTGCGCACGGCGACCGCGCTGCCGCGCACCGAGACGTTCAAGATCCTCAAGCGCGAGCTGTCCGCCGAGGGCACCGACTGCCCCGACCCCGTCCACCCGATCCGGCGACCATGACGGCCCGCCGGGACGACGTCGCCGCGATGCTGCTGGACCGCATCGGGGACCGTCGACCCGGGCTGCGCACCCGCGAACGGGACTGGACCTGGGACGAAGTGGTGCACGAGTCGGCGGTCCGGGCGTCCATCGCGTCGACGCTGTCCGACCTGGACCCGCCGCACATCGGCGTGCTGCTGGACAATGTGCCCGACTTCGTGTTCTGGCTCGGCGGTGCCGCGCTGGCCGGCGCCACCATCGTCGGGCTGAACCCCACCCGCGGTGCGGCGGACCTGGCCGCCGACATCCGGCACGCGGACTGTCGGCTGATCGTCACCGACGCCGCGGGCGCGGACCGACTGCGCGGGCTCGACCACGGGGTGCCGCCCGATCACCTGTTGCGGGTCGACTCCCCCGACCACGCGCAGCTGCTGGATGCGCACCGGGTGGAGCCGGTCGCCGCGCCGGGTGTCGGCGCGAAGTCGCTGTTCCTGCTGTTGTTCACCTCGGGAACGACCGGGACGTCGAAAGCCGTCAGATGCAGTCAGGGCCGGCTGGCTCGTATCGCGTACGCCGCCACCGACAAGTTCGGTCACCACCGCGACGACGTCGACTACTGCTGCATGCCGTTGTTCCACGGCAACGCGATCATGGCGTTGTGGGCGCCCGCGCTGGCCAACGGGGCCACGGTGTGCCTGACGCCGACGTTCTCGGCGTCCCGATTCCTGCCCGACGTCCGGTATTTCGGCGCGACGTTCTTCACCTACGTCGGCAAGGCGCTCGGCTATCTGATGGCCACCCCCGAGGCGCCCGATGACGCCGACAACACGCTGCAACGCGGCTTCGGCACCGAGGCCTCGCCGGAAGACCAGAAGGAGTTCCGGCGCCGGTTCGCCGCCGAGCTGTTCGAGGGGTACGGCTCCAGTGAAGGTGGCGCGGTCGCGACCCCCGACCCTGCGGCACCTCCCGCCGCGCTGGGCCGGCCCGCCCACGACGACGTCGTGGTCGTGCATCCGGAGACGTTGTGTCTCTGTCCGACAGCGGTTCTCGACGCGAGCGGCCGGGTGCTCAACCCGGACGAAGCCGTCGGGGAGATCGTCGACCGGCGCGGTGCGGCCGACTTCGAGGGGTACTACCGCAACGACGCCGCCGATGCCGAACGGGTGCGCAACGGCTGGTACTGGTCCGGCGACCTGGGCTACCTCGACGGCGCCGGATTCCTCTACTTCGCCGGCCGCCGCGGTGACTGGCTGCGCGTCGACGGCGAAAACATCTCGACGCTGACCATCGAACGGGTGCTGCGCCGCCACGCCGGCGTCATCGCCGCGGCCGTGTACGGCGTTCCCGATCCACGCTCGGGTGACCAGATGATGGCCGCCGTCGAGGTCGCCGACCCGGGCTCCTTCGACGTCGACGCGTTCGCCTCGTTTCTGGTCGCCCAGGATGATCTGGGCCGCAAGGGATTTCCCCGGCTGCTGCGAATCTCGGCCAAGCTGCCGGCGACGGGGTCGAACAAGGTGCTCAAACGTGACCTGCAGGCGCAGCGCTGGCACACCGACGACGCGGTCCACCGCTGGGCGGGTCGCGGGCATCCGCGGTACCGGCTGATGACCGACGCCGACCGCGACGCCCTCGACGCGGAGTTCACCGTCCACGGAAGGGAGCACCATGTCGCCGAATGAGTGGGACGAGGTCACCGATGTCCTGGTCGCCGGGTCGGGCGCAGGCGGGGTCACCGGCGCCTACACCGCAGCGCGGGAGGGCCTCGAAGTGATTCTGGTCGAGGCCACCGACAAGTTCGGCGGCACCACCGCATACTCCGGCGGCGGCGGAATGTGGTTCCCGTGCAATCCTGTGCTGACGCGGGCCGGGGCCGACGACACCCTCGACGACGCCCTGGAGTACTACACCGCGGTGGTCGGGGACCGGACCCCGCGAGCGCTGCAGGAGACTTATGTCCGCAGTGGCGCACCGCTGATCGAGTACCTGGAAAGCGATGAACTGCTGAAGTTCTCGCTGCTGCCGTGGCCCGACTACTTCGGCAAGGCACCGAAGGCCCGCGCCGACGGGATGCGCCACATCGCGGCGAAGCCGCTGAAGGTGTCCGCCGCTCCCGAGCTGCGCGAGCTCGTCCGCGGGCCGTTGGACTCCGACCGGCTCGGCCGCCCCCAACCCGACGACTACTTCGTCGGCGGGCGCGCCCTGATCGCCCGCTTCCTCGCCGCCGCGCGACGCTACCCGAATTCGTCGGCCCGGCTGAACACCGCGCTCACCGAGCTCGTGGTCGAGGACGGCAGGGTCGTCGGCGCGATCGTCGACACCGGCGGCGGGCGCAGCGCGATCCGCGCACGTCGCGGAGTCCTGTTGGCCGCAGGCGGTTTCGAGCACAACGACGCCATGCGGGCCCGCTACGGTGTGCCCGGCGCCTCGCGGGACACCATGGGACCCGAGGGGAATCAAGGATTGGCCCACCTCGCCGGCATGGCCGTGGGCGCCGACACGGACCTGATGGACCAGGCGTGGTGGTCGCCCGGGCTGACCCATCCCGGCGGCACGTCGGCGTTCGCGCTGTGGTTCACCGGCGGGATCTTCGTCGATGATCACGGCAGACGCTTCGTCAACGAGTCCGCCCCGTACGACCGGCTGGGACGTGCCGTGCTGGCGGCGATCGCCGACGGCACGGTCACGCTGCCGTTCTGGATGATCTACGACGACAGCGAGGGGCTGGTGCCGCCGGTGAAGGCCACCAACGTGTCAACGGTGGAGCCCGAGCGGTACGTCTCGGCAGGACTGTGGCGGACCGCCGACACACTCGAAGAGCTCGCGGTGGCGATCGGTGTGCCGCCGCAGAACCTGGTCGAGACGGTGGCGCGGTTCAACGGGTTCACGCGCACCGGCGTCGACGAGGATTTCGGCCGCGGGGACGAACCTTACGACCGCGCATTCTCCGGCGGTGCCGCCCCGCTCTACCCGATCGCGAAGGGCCCTTTCCACGCGGCCGCGTTCGGCGTCTCGGATCTGGGCACCAAGGGCGGATTGCGCACCGATACCGCTGCGCGGGTGCTCGATCGGGCGGACAATGTGATTCCCGGGCTGTATGCGGCGGGCAACACGATGGCCGCTCCCAGCGGCACCGTCTATCCGGGCGGCGGCAACCCGATCGGCACCAGCATGGTGTTCAGTCACCTGGCGGTGCTGGACATGGCAGGAGGCCATTCATGACCGACGTCCGCGAGATCGACACCGGAAGCGTGATGACGCGGTTCGCCCGCGGGTGGCACTGCCTCGGGCTGGCGGACGCCTTCCGGGACGGGCGGCCGCACGGCGTCGACGCGTTCGGCACCATGCTGGTGGTGTTCGCCGACACGGGCGGGTCGCTGCGAGTCCTCGACGGCTACTGCAGGCACATGGGCGGCAACCTGGCCCAGGGCGAGATCAAGGGCGACGAGGTCGCCTGCCCGTTCCACGACTGGCGCTGGGGCGGCGACGGCAGATGCAAGCTGGTCCCCTACGCCAAACGCACCCCACGCATGGCCCGAACCAGGGCCTGGCCCACCACCGAGGTCAACGGACAGCTGCTGGTCTGGCACGACCCTGAACGGTCCAGCCCGCCGACCGAACTGATCCCGCCGACCATCGCGGGTTACGACGAGGGCCGCTGGTCGCCCTGGCAGTGGAGTTCGATCCTCATCGAGGGCGCCCACTGCCGCGAGATCGTCGACAACAACGTCGACATGGCGCACTTCTTCTATATCCACCACGCGTACCCGACGTACTTCAAGAACGTCATCGAGGGACACACGGCCAGCCAGTTCATGGAGTCCAAGCCGCGTCCCGATTTCACCGCGAACCCCGAGAAGCTCTGGGACGGAACGTATCTGCGATCCGAGGCGACGTACTTCGGGCCGGCGTACATGATCAACTGGCTGCACAACGACCTCGCACCGGACTTCACCGTCGAGGTGGCGCTGATCAACTGCCACTACCCCGTCAGCCACAACTCGTTCATGCTGCAATGGGGCGTGGCGGTGCAGGAGATGCCGGGCCTGCCCGCCGACAAGGCGGCCAAGCTGGCCGCGGCGATGAACCGGTCCTTCGGCGAGGGCTTCCTCGAGGACGTCGAGATCTGGAAGAACAAGTCCCCTATCGAGAATCCGCTGCTGACCGAGGAGGACGGACCGGTCTACCAGCACCGCCGGTGGTACCAGCAGTTCTACGTCGACGCAGCCGACGTGACCGCCGACATGACCGGCCGGTACGAGCAGGAAGTCGACACCACCCACGCGAACGACCTGTGGCAGCAGGAGGTCGAGCGCAACATGGCGGCCCGGAAGCCGGGTTCGGTTTGAGTACATCTACTCACCGAGCAAAGAGCAGATCTTGATTTACGCTTCGCTGTACATCCGAAAGCGTCACATGACAGGAGTCCAGCTATGAAGCTCACGGGCGTCATCCGTTCTGCCGTGACAGCCGCAGCGCTGGCCGTCATCGCTACGGGTTGCACGACTTCGACCACCGGTACCGGCGAAATCGCCAGTTCGGAGTCCACCGGGGCCACGACGTCGTCCGAGACGACGTCGACGCGCGCCACGGCTGCGCCGCCGACGGGCCGGATCACCCCGCGCCAGGAAGCCCCCGAAGGCCCGGCCCCGACCATCGCCGACTACATCGCCGAGAACGGTATCGAGGAATCCCCGGTCAAGCGTGGCGATCCCGGCGCACCGATCATCGACCTGCCGATACCCGAGGGCTGGGAGGACGCCGGCGGGGACACCCCGGAATGGGCGTACGGCGCGATCATCTACAACGGCCCGGGAGCCGGCGAGTACTCACCGAACATCGTCGCGCTGGTGTCGAAGCTGGTCGGGGATGTCGACCCCGAGGCACTGCTCGACGCCGCCGCGGGTGAGGCCACGAACCTGCCGGGGTGGACACCCATGAGCGACGGCAAGTTCACCACCCTCGGTGAGTTCCCCGCGTTCCAGCTCGGCGGCACCTGGGTCCAGGACGGGGTCACCAAGATCGCCGCCCAGAAGACGGTGGTGTTTCCCGGCAGCGACGGCTCCTGGTACGTGCTGCAGCTCAACGCCGACGGTCTGGAGAATCAGATCGACATCATCGGCCCGGCGACCATAGCCATCGACGACGAGACCACGATCACCCCGCAGTAGCTCCATCGCGATTTCGGTGTAGTTGGTCAATCTGGCGTTGACCAACTACACCCGAATCACGTGTTCACGAGCGACGGCACCACGGCTTCGATCAGGTGCGGGCCCGGCGCTGCGAACGCCGCGGTCAGCGCCGCCGCGAGATCCTCGGCGGTACTCACCCGACGGGCGGGCACCCCCATCCCCTCGGCGATCTTCACGAAATCGAGGGTGGGGCTGCCGAGGTCGAGGAGCCGTAGCGCGCTGGGACCCGGTGTTGCGGCGTTTTCCGCGCCGACCCGCTGCAGTTCGATCCGCAGGATGTCGTAGGCCCCGTTGCCGAAGATCACGGTGGTCACGTCCAGGTTCTCCCGCGCCTGCGTCCACAGGGCCGACACCGTGTACATCGCCGAACCGTCCGCCTGCAGGGACAGCACCGGGCGGTCGGGCGCGGCCATTGCGGCACCGATCGCGGCCGGCATGCCGTAGCCGATCGCGCCGCCCGTCAGCGTCAGCACGTCGTGGCCGGGTGCGCCCGCCGTCGCGGCGGCCACCCCCACCCCGGCGGTGTTGGATTCGTCGACGACGACGGCACCCTCGGGCAGCAGCGCACCGATCACCGCGGCAGCCGAGAAAGCGGTGAGCTCTCCCGTCGGCAGGTCGGGCCGCATCAGCGGCGCGACCGACGCGGTGGTTCCCGGCGCGACGTCGTCGGCCAGTTGTTCCAGTGCCGCTGCAGCCCCCGAATGTCCCGCCAGCACATGCACTTCGCAGCCCTGCGGCACCAGATCACTGGGCCGTCCCGGGTAGGCGAAGAACGACACCGGAGACGCCGCACCGGCCAGGATCAGATGCTCGGCGCCGACGAGTTGGGCTTCGGCGCCTTCCGCGAAGTACGCGAGCCGTTCGACCGCGGGCACCCCGGCCCCGCGCTGCAGCCGCGCCGGAAACGTCTCGCACAGCACCTTCGCGCCGGTGCGCTCGGCGATCCGGACCGCGGCGGACAGCCCGGGAGCCAGGGTCGCGTCCCCGCCGACCAGCAGCACGGTGGGCACCCCGGAGTTCAGCGCGTCCGCCGCTTCGCGCACCGCGTCGTCGTCGATGCCGGGCGCGGGATGTCCGGCCGGTAGCGGCTCGGTGGGCTCGCCGTCGTTCCACGACACGTCGGCGGGCACGATCATCGTCGACACCACCCCGGCGCGACTGGCCGCCACCGCATCGACCGCATCGGCGGCGATGTCACCGACGTCCAGGGTGCGGCGCACCCAACCCGACACGGTGTGCGCCAGCGCGTCGATGTCGGATTCCAGTGGGGCGTCGTACTTCTTGTGGTAGGTCGCGTGATCGCCGACGACCACGACCATCGGCACATGCGCCCGGCGCGCGTTGTGCAGGTTGGCCAGCCCGTTCCCCAGGCCGGGCCCGAGGTGCAGGAGCACCGCCGCGGGCTTGCCGGACATGCGCGCGTATCCGTCCGCGGCGCCGGTGGCCACGCCTTCGAACAGGGTCAGCACACCGCGCATCCCGGGCACCGTGTCCAGTGCGGCCACGAAGTGCATCTCGGAGGTGCCGGGGTTGGCGAAGCACACGTCGACCCCCTGGTCGACGAGCGTGGTGAGCAGGGAGCGGGCGCCATTCACACCTGTTGTTATACGCCCGCTGTTGTCAAACGCCCGCTCAGTTGTCGCGAATAGCGTCCAACCGCCTGGTGGCTTCCTCGAATCCGCTCACCA
>Ga0172382_10002824_pt1 | contig 28272 bp, 28 predicted proteins | sample Leawel138RmetaG_FD_122245 | JGI IMG/M metagenome (GOLD analysis project Ga0172382, IMG submission 122245) | Leachate microbial communities from a municipal landfill in Southern Ontario, Canada - Leachate well 138R metaG | ecosystem: Engineered > Solid waste > Landfill > Unclassified | place...
CCCTTGCCGGGCCGCCACCGGCTGGAAATCAGGGACGGGCAAAACCGGGTGCTTGATGCGGTTGTCATACAGGTACGCGGTGCCCGCCTTGTCAAATAAGAAACCCGGCCTGGCTGAATTATTTTAAAGTAATACCGGTTTTAACTTTAATATTAATTTAAATTTTAAATTTAAACTTATTGTTCATTTAACCCTTGTTCATTTAACAAGGCAGCGTAGCCCTGTTTGGTATCGGGCCAGCGCAAGCGAAAGCCGCTTCCCAGCAGTAATGCATTGCTGAGCCTTTTGTTGCCAATGCCAGCCGGTGGAGCGCCCTCTGGCGGGCAAGGAACCTGCATGGCGTTTGCCAGCCAGTCGTACAGTTCGTCAATGGGCAGGGGGGTGTTGTCATTAACCAGGTAACAGGGGGCTGGTGTTGGCAAGGCCAGGCAATGAACAATGGCAGCGGCAGCGTCTTCAATGTGAATCCGGTTGGCATAATGCGTTTCATGGCGGGGAACCCGGGTCTGGCTGGCCCGAATCCTGGCCAGAAGCTGTTGCTTTTCAGGGCCATAAAGACCGGACAGCCGCAAGACGATAGTTTCATAAGGTAGTGCATGTACATGCTGTTCCGCTGCTTGCAAAACCTGGCCATTCACCCCCAGCGGCAACAGGGGCGTGTTCTCATCCACCCAATTGCCGTGATGTTCACCATAAACCGCGCTGGAAGAAATGAAAACAAGGCGTTTAAGCCAGGTGGTGTCCAATGCGCCCAGCAAATTATTCAGACCCTGGATAAAAATGGCCCGATAGGCGGTTTCGGTTCTTTGCGGGGGCGTGGGGCAATAAACAATATCGCTGATTTTGTCAGGCAATGCTTGCATGCTGTCTGGCTGGCACAGGTCTGCCTGGATCCATTGTATTTGTGGCGACGTTGTTTGGGCATCCCTGGGCTGCCCGGGAGGGTTTCTTCTTAAACCGTAAACCACATGCCCTTGTTGCAGTAGCAGATGTGCGGCACGCAGGCCAAGATCACCGCATCCGGCAATTAAAATGTGTTTGGTGGTATTCAATGCATGTATTCCGTTAAGAGGGCGGTTCAAGGGGGAAGTTGGCTTCATTTTAGGTATTCTGGGGCATAATTAGTGCATTGATATCTGACTATTTGTGAGAAATATGAATTTAGCGTCTGATTTTTCCCGCCTGAAAGTGGCGGTGGCCCAATTTCCTGCCGTGAATGATATTGCGGCGAATAAAAAATACATTCATGACTTGACACTGCAGGCGGTTGCGGAGGGTGTTGAGCTGCTGGTGTTTCCCGAGGCGGCCATGTGTTCATTTGGGTCTGATTTGCCAACCTTAAGGGAAATTGCCCAACAGCATTCTCCGGCATTTATTGAGTATATGCAGGGCCTGGCACGCAGCCACCAAATGAATATTATTGTGGGCGTGCTCAGCTTAAGCGATGATCCGGCAGAAGAGCGGGTTACCAACCGGTTACTGGTGATGAATGCCCAGGGTGAAGTGATTGTCCGCTATACCAAATTACATGTGTATGATGCTTTCAACTTCAAGGAATCTGACAAGGTCAAGCCGGGAGACATTAAAGCGGACGGCACAGAACTTGGTTTATTCAAGATTAAAGATTTTATGATTGGCCTGGTCAATTGCTATGACCTTCGTTTTCCCGAGCTGTCCCGTGCCCTGGCGGTCAAGGGGGCGGATGTCATTTCAGTGAGCGCGGCCTGGATTGCCGGGCCTTACAAGGAAAATCACTGGGAAATCCTGCTTAGGGCACGGGCTATTGAAAATACCAGTTATGTGCTGGCTTCAGGGCAGACAGCGCCGCGTTGTGCCGGAAACAGCATGATTATTGACCCAATGGGCAGTATTGTTGCCGGCTGTGCCGACCAGCCGGGGCTGGCGGTAAAGGTATTGGAAAAAGAAAGAATACAACAGGTCAGAAATATTCTGCCTTGTCTTGAAAACAGGCGCTATTAAAAACAGCCTCAACTTTAGTTGAAATTGAAAATGGCCGGTCTTGAACCGGCCATTTTGCTGGCAGTGGCCTTTTCGGCCTGGCCTGCCACGATTTGTTTAACCTTCCTGTTTGCGTTCCAGGCGATCGGGTTCGTATTCACCCCAAAGCGCATTCAGAATGGCCAGGGCGATGGCAAAGCCAATCCCTAATGTCCAGGCAAAATACCACATATCAAACTCCAGTAAAAATATGGTTTAGTAAACGGAATGTTCATTTTCACGAATATAAGCCGTGGTGACTTTTCCTCTCATGATGCTGTAGGCCCAACGGGTATACAAAATAATGATGGGCATGAAGATGACAACCGCAATCAGCATGACGAACAGGGTGAAATGGCTGGATGAGCTGTCCCAGACGGTAAGGCTGGATGCCAGATGGCTTGATGAGGGCATCATGAACGGGAACATGGAAACGCCGGCGGTACCGATAATGCCGGTAATGCCAAGCGCGGAAACAAAGAACGCGGCAAAAGTTTTCCCGCTTTTGGCCAGCCACAGGGCGCCCAGGATACCCACATAACCCAGGACAGGCACCAGGATGGTTAACGGCCAGCGCTGGTAGTTGGCCAGCCATGCGCCGGCTTCACGCACCACTTCCTTGGTTAAGGGGTCGGGGCTGGCAGCCAGGTTGATGGCCGATGTAATACGGTAGCCGTCAATGCCAAATGCGACCCAGATTCCGGCCAGGGTAAAACCGATCACCGTTACCAGGCCACTGATGGTCATCCATGTCTTGGCCCGGGATTGGATCGGGTCTTCGGTGCGGTGCATCAGGTAAATGGCGCCGTGGAAGGTGACCATGCCGCTGGCAACCACACCGCAAAGCAGGGCGAAGGGATTGAGCAAGGCCCAGAAACTGCCTGAATAGGTGGGGTTAAGGATGCTGTCATATTGGAAAGGCACGCCAAGCAGCAGATTGCCAAAGGCCACGCCAAAAATGACCGGTGGAACGAAGCTGCCCACAAACAGGCCCCAGTCCCAGGTTTTGCGCCAGGTGGTATTGTTGATTTTGCTGCGATAGTCAAAGCCGACAGGACGGAAGAACAGCGCCCATAATACGGCCATCATGGCCCAGTAAAAGCCCGAGAATGCGGTGGCATAAATCATGGGCCAGGCAGCAAAAATGGCACCGCCAGCCGTAATGAACCAGACCTGGTTGCCATCCCAGTGAGGAGCAACCGTGTTGATGACGACACGGCGTTCTTCATCGTTTTTGCCGACAAAGGGAAGCAGCGTGGCGACACCCATGTCATGGCCGTCCATGACGGTAAACCCGATCAGCAGGACGCCTATCAGCAGCCACCAGATGAATTTCAGTATTTCATAATCAATGATGTTTTCCATAATCTGGCTCCTTAGTGTTTGGGCTCATGAACATAGCGACCGGTACCCAGGCTGCCGGGGCCCTGCCTGGAGAAACGGATCATGAGATACATTTCCACAACGAACAAAATGGTGTAGAAAGCGATGAATCCGGCCAGCGAACCCCATAAGGAGCTGGTGCTAAGTGTGGAAACGGACAGATGGGTAGGCAGAACGCCATACACGGTCCAGGGTTGGCGTCCGAATTCGGCCACGAACCAGCCCACTTCGCAGGCAATCCAGGGCAATGGCAGAGAGTACAGGGCCAGTTTCAGCAACCATTTTTTTTCGGTAAAGTTGCCTTTGATGGAAGCCCAGAAAGAGGCCGTAAAGAGAAACAACATGAAGAAACCAAGACCCACCATGGCACGGAATGACCAGAACAGCGGTTTGACGGCAGGAATGGTATCTCTGGCAGCCTGGGCAATCATTTCAGGCGTGGCCTGGCCGACATCGGCGCTGTAGCGTTTAAGCAGCAGGCCAAAACCAAGGTCTTCCTTGTGTTTCAGGAAAATTTCCATGGCTTGCTCGTCATCGCGGTATGTTCGCAGTTTGTCAAGGGCGACTACGGCTTGCTGGCCAGACTCGATACGGGCATGGTTTTCCTTGATGATATCGTGAATGCCGGGTATGACTTCGGTGGTGGAACGGGTGCCGATCAGGCCCATGAGCCATGGGATCTTGACTTCCCAGTTGTTTTTCATTTCCGCGTCATTGACCGAGGCAATCAGGGTAAATGGGGCAGGGGCCGGTTCGGTTTCCCACATGCCTTCAATCGCGGCAAGCTTGGTTTTTTGAGCCTTGCCAATGGAATAGCCTGATTCGTCACCCAGAACAATCACGGACAGAATGGAGGCAATGCCAAAAGCTGCGGCAATGCGAAAACTGCGTTTGGCAAATTCAACGTCCTGTTTTTTCAGCAGATACCAGCTGGAAATCGAAAGGACGAACATGGCGGCTGTTACATAACCGGCAGAAACCGTATGCACGAATTTGTTCTGGGCCTCGGGGTTGAGAACAACAGTCCAGAAATTGTCCATTTCCATCCGCATGCTTTCAAAGTTGAATTCGGCTCCGATGGGATTTTGCATCCAGCCATTGGCCACCAGAATCCACAAAGCGGACAGGTTGGTGCCGACAGCCATTAAAATGGTCACGACCAGATGCTGCCTGCGTGACATGCGTTCCCAGCCAAAAAAGAACAGGCCGACAAAGGTGGACTCGAGAAAGAAAGCCATTAAGCCCTCAATCGCCAGTGGGGCACCGAAAATGTCCCCCATGTAGTGGGAATAATAGGCCCAGTTGGTACCAAACTGGAACTCTAGCGTGATGCCCGTTGTGACGCCAAGGGCGAAGTTGATGCCAAAGAGCTTGCCCCAGAATTGGGTCATGTCTTTATAAATAACCTTGCCTGTCATGACATAGGCGGATTCCATGATAACAAGAATCCAGACCATGCCAAGTGTGAGAGGCACGAACAGGAAGTGGTACAGGGCTGTCAAGCCAAATTGCAGCCGTGATAGGTTGACTAATTCATCCATTCGGATTTACTCCTTGAAGCTTTTGCTGGAATGAAGAGGGGCAGGGCGTAGGTCACCTGATGTGACATTCACCTTGATAAATGCAATGAGAAATTTACGGATCAGGAGAAGAGAGGGGGGGCCTGGCTGCGGTTGGGCCGCCAGCGCATAGTGCGAATGATCAGACGCCATTCGTGGTAAACAATGGTAATGGTTTGGCGAACAATAAACCCGAGGAGCAGGATACAGGCCAGTGTGACAATGGCGGCCTGCAGTTCGGATTGAATACAGAACAGGCAGTGGATGCCTGAGGTGTGGGCGGAAGAGTCCTGAGCGGGCGAAGTACCGCTGATGGTCAGGGTTTTACCGTTTCCGGATGAATCGCAGATTTCGATGGTGAAGGGTGCGATGGGGTCCGCACCCAGAAGGGATGAGACGGAGGGTGAAACCGCTGCCAGGGTCATCGCGATGAGGACGACCCATAAAGCATAGTGGAGAGAGCGGTTTTTGCAGCGGTTCACAATATTGAGTAATAGAATAGGTTAAACAAATTGTAAACATGATGAAAAAAAATTACTTTGCTAAATCTCAAAAAGTATCTTGATTCAGATTAATTTTCTTCATTGCGTATTTTTCTTAATTCATGTGTCAGGATTGTCTTTCTGGCATGACATCACAATACAAAAACCGTACCCGATTGCAAAATTTGCCAGTCGGGGGGAAACTTGGGTAAAAAAACACAAACCCACGTAAAATATGGGCAATTCGGAAATTTGACATAGATCCACTAGGAGAATATCACATGGCATTAGTTTCAATGCGTCAGTTGCTTGACCATGCGGCCGAAAACGGCTACGGCATTCCTGCTTTTAACGTTAACAATCTGGAGCAGGTCCAGGCCATCATGGAGGCGGCCAAAGAAACCAATAGTCCCGTTATCATGCAAGCCTCTGCCGGTGCCCGCAAATATGCCGGCGAAGGCTTCCTGAAGTATCTAATCCAGGCTGCGGTTGAAAGCTATCCTGAAATTCCTGTTGTTATGCACCAGGACCACGGCCAGTCTCCTGAAATTTGTCAGGGTGCCATTAATCTGGGTTTTTCCAGCGTCATGATGGACGGATCCCTGATGTCAGATGGCAAAACCATTGCTGATTACGAATACAACGTGGATGTTACCAAAAAAGTGGTGGACATGGCCCATAAACTGGGTGTGACTGTTGAAGGCGAACTGGGATGCCTGGGTTCACTGGAAACCATGGAAGGTGACAAGGAAGACGGCCACGGTGCCGACGGCAAACTCACGATTGACCAGTTACTGACCGACCCTGAACAGGCTGCCGATTTTGTGCGTCAAACCCAGCTTGATGCCCTGGCCATTGCCATTGGTACCAGCCACGGTGCGTATAAATTTACCCGCAAGCCTACTGGCGACATCTTGTCTATCCAGCGCATCAAGGACATTCACGCTCGCCTGCCCAATACCCACCTGGTCATGCATGGCAGTTCTAGCGTGCCACAAGAGCTGCTGGCTGAAATCCGCGAGTTCGGTGGCGATATGAAAGAAACCTATGGCGTGCCTGTTGAAGAAATCCAGGAAGCCATCAAATATGGCGTGCGCAAAATCAATATCGATACTGATATCCGTCTTGCCATGACGGGCGCGATTCGTCGCTTTTTGGCTGAGAATCCGTCCAAGTTCGATCCGCGTGAATACAACAAGCCTGCCCGCGAAGCAGCGAAAAAAATATGTATTGCCCGTTATGAAGCATTTGGTACCGCAGGCAATGCCAGCAAAATCAAACCGGTCAGCCTGTCTGAAATGGCCTCCCTGTATGCGGCCGGCAAGCTGAATCAGCAGGTTAAATAAACCTTTATTTGCATAAAATGCAAATGCCGGTATAAAAATCCCGCCTTACATTCATTTGGGGCGGGATTATTCATTTAAAGCGTTAAAATACCGGCTTTGATCCGTTGTGGTTTCTGTCATAACGCAAATATCCAGTCCAACCAAACTTAAGGGTTACAAGTGGCTACTGCACTTCATCAATCAACCATCCAATCATTACCATTGCTGGCACGCGGTAAAGTACGTGACATGTATGCCGTGGGTGATGATAAGCTGCTTATCATTGCCAGCGACCGCATCTCTGCTTTTGACGTCATTCTTGATGATCCGATTCCAGGCAAGGGCAAGGTGCTTACCGAATTAACCGAGTTCTGGCTGAAAAAACTGGCGCATATCATTCCCAATCACTCTACCGATGTGAAGCCTGAAGAGGTGGTGGCCCCCGAGGAGATTGAACAGGTCACAGGCCGTGCCGTCGTTGTTAAGCGTCTTAAGCCCGTTATGGTTGAGGCGGTTGCCCGTGGTTATCTCATCGGCTCCGGTTGGAAGGATTACCAGCAAACCGGTACGGTTTGCGGCGTGAAGTTGCCGGCAGGCCTGAAACTGGCCAGCAAACTGCCCGAGCCTTTTTTTACGCCAGCCGCCAAGGCCGAGTTCGGTTCACACGACGAGAACGTGGATTTTGCCCATGTGGTGAAGGAAGTGGGCCAGGAAATGGCAGAGAAAATTCGTGACATCACCCTGCAACTGTATAAAGAAGCAGCCAGTTTTGCTGCCGAAAAAGGTATTATTATTGCCGACACCAAGTTCGAGTTTGGCTTGGATGAAAATAACCAGCTGTATTTAATGGATGAAGTGCTTACCCCGGATTCTTCCCGTTTCTGGCCTGCAGACAGCTACCAGGAAGGTATCAGTCCTCCTTCATTTGACAAGCAGTTTGTGCGTGACTGGCTTGAAACCCAGCCATGGGATAAAACCGCGCCGGCTCCCCGGCTGCCACAAGACGTACTTGAAAAAACAGCCGCCAAATACCGTGAGGCGGTAGACCGCCTGCTGGCGTAAGAAAAGGAATATCATGAGCGACAATATCAAGCCGGTTGTGGGCGTTATTATGGGTTCTTCCAGTGACTGGGATGTCATGCAGAACGCAACCCGGATACTAGAAGAATTTGGTGTACCTTACCAGGCACAGGTCATTTCAGCCCATCGCATGCCACACGATATGGTGGATTATGGTGCCCGCGCCTACAATGATGGCATTCGCGCCATTATTGCCGGTGCCGGGGGCGCTGCCCACCTGCCAGGCATGATGGCTGCCCTGACCGAGGTCCCGGTGTTTGGGGTGCCGGTTCCTTCCCGTTACCTGAAGGGTGAAGATTCTTTGCTTTCCATTGTGCAAATGCCCAAGGGCGTCCCGGTGGCCACGTTTGCCATTGGCGAGGCAGGTGCGGCCAATGCGGCCCTGCATGCCATTGCTACCCTGTCCATGACCAACCCCCAATTGCGTGAAAAATTGCTGGCCTTTCGTGAAAAACAAACGGCTGCCGCGCGTGCCATGACCTTGCCACCTTCGGCTTAGTGTTTTTGCAAATTAAAAATTTTATCTCTTATGAATAATACTGTATCGACTTCTGCTGTTGTTTATCCCGGCCAGTGGCTTGGCATGTTGGGCGGGGGGCAACTGGGCCGCATGTTTTGTCATGCAGCGCAAAGCATGGGGTATAAAGTCGTGGTGCTTGACCCTGCCCAGGACAGTCCGGCCGGCACCGTTGCCGAAAAACAGGTGTGCGCGACCTATGATGATGTGAAAGGGCTGGATGGATTGGCTGCGCTTACGCGGGTGGTTACCACTGAATTTGAAAACGTGCCTGCTGCCAGCCTGAAACAGTTGTCAGAAAATTGCCGGGTCAGTCCTGGTGCGGCGGCAGTAGCCGTGGTACAGGATCGCATTGCGGAAAAGGCCTTTATTGCCGCGCAGGGCATCCCGGTCGCGCCTTATGCCGAAGTCCGCTCGGCTGCCGATCTGGAAAACGTAGGGCAACACCTGTTCCCGGGTATTCTCAAGGCTGCCCGGTTGGGTTATGACGGCAAAGGACAGGCGCGTGTTGCCAATGTCAAGGAAGCGCTTGCCGCTTTTGAGTCGTTTGGTAATGTGCCGTGTGTGCTTGAGGCCATGCTACCCCTGAAAGAAGAGATTTCAGTCGTGATGGCGCGTGGTTTCGATGGTGAAGTGGCGGTTTTCCCGATTGGTCAAAATACCCATGTCAATGGCATTCTTGCCACTACCGTGGTTAATCCCGGGCTTATCGCTGAAAATATCCAGCACCAGGCCAAACAGGCAGCTATCAAGATTGCCGAAGGCCTGAACTATTTTGGTGTGCTGTGCATCGAGTTTTTCATTCTTGGCGATAACAGCCTGGTGGCCAATGAAGTGGCGCCACGCCCGCATAACAGTGGTCACTACACCATGAATGCCTGTGCCAGCAGCCAGTTCGAGCAGCAGGTGCGTGTCATGGCCGGCATGCCATTGGGTTCCACCCAATTACGGGCACCTGCCATTATGCTGAATATCCTTGGCGACAGCTGGTTCCACCCTGAAACGGGGGCTTTTGTTGAGCCGGCCTGGGAAAAGGTGTTGGCCTTGCCGGGCGTGTCCCTGCACTTGTATGGCAAAAGCGAAGCCCGCAAGGGTCGTAAAATGGGTCATGTGAACGTGGTTCACGACAATTTTGACACTGCGCTTGCGCATGCGCGCCAGGTCAGTGAGATCCTTCATTTAAGCCAGGTACTATAAATGCGCCCAGACCAGGAGCAGGAAGTTCTTAGGGCTGCCACCCGCCTGATGCATGGCGGGCTGGTGGCCTTTCCTACCGAAACGGTTTATGGCCTGGGGGCCGATGCTGAAAACCCGCAGGCGGTGGCTAAAATTTACCAGGCCAAGGGTCGGCCTTCCAATCATCCGGTTATCGTGCATGTGGCCCCCGAGGCCGATTTGTGTTATTGGGCTACGGATACTCCCGATGAGGCCCATCAATTGATTAAGGCATTCTGGCCGGGCCCGCTAACCCTTATTCTGAAACGGGCCAGCCATATTCCCGATGCGGTCAGTGGTGGACAGGATAGTGTGGGCATTCGTTGCCCGTCCCATCCCGTGGCCCAGGCCCTGTTGCGACAGTTTGCCCGGCTCAAGCCTTCGGGGCAAGGGGGCGTTGCCGCGCCTTCGGCCAATAAGTTTGGCCAGGTATCACCCACCTTGGCAGAGCATGTGATAAGCGAATTCCCCGAAGAGGTGGCCAAAGGCATGCCGGTCCTGCAGGGAGGTGCAGCTGAGATTGGTATCGAATCCACGATTGTTGATTTGTCCCGGGTTCGTCAGGGAGTAGGGGCCGTTTTGCTGCGGCCAGGACATATCAGCGCCAGCCAGATTGCCCAGGTACTGGGTTATGCACCGCAATTGCCAGACAGCCATGCGCCACGGGCATCGGGCACGCTCAAGGCGCATTATGCACCCCGTACTCCTTTAATGCTGCTTAGCGCCGAAGCGTTGGCACAAGGCAAATTGCAAAATCAGGTACCGGCAGGCCAGAAATGGGCGGTTTGTGTTTTTGACGCCAGCCAGCAGTCTGACATTGAAGGGATCGACTGGTTTCCGGTATCCAATGAGCCGGTGCAATATGCCCATGATTTGTACGCTTTTTTACGTCGGGTAGATCAACTGGGTTACCAGCGTATCTGCATTCAGTCATTGCCTGAAGACCAGCGCTGGGAGGCGGTAAACGACCGTCTTCAAAGGGCGGCTGCGGCTTTCCCTAGGTGACATTTTTACCAAACACGATTATGATTGTCCGGTTACGATTCACCGGAAATTTTTATGATCAAGTTTACCGGCATTGATGAAATCATCGCCATCCGGCGAGACATCCATGCGCATCCCGAACTGTGTTATGAAGAGCACCGTACTGCCGCACTGGTACAGCAAAAATTAAAAGAGTGGGGCATCGCGTGCACAACAGGTATCGGGAAAACCGGTGTGGTAGGCAGCATCAAGGCGGGAACTTCAAATAAAACCATCGGTTTGCGGGCAGATATGGATGCCCTGCCCATGCAGGAAGAAAATAATTTTGAACACCGTTCTCGCCATGATGGAAAAATGCATGGCTGCGGTCATGACGGGCATACGGCCATCTTGCTGGCGGCAGCCAAACATTTAAGCGAGAACCGCAACTTTGACGGTACGGTACGGTTTATTTTCCAGCCCGCTGAAGAAGGTGGGGCTGGTGCCAAAGCCATGATCGAAGACGGCCTGTTCGAGCGATTTCCCTGCGATGCCGTATTTGGCCTGCATAACTGGCCCGGCATGCCTGAAGGCAGTTTTGGCTATCGTGCCGGGCCGTTAATGGCGTCCAGCAATATTTTTCGTATCAACATACGGGGCAAGGGTGGGCATGCCGCAGCGCCGCAAGATAGTGCCGATCCGGTTCCGGTTATTGCCCAACTGGTGCAGGCCTTGCAAACGGTGGTGTCACGCAATATTCGGCCCATTGATGCCGCGGTGCTCTCTATTACCCAAATCCATGCCGGTACGGCAACTAATGTGATTCCCGACCATGGCTGGATTGGCGGGGCAGTACGTGCCTTTTCCGATGAAGTCGTTGATCTGGTCGAAGCACGTATGAACCAGCTTGCCGCACAAATTGCCAGCGCATTTGGCTGCACCAGCGAAGTCATTTTCGAGCGGCGTTATCCGGCTTTGGTCAACACAGAGGCGGAAACTGAACTGTGTGCCCAGGTTATGCGTGAATTGTACGGGGAAGAAAAAAGCGCTGAATATGTCTTTGAACATGAACCTGTCATGCCCTCTGAGGATTTTTCCTTCATGTTGCAGGAAAGACCCGGTTGTTATTTTTTCCTGGGCAATGGTGATGGAGATCACCGGCAGCCCGATCATGGCCTGGGCCCATGTTTGTTACATAATCCCAGTTATGACTTCAATGACAATCTGCTTGGCATAGGGGCTTCTTTTTGGGTCAGGCTGACAGAAAAATATCTGGGTTGACCAACAATACGACTATAAAGGGCATGCGTTGAATATTATTCTGGCTTCCGAGTCACACGAACATACTGATCACTGGTTGAAAATCATCAAGGCGCATTATCCTGATTGGCATGCTTTTGTATACCAGCCTGGCATGAGTCAACCCGATGCGGCGGTCAGCAAGGCAATTGTCTGGAAGCCACCTGCTTCATTGTTTACAAATTATCCTGGCCTTAAATACCTGTTCAATATGGGAGCGGGGGTAGATGCCATTTTGCGGCAACCCGGTCTGCCAGCCGACATTCGGATTGTTAGATTGGAAGATGCGGGCCTGGCCGATAAAATGCTGGAATATGTCATCCATTACCTGTCAAAAATAACCCGTCCGTTTGACCAATACGCCCGATTTCAGCAACAGCAGCAATGGAAACCCTTGCCAGAACCGGCTACCAGCCAGATTGCCGTGGGGGTGATGGGGTTGGGTGTGATTGGACAGAAGATCGCGCAGTCTTTAGCCAGGCTGGGGTATACGGTGCATGGCTGGTCGCGTACCGAACGAAAACTACCCGGTGTTCATACTTACGCGGGTGAAACGGGCTTGCAGGATTTTTTGCAAAACACACGGATTTTAATTAATGTCTTGCCACTGACGCAGCAAACCCAGGGTATCCTTAACCGGCAAACCCTGGCGCAATTACAGGCACCAGCCAGCCTGATCAATATTGGTCGTGGCGAGCACTTGCAAGAAGAAGACCTGCTTGAGTTGATGAAATCAGGACATATTGCTCAGGCGGTACTGGATGTGTTCAGGACAGAACCCTTGCCTCATGGGCATCCTTTCTGGGTGCATCCCAACATTATTGTGACACCGCATATTTCCGGCCCCACCAATGATGAGCTTGCCCTGGCGCAGATCAAGCAGAAAATCACCGATCTTGAAAATGGCCGGGATATTGGCGGAGTAGTTTCACGGGAAGCCGGTTATTAAAGTATGCGCATGTATCTGCACGGCAATACATCATTGCATTTGCCGTGAATGTCATTACGTTAGTGCAAAATAGGCGGCAAAAATAATGAGCAAAATAACAATAAACCTGAACACGGAGACATTGTTTTTAGGGCCAGTTGTGAAAGGAACCTGTTCCGGGATATCGGCAATAGGCTCATTGGCCTGTGCTTTTGTTACTGTCTCATGAGGGGTGACAGAAGCGGGCTCCTGTACGGGTATTTCACTGTCATCGGGCGTTAGTGTTTCCAGTAGCTGTTTTTGGCTGGCCTTGATGGCGGCTTCCAGTTCTGGCATGGGCCAAATATTTTCAGCGCGGCCGCTCAAGATCATGAAAGGATCAATATTGGGCACTTGAAGTTCTTCGAGCAGGCTGGTAATTTCGAATTTCAGATCGCTGTCGGCCCCCAGTTTATCTAGCGGCATGCCGTCTTTAAGCTTTTGCCAGTCGCGGGCACGGCTTCGTAGCATGAAACGCCAGTCTTCCCCGGAGGCATTTTCAATCTCGGGCAAATGGGTGGTTCTCAGAACCATAAAAGCCCCGGTCATTTTTTCTTTCAGGAAAGCATCAAAGGCTTTCAGGATAGGTTGCCACGGTTCGGGCAGGATGTTTTCAAGTGCCTCGAATCGGTGGACCCAGTGCCTGAGCGCCTCGGTGGTTGGTGCACTGAGATAAGGGTAGGTTTTTTTGGGATCATTGCCGGTACGGGCAGTGCTGATATGGGTATCGTCAAACAGGGCCCACCAGAACAGCGCAGGCCAGTGCCTGGCCTGAAGCTCAAGGACGATATCTTGCTGGAAAACATTGTGTAATTCAGTATTATTACCATCGGGAATGGATTCCTGGCTTAACAGGTTGGCAAGATAAACAACGCCCTGCATGTTGGGTTCCTTTGCTTTTTTAAAGTTCGGTGTATTTTTTTGCATTACCCCGCGCTTTGTCCAGCGGGTATTTTATTTCATTAAGCGCCAGCTTTTCTGCCGCAGCCTCTAGGATATCAATATCAAGCACGCGGCTAATTGTTAATAAGTACAAGAAAACATCGGCTATTTCATGCTTTACCGCCTGTAATTTTTGTTTGTTGAGTCGCAAGGACTCTTCTTCTGTCATCCATTGGAAAATTTCCTGCAATTCGGCGGCTTCTACGGTAAGGGCCATGGCGATATTTTTGGGAGAGTGATAGTTGTCCCATTCCCTGTCATGGGCAAATTGCCTAAGCTTTTGCTTGATATGGTCAAGGTCGTTAGCCATTTTCTTCCTTAAAGTCAAACTATAAACAATTATAAATGCATAAAAGCAGCCGGGTAATATCCGGCTGCTTTTTTAGGCCTTGAAGAAAAAGGGGCTATGGCTTGATGGCGATTTTCAGGACGCCATCACGTTGGTTGGCAAAAAGATCATAGGCCTCGACAATATCGTCAAGCTTGTATTCATGGGTAACCAGTGCTTCCAGGTTGACACGGCCTGATTCAACAATTTTGAGCAGGCGGCGCAGTCTTTCTTTGCCGCCGGGGCACAAGGCAGTCACGATTTTATGATCGCCAAGACCTGCGGCAAATGCACTGACCGGAATAGTCAGGTCTTCCGAGTAGACGCCCAGGCTGGACAGCGTGCCTCCCGGTTTCAGGACGCGAAGTGCCTGTTCAAAGGTGGTTTGGGTGCCCAGGGCTTCGATGCTGACATCAACCCCACGACCGGCAGTGAGTTTCATGATTTCGTCAACCACATCCACTTTTTTGAAGTTCAGGGTAACATCAGCACCCATTTGGCGGGAAATTTCCAGGCGTTCATCAACGCCGTCCACGGCAATAATGGTGGCTGCGCCTCGCAGTTTGGCACCGGCTGTGGCACAAAGGCCAATCGGCCCCTGGGCGAAGATGACAACGGTGTCACCAATTTTAATATTGCCATTTTCAGCACCCACGAAGCCGGTAGACATGATGTCAGGGCACATGAGAACCTGTTCATCCGTCAGCCCATCGGGGACGGGAGCCAGGTTGGCCTGGGCATCGGGAACCAGCACATATTCGGCCTGGGTACCATCAATAATGTTGCCAAAACGCCAGCCACCGGTTGCCTTATAACCATGGCAGGCGCAAGTGCCACTGGCAGTGAGATAGCCACCATCTTGCGAGGGATAACCGTCCTGGCAGGCATAAGAAGTAAAGCTGGGGCAAATGGCGCCGGCAATGACCCGCTGGCCTTCCTGGTAGCCCGTTACGTTACTGCCCAGTTTCTCAATAATGCCTACCGGTTCGTGCCCAACGGTCAGTCCGGGCGCTACCGGGTATTCACCTTTCAGGATATGGACATCGGTGCCGCAGATGGTGGTGGTGGTAATGCGCAGCAGCGCATCGTTGGGACCCACATCGGGGATGCGTTTTTCCTGGATTTCGATGCGACCGGGGGCAACAAAAACAGCAGCTTTCATGGTAGACATGGCAGTCCTCCTAGGTAAGATGACGTAAAGGGAATCGCGAGATGCATGATTCCTCTGGGTATGACTATACAACTATACAATCTGTAAATGACAGAATTTTTATCAATTGTAATGTTTTGTTGTGGGAAGGTGGGGTGATTAAAATCAAAAGGAGGGCGAAGGCAAGTTAGAATACGGTATTATCAATTCAAGTAGATGCTGGCGTGGTTTATTCAGTCAAGGAAGTATTCAAGACATTGCAGGGCGAGGGCACGCAGGCCGGCCGCACTGCCTTATTTTGCCGGTTCTCCGGTTGTAATTTGTGGTCGGGTCGAGAACAAGATCGTGCCAGTGCGCAATGCACTTTCTGTGATACCGATTTTGTGGGTACCGATGGCACCGAAGGTGGAAAGTATGCCTCGGCCCAGGCGCTGGCCGCATTGCTAGCCAAGGTTTGGGGAACGGGCAGCCAAAACCGTTTTGTAGTTTTTACAGGGGGTGAGCCCCTGTTGCAACTGGATGAAGCCTTGATTCGGGCAGTTCACGAACAGGGGTTTGAAATTGCCGTTGAGACCAATGGCACCTTACCTGTCCCAGAGGGTATTGACTGGATTTGCGTCAGTCCCAAGGCTGGCACAACATTGGTCCAGACCCGGGGCAATGAGCTCAAACTGGTGTATCCGCAATCGGGTATCCATCCATCCCAATTCGAGCATCTGGATTTTCAGCAATTCTGGCTCCAGCCCATGGATAGTCCACTGCAACGCGCCAATACGGAACAGGCCATTGCTTATTGCCTGGAACACCCACGCTGGCGGCTAAGTACTCAAACCCATAAAATCATAGGAATACGATAGTGGCAACAAATGCACTCGTGCTTTTTTCTGGTGGCCAGGACTCAACGGCATGCCTGGCCTGGGCATTAAGCCATTTCGACCGGGTGGAAACACTGGGCTTTGATTATGGCCAGCGTCATCATGTAGAACTGGCATGCCGGCAAAAAGTGATTGAGCAAATCCGCCAGCAGTTTCCCCAGTGGGACAAAAAACTGGGGGAAGATCATCTGCTGGATCTGGGTTTGCTGGGGCAAATTTCAGATTGCGCCCTAACCAGTGAAACTGAAATCCTGTTTGCGCAAAGCGGCTTGCCCAATACTTTTGTGCCTGGCCGGAATCTTATTTTTCTTACCTTTGCAGCCACGCTGGCTTATCGTCGCCATCTTAACGTGCTGGTGACCGGCGTGTGTGAAACCGATTATTCCGGTTATCCGGATTGTCGCAGTAATACCATGCAGGCGCTTCAGTTGGCCCTTAACCTGGGTATGGAACAGCAATTCAGGATAGAGACCCCGTTAATGTGGCTGGATAAGGCCCAAACCTGGCAGTTGGCCAGTGATCTGGGCGGAGACGCTTTGCTGGATATTACCCGTGAACATAGCCATACCTGCTATTTGGGCGATCGCAGCCAGCGTTTTGACTGGGGCTATGGCTGTGGCACCTGCCCCGCCTGTGAACTTAGGGCAAAAGGATACGACGCATTTATGAAAACACAGCAGGGCGAGGCCGGTTGATGATACGCATTACACGAAAAATGGAATTTGACGCGGGTCACCGTATCCCCGATCACCGCAGCCAGTGCCGTAATTTGCACGGTCACCGTTATGTGCTGGAAATTACCCTTGAGGGTGAAGTGCAGGCCGCGCCTGGGCAGTCTGATAATGGTATGGTGCTTGATTTTTCGGATATCAAGGCCATTGCCAAGGAAAAAATCGTGGATCCATGGGACCATGCTTTCCTGGTTTGTCAAAGTGATACGGCGGTACTGGAGTTCCTCAAGTCAATGCCTGGTCATAAAACGGTTGTCACCGCCAAAGTACCCACGGCAGAAAACCTGGCCCAATTGGCCTTTGACGTGTTGTCCCCTGCTTTTGCCCGGCGCTATGGTAAAGACCTGCTCTTGCATCGGGTGCGTCTGTATGAAACGCCCAACTGCTGGGCCGATGCGACCAAGGTGACAGAAGTTGGTTAATTCGGCTTCTTTACTGGCATGCGCCAGTGGGGGCTTGTGTAGGGCGTGTTTCTCAGGACGGACTTGTCTGCCATGTCTTAAATATTGTCAATGTGGAAGTGGAATCAAGCATGAAAATCAGGTCTTTTGTACAGCAAGATGAAGATGGCGTCATCCGTTTATGGAATGAGTGCGGTTTGGTCAAGCCATGGAATGATCCAAAAAAAGATATTAAACGTAAACTCACGACCCAGCCAGAACTGTTTTTGGTGGTCGAGAAAGAGGGTGTCGTGGTTGGTTCGGCGATGGTTGGTTACGAGGGACATCGGGGTTGGGTATATTACCTGGCGGTTGATCCGGCTTGTCAGGGGCAGGGCATTGGCCAGGCGCTCATGCAGGAAGCCGAGCATCTGTTAATGGAAAGGGGTTGTCCCAAGATTCAGTTGCTGGTGCGCAGCAATAACAGCCAGGTGCTGGATTTTTACGAAAAATTGGGTTATGAAGCAGGCGATGTCGTCATGCTGGGCAAACGTCTGATTCCCGATGCGTAGGATGGCAAATTTGCCAGCCGGTTAAAAATGCAGAGAATAAGGATGTATATTAAACTGGTAGCGATCTGATCAACATCCAGGAGATAACATGGCTTATAAACTGCAGTCCCCATCAGAAATTCATAGCGTCATTGTGGGTGGCGGCACGATGGGCACCGATATTGCGACCGTTTTGCTGCGTGCCAGGTCCCGTTGCATTATTGTAGAGCCCAACCCGTCGCTGCATGAAGGCATATTTAATCGGACAGCGCAAAACCTGCAGGCCATAGGACGGGAAGAGAATCATTCTTTGCTGACTGTAGTTGGTTCACTTGAAAAGATCGATTGGTCTGGCGTCCATCTTGTCATAGAGGCTATTCCAGAAAACCTTGAGTTGAAGCAAGCGTTATTCAAGGATCTTGAACGCTTGGCAGGAGCAGAAACCATTTTATGCAGTAACAGCTCAAGTTTTCCAATCAGTGAGATTATCGAAGGCTTGCAAACCGCTGAAAGAATGGCTGGCCTGCATTTTTTCATGCCGGCGCATATTGTGCCACTGGTTGAAGTGGTGCTGGGTAAGCAAACCGATCCCGACGTGGGGGCGAGTCTGGTTGCCTTGATGAAGCGCTGTGGTTCGGTGCCTGTGCTGATTCGCAAGGATGTGCCCGGTTTCCTGGCCAATCGTTTGCAGCATGCCATTGGCCGTGAGGCCTATTCGCTCATCGAGTCGGGTATTGTGACCCCGGAAGATGTGGATGCCGCCGTGCGTTTTGGGTTCGGTTTCCGTTATTTGGCGGCTGGTCCTATCATGCAAAAAGAAATTGCCGGATGGGATGTGCATGCCGCGGCGGCTGCAACCATTTATCCCGACCTGTCAAATGCGGCAATGCCCCCTGGCATCCTGACTGAAAAAATAAAAAATGGCAAATACGGCATGAAAACCGGCGAGGGCTTCTATCAATGGACCCCTGAAACCATGCAAGCGGAAAAGCAGCGTTATGACCAAGTATTAAGAAAAGGGCTTGAAATCCTGTCAAAAGACTTGCCTGATATTGAGCCTTGAACGGCTATTTATTAAGCCCCCGTGCTCCTCGTCTGTCTGGGGGCAATGGGGTGATATTTTTATCTTTCATGATAAAATCGGTGCGTTTAATGTGCCGGTATGTGCTGCTTTTTTTCCAATAAATATCTGTTTTTACAGACAATAATTTGGATTTTCAGCGGGTTTTCTATTATCCGAATTAAATTGCCACAAAATGAATGTGCTGTTTCTGTAAAAGGTGTAACATTCAGCCTGATATTATCTTTAGAGGAGTGTAAAATGAAGAAACCAAATTCTGGCGGTCGCCTTAAATTTGGGTTTGTTGTGTTAATGGCATTAACGCTTGCCGGATGCTCATCAATCAGTAACGTCAGTTCAGACGGTGTTACCGAAGATCCTGTCTGGCCAAATGTTGAAGGCGTTACCTTAAATAACAAGCAGGGTACTTACCCCAATTTTTATAATTTGACGCAGGTTCGCTCTGGCGTAACCAAAGACCAATTGTATTATTTATTGGGTCGCCCACACTTCAGTGAAGGTATCAGTGCAAAGGAATGGGATTACCTTTTCCATTTCCATACCCCTGATATGGGCACCAATAATGTAACAACCTGCCAGTTCAAAATTCTTTTCGACACTGAAAGCATTGCCCGCAGTTTTTACTGGCGTAGCGTAGGTGAAGGTGCCGGTTGCCCCCCAGGAAGCGCTAAAGAGTCATATACACTAAGCGCCGATGCCTTGTTTGAATTTGATCAGTCAACATTAAGCGCCATTACCACCGGTCGTCAGGAATTGGATAATCTTGCCCAAAGCCTAAGTAATACCGAAAAAATTACAGGTATTACCATCGTTGGTCATACCGATTCCCTGGGTAACAGCGATTACAACATGCGCCTGTCACAGGCACGTGCAGAAACGGTGGGCAATTATCTGGTCAGTCAGGGGATTCCAGCCAACATGATTCAGGCATATGGTGTCGGTGAAGCACAACCTGTCGTGCAATGTACTGGCAGCGGTCAAGAGTTGATCAACTGTTTTGCGCCTAACCGCCGTGTGGTTATTACCGTTGATAATAAAGAATAAAACAGGCTGTTTTTTTAAAATTATTACAGTCTGAGCCATATTTACACCCGGGCCGTATAACTATTAAGTTATACGGTTTTTTTTCATAAAATTTGTGTGGAATGTAATCGGATGATGTTGTTTATTAAAAACATCAATTCAATAGCTTATTACGATTAAGTTTGATTTATAACAATACTCTCTATTACCCATGAAGCTACCATAGTCTTAAGCTTTAAATTAAACGTATAAAAAACTCATTGTGGGGAATAAATAAGCATATCTTAAAAAAATATTTTTAAGAGATGCTTATATTTTTAAAAGAGGTTGTTAACATGGTAAAAATGAAAAAATCCATTGCCAGCTATGCGCTTGCTTCTATACTGTGTCTGGCTGGCAGTGCCGCTGCCATGGCACAAGACAAAGCGGCCGAGGCCGCCATAACAGAACGCTACAAACCGAATAATGAATTGATTGTGGCTATTGAGCCTGCAAACGGTCATAATCCTGCGGAAGTCGAGTTGGGTAAAAAACTGTTCTTTGATCCTCGTTTGTCACGGTCAGGATTTATTTCATGTAACTCTTGTCACAACCTGGGAATGGGCGGCAGCGATAACCTGCCTACCTCAATTGGTCACAACTGGCAGGAAGGCCCCATCAACTCTCCTACTGTACTTAACTCCAGCCTGAACTTCGTCCAGTTCTGGGACGGCCGTGCGGCAGACTTGCGTGAACAGGCCGGTGGCCCCATTGCCAATCCGATGGAAATGGCCTCTTCGCATGACCTGGTGGTGAATATCCTTGAATCCATTCCTCAATATAAAGAAGAGTTCAAAAAGGTATATGGTTCAGACACTATCACTATTGATGGCGTGACCAAGGCCCTGGCGGTATTTGAAGAAACCCTGGTGACACCCAACGCACCCTTTGACCGCTGGTTGAAAGGTGACGAAAACGCCATTAATGATCAAGAACTGCGTGGCTACCTGACCTTTAAAAACAGTGGTTGTGTTGCCTGTCATAACGGTGCCAACGTAGGCGGAGCTTCATTCCAGAAAATGGGTCTGATCGAATCGTACGTCACCGATAACGAAGCAGCCGGCCGTGCCGGTGTGACCGGTAAAGACGTTGACCGTATGATGTTCAAGGTGCCTACCCTGCGTAACGTGGAATTAACCTATCCGTACTTCCACGATGGTGCTGCCAATACACTGTCTGAGGCGGTGGATATCATGGGACGTTTGCAGTTGGGCCGCAAATTTGCAGACAATGAAATTGAAGACATTGTTGCCTTCCTTAAAACCCTTACCGGTGATCAGCCAAGGTTTGAAATGCCTATCCTGCCACCTTCCAGTGATTTGACACCCCGTGCCAAACCATTTGAAAAGTGATAACCAAGTGTAGATGACAGTATAGTGAAAAAGCTGTCGTTCACAGGCTTCGGTTATGCAAAAAACACCTGTTTCGTATTTGCGAACAGGTGTTTTTTTGTGAAAAAAGGGGGGAGAAGGGGGGGATAGGGCAAAGAATAAAGTCGTCAAGTTATAAAAGATGCCCTCATTTGTACTGACCGGTAAGGGTCTGTGACTGTTTTGATACAGCTGCTTTTTGTTTTTAAGACAAGAAAATCATGATGTCAGCATATTCACTTACAATCACATTTAATGCAATTCATAATGATCAAAATATATTTGGAGACTATTCATGAAGCTTTATTATTCAACATCATCCCCTTTTGTCCGCAAAGTGATGATGGCAGCGCAAGAGTTGGGCTTGCTGGATCAAATTGAAAAAGAAACCGTTCAGGTTCATCCAGTGAACCGTTTGCAAACGGTGATTGCCGCCAATCCTTTAGGGCAGGTTCCTACCTTGATTACCGATGACGGCCAGGCGCTTTATGATAGTCGGGTCATTTGCGAATATCTGAATGACAAGGCCAATGGCAGCCTGTTTGGCAATCAGGAAAGCCGTTGGGGTATTTTGTCTGAATTGGCAGCGCTGGATGGTTCTTTGAGCGCGCTGGTGCTTGCCCGTTACGAAATAGGTGTTCGCCCTGTTGAGTTGCAGTGGCTGCCATGGGTGGATGCACAAATGGACAAGGCCCGCACCACCCTGGATTATTTTGAAGGCAAGGCCGAATCATTGGACGGCCGCGCGGATATTGCCATGTTGGGGCTGGCCTGTTTGTTGGGATACCTTGATTTTCGTTTTGCCCACTTCGACTGGCGCAAGTCATATCCCAAGCTGAATGCCTGGAATACGCAGTTTTCCCAAAGGCCTTCCGTGTTGCAGACGGTTCCGTTCTGATTTTGAATTTATCCAGGTTTGATCCTCATACCTTGCGTGTTTTCCTGTTGGCTGCCCAACATTCAAGTCTTACCAAAGCGGCCCAGGAATCACACCTTACCTTGTCTGCCGCCAGCAAGCGTGTTTCAGAGCTTGAAAAACAGCTTAATTGCACGCTTTTCATCCGGCAGGCCAGGGGTGTGACGCTAACGCCTGCCGGACACGCACTGGTAGAGCACGCCCAGCAAGTCATCAGCACGATTAACCGCATGGCCGCCGATATGGGCGATTATGCCGCCGGGTTGCGTGGCCAGGTACGGATGTGGGCCAACACTTCTGCAGTAATTCAGTTTTTACCCGGTGATCTGGCCCGGTTTTCCAGCCAGAATCCGGCGATTCGCTTAAGCCTTGAAGAAAAGTTGAGTCATGAGATTATTTCGGCATTAACCCAGGAAAAAATTGATATTGGCATTTTTGCCGATAATATTCCCAGCGGGCAAGTGCAGAAAAGCCTGTACCGCTTTGATCAGCTGGTGTTGCTGGTGCCTTCTTCTCATGCGTTGCGGGGTTCGTCACCGGTTTATTTCAGGGACGTACTTCATCATGACTTTGTTGGTTTGTCCGATGGCAGCTCTTTGCTGGTTCGCATGCAGGAAGCCGCATTGGCAGCCGAAAAACCATTGCGCCTGCGGGTGCAGGTAAGCAGTTTTGATGCCATTTGTCGCATGATAGAAGCCGGGCTGGGTATTGGACTTTTGCCCCGTGCCTCGGTACGGAGCGAGATTCTTGGGAAAGGCCTGCATGCGGTTGATTTGCTGGATAGCTGGGCAGAGCGGACTTTATGGATTGGGGTGCGTGACGAACATAGCCTGACCCCCGATGCCCTGCGCCTGTATGCTTTTCTGAAGCAAGCCCGGCATGCAGGACACAATAACGAGTCACTGCAGGAGCCTTGAATTTCAGGAAAGGGTGGTTTAGAAAAAATTGATTTTCAAAAAGCCGGTTTGCTTTCATCATAGTGTGTTATTGAAAGCGATAAGAGGCAACAGGAATGACAAAACCACTGGATGGCGTCAAGGTACTAGAACTGGGACAACTCATTGCAGGGCCTTTTGCCTGCAAAATGCTGGCGGAATTTGGGGCTGAGGTCATAAAGATAGAGCCACCGGGAACCGGAGATCCCTTACGGAAATGGCGTTTGCTGCACGAAGGCACATCGGTCTGGTGGGCATCGCAATCAAGAAACAAACAATCAGTGACCCTGGACTTGCGTCAGCAGGAAGGGCAGGATGTTGTTCGCCTCCTGATTAAGGAAGTAGATGTGCTGGTAGAAAATTTCCGTCCCGGAACCCTTGAGAAATGGGGGCTGGGCTGGGAAGAGTTGAAGGCGATCAATCCGCGCCTGGTTATGCTCAGGGTTTCAGGTTATGGGCAAACCGGCCCCTATAAAGATCTTCCCGGTTTTGGCGTGGTGGGTGAGGCCATGGGGGGCTTAAGGCACCTGAGTGGCGAGCCTGGCCGTCCACCGGTGCGAGTGGGTATCTCGATTGGCGATTCCCTGTCTGCCTTGCATGGCGTGATTGGTGTTTTGCTGGCTTTGCGTCATCGTGACCAGAATGGGGGCGATGGGCAAGTCATTGATGTGGCGCTTTACGAGTCCGTGTTCAATATGATGGAAAGCATGGTCGCCGAGTATTCGGCTTTCAATGAAATCCGGCAACCCGCGGGCAGCAGCTTGCCCGGGATTACCCCCAGCAATGCATATCGCTGCGCCGATGGCAAATATGCCCTGATTGCCGGTAACGGAGACAGTATTTTCAAGCGTCTGATGAGCTTGATCGGGCGTGATGATATTGGCAATGATCCCGAGTTTGCGCATAATGATGGTCGCTCCAGACAGGCTGAATATATTGATGGGGTCATTGGACAATGGGCCGCCCAGCATTCTTTGGAGGACGTGTTGCAGGCCCTGCACGAGTCACGTATTCCGGCCGGAAAAATTTATGACGTGGCCGATATCGTTAACGATCCGCATTACAAAGAGCGGGAAATGCTGCTGCACGGTGAGCTTGAAGATGGCACGCCGGTTATCTTGCCGGGGATTGTCCCCAAACTCAGTGCAACACCGGGCGAGGTGCGTCGCAGGGCGCCCACGCTGGGTCAGGATACGGCAAACGTCCTGGCTGCACTGGGGATCGATGAACAAACGCAGCAGCAATGGCGCGAACAGGGAATCATATAGGCAGGGATGAACGTGATGAAGAACAATAGAATTTACATGCAGGAAGTGGCTTGTCGTGACGGATTTCAGAACGAGGCCGTTTTTATCCCGACCGAAGACAAGATTGCAATGGTGGACCGATTAAGTGAGTGTGGCTATGCCAAAATTGAAGTCACCTCATTTACTTCTCCCAAGGCGATCCCGGCGCTGCGAGATGCCGAAGAGGTCATGCACCGGATCCAGCGTAACCCCAATGTGGTGTATACCGTACTGGTACCCAATTTGCGTGGTGCTGAACGAGCGATGTCCTGCGGGGTGGATGAAGTCAATCTGGTGATGTCCGTCAGTGAAACGCATAATCAATCCAATTTGCGCATGACACGCGAGCGTTCTTTTGAACAGTTGGCCGGTATTATTGGGGAGGTCAAATCCACGCCGGTAGCCATTAATATTTCCCTGTCCTGTTCTTTTGGTTGTCCCATGGAAGGTGATGTACCCCAAGATGAAATCTTGTCCTGGGCCGACCGTTTTGCCGAACTGGGTGTGCATGGCATTACCTTATGTGACACCACTGGCATGGCGTATCCAACGCAGGTCAGGGCGCTGTTTGAAGACTGTAAGGCGCGTTTTCCCGCGTTGGAATTAACCGCGCATTTCCATAATACGCGTGGCATGGCTTTAGCCAATGCCAATGCGGCCATTGAAGCGGGCATTAACCGATTTGATGCGTCTTTGGGCGGTTTGGGTGGATGTCCTTATGCGCCGGGGGCGTCGGGCAATGTGTGCACGGAAGAGATGGTACACATGCTTGAATTGATGGGGATGGATACGGGGGTTAATCTGGAGCGGCTTTTACAGGCCAGCGCTTTGTTACCTGGCCTGATTGGGCATGATGTACCCAGCCAGATCCTGAAAGCGGGCCCACGCCTGAAATTACATAATCCTGTCGGTTCGATGACGAGGTCGCAATGAGTTATCCTAAAACTTTGTTTGAGAAATTATGGCAACGCCATGTGGTGGAAGAAAATGATGAGGGGCCATCGTTACTATATATAGATCGCCACCTCGTTTACGAAGTGACGAGCCCTCAAGCATTCGAAGGCTTGCGGTTGTCAGGGCGTAAGCCATGGCGTAGCGATACCGTGATGGCCAGTGCCGACCACAACGTTCCAACGGATCCATCCGAGCGTGAGATGGGGGTGGATGGTATTCAGGACGTACTGTCGCGCATCCAGGTAAAGCAACTGGGCAAGAACTGTGACGAGTTTGGTATTACGGAGTTCCGTCTGGACGACAGGCGGCAAGGCATCATTCATGTCATTGGTCCGGAGCAAGGGGCCACTCTTCCAGGGATGACCGTGGTCGCGGGCGATTCGCATACAAGTACACATGGCGCATTTGCAGCCTTGGCATTTGGTGTAGGAACCTCAGAGGTAGAGCACGTATTGGCTACACAGTGCTTGCCGATGCAGCGCATGAAGCCGATGTTGGTGAAAGTCGAAGGTGAGCTGCCAGATGGTGTAACGGCAAAAGATCTTATTCTTGAAATTATACGAAGAATTGGAACAGCGGGAGGCACCGGCTACGCCATTGAATTCGCTGGCAGCACGATCCGCGGCCTTTCCATGGAGGGGCGTATGACTCTCTGTAATATGGCTATTGAAGCGGGGGCCCGCGTTGGCCTGGTGGCGGTTGATGAGAAAACGATCGAATATCTGAAAGGGCGACCTTTCGCACCCAAGGCAGAGCAGTGGGCCCAGGCCGAAGCTTACTGGCGTACGCTTCAAAGTGATCCAGGTGCCGTCTTTGAGCGTACTGAAGAAATCGACGCCAGCCAGTTGCTGCCTATGGTCAGTTGGGGCACTTCACCGGAGATGGTTGTTCCCATCAATGGTGTTGTGCCTGACCCTTCGCATGAGCCTGACCCGGTTCGTCGGGCAGGGATGGAGCGTGCATTGGTGTATATGGATCTTAAGGCCGGGACGCCCATCCGCGACATCAGGCCTGATAAAGTGTTCATCGGGTCCTGTACGAATGCCCGTATTGAGGATCTGAAGCTGGCTGCATCCATCGTCAAGGGTAAACGCATCGCAAGTACACTGCGACAGGCATTGGTGGTGCCGGGATCAGGTCTGGTCAAGGAGCAGGCAGAAAAAGAAGGTCTGCATCGCATATTCCTGGATGCTGGCTTCGAATGGCGTGAGCCGGGGTGTTCGATGTGTTTGGGCATGAACAGTGATCGTCTTGGAGAAGGAGAACGTTGCGCCTCTACTTCAAACCGTAATTTTGAAGGCAGGCAAGGCTCGGGAGGGCGTACCCATTTGGTCAGCCCGGCGGTTGCCGCGGCTACCGCGATTGCCGGTTATTTTGTTGATGCTACACATGTTCACGGGAGTCTATGATCATGGAACCTTTTATCTCTTTCGAAGGACTGGTTGCACCGCTTGACCGTGCTAACGTGGATACGGATGCCATTTTGCCCAAGCAGTTCATGAAGTCAATTTCACGTACCGGTTTCGGTCCTAATCTCTTTGATGAATTGCGATACCTGGATCGGGGCGAACCAGGCCAGGATGTGTCGAAAAGGTCGTTGAATCCCGAGTTTTCTCTTAACTTGCCTCGTTACAAAGGCGCTTCTATCTTGCTGACGCGTCAGAATTTTGGTTGTGGTTCCAGTCGTGAGCATGCACCATGGGCTTTGCATGATTATGGCTTTCGGGTGTTGATTGCCCCAAGCTTCGCCGATATTTTTTTCGGCAACTGTTTCAAGAATGGCATGTTGCCTATTGTTTTACCTGCCAAGGTTATCGATGAGCTGTTCAGTGCGGTATACCTGACCCCGGGTTATCGCTTGAGGATCGACCTGTCATCCCAGCGTGTGATGGATTCTGCAGGAAGCACGTGGCATTTTGATATTGAAGCAAGCCGGAAAGAGAGCCTTATGAAGGGTCTTGATGATATTGGGATAACACTTTCAAAAGCAGCTGCAATCCGCAGCTATGAGGCGGTCCGAAAGCAGCAGGAGCCTTGGCTGTTCCCCTCAAAGGCCTAGGTTTTTCACTGGATTTTAAGCGAGACCGATCGGTTCTGAGTGAAGGGTACCTGCAGTAATTGTGTTTTCCTGACGTACACTTGGGAATAGTTCAGGTGCCTTGAGTAAAAATGGCGATGCCAATAAAGGCATCGCCATTTTTTCAGGCAGTTTGCCATGAACCGGCAAACTGCTTTGGCTTGACACTTATTCCATTTTAATCGTGGTATTTACGCCTTGGGCATGGTGGGCCCAGCGGGCGGTGATGGATTTGGTTTGGGTCCAGAAGCTGACGGCCTGTTTGCCGTTGGGGCCCAGGTCACCCAGTTTTGAACCGCGTGAGCCGGTAAAGCTGAACCATGCCACCGGTACGGGAATGGGGATATTGATGCCAATCTGGCCCACATCGACATTGTTCTGGAAGTAACGGGCATCGCCACCGCTCTGGGTAAAGATGGCCACGCCATTGCCATTGGGGTTGGCATTAATGAATTCAATTGCTTCATCCAGGGTATCCACGCAAACCACACACAATACCGGGCCAAAAATTTCTTCCTGGTAAATACGCATCTCGGCTTTGACACCGGCAAAAATGGTAGGGCCGACAAAGTTACCGTTTTCATAGCCTTCAACCGTAATATCGCGGCCATCCAGCAGCAATTCGGCGCCCTCGTCGATACCGGCCTGAATCAGGCCGCGCACCCGTTCACGGGCCGCTGGCGAAACCAGCGGGCCCAGGTCTGCCGCGCGGTCGGTACCGACATTGACCTTGAGTTTTTTGCTGCGCTCAACAAAATCGTCCAGCCATTCTTTGGTCTTGCCAACCATCACGGCCACAGACGTTGCCATGCAGCGCTGTCCGGCAGCACCAAAAGCTGCACCCAC
>Ga0172382_10002825_pt1 | contig 28267 bp, 31 predicted proteins | sample Leawel138RmetaG_FD_122245 | JGI IMG/M metagenome (GOLD analysis project Ga0172382, IMG submission 122245) | Leachate microbial communities from a municipal landfill in Southern Ontario, Canada - Leachate well 138R metaG | ecosystem: Engineered > Solid waste > Landfill > Unclassified | place...
GAGGTGGTTGAAGAAACGCTGCTTGGCGGACTCGAAGGCGCTGCGCGCGGCCGACTTGGCCTGGCTGTTGAGGTTGCTGCCCGCGGCCCGCATCGCCGCGTCGAGATTGTTGTGGATGACCTGGAAGGCCCCGGCATAGGCGTCGTAGATCGCGATCTGGGGCTGGGTCAGTTCATGCTCGAGCATCTCATATTCGACGCCGTCGAAGGATAGCGAGCGCGCCGAATAGAGGCCCAGCGCCTTGAGATCGCGGGCGAGCACCTCCATCGCCGCGACCCCGCCATTCTCGACCGCGGTGATGAACTCGCCGCGCGTGGCGAACGGGAAGTCCTCGCCGCCCCATAGGCCAAGACGCTGGGCGTAAGCGAGGTTCTGCACGGTGGTCGCGCCCGTCGCCGAGACATAGACGATGCGCGCATTGGGCAGCGCGTGCTGGAGCCGCAAGCCCGCGCGGCCCTGCTGCGAGGGCGCCTGTTCGCCGCGCGCGCCCGTGCCGCCGGCCGCATTCGCCATCGCGTGCGATTCGTCGAACACGATCACGCCGTCGAAATCGGTGCCCAGCCAGTCGACGATCTGCTGGACACGGCTCGCCTTCTCGCCGCGGTCCTGCGAACGCAGCGTGGCGTAGGTCGTGAACAGCACGCCTTCGTCGAGCTTGATCGGCGTGCCTTGGCGGAAGCGCGAGAGCGGCGTCACCAGCAGGCGTTCCTGTCCCAGCGCCTCCCAGTCGCGCATCGCGTCCTGGTGGAGCGTCTCGGAGCGGCTGACCCAGACCGCGCGGCGGCGGCCCTTCAGCCAGTTGTCGAGGATGATGCCCGCGACCTGGCGGCCCTTGCCCGCGCCGGTGCCGTCGCCGAGCATCCAGCCGCGCCGGAAGCGCACGGCGTTCTCGGCATGGTCGGGCGCCGCGGTGACGACATCCCAGCTCTTGTCGACGGTCCAGCCGCCCGCGAGATGCTCGCCATGCGCCTCGCCCGCGAGGATGACGGATTCGAGCTGGGCGTCGGAGAGGATGCCGTCATCGACGAGCCGCGCCGGCAGCGATGGCCGATAGCTCGGCACGGGCGGCGGCACCGAGGCCATTGCCGCCGACTGCACCAGCGGGGTCGGATGCGGTTTGGCGCCGGGGATGCGGATCGACTGGAGCGCATAGGGCTCGTAGATCGCGTCGGTCAGGCTCGCGGTGCCGGGGACGGCCTCGTTGCAGGGCGCGTAGGCCAGTTCGACACCTTCGGTCGCAGGCGCGGCGGCGGGCCGGGCGACGGCGACGCGGCGCACCGGACGGGCCGCGATGGTCTGCACGGCGAGCGGCGCGGCGGGCGGCGGCGTATCGGGTGCGGGCGTGCGCGGCGGCACTTGGGTAAGCACCATGTCCAGCAGCGTGGCGGTGTCAGGGGCGACGCCGAGCGCGTCGGGGAAGCGGCGCGGATCGTCGGCGGGCACGCGGTCGATCACGGTCAGGCGCGTGTCGATCGTCGTGCCATGCTTCTGATAGACCCGGCCGTCGATCGCCGCCGAGAACAGGACGCGGCCGCGCTCCTGGAACTGGACGAAGGCGTCGGTGAAGGCAGGATTGTCAGGCGCGCAGGTGGCGCCGGTGATGACGACGAGACGGCCGCCGGGGCGCAGCCGGGCCAGCGCCGAGCCGATATGGCGCAGCGCCGCATCCTTCACCCGCGCTTCGACATGGGCGATCACCGAGAAAGGCGGGTTCATCACCACCAGGTCCGGCACGGCGGCGGGATCGAGATAGTCGTGGATATGCGCGGCATCGTGGGTGGTGACGCCGAGGCCGGGGAACAGCAGGTCGAGCACCGCGGCGCGGGTTTCGGCCAGCTCGTTGAGCATCAGGCGCGCACGCGCGATCTCGGCCTGGATCGCCAGCAGGCCGGTGCCAGCCGAGGGTTCGAGCACCCGCTCGCCCGGTCGGAAGGCGGCGGCGACACCCGCGACATGGGCGAGGCCGGCAGGCGTCGAGAATTGCTGGAGCGCCTGGCTGGTTTCCGAGCGGCGGGTGTGGGTCGGCATCAGCCCGGCGATCTTCTCGATCAGCGCGAGCCGGGCCTGCGGGTCGGCGTATTTGCGGAACAGCGTATTGCCGTATTTCCGCAGGAACAGGATCTGCGCGGCCTCACAGGCGTCATAGGCCGATTTCCAGTCCCAGGCGCCTTCGGCGTCGGACCCGTCGAACGCGGTTTCCATCGCGTCGCGCAGCGCCTTGGCGTCGACGGCGCGACCGGCTTCGAGGTGGGGAAGGATGTGCTGGGCGGCCGCCAGCAGCTTCTCGGCGGTTTCGGCAAAATGGCGGGCAGCGCCAAGCGGCACGGCGGCGAGCGCCGTGGAACGGTTCATGGTCATCGGGATGCTCCGGGAGAGGCTAAGGGATGGAAGCCGGCGGACCCTCTCTCTCAACCCCGCCAGGCTCACCCCATTCCGGCCCTCCTCTCCCTCTCAGGGGATGCCGAAATCCTCCGCGAGCCCCAGCGCCTTCAGCCGGTCGTCATCATCCGCGCGCACGATCTCATAGTCGTCGGATTTCCAGTTCCAGTAACCGTCCCAGACCTCGCCGAGTTCGGCCCAGTCCCCGTCCGGCCAGACCACGATGTCGTATTCGTTGAAGGGCCGCTGTGCGTTCGTCATTGCCAGTTACTCCGTTGCCTGCGCGGGAACCGTCCCGCTGACGCTGCAAGGAAGGGCGTCGGCCGCTGCCGTCACCGAGCGAAGCGAGGGGAACCCCTTGCGGGTTGGCGGCCCAAGGCGGGCGATGCCCTTACCGGGCGTCTTGGGGAGGGACGGAGCTTCGCGCGGCGTGGCGAGAGGATGGCGATGCAGCCAGCGGCCCTGCGTGGCGAAGAACGGTCGGTGCTGGCTCTGGCCGGCGGGCAAAAAAAGGGGCGACCCCAGGACGGGGCCGCCCGATGGCATCAGATTCGACGGTGCCGGGATTCGTCGATCACGAAGCCGAAACGCCCGGAGACATATTCGGTATCGGACACGAGGAAGGTGAGCCATTGGCTGATGTTGCGCTTCCCGCCGAGCGCGGCACCGCACTCGACCATGCCGGGATGCTCCTTGGAAGTGATCGCGGCCACCACGATCCAGTCCTGGGCATGGGCTTCGAGGAACAGCCGGCGGTCCTTCGCCCAGGATTCGCCCGGCGCCAGCTCCCGGCCGTGAACCGATTCCCAATAGTCCGGCCAGGCGTTGCGAACCGTGCGATCCGCGTGGCGTCGTTCGAGGGTGGTGAACAGCGCCGGGAAGGTGACGGCGACTATCGACCAGTCCTCGTCCTCCTCATACCATCCGTTGTCACACCGCAGCGCGTCGGGAACCTCGGCGCTGCGAGCGTCGTCCAGCTTGAAGCCGCCATGACTGGCGGTCGAATAGAAGACGACGCCCTCGGCGAAGATCTCGCTGGTTTGCGAGATGTCCCAAGGGGTCCAGACGCGCTGATCGACGCGCACCCGGCCGAGGCGGAGCTTTTCTTCCCGATGCTGAACTTGGTCCCTGACATAGTCGTGAAACCCGGCCGCATCGCCGACGACGGCTACCGCGCCATAGAAATCGGCGCGTTTCCATTGGCAGAGCGGAGGTTCGAGCCGCCAGGCCGTAGCGATACGCAATCCCTCCCTGCCGGGGATCGCGGCATAAGCGGTGTCGCAGACAAGCGCCGCGAGATCGCCGTCGGCGGTCCGGCCATAGGTCGCCGGAATCGAAACGGGCTGGTTCATGCCGCCCTCCCGAGCTGAGCGGCGGGCGTTTCGTCCTCGACGACCTCCAGGACGAGATTGGAATATCGGTTACGCTCAGCCCAGGCTTGGGCGGTCGCCATGTCGGGCGCGAGATGCTTGAGTTCGTCCTTGCCGTTCCGCCGCGTTAGAACGCGCACCATGCCGGGCTGCGGCAGTTCGACGACCTCGAAGCGCAGGTCGGTGGTGACGGAATAGTGGCAGCGCACGGTGAGGATCGGAACGCCGTCCGATGTGTAGGTGCCCTCGTGGAGCACGAAATGGGCCGGATAGGTCGAGGTGCCGATGGCCGAAGGCGGCAATTTTTCGATCAAGCGGCCGGTGCTGTTGCGGTTTTTCCAGGCGCGCAGTTTTTTCGTGAAGCGCGTGGGCGGTTGCGGCGTCCCGTCGAAGTAGCGCAGGACGGCGCCGAGCGGCACAGTGTCGTGGACGGCCTGGCCGTCGAGCACGACGGGCGTAGCATCCATCGCGCGTGCGGGAATGGAAGCATCGGTCATGGACAGTCTCCGGGAGAGCAGGAAGGAAGCGGGCTGCCGACCGCTCTCTCTCAAGCCGGCCAACCCGCCCGCTTCCCGCCTTCCTCTCCCTCTCGCCGCCGGCCCCACGAAGGGACCGGCAACGGGCGGATCAGCCCTTCAATCCGCCGGATGCGATGTCGGCGATCCACTCGGCGGCCTCGTCGAAGTCGGAATCATCGTCCTCCAGCAGGCTCGCCAGGGCGAGCGCCCCGTTGCGGCCGAGCTGCCCGAGGCGCTGGATGGCGGCGAGCAGGACGGGCGCGAGGGCTTCGGGGTTGGCCGTCTCGATTTCGGAAATTCGCATGGGTCAGTCTCCTGAGGGTAAGAAAAAAGGCCCGGACGCGAGGGCGTCCGGGCCGTTGATGTGCCGGTGGCGGTTGCCGCCGGCCTGCGCCGGTCAGCGGGCAGCGTGTTTGCGCGCGGCGGCGATACAGACCGCATGGAGAGCCGCGAGCAGGGACTGGTATCGTTTCGAATCGGCGTAATCGACGTAGGCGGCGTTGCGCTCGCACGCCGTCCGAACGTCGCCCAGTGCGATCTCGGTGCGGTCGATGCCGGGCGGCGGCGTGGCCGCGAAGATACGGTCGATCTCGGCGACGACGTCCTCTTCGTCGAGACTGAGCAGGACGTGGGAGCCAAGGCCCGGTTCGACGCCGATGCGGCCATATTCGGCAAGGCCAAGCATTTCGTCGAGCATGGACTCGGTCGAGCGGACCATGACGTCGTCGGTGGTGATGAGCACGGCCATGCCGCCGAACCCGTCGGGCCGCATCTTCGAGCAGGTCCAGGCCGAGATGACCGAGACATAGGCCAGCGTCGGCGTGCGGCGGATGACGCTCTGGAAGATGGTTTCCCAGCTCGCCGCGCTCATGTCGAGCTGGAGATTGACGGCGTCCGCGCCCAGCTTGGCGAGTTCGGCCCGAACGAGGTCGGCGGCCTGGCTGTCGACGTCGCCGGAGGCGGCCAGCGCGGCGCGAACCTCCTCGACCGCATAGGCGGGCATGTCGTTGATGCCCTGGTCGGCGTAGAAATAGAGCCCGTCGCCATCGGGTTCGCTAGTGAAGATGCGGGATAGCAGCAGCCGTTCCAGCGGCGTCATCGCGCTCTGAGGGATGGTGGGTTGAACGACGGTCGGCGAGAAATAGTCGGCCATTGAATGTCTCCTGAAACGCGAAAAGCCCGGCACGAGGTCGGGCTGCGAAGTTTGGGGAAAAGGCAGACGGGACGGCCTGGACCGCCCCGTCTGCACCGGCGTCAGGCCGCGATGTCGTATTCGGACTCGCCGCCCTCGTCGTTGTCCGCCGCAGGGGCGATCTCCTCCGGCTGCGCGTCGCCGCCGTCGAGGAACGCCGGCAGCGCGTCGGCCTCGTTGGCCAGCGGTAGCGGCGTCTCGATCGCCGGGGTGCGGAGCGGTTCGGGAAGCCAGCCGCTGTCGGCGAGCAGCCGTTCGGCCTCCTCGGCCATCTTGGCCTTCTTCATGTGGTCCATCAGCTCGGCCTTTTGCCGGCCGACGGCCTCGGTGACGGCTTCGAGGATGCGCTGCTTGGTGACGCGGTCGAGATAGTTGTCGGCCGTGGTCCGCCACCCGGCGCCGATCATGTCGAGGCCGACCGCTCGCGCGAGGACGTGGCTGTGCTCAAGCCGCCGCGCGACGCCGTGCGCCGAGACGCGCCCGCCGCCATGCTTGGCAACCGGCTCCCATTGCGCGTTCACCGAATAGGCGGCGCAATGCGCGAACAGGGCGGCCTGCTCGTTGCCGTCGAGCTGCTGGATCGCATCCCAGGCGTCCTTGTCGGACTTGGGCAGGCGTTCCTTCCACCGGGCATGGCGCTTCTGGATCGCGGCGGCCGCGGCGCTGTTCCGCAGATCGGACGTCTGGAACGGCAGATAGACGCGGTTGAGCGACAACTCCAGGCAGCTTTCGCTACTGACCGTGTAGAAGGCGGTGAGCACCATCGCGTGCAGCACGGCGGCGAAGGCCACCGAGGGGTTCTGCGCGAAGGCGTCCTGGAGCGCCAGCGTGCGGGCGGCCGTCAGCTCGGCGACGAGCCGGTCGGGGAGCGGCTTGATGACATCCTCGTCGTCATCGTCTTCGGCGAGCGTCCCGCTCTCGATCACGGTCGGAACCGAGCCGCGTTCGACCTCGACCGCTTGGGCGCCCGCTTCGTCGGAGGCATCGGGGGCATCGGAAGCGGCATCCGGCTCATCGACGGGAATGACCTCGTCCTCCTCCGGCTCGTCCTCGGGGCGGACATAGCCACGGTCGATGTAGAGCGTGCCGTCGTCCTCGATGCCGACGAAGACGCCGGAGATCGCGGCCTCCGCGGGATCAAAGACCCGGCGCCCCTGCGTCAGCACACCCAGCTCGACGTCGATGGCATTGACCCGTGCCTCGACCTCGGGCGGGAGATCGCCCTGGCCGCTCCACTCGTTTTCGAGCGCATCGGCCTCGGCGCGCAGGGCGGCGATCCGCGCTTCCTGCTCCTCGGTCGGCGGCTCCTGGGTGAAGTCGATGCCGCGGCAGTCCTCGTCATAGCCGTAAGGCAGGTCGACCAGTGCCTCGACCCATTTCCAGCCCTCGGCCTGGATCGCGGCGGCCTCGGTTTCGAGCTTCTCGGCGACGAGCCGGTCGATCAGCGCGGGATCGGACAGCCAGCCGCCATCGTCGGCCTCGAACAGGTCGCGGATCGGCACGCTGCCACCTGCCGCGAGATAGGCGTCGACGCCGATGAACCGGACGCGCTTGTCCGTCACCTCGACCTTGTCCTCCAGCAGCTTGGACTTGATGAAATACGGCGCCTTGTTGCTGCTGTGGGCGAGCTGGTCCCACAGCTCCTCCTGGCGCTTGTGATCGTCGCTGACGGTGAACGCCATGAGCTGATCGAGCGTCATGTCGCCGGCGGCATAGACGTCGTGCAGCTTCGGCGAGACGGAGGCGAGCTTGAGGCGCTGCCGCACGACGGCCGGCGTGACCCGGAAGTGCGCCGCAATGGCCTCCTCCTGCTCGCCCTTGTCGCGCAGCATCTTCATGCCGCGGAACTCGTCGAGCGGGTGAAGCGGCTCGCGCTCGCTGTTCTCGGCGAGCGAGTCTTCCTCGGCCAGGACCGGATCGTTCGCCGCCTTGACCACGCACGGCACCGGCGCATCCTTGGCGAGACGCTTGCGCTTCACGAGGATCGCGAGCGCGCTGTAGCGGCGACCGCCGGCCGGAATCTCGAACTGGCCGGTTTCGGCGCCGTCGGCACCAAGCATCGGCCGGACGTTGAGGCCGGTGAGCAGGCCGCGCCGTTCGATGTCATCGGCGAGATGCTCGATCGTCACGCCATGCTTCACGCGGCGGACGTTCGACTGCGACAGGACCAACCTGTCGAACGGGATGTTCTGCGACTGGTTGAGGGTGATTTTCGGAAGGGCTTTCGCCATGTCTATTACTCCGTGACGGGCGGCCGGGAAACTCTCTCCCAACCTCCAACCCGCCACGAAAACAGGGGCACCCCTCTCACTCTCTTCGATCGCACGGGGAGCCGGATGCGCCGGCCGTCAGGCCGCCGTCGGCCACTCTGCGGCCAGTCACGAGAGGATCATGATTTCCTGCAATCCGTATCGGCGGATTTACGGCGGCCCGACCGGGAGGGAGAGATGATTGACGACACTCTATCGCTGCCGGACCGCGCTCAGCGAGGTTCGCGCGCAGTTCGATGCGCTGACGCCGGAGCGCGCAAGCTGGTCGGCCGAGGTCTGGCCCGAGCGGAACGGCCTCGCGGTCTATAAGGAGAACGGTCGGCGCCACGCGGACGCGATGCGCTGGGGCATAGCCCGCGACATCGTCGACGGGGTGCCGGGACGCCGGCCGGTCACGACGACGATCTGGTTCGAGCGGGCGCGCCTGGAGCAGATCGGCTGGTTCGAGGCGGCGCACCGCTGCCTGATCCTAGTCGATTCCTTCGCCTGCCCCGAAGGCCCGCCGGGCGCGCGGACCCGCACCTGGTTCGGCGTCGAGGACAGGCCGGTCTTCGCCTGGGCCGTGATCTGGGCGCCCTCGCCGCAGGGCAAAGCGTTCGCCGGCCTGCTGGCGATGGCGAACCGGCTCGTTCCCGGCCCGTCCATGCCGGTCATCCTCGATCATGACGACTATGACCTGTGGCTGGGCGGACGCCTCGATCGCGCAGCGCCGCTCGCCAACCGGCCTTACCAGGAATCGGGCATGTTTCGCGAGGCGCTGGGCGAGCCCTGGAACGGTGGCGGCGACGATGTGCCATGACGCAGGCGGCGCCAGCGCGGGCGGCCTCAGCGATATTGCTCGGGGAGGTCTTCCTCGGCACCCCGCCAGACGATCCGGTCCCCCTCGTAGATCGTCACGAACCCGCCACGCCGGGGAATCTCGACCGGCGGATGCGGCTTTGCCCGAAAATTGAGGCAGGAGAACTCCGCGACCGTGGCCGAGAAGGCGAGCGGCTTGCCCGGTGCCATCAGCACCCGGTCGCAGGCGCCGGTCGGCCGCTTCACCCGGCGGCGCGACAGGCCGAGCCGGAAATGCTCATAGGCGCGCTCCTCCCATTCGGACGGCGGCGACCAGTGCCGGCACCACCGGCAGGTGCGAATGGTCGCCGGAGGATCGTCGTCGAGCGGCGGCCCATTGTTGTGCCCCGCTCCGGGCGGTCGCCCGCTCACGGCCAGCTCTCCTCGAGCCAGCCCCGGACCTGTTGGCGCATGATGCCGATCGCGCCGTTGATCTCGGTGACGCGGGCGTCGGGGGCGACGCAGCGCAGGTCGCGGAAGCTGCCGAGGAAGCTTCGCATCACCTTGAGGTAGAGATGGCCGCCCGCGAGCGCGACGTCGGTGAACGGCCGCGTGCCGTGGTTCGACAGGGAGGCGATCTGGCAGCCGGGTTGATCGCCGTAATTGTCGGGCTTGCGCGCCGACGGCGGGCGCGGCCAGCGCGTCGTCATGCCGCCCGCGATCATGCGTTCGGCCAGATCCGGGGTCAGCCGCGCGTCATAGTCCTCGATCGGCGAACGCGAATCGAGAAAGCCGTAGCGCGCCGAGAGCACCGCGACCTTGACCCGCATCCGGTCGGGCCGAACCGCCCGCACTGTCTGCCAGAGCGGCCCGTCATAGCGGTCGATCGCGTCGATCCAGCCCGCACCGCGTCGCTTGGTCGCCGAGCAGCCGAGGATCAGCAGCCGGTGCGGGTCGGCGGGCGTTCCGTCCTCGAGGCGGCGCAGGGGCCGCTCGATCAGGTTCACCGCGACCGGCCGCGCTTCGGCGGCCTCGGCGAGCCGGTGGATCAGCGCGAGGTCGGCCTCCGAGCAGACCCCGCGCACGTCGAAGGCGATGCCGGGCTGCCAGTCCGGCTCGATGCGGCGATCGACGAACAGGATGCCCTTTCCGAGATTGCCGCAGAACAGCAGCGTATCGGCATCGCTGGGCACGCTGCTCGCATTGATCTTGCGCCGTCCGACCTGGCGGAACGCCTCGGCGAAGGTCGCGGGCTCCGCCGTGATCCGGGCCTTGACGCGGGCGTGATAGCGCCAGGGCGGCCGGGCGGTGTCGAGCTTGCCGACCTCGATCTGGTGGAGGAAGTCGGCGAAGCTGTAGGGATCGGCCGGATAGGGGCACTCGCGCCACACCGCCCGGATGATCCGGCGCCGGTCGGCCGGAAAGGCGAACAGGCGGCTCCGCGCCTTCCGCCAGACGGCAGCGCGTTCGTCGCGGCGGTCCTGCTGCTGGCGCGGCCACCATTCGGCACGCCGCGCCATTTCCTCGTCGACGCTATGCTGGCCGGCTGCGACCATGTCGGCGAACAGCGGCAGCGCCTCGCGCTCGCGGCGCTGTTTGGTCAGAAACGCCGCGCGCTTGCGCGACGTCTCTTCATATTGCGTGGGCCTGGGCCATTTGCGGAAGCGCATGGGTCAGCCCTCCCGTGCATGGCGGGCAGCGAAGCGCCGCGCGCCCGAAGGGTCGGCGCGCAGGCCGACAGGCGCCGGTTTCAGGGTGGTCATCGGGATTGTCTCCGCGACGGGCGGCGGGGAGCCTGTCTCCCGGCCTCCGACCCGTCACGACGAAAGGCGCGGTCCTCTCATGCGAGGACCGCGCCCGGTGGGATGCCAGAGGTGAAGGGCCGAAAGGTCAGTCGGCAGCGAAAACGTCATCGACGAGCGGATATTTCCGAACGTCGAACACCTCGGCGGCGCCGTGGTCGACGCGCTGCACTGCCCCTTCGACAAAGGAATGCGGTGGGTCGAAGTCGTTATAGAAGGCGTCGATCGCCGCGCTCTCGTCCACCGCTGTGACCTCTTGGATGTAGGAGACCCACATCGCACGGCGCTGGCGCACGAAATAGCGGCCCAGGATGGGAACGCACTCGAACACATGGTTGACTTCGCCGTCCAGTTCGGCGGCGTCGAACTGCTCGATGGCATGGTCGCGATCCTCGGCGTCGCACAGCCAGGACTCGTTCTCGGCACCGTAGCAGATGAGATATTTCTTCAAGGATTGTTCGTCGGTCATCGGACTTGCTCCGTGACGGGCGACCGTGAGCCTGTTTCGCGGCCTGAAAACCCGTCACGCCGAAAGGCGCGGTCCTCGTGCCGGAGGACCGCGCCGTGCAAGGGACGGGACGGATGATGGCGAGCGCCGGGGGTCAGCCCTCCCGCTCGAAGCGCGCGATGATGCGCTCCGCGGCCCGGATGCCGCCGGCCTCGCCCGCGATGTCGAGCCAGACCGAGATCGGCGCGGTCGTCTCGAACAATATGTCGCGCTCGACGCCGAGCTGAAGCCCGACGTCGAGGCCGTGCAGGTCGGCCAGGCTGAACGTGCCATATTCGACGCAATCGACCTCCATGTCGGCAATGCCGTGCAACGTGTCGCCGTCGGGTTCGAGCAGGGTGGCGAGCCAGACGCCGGCGCCCAGAGGATTGAAGAATTTGGCGACCGGGACATGATCGTCCATCGGATCGGCCGCATTGGCGACAAGCTGCGCGCGCAGCTCGGGGGTCAGGAGGATCATGCCGCCCTCCGTTCGTCACCCGCGGCGGTTCCGGCGCTATCGCGGAAGGCGAGGATATAGTCGGCGGCCTTCGACGCGGCGCTGGCGGCGCGCACAATCGTGCGATCGTCGTCGCGGATCACCTCCAGCCAGGCCCCGATATAGTCGGCGTGGCGAACGGTCGGCACGATGCCGAGCGCGGCGCAGACGAACGCGCTGGTCATTTCGGCGACCAGCTCCTCGCGCGCCGATTTCTCAATCCCGGACGATTCCATCATAAGGTCGCGGTCGAGGCGCGAGCCGTGGCCGGTCCAGTGACCGAGTTCATGGAAGGCGGTGCGGTGCCAGTTGATCGGATCGAAATAGCGCACCGCCTGCGGCACGCGGATATAGTCGCCGACCGGATCGTAGAAGGCATGAAAGCCGCCGATGCGGAAGTCCGCGCCCGTGGCGGCGATCAGCGCCTCGGCCTCGGGATGGATCTCGTCGGCCGACGACGGCGCGACCGGAACGGTATAGGCGTCGGGCAGTCCCTCGCATTGGTCGAGGTTGAACACCGTGAAGCGTTTGAGGAACGGGACCGTGCCGGGCGCGCGGCCTTCCACGGCGGCCTGGCGCCGTTCGTCGCCGGGCGTGAAGCGATGGGCATAGACGACGGTGGTGCCGGCCTCGCCCTTGCGGACATGGCCGCCCAGCTCGAGCGCCTGGCGGAAGGTGAGGAAGGCGTTGCGCGAAAAGCCGTGCGAGATCACCGCGTCCCAGAGGATCAGCACGTTGATCCCCGAATAGCAGCGGCCGCTCAGCGCATTGTGCGGCATCTGGAGCGGCGCATTGGCCGAGGCCCAGGGCTGGACCCAGGGGACGTGGCCGGCTTCCAGCTCGGCGATGATCTTCTCGGTGATGTCCTGATAGAGCGTCGGCCGGTCGCTGGTCGCGCGCCGGCGGTTGAAGGAACGTGCCATCGCATGTCTCCGCGACGGGCCGGCCAGAGCCTCTCTCTGGACGCTCAACCCGTCACGAAAATCCCGGCCGCCCTCTCCCTCTATTCGTTTCGCCCGGCGACGGCTTTTGAAATAAGCCGCCCGAACGGATAGGCATCGCAGAAGACAAGCCGCGGCGATGCCAAACAGCGCACGGCAACGGGATGATGCCTATGGTGATTTTGCGCGTTCTCGCGTCGGTGTGGCTCGTCTGGTCGACGCTCGCCGATCTCGGCCATCAGACGAAAACGGGCTGGGTCTGGTTTCCGGGCTGGCTCGCCATTGCCGGCACGGCAGGGAGCGTCCTGCTGGTGCTGTATCTGATCTGGTTGCCGCATCTCGCGGGCCGGCCGGACGCGGCGGGCAAGATGCATAAGCTGTGACGCGGTTCGTCTTCGACGCGGCGACCTTCGTGCGGCCGGGGTATGAGGCGGACCCCGGCGAATATTCGGATGAAACCCGTGCCGAGATCGCCAGGCTCCGCGAGCTTTATCCCGAACTGGCGCATTGGGGCGACCTGGCGCTCGGCGGCGCTTTCGGCGATATGTCGCAGGACGTGCTGAGCATCAGTTGGGCGCACTGGATGTTCGAGGAGCGCGAGGAGATGTTCCTCGGCTATTGTTGCTGGCGCCAGACGCGCGGAAAGTGGCATGGCGGCATCGACTTCGAGATGCTCGAACGCACGGACGACTGGAAGTGAACCTTCCCACCCGCGATCTTCCGCCATTCCGGCGAGCCTCGATCCGTCACACCGGGGGCGTTGCGGGGCAGGCTGTGCTAAAACCCACGGATCGGGCAAGCCTGTCCGGCGATCCTGAAGCCGTTTCACGGGCAAATGGCGTTGGCCGAGAGCGACCAACGCCCGAAATTAGCCGGCCGTCCGTTGAAAACCGGGGTACAGCCGGGAAGCGGAGTGGCGGATCTAAAGCGCCGGCTTTGGAATGGCCGCCGTTTCCGGAGTCGACTTCCTGCCGTGCATGAACGCCTGAACCATGAACCATGCGAACGCGAAGACGCCGAATGCGAACACGACATCGCCGGGCACCCTTGCCCAGACCAGCGCCTGCATGATCGGGCTATGGATGAACTCCGCTGAGCGCGCATAGGCATAGCCGTGCTCGATGCTGGCATAAGTTTGCAGGATGCCCTGCGGGAGCAGCGACAGGAAGGTCATCATTCCAAGGCCGATATTGAGCGACCAGAAGGAGATCCTGATCCATTTTTGGTTCCACCGGGTGACGTCTGTCAATCCACGCATGCAATAGAGCGTGAGCCCCAGGCCGAGCATGCCATAGACGCCGAACAGCGCGGCGTGGCCATGGTTCGCCGTCGTGTTCAACCCCTGCATGTAATAGAGCGCGATCGGTGGGTTGATGAGGAAGCCGAACAGGCCGGCACCGACCAGATTCCAGAACAGGACGGCGGCGAAAAACATGAACGGCCAGTGGTAAATCCGTTCCCACTCGGCTTCATGCTCGACCTTGTGCCGCGTATAGGCTTCGAAGCCGACCACCAGCAGCGGCACCACTTCCAACGCCGAGATCATCGCGCCGACCGCGATCACCGACGTCGGCGTCCCGCTGAAATACAGGTGATGGAAGGTCCCGAGCACCCCGCCGAACAGGAAGATGATCGTCGCGAACAACACCATCACGGTGGCGGTGGAGGTTCGCAGGATGCCCATCTGGACGAACAGCAGCGAGATGATGGCCGTGGCGAAGACTTCGAAAATACCCTCGACCCACAAATGCACCACCCACCAGCGCCAATATTCCATGATGGCGATGTTCGTATGCTGGCCCCACATCAGCCCCGCGCCGTAGAGCAGCCCGATGGCGAGCGCTGACACCAGCACGAGATAGATGAGGGACTTTCCGCCCTCCCGTCGCAGCACGGGCCAGAGCGCGCGCACCACCAGCGCCACCCAGAGGAACAGGCCAATCAGGAGGTAGATCTGCCAGAAGCGGCCGAGATCGACATATTCATAGCCCTGATGCCCGAACCAGAAATTCGCCGTCAGACTGGTGAAGAAGCGGTGGACGGCCGCCCATTGCCCGGCAAAGGAGCCGATGACGATGACCAGAAGGCTGACGAACAGAAAGTTGACGCCGAGCCGCTGGAACTTGGGGTCGCGTCCCCCGAGCATCGGCGCGACATAGAGCCCGGTCGCCAGCCATGCCGTGGCGATCCACAGCACCGCGAGTTGCGTGTGCCATGTGCGGGTGATCGTGTAGGGAAGATATTCTGCAAAAGGCAGGCCATAGAGCCCTTGTCCCTCGACCGCATAATGAGCGGTGACAATGCCCAGCAGCACCTGCCCCACGAACAACGCGCAGACGACCCAGAAATATTTCGCGGTAGCCCGCATCGACGGTGTGATGACGGCCTGTCCCAGAAGATCAGAGGTCGCCATGCCGCCCTCGGGCAGGATGTCGCCGCGCCAGACGTCGAACTGCTTGGCGTAATAGGCGATGAGTGCGCCTGCCGCTGCAAGCAGCAGGATGACCGAAGCAAGGCTCCACAACAGAGTGCCGGTGGTTGGGCTATTGCCCACCAGGGGTTCGTGCGGCCAGTTGCTGGTATAAGTGATGTTCTGGCCCGGACGATCGGTGGTCGCCCCCCAGGCCGTCCAGAAATAGAAGGCGGTAAGCTGCCGGGCTTCCGCGGCCGACAACTCGCCATAGACCGGGAAGGCATAGTCGCGGCGGAGCTTTAGCGAGGCAGGATCGCCGCCATCGTACAGGCTTACGAAATGCTGCTGCACCTGCCGAATTGCGCGCGCGCGGGTGTCGCTGACCGTGATGGCGCCGGACGCGGGGTCATAGCTGTTCCTGCGCATTTCCTCTTGCAGCGCGGCCTTTCGCATCGCTTCCGCCTGCGTGGGGGGCACGCCCGCGGGGAGCGGAGTGGCCGATAGGGCGAGCAGTGCCTCCGCCTCGCGGTGCAGCCAGTCGGCGCTCCAGTCGGGCGCCAGATAGCTGCCATGGCCCCAGATCGAGCCCTGCTCCATGCCGCCGATCGACTGCCAGATATTCTGGCCGGTCTCGATGTCCGCGCGCGTGAACAATGTCTCGCCGCTTTGGGACTTCACTGCTTCGGGAATGGGCGGCGCCTGCTGGTAGATCTGCTGCCCGAGCAACAGTAGGATTCCGAACATGACCACCATGCCGACCGACAGGATGATCCACAGCCTTTTGATGCTGAATGTCGTTTGATAGCTCTTCATGCCCCAAACCCCCTCTGTTCAGAATAGTCCGTGACTACCGCCTACCGCGCCCAAAATTGTTATGATGCTGACTGCAAGTAATAACTGATGCAGCCGGATCATTCGAGCGAAATCCGCCTCGGGTGACTGTGTATTGGCGAGACGACGATGGAGATGCAGCGGCTCGATGACGAACAACATCAGCGCAAACACGGTCCAGAGCGCGACCATCAGGTGCATCCACCAGAACCGGCCGTCGAGGAAGCGGCTCCACAGATCGGCGCGCGCCACCAGCCACAGGCCACTTGCGCCGGCAAGTAGAACCCACACGCGTGCCTGCCAGGCAAAGCGCGCCTCCATCTGCTGAAAACGGCGCAAGCGATCCTGCGGCAGTTCCGTTGCCTTAAGCGTCGGCATCAGCACCCAGGTGACAAAACCGACGCCGCCTATCCAGAACAGGACCGCGATGACATGCACCGTGCGAGCAAGGGCGAAGTCATCCACGGTCCGCGTCTTCGACAAGCTCTGGGCGTTCCCGGTAGAACTCGACCTGCATCGTCATGGGGCCGAGCGGAACGACATGATGGGTTGCCTGCGGCGGGATGATCGCGGGCCTGTCGGGCGTCACGAGCTGCTCGCTCGGCGGATCGACGAAAACGAGCCGCACTTCACCCTCCAGCATCCGCAGGAGGCCCCAGGTGCCTGCTTTGGTGCGATGATCGTTGCGCAGCGCGTCGGGTAGGCTTTGCTCATCGAAGATCGGCGATGCGCCGTAGGGGACCGGTGTCACGACGCGGCCCTCGCGGAAATGGCGGCCAGACCGCCCGGGTCGATCTTGATGCCGGTCAGCAAGCTCTCGCCAATGCGTTGCGCCGCTTCGCCAAACCGGTCCGCGACCGCTGCGTTCGGCGCGATCCGGTCAAGCGTCTGGTCCCAAAGCGACTGCCAGCGCGCGAAATGCGCCTCATCAAGCTCGCCGATCGCGATATGCTTGCGCATCGGATTGCCGCTGAACCGACCGGATTCGAGCATAATCGAGGCCCAGAAATCCTTCATCCGCGTCAAATGATGCGGCCAGTCGCCGATGCGTTCAGCAAAGATCGGACCGAGCATGTCGTCCTGCCGGACGGTGTCGTAGAACCTCTCCACGAGCCGCGAGATGAAAGCATCATCGATCCCGCAGGCGAGCGCATCCGCCATCTTGCGCGCCCGCGCCTGCTCGGCATGGTTCGACGTCATTGCCTGCCTCGACTCGATTAAGATGAATTTCCTATGCATGGTTTACGCGCCTTGGCGGATAAAACCAATATATGATATGCATCTTTTATGAGATTGTCCGTCCGGACCGACTATGCCCTTCGCACATTGATGTTCCTGGCCGTGAAGGACGGCCACCATTCGATCGCCGAGATCGCACACGCATATGGCATCTCGAAGAACCATCTGATGAAAGTGGCGCAGCGACTGGCCGCGGAGCGATTTGTCGAGGGTGTGCGGGGCCGGAGCGGGGGCCTCAAGCTCACACGGCCCGCCAATGCCCTGAACGTCGGTTCGATCATGCGCATCATGGAAGACACCGGGACATTCGTCGAATGCTTCGACGCGGCGACCAACAGCTGCGTCGTGACGCCCGCATGCGGCTTGCGCCATGCCTTGGCAGGCGCGCTGGAAGCTTTCGCGCGACACCTCGATCAGTTCACCATCGCCGATCTCGTACCGGATTCCAAAAGCTACGGGTGGCAGCTCGACGCGCAAGCGGCCACTGCTTCGATGTAACGGAGAACCCGGCGCTTCTGACCTGATCCTTCTCGGAAGCCCGCAACATCTGTAATGAGTTATTACGCCACCTGGCGCAGATGTTCAAAGCCAATAACAAGCTTTTACTCATGAACCTGTCAGTGTAGAATCCAATTATCTTCCCATCTTCCGCGCCGGGGTGTGCATGAGTTTTATTGAGGGACTCGCGCGAGATCAGGTCAGCCTGCTTCCTCCTTGTGTTGATGACTATGTTTCCCCGGACGCATTGGTCCGAGTCGTCGATGCTTTTGTTACCAGCTTGAACTTGGCTGAGCTTGGCTTCGGTCGCGCTATCGCTGCGGTCACCGGCCGCCCTGGATACCATCCAGGCGATATGCTCCGGCTGTACATCTGGGGCTATCTCAACCAGGTTCGGTCCTCACGCCAATTGGAACGAGCGTGTGTCCGCGACCTCGAAGCGCTTTGGCTAATGCGCCGGCTCGCGCCGGATTACCGAACGATCGCCTCCTTTCGTCATGATAATCCGGAAGCCATTGTCGGCGCCAGCGCTGCATTCATCCAGTTCTGCCGCGAAACCGGCTTGATCAGCGGTCGATTGGTCGCGCTAGACGGGACGAAGATGCGCGCGGTCGCGAGCTCAAAGAACATCGCTGGCGCCGACCGGCTCGCCCGTGACGTTGCGCACACCGAAAAGGAGATCGCCTACTACCTTGAGCGGCTCGACATCATAGATGAGGCAGTGGCCCAGGGGTTCGACGATCAGCCCAAACATCGGGAGGCGTTCACCACTGCGATCGAGACCCTCGGGCGCCGCAAGGACAGGCTCGTGCGCCGGCAGGACATCCTGAAGGATCGCGACGAGACGGCTTTGGTCTTTGGCGAGTCCGACGCGCGGCCGATGGGCTATGGACGTTCTCCCAAGACGCCCTGCTACAACATGCAAAGCGTGGTCGATGTAGATAGCGGCCTGATCATACATCACGACGTGACCAACGAGGCAAACGACAGCCAGCTCCTGCATCCAATGTCGATGGCGACGATGGAAGTGCTTGAGGTTGACGAGCTCAAAGTCCTGGCCGACGGCGGTTACTCCAACGCCCAGGCGGTCGCGCAATGCGAGCGCGACCATATTGAGGTCGCGGCGCCGATCAAACGCGGTGCCATGAGCACCGATTTTTTCCGGCCAGCGCAGTTCGTGTATGATGAGGGGACCGACACAATCCGGTGCCCCGCCGGCAAGACGTTGAGACCATCCGGCAAACATACCCGCAACCGTGCGATCCGATATAGAACGTCCGCATGCAAAGACTGTCGGCTGAAGAGCCGATGCACGTCCGGCGCCCAACGGACCATCCATCGGTTGTTCGACCAGGCGGCGCTGGATCGTATGGAGGCCAGAATCTACGCGGATCCGAGCTTGATGGTGACCCGCCGATGTACTGTAGAGCACCCCTTCGGCACGATTAAACGGATGTCCGGCGGCGGAAGGTTCCTCACGCGAGGTCTCAGAGCGGTAAAGGCCGAAGCGGCTCTCTCGATTGTCGCCTTCAACATCCTCCATGCAGTAAATGCCTTCGGTGCCGAGCGACTGACGCCAGCGGGGTGAGACGCGCGTCGCGGTGCTGGCGGCGGCGGATTAGACGAATGAGTTTTTGCACAGCCTGGGGGGCGGGAAGCCCCCGCATGAAGGGGTAGCGCGAGACCGCGCAGCGGGCTGGCGCTCAGGGGAAGTCCTTCCCCTCCCAATCCTTCCTGGCATCAGCGCCGCACGGCACGGAACAATGCCTATCGCGCCGCCGTCGCGGTCGACCGATAATCAGGGCAAGACGATCCTCCCCTCGACTCGGAGATGGCGATGCGCGTTCTCATCCTCGACGGCCATCCCGACGACGGCCGCCTCCTCAGCCATCTGCTCGACCATTATCAGACCGGGCTTGGTCCCGATGCCGAAGTCGAGCGCATCGCGGTGCGCGACCTTGCCTTCGATCCCGTGCTGCACGGCGGCTACAAGCTGGTGCAGCCGCTCGAGCCGGACTTGGAGCGCGTCACCGCCGCGCTCGCCGCCTGCGATCATCTGGTCGTCGGCTTCCCGATGTGGTGGGGCAGCGAGCCCGCCCAGCTCAAGGGACTGCTCGACCGCGTGCTGCTGCCCGGCTTCGCGTTCCACTATCACCCGAACGATCCCTTCTGGGACCGGCTGCTTGCCGGACGCTCGGCCGACGTCATCATGACGATGGACACGCCGAGCTTCTATCTGCGCTTCGCCTACGGCAACCCCGTCGTGCGCCGCTGGCGCGGCCAGATTCTCGGCTTCTGCGGCTTCAAGCCAGTGCGCTTCACGAAGTTCGGCCCGGTCCGCCGGGGCGGCGCCGAGAAGAATATCCAGACATGGCGCCGCAAGGTCGAGCGGTTGGCGGTCTCCGCGTCCGGTCTGCGCCGCAGCGTGAAGCGTCCCACCGAGTAAACCCGGCGGCTGCTGGGCGGTCTGCCGCAACCGCCTTGGCAATGTTCTTTCTATGTTCCAGATTGTGCGCTTGCGAATCGAGAATGAGGAACCGGCGTATGAGCGTGATGATCCGCGGCGAGGACTGCACGAGGCTGAGAGTGACAGGCGACATCGAGGCGGAGCTGGCCGTGCCGCAGGACGAGGTCGCCCGCTGCTGGATCAGCCTGTCCGACGGCACGCTGGTCGAGGCGGTCTATGGTGCGGACGATCGCTGCCGCTTCACCGTCAGCGAGGAAGGCGCGGGCATCGCCCGCATCCAGCATGTCGGCGACAGCGACGTGCTGCGCCTCGATTGGCGGGTGGAATGGGTGGCGATCGCGGCAGCGGGCAATGCGGCCCGCGCCACGGCGCCACACGAGTCGCTGCCGCTCATTCCCGGCTTGCTCGGCTGACGGCCGGCAAGAGCTGTCCGTCGTGCTGGAACGCAGGATCGCCAAGCTGGAGCGTCTGAAAATCTCCGACGACTGCACGGCCCGCTTCTTCATCCGGCCGGGAAGCCGCAGCCGACCCTGGATCTGGTTCGAGCCCGACCAGGTTCAGCCGTTCGAGGAAGAGTCCGGCTGGTTCGAGCTGGAGCGCGAACGCGGGCGTGGCTGGAGGGTGCTGCGCCGGGTGCCCAAGCCGGCCTGGGAGCGATAGCGCACGCACCCGGCTTGCGCCCCGTTCGGAGGATGTTGCGCTGATGGATTGCATCCGCTAGGGGTTTTTGAGAACGCCTCGCAACAATGGCAGCTCATGTCCGACACGCGAGCGTCGCGTGTTGAAGGAAGCCGGAGCTTGCCGCCTGACCCCTTGGCCTTGCGTCTGTATAAGTCGCACCGAGAGTCGCTTGTCTCCTATGCGGGACGGCTTTCGGGCGACCCGGTCGCGGCCGAGGACATCGTCCAGGACGCTTGGCTGCTGCTCGACAAGCAAGCCGCCGGGAACGGCGTTCGCGAGCCACTCGGCTATCTGAAGCGCATCGTCCGCAACCTGGTGTTCGCGCAGGCTCGCCGGGCGCGCTACGAGAGCGCCGGGGTTCTCGATGCGGCCGAAGCGGTCGGCGCACTGACGGACGATCGCCCCTCCGCCGAGGCCGAGCTGATCGCCCGCGAGGAGGTGGCGCTGGTGATGGACGTGCTTGCGTCGCTGCCGGAGCGGCAGCAGGCGGCGTTCAAGATGTATCATTTTGAGGAGATGAAGCTGCGCGAGGTCGGCGCGCGCCTAGCCATCTCGACCTCGCTAGCGCATCTGCTGGTGACGGAAGCGATGCAGCTCTGCGACGAACGGCGTAAGCGGGCGACACGATGATGGGGGACGGAACGATTCTTTTGGAAAAGCGGCGCGCCGAAGCATCTATCCGGCATGAGCCGCGTTCGCCCGCCTTATCTTCGCCTCGTCCCGCCCGCCGCCTATGGACCCCGGCCTGTGGCGGCTGACGAGACGGAGGCGCGCCGCGACGCCTCGCATTGGTATGTTCGTCTGCGCGAGGATGGTGACGATACGGCGGTGAAGGCCGAGTTCGCCGCCTGGCTCCAGGCCGACCCGCTGCACGCCGAAGCGTGGGAAAGCATGACCGCGACGATGGCTGCGGCCGCCCGCGCGCGCGCCGACCTGCGCGGCTACAGCCGCGAGGGCCAGGCGATGCCGCCTCGATCCGCTTCCCGGCGGGACCGCCGCGTGCCGCCGCGCCGGAGATCGCGCTTCAGGATGGCCGTCGCGGCAACCGCTGCTGCCTGCGCGGTCGCGGTCGCGGTCGCCCTACCGAGCGTGAGCCTGCGGCTGCGGTCCGACCACATCACCGGCGCCGGGGAGATCGAGCGGGTGCGGCTTGCCGACGGCAGCACGGTCCAGCTCGGCCCGGGCAGCGCGATCGCCGTCGACTATGACGGCGCCGGGCGCACTGTGCGCCTCCTGGCCGGACAGGCAATGTTCGACGTGACGCGCGATCCGAGCCGGCCCTTCCGGGTCGCGGCCGGGGACGTCACGACGACGGTGCTCGGCACGCGCTTCGACGTCCGCATGATCGGCGAGGCCACCAGCGTCTCGGTCAACCGGGGCCACGTCCAGGTCGAGGATGCCGGCGCGGCACCGCCGACCCGGCGCGATCTTCGTGCGGGCGACTGGGTCCGCATCGACGCGCACCACGCGATGCTGGCGGGCTCGATCGCGCCCGAGCTGGTCGGAAGCTGGCGCCAGGCCAATGTGCTGGCTGAAAACCGCACCATCGCCAGCGTCATCGAGGAGATGCGGCCCTGGTATGGCGGCAGGATCGTGGTGACGGACGCCGCGCTCGCCGCCCGCCCGGTGACGGGCATCTACAATCTGCGCGACCCGGCGCAGGCGCTCGCGATGATCGTGAAGCCCTATGGCGGTCGCATCACCCGGATCACGCCTTGGCTGCTGATCGTCAGCGGCTCGTAATATCCCCCGCAAAGCGGCGCTTTCGCGCGCTCGTGAAACTTTCTGCGACTTTTTTTGGAAAAAGCCGCCTCCCGATCATCCTGCAAGCGAGGCGCAGTTGCGAAGCATTAGCGCATGGACGCCCTGGCACGATGCAGGAGATTGGAATGAACGGGGGAATGACGGGTGTGAAGCGGCGCAAGGGACGCTCGAATCTGTTTGGTGCGCTGCTGTTGGCGACGACAGCGATCGTGGGCGCCACCGCGACGCCGGCCCTGGCGCAGAACACGAGCACGGCGCGGCGCAGCTTCGATATTCCGGCGCAGTCGCTGGCACAGGCGCTGATGATCTTCGGCCGCCAGTCGGGCTTGCAAGTGACGGCGGAAGGCCCGCTGACCAGCGGCCTGACCAGCACGGCGATCAAGGGCGACCTCCCGTCCGCCGAGGCGCTGAGCCGCCTGCTGACCGGCACTGGCCTGACGTTCCGCTTCGTCGGTAACGGCGGGGTCATCCTCGAACGGGCGCCGCAATCGGCCGCCAGCGCGATCCAACTCGGGCCAGTCCGGGTCGAGGGCACAGCGGGATCGGGCGGTAGCAACTTCGACCCAGCGATTTCGGAAGGCACCGGCACCTATGCGGCACAAGCTGCGACCATCGGCAAATTCGGTGCCAAGTCGCTTCGGGATGTGCCGCAATCCGTCTCCGTCATCACGCAGCAGCAGATGACCGACCAGGCGCTTGTGTCGGTCGAGGACGCGCTTCAGCAATTGCCCGGTGTCTATATCGGCACGAAAAATTCCATTCAGAATGATTTCAACGCCCGCGGCTATGATCTCGCCATCTCGCATGATGGCGTGCCGTCCGGCGCCAGCTTCATTTCCAGCATGGATGACCTCTACTCCGTCGACCGGATCGAAGTGATCCGGGGACCGGCGGCGCTTCTTCGCAGCGCCGGGCTGGGCAGCATCGGCGGCATGGTCAACATCGTCCGAAAACGGGCGCTCGATCATTTCGAGGTGAACACCGAGCTTTCGGCCGGATCATGGAACAATTTTAGCGGGATGGCCGATGTGACCGGCCCGCTCAATTCCTCCGGCAGCATTCGCGGCAGGCTGGTCGCTTCGATCCGAGACAACGACTATTTCTACGAGGACAGCTCGAGAACGAAATATTCCATTTACGGCGCTCTGGACGTGGACATCACGCCGAGCACGAAGCTGGAGATATCCGCGAGCTATGGCGTCGACGACGTCGATGGCTCGGTCATAGGCGTGCCGCGCTACAGCGACGGGCGTATCGTCACGTCGAACCGCAAGCTGAGCTTCGGGCCGCCTTGGGGGACGCGCAAGCTCAAGTCCGCCGAGATCACCGCCGCGCTGAGCCAGGATTTGGGAGGAGACTGGCTCGCCAAGGCGACGGTCAGCTACCGCAACGAAAAGTCGGATTATGTCTCCACCGTGATTTCCGGGATGGTCGCAGCCGACAACACGGCCCGGTTTCTCGGCCGCTGGAACAAGCTGAACGACGATTATACTAGCTTCGATCTCCAGGTATCGGGGCCGATCCACGCCTTCGGCCGCACGCACAAGCTGACGATCGGCGCCGATGGCTCGTGGCTCCATGACAATTGGCAATATTCGACGTCGTTTCCAGGAAACAAGGATGTGTTCGCGGCGCCGTTCCCGAAAAGCGTGATCGACGAGCCGAACTATCTTTCCGTGAGCAATTCCCCCCAGCGCGGCATCTATGGCGCCTTGGAGGTCAATCCGCTCGAACGGGTGAAGATCATCTTCGGCGGGCGCTACACCGAAACCTACTATGAATATGCCGACGGAACGCCGAACGAAAAGGCGCCTCCCTATACGCGCACCGACAAATACAAGGAGTTCACGCCTTACGTCGGTGCGATCGTCGATCTCACGCGCACCATCTCGCTCTATGCCAGCTATGCCGACATCTTCGTCCCCAATTTCGATCAATATTCCTATCCGAACAGCCTTCTCCCCCCGCGCGTGGGCTGGCAGGGTGAGATCGGCATAAAGGGAGAGTTTCTCGACAAGCGCCTCAACACCTCGCTGGCCTTCTATCGCGTGCGCGACGCCAATCGGCCGATGCTCGACCTCGAGAACACCGGATGCGGGCAATATGGCGAGTGCTTCGTGCCGTCGGGCCTGGTGCAGAGCCAGGGGATCGACGCCGAGATCAGCGGCTATGTGCTGCCTGGATTGCAGCTCTCGGCGAGCTACACCTACAACGAGAACGAATATCTCGAAGACGATAATCCATCGGCGATCGGTGAGCAGTTCAGCGGGATGACGCCGAAGCACCTGTTCAAGTTCTGGGCGACCTATCAGTTCGGCGCGCAGGGCTATGAGCAGCAGGCGCGTGGATGGAGCATCGGGGCCGGCCTCAACGCGCAGAGCCGCGTCTATGCCAGCCAGACCGTCGAACAGGGCAGCTATGCAACCGTCAGCGGCATGGCCGCCTATCGCTTCAACCCGGAGATGTCGCTGTCGGTGAATGTGAACAACATTCTCGACCGCAAATATCTGACCGGCATCGCCCCGGCGTATAATTATTATGGCGAGCCGCGTAACTTCCGGGTGACGTTCCGGGCCAGGTTCTGACGAGGCACCGATGCGCGCGCAGAGTCTGAGGCGCTGGCGGATCGTTCACACATGGTCGAGCCTGGTCAGCACGCTGTTCCTGCTGATGCTCTGCATCACCGGGCTGCCGCTCGTCTTTCACGACGAAATCGAGCAGGCTTTGACGGAGGAGCGCACCTACGCTCCTCTGCCTGCCGGCACGCCCCGCCGATCGCTCGACGAGTTGGTCGCCAAGGCGCGCCAGATCTATCCCGGCATGGTCGGAGTGGACGCCGGGTTGAGCCATCCGCGCGAGTTCGCGATCAGGCTGGCGCCAGACTGGGAGAAGGCCGCTGCGGATCGAACCGCGATACGCGGGCTGGTGTTCGACGCCTATACGGGAGCGATTCTGCACCGGACTGACCCGACGACGCTATCATCGCAGCGGGTGCATTGGCTCGGTATCGTGCTCGGGGTCATATACGACCTTCACACTGATCTGTTCGCTGAGCTGCCGGGCGAGTTGTTCCTGGGGACGATGGGCGTTCTGTTCGTGGCCGCGCTCGTGTCCGGCGTCATTCTCTACGGACCTTTCACGCGACGCCTGGATTTCGGCGAAGTGAGGAATGGGCGGTCGCGCCGTTTGCGCTGGCTCGACCTCCACAATCTGCTGGGCATCGTCACGCTTGCCTGGGCGCTGGTGGTCGGGCTGACGGGCATCATCAACGAACTGTCGAGTCCCATGACCGCGCTATGGGAGCGCACCGATGTCGCCAGCGCCATTGCGCCCTGGAAGGGCAAACCGACGCCCAAGCAAGGGGAACTCTATTCGCTGCAAGGCACGGTCGAGACGGTCCGGCAAGCCCTGCCGGGTATGACCGTCAATGCCGTGCGGTTTCCCGGCGGTCCGGCAGGCAACACTCACCATTATCTGATCTTCACCAAGGGCGCGACGCCGCTGACCGAGCGCCTGCGAAGCCCGGTGCTGGTCGACGCCCGGACCGGCGAGTTGACGGCCATCGTCGACATGCCCTGGTATATCCGGGCGCTGGAGCTGTCGCGGCCGCTCCATTTCGGGGACTATGGTGGGCTGCCGTTGAAGATCATCTGGGCGCTGCTCGACGTGGCGACCATCATCGTCCTCGGAACCGGGCTCTATCTGTGGCTGGCGCGGCATCGGCGCGGCGGCGGCGACAGGACCGAGTTGGCGGAACCTTCCCTGTGAGCGCGGCCCGCCAATGGGCGTGGCCCATCGCGCTCAACCTGCTGATCGTTTTCGGCCTGCTGGCCGCGTTGCTGGGCCAGACACCTTCATGGTGGGCAGCATCCTGGCTGGCCTTGTCGATGCCGCTGGTCGCGATCTTTCGCTATTGGCCTCTACGACAGTTGTTCGAGCGAAAGCCCCGGTCATGAGCCTCCGCCTGGTGCAGTCGAGTCAGCAGGCCGATCCCAGCGACGGGGATGGTCCCGCGGCATCGGTGCCTGCTGTCCCGGCCTCGAACGCGGCGCCGGCATGGCAGTCATCGACCCGCTACGCCGATCAGCCGATGAGCCTTCAGACGCGGCTGTTCGGTTTGGGCGGCGTCGGCCTGGTGGCGCTGGCGATCGTCGGCGGCGCGTTGTTCACCTGGAACACCTATCGGGTTGCCAAAACGCCGACTACCTTGAGCGTGTTCGACGTGGCGCCGCCGGCTGCACCGCCCGAACCCCAGCGGGAAATCCCGCCCGGCCCCGAGAAGATCCAGAAAGAGAAGGACCGGCCCGACCTCGCGCGGCCGAAGATCGAGCCGCCCGAAGTCCAGCTCCCCAGCATCATCCCGATGCCCGCGCCCGTCGCCAAGCCCATCCCCGATCCCGGCCCGCCGGTCGATCGGACGACGGCCCCGGAAACCAGGCCGGCACCGCCCGCGCCGCAAGTCTCCGACAGTAAGCCGACCTGGGAGGGGCTGGTGCTCGGCGCCTTGAACAAGGCCAAGCGGTATCCGCGCGACGCCCAGCTCCGCCGCCAGCAGGGCGTGCCCTACATCCGTTTCGTGATGGACCGGAACGGCAAGGTGCTGTCCTCGCGACTCGAGCACAGTTCCGGCCACGGCGCGCTCGACGACGAAGCCGTGGCGCTACCCAAGCGCGCGCAGCCACTTCCCAAGCCGCCCGACGATGTGCGGCCGGGAGAGGCGAATATCGAGCTGGTCGTCCCCGTCGAGTTTTTCCTTGGACGCTGACCGGCATGGCCTCGACCCTGTCTCTTCGCCGGCGCGGTCATGTCGAACGCAAGGTTCTGCGGCTCATCCGAGGTGACAGCAGAGCCGGCCCGGCGGCATCGACCATGCGACGCACCGACGGACGCGGCGGGCCTGATGCTGCGCCGACGCCGGATCAACTCGCGCTGTTCGCCGATCTGCGCGACCGCGCGACCCGTTACGGCCTGCACATCCAGGCACCAGACAATTCCTATGTCGGCGCCGACGAACTGCGCTTGCTGGGCTGGCTTGCCGAGAGGCAGCGCGTCGCCGGTTGGTCGAGCGCCATTCATGCTGACGAAGCCCTGACGCGCGCAGTCGTTCGCTGCGCGGCGATGCTTACCGCAGCCGGGATGCGGCTCCCGCCGGGCACCGTTTACACCGCCCGGCTTCATCGGTTGGTGGCGCCGCCCGAAACCAATCGCGCGAGCGCGCCGTGATCGAGCTATTCGCCTGAAGGCTATTCGATGAAGGCGGCGAGGTTGCGAAGCGTCGATGCGATCCCGGCCTCATGATCCTCGACCCCGATGCCCGGCGGCACATTCTCGCAGGCGATGGTGACGCGGGTGCCGTCCGTGATCTCGGCGAGCGTCGTCGTCACGCGCATCGTGCCCGCGAAGGCCGGATCGTCGGACTGGAACACGACCTCTTCGACGATCTGCTCATAGGGGATCAGTTCGGCGAAGCGGCCGGTGACGAGATCCTCGCGCGCGGAGGTCTTGCCCGTCACGCCGTCGGCGGGATCGTCATGGATGAAGGCCATTCGGTAGCCGCCGTCGCGCCGCGCGTCGAACGCCTCGATGCGTGCGTGCATCCCCTTGGGTGGCCGCCAGGAGGCGACGGATTCGGCATCGGTCATGGCGCGGAAGATCGCTCGCGCCGGGGCCAGGATCACGCGCGAAGCGGTGTCGATTCTCGTGTCGTCCGATGATGTCGCCATGCTGGTGCTTTAGCCCGGCACCAGCGCCCACACCATCGCCGCGTAATAGGATTCAGGGCTCGCGTAATAGGAATGGCTGCGCCGCGTAATAGCGCCAGGCGCGCGCGCTTCCGCCCCCGAGGGTTTCCAGCGCCACTCCGGGCACCGCCAGAACCCGCCGATTGCTTCCTAAAGCTCGCTAAAACTGGCGTTCAGTCTATTACGTCCCTATTACTTTGGTGCTTTCCGGGAGCCGCGTAATACAAAAAAGGCGGCCCGGAGGCCGCCTAATTGCTTGATTTCTCAAGAGAAACCTGGAGCGGGCGAAGGGATTCGAACCCTCGACCCCAACCTTGGCAAGGTTGTGCTCTACCCCTGAGCTACGCCCGCTCTGGCGGCCGGAAGGAGAAGGTCGTTGCGATCTCCCCGGCGGGTGA
>Ga0172382_10002826_pt1 | contig 28267 bp, 21 predicted proteins | sample Leawel138RmetaG_FD_122245 | JGI IMG/M metagenome (GOLD analysis project Ga0172382, IMG submission 122245) | Leachate microbial communities from a municipal landfill in Southern Ontario, Canada - Leachate well 138R metaG | ecosystem: Engineered > Solid waste > Landfill > Unclassified | place...
CGCATTTCGATACAACAATGACAACTGGCTGCCCGGTGCAAACCACCAACTGAAACGCAAATCGATGTTCCAACTGTTGTAAGTGGCGTGGTGTTCTTCCGGATAAGAATGTTCAGGGGTGAGACCGCCATCGGTATCCAAAGTAAAAAACCGATCATAGGTCACTTCGGTGTAATAATGCCGAAATGCCAGGTTCAGCGCCATTTTTTCATTGAAAATGTATTGGGATTCCAAAGAATTGACCCAAGTATTCCGGTCGCGTTCGCCGATGAAAATTTCGTTTTCATTCCTCGAAACAAACCCTTGTTCTTTGTCCGAAAATTGCGCATTGGAAAAATAAAACAGTTTCCATTTATCCGAAATCCTGAACCGGGGCGAAAAATCCAAAACCAATTGCCCACGCCCTTTTTGGTCGTATTTATACCAATCCACCGTCGCGTCCAGTGCCAACCGTTTGCGGTAATCGGTCGATATCCAAATCCAAGGTTCATAATAGGCCGGAACTTTCAGGTGCCGCCCTTCCACCCTCGGTTCGTAGATGTCGTAAGTCCCGAATGGTGTGGTTTCAAATCCCCCACCAAAAGTGAAGAATTTTTTGGTGGTGAAGCTCGAGTTGAAATTAAAGTTGAAATTATGGTACAAATCCGGCTCCAACCGGCGGGTATAATTCAAATTGAAATTCAGGTTGATGTTGTTGAACCCGCCTTTGGGTTGCAACAATCGGTAACCGTAATAAGCATAATAATTGATGTAATTCGTTTCTCCGGTATAGCCCAAATCGTTTATGTCATAATCTTTTGTGCGCAAAGAGATGCTTCCCTGATAGCGGTGTTTCCCGCTGATTTTTGCCGCCGCTAAACTACTCTCCATACCAAATCGGTTTTCCGTATCACGGACCCAACTCGCTTCTGCATTTCCCCAATAATTCCAAGTATTCCTTTCGTTGGTCACATCGAAGTACAACCCGGAAACATTGGCGTCCCGGTAATTGCCTTCACGCAAAGTATTGGTATTTACAAAGGAAATGGAATTGTTTTGTCCGAATCGTTGGTCCAAAACCAATACATTGTAATTGGCCAAAGGTTCCACCAATTCCTTACGGGTTTTCAAAGTTTCGGAATCATGGACAAGCGCGTAAGTTTTCTCGGTTACCGCATTGAAAATGCCGATTCCCAGATTCTTTTCGGTTCGGCCGGATATTTTAAAAGCATTGATCAAATCCACTCTTGAAGGGAATTTGGTAATGCTTTCGTTTTCGCTCAATTCCGGACTCAGGGTAGGGTAGCCGCCCACACGCCGCGAATAAAACAAATCTCCTTTGCTGAACATCTCCGTCCCTTCGGTGAAAAAGGGCCGTTGTTCCTCATATTGGACTTCAAAAGCAGAAAGGTTGAGGACCGCATTGTCGAATTTGGTTTGACCAAAATCCGGAATCAAAACCATGTCCAACGTAAAGGCGTCATTGATGCCGTATTTTAAATCCATTCCGCCATTGAACACCCATTCCGATTCACCGTCATATTGGTTCATATAGGTAGAAACATACGGCTGGAACGAAAGGCGTACAGGCGTTTGGATGTCGCGGATGCCGTGAATCTCACCGTCATAAATCGAAAAGGCACCTTTGGTATTATCGACAAAATTCCAGCTGTACCGTTTGCGCGTCCGGCGGAATTCACGCTCCATCTGCAAACCCCAGACTTGAACCTCTTTTTCAGGGAATCTTATTTCAGAATAAGGAATGAAGATTTCGGCCACCCAACTGTCAGTGTTGATTTTGACCGAACTGTACCAAACCCCGTTCCATGAGCTGTCCTCGTTGCCGTTCGTCATTTTGGCGTCATATTGGACACCTGCTGCCGTGACGATGAATTGCAAACTCTGTTGCCGGTCATTGTATCCGTTCAAAAGGACAAAGAAGAAGTCATCATTGCCGATGCCGTCACGCTCGGTGAGTTCTTTAAGAATCTTCTCCGGTTCGGGGTCAAACATCGTCGCGCCAAAATAAATTCCACGGTCATCGTAAACGATTTTCACTTCGGTGCGCAGGCTGTCGGGTATAGGTTTTCCGTTATTGGGCTGTCGTTCCACAAAATCCGTTGCAATGGGTGCATCGGCCCAAGCAGCATCGTCCAGAATACCGTCTATTTTAGGCGCATCGTTCGTTTTGACGAGGTGGATTTTTTTTCTGAAGATACTATCGGCCTCTTGGGCATTTACCCAAAACGACAATACAAGCGAAGCGATAATGAATGCAATCCGGAAAATGAGAACCATCTATGAATTTTCTTAAATAGACGAAAAGGAATGGAAAATGTTACAGGGACTTTAAAATTGGTTGGGAAGAATCGCAGCCGGGTTTTCATTCCTTTACTTTCTTAAACCAATACCCGTCTGATAACCATAATTTTCTTTAATTTAGCATTTTGCTTTAAAGGAAATTTTCAGCAGGAAGAAGGAAACCGGAACGATTTGGTATTTGGGAAATAACGATGAAACACCTTTTAATCTTTTTAATTTCAATTATTATTTTTTCATGTTCTTCGACAAAGAACGTGGCCAATAATACCTCACCGAAAATTAAAAAAATAACTGAGGCAATGCATGTTAAAGTTTCAAATCTCACACGTGAAATTGCTTTGAAGAATAATAAAAATAAAATCAGTTTTTATAATCAAAATGGTTCTCTAATAGAAGTGCATACTTATTTGTCAGAAGATAGTATATCTAAATTATCTAAAAGGGAGGTCATTTCATTTGATACAAATGATAAACCAATCAGAGGTAATATCTATGATGAGAATGGTCAATTAAAGGAATATTGGATTCCATTATTTGATGAAAATGATAATATAATTGAATATAAAACTTTTAATTCTGAAGAAAGACTTATAGAAATCGAGACTTTTACTTATGATGCAAATGGCAATGAAATTGATCATTGTTTTAGTGATGGAAGCGGCCAAATTAAGTATGGTTCAAAATCTAAATACAATTCTAAAAATCAATTAATTGAAAGTCACGGTTATTCCACTTTTGGAGAATTTGCAGTATTAAGAATTCTAACTTATAATGAGGAAGGAAAAGTAGTTGAACGAACGGATAAGAGAGCAGATGGAAGGGTTACCATCATGAAACACGATTATGATGAAAAGAATAAAGTTATACGTACCAGATTGTATGATATTGAGGGAAATTTAACCCATGAAACATTGAATGAGTATATCTATGATGCACATGGTAATTGGATAACTCAAGTAAACAGTTTTGACGGTAAGATTATAATAGTCTCTGAACGAAGCATTGATTATTTTGAATAAGTGCAAACTTTCCCTGACCAAAATCAACCTGCAATAAATAGTTAAAATTCAATAGAATTCTTACTTTTGCTGCTACGTAAAAAATTTAGAAATGAATCTTCACGAATACCAAGGTAAAGAAATCTTAAGCAAATACGGTGTCAAAGTCCAGAGAGGGATTGTAGCCACAACTTCTGATGAGGCGGTAGCAGCCGCTAAAAAATTAACCGAACAGACCGGAACCGGATGGCATGTTATTAAAGCACAGGTTCATGCCGGCGGCCGCGGAAAAGGAGGAGGCGTAAAACTCGCCAAGAATTTAGAGGAACTCAAGGAAAAGGCAACCGAAATCATCGGTATGCAATTGGTAACCCCTCAGACAACCGCCGAAGGAAAAACCGTTCACCAAGTATTGATTGCTGAAGATGTCTATTACCCGGGCGAATCCCAAACCGAGGAATTCTATGTGTCCATCCTGCTCAACCGCGCCAAAGGCGTAAACATGATCATGTATTCGACCGAAGGCGGAATGGACATCGAAGCCGTAGCCGAAGAAACACCCGATAAAATCTTTTTGGAAGAAATCGACCCCGCTGTTGGATTACAAGGGTTCCAGGCGAGGAAAATCGCTTTCAATCTGGGATTGAGCGGAGCCGCTTTCAAGGATTTCGTGAAATTTATCGATGCGCTTTACAGTGCTTTTGAAGGAATCGATGCTTCTTTGTTCGAAATCAACCCGGTATTGAAAACTTCCGATAACCAGATCATGGCGGTAGATGCCAAAGTGACTTTGGACGACAATTCGCTTTTCCGCCACCCGGATTTGGCCGCTTTGCGCGATACCCGCGAAGAAGACGCCACCGAAGTAGAAGCAGGTGAAGCCGGATTGAACTTTGTGAAATTAGACGGCAACGTCGGTTGTATGGTCAACGGTGCCGGACTCGCCATGGCGACCATGGACATCATCAAACTTTCCGGCGGAAACCCTGCGAATTTCCTCGACGTTGGGGGAACAGCAGATGCCGAACGCGTGGAAAAAGCCTTTCGCATCATTTTGAAAGATGAAAACGTACAAGCCATTTTGGTCAATATATTCGGAGGAATCGTTCGTTGCGACCGGGTAGCACAAGGAATCCTGGATGCCTACCAAAACATGGGCGATGCCATCCAAGTGCCTATCATCGTGCGTTTGCAAGGAACCAATGCCGAAATCGCCAAGCAGATGATTGACGATTCAGGTTTGAAAGTCCTATCCGCCATTACTTTGCAAGAAGCTGCAGACCGCGTAAAAGAAGTGGTCGCATAATTCTGTAAAACATAGAATTGTATACTGTACAATTCCAAAATAAAAATTTTAAGAAGGGATCCATTTTGGGTTCCTTTTTATTTTCTGAAACTTCATTTTTGCAAATTTATAATCCATGCGCTAAAAACTCAGCATTCTCTGCGAGCTCTTTGCGCTCTCCACAGTTAAAATAGAACTTCAAAATTCGCAGTTCGAACCTTGTAAAATGAAAAAACAAGTATCTTTACATTCTACATTATACAACGAAACATAATACAATTAAAATCATGCAAGAACCGAAAAGTCTAACCTCTGTTGCCGAATTCCACAAAACCTTTCAACATCCGGTATTAGACACCCCCCAAATTCCTTCCGAAGCACGGTGCAAACTCCGTGTATCTCTGATTGCTGAAGAATTGAAAGAGCTCGAAGATGCCATTGCCGACAAGGATATGGTCGAAATCGCCGACGCCCTTTGCGATATCCAATATGTACTTTCGGGAGCCATTTTGGAATTCGGGTTACAAAATAAATTCGCCGAACTCTTTGCCGAAGTCCAACGATCCAATATGAGCAAAGCCTGCAAAACCGTCGAAGAAGCCGCCGAAACCATGAAATATTACCTGGAAAAAGACGGCACCCAAAGCTATTACAAAGAAGTGGACGGCCGTTACCTCGTCTTTCGCAAAGAAGATGACAAAACCCTGAAATCCGTTCATTATTCGCCCGCCGATTTGAAAAGCATCCTTGACAGGCCAGCTTAATCACTACTAAAACCCGATATTTTACCATGAAAACCTATGCTTATTTCATCGCTTGCCTCATTTCCATTCAGGGATTCGCCCAAAATATTGAATTCGAAAACCACCGCGTCAATTACAAACTGAGCCATGAAATCCTTCGGATGGATAACGAAGAAGACCTTGGTATGGTCGGAATCGGTGCGGATCTTTTCATTTTCGATAAATTCCCCAACCTCTATGTGACGCTCAATTCCTATTCCGCACTGACGGGCGAACGCCCCGGTTTAATTTCTTTCGGGATGGGTGTGGGTTACCTCCAGTCTTTGTTCGATACTCCATTGGAACTGGATGCCGGTATTTTTGTGGGCGGCGGTGGGGGCGGTGGTGCCCCGGATGGTGGCGGGCTCATTACCCGGGGTCATGTGAACCTGGCCTATAATTTCAATCAATTCTCTCTTTTCGCGGGCTATTCCCGGATGGATTTCCCCACCGGCAGCATGGGGGGTAACAACCTCAATTTCGGGCTATCCATCCACTCCTTTTTTGACACCGCGAAGAAATCCCCAGAAACAAACAGTGAAACCGTGACGGAATCCATGAACCGCTCACGATTCCGGGTCAGCCTGTTGGGAATGAGGTATATGGATTTTGCCAAAGGGCCCTTTCCACCAGGAAGCCATAGCAAGGCAGACAATATCCAATTGGTGGGTGTTGAGGTGGATAAATTTCTCAGCCGTAATTTCTATGCTGCACTCAAGCTCAATGGGGCTGTCACGGGCGGAATTGACGGGTACATGAACTACCTGATTGGCTTTGGCTATGAACAACCCTTGGGTACCGATAAACTTACTTTGGACGCGCAAATCTTGGGCGGGCCGAGTGGAGGAGGAGGCATCGACTCCGGTGGTGGTGCGACTTTGCAAGCCGGGATTGGTTTGCGTGCACACCTCGGCAATGAATTTGAAATCAAGGCTTCGGCGGGACAATCCTATGCGCCGGGCGGGACTTTCAGCGGGACTTTTCTGGAATTCGGCTTGTCCAAAAACTTTCGCTTCCTTTACCCGAAAGACAAAACAGCCAATGTTTACAGTCTTCAAAAAGGCGATAAATTGCACGGTTTTGGTTTGGAACTTCTGAACCGTACCTATTTCTCCCCGGATAAACGCGACAAAAACGACCGGCCTTATGACAAAATCTTTAACCTAATCGGTTTTCAGGCCTCCAAAGATTTGGGCAAGAATTTCCATGCGCTGGGCTCCACCTATTGGGCGTACCAAGGTTCTTATGGTGCTTATGCCGAAGGTTGGCTCGGGTTGCGGTATGCCTATCCTTTCGCGAATACTTGGCGCGCCTATGCCCAATTTTTAGGAGGTGCTGCCGGTGGAGGCGGGATTGATCTGGGCAGCGGGCTGGCGTTCCAATACGGATTGGGAATCGAGAAAGCAATCAGTAACCACTGGGGACTTTCTCTTTCCGCCGGAAAAATGCAGGGCTTCAAAGGGAATTTCAACCCGGCCTTCATAGATTTTGGGGTCAAATACAGTTTCCTGCAGGTTTCAAAATAGCGTATCTGTTTTAATTGAAGCAAAATTCAGCATTTATTCCTCTTTTAATTGTCTGTAATTCATTTGTGGGATGAATTTAAAAAGAGGGTTTATACCTTGATTCTAAATTTATGTTTTCTATATGTATTCTTAGTTGAATGGCTAAACCATCCCACCACCAACCGATTGACGATAACCTATACCTTTTCCTAATTTTTGCATACTTTATGCCCCCCGCCGCCTGCGAACCGTAATCTCCTTCTTGGTTTCATTAGATTTAATTCAAATTAGGCCGAATCTTTATATATTTGAAAACGCGGATTGATTCAATGATCCCCATTCAGAAACAAGTTCACATGAAAATAATTACTTCCTCCGTACTCCTAACTTTGAGTACATTTGCAGCCTTAAACGCACAAACCATGCAGGCACCCAAGGCAAAAAAGATAGAACATAAACTGGAAAAACACGGAGACGTTCGAATCGATGATTATTATTGGTTAAATGACCGGGAAAATCCGGAAGTTATCCAATATTTAAAAGAAGAAAACACCTATACAAAAGCTGAATTAAAGGATACGGAGGAATTCCAAAAATCCCTTTTCGAAGAGATGAAAAGCAGAATCAAGGAAGATGACGAATCTGTTCCTCACAAATTCAATGGTTACTGGTACATCACCCGTTTCCAAAAAGGCGGCGAATACCCCATCCACGCCCGGAAAAAGGAAAGTTTGAATGCCCCCGAGGAAATCATGTTCAATGTAAATGAGCTGGCAAAAGGATTCAATTATTACAATTTAAATGGTTTAAATGTCAGTGAAAACAATGAACTGGCTGCATTTGGTGAAGATACCCTGAGCCGCAGGATTTATACCATTCGAATCAAAAACCTGAAAACCGGTGAATTCCTGACCGACCAACTCGAAAACACCACCGGAGGTTCCGTTTGGGCTGCAGATAATCAAACTTTATTTTATACCCGAAAGGATGAAACCCTGCGCGCTTACCAGATCTGGAAACATACGTTGGGGACACCTCAATCCGAAGACCAACTGGTATTTGAGGAAAAAGACGAAACCTTCCATACTTTTGTTTATAAATCCAAATCGAGAAAATACATCATCATCGGTTGCAGCAGTACGGTTTCGGACGAATACCGTTTCATTCCGGCCAACGATCCCGGTGCCACATGGAAAATCATCCAACCCCGTGAAAGGGATTTGGAATACAGCATCGAACATTTCGGAGATGATTTTTACATCTTAACGAACAAAGACAAAGCGACCAATTTCAAACTGATGAAAACCCCGGTGTCCAATCCCGGTAAGGAGAATTGGAAAGACGTCATCGCGCATCGTGAAGAAGTTTATCTGGAAAATTTTGAAATATTCAAAGATTACCTAGTTCTGGAAGAAAGATCCAATGCTTTGACACAAATGAACATCAGACGTTGGGACGGTAAAGAAAATTATTTTCTTCCGTTTAAAGAAGAAGTTTATTCCGCCTATATTTCCGTCAATGTTGACTTCGATACCGAAATTCTCCGCTACGGTTATACGTCTATGACCACACCGAATTCGACCATTGATTTCAACATGAAAACAAAAGAGTCTGAAATTAAAAAAGAACAGGCGGTTTTGGGAGATTTCAAAAAGGAAAATTACGAAACCAAAAGGCTTTGGGTTACCGCCCGTGACGGGAAAAAAGTGCCGGTTTCCGTGGTTTACAGAAAAGACACACCCATCAATTCGGAAACTCCGCTCCTGCTCTATGCCTATGGTTCTTATGGTGCGATTATGGATCCTTATTTCAGTTCCACCCGTTTAAGCCTTCTGGACAGAGGATTTGTTTATGCCCTTGCACACATCCGCGGTGGGCAAGAATTGGGTCGTCTTTGGTATGAAGACGGAAAAATGCTGGCCAAGAAAAATACCTTCAACGATTTTGTGGATGTTTCAAAGTATTTAATTCAAAATAATTATACATCTCCCCAACACCTGTACGCCATGGGCGGTTCCGCCGGTGGATTGTTGATGGGTGCCGTAATCAATCAGGCTCCGGAATTATATAGAGGCGTTGTTGCCCAAGTTCCATTCGTAGATGTAGTGACAACCATGCTCGATGATTCGATTCCATTGACTACAGGCGAATACGACGAATGGGGGAATCCGAATGAAAAGGTTTATTACGATTACATGAAATCCTATTCGCCTTATGACAACATTGAGGCGAAGGATTACCCGAATATGCTGGTCACCACCGGATTGCACGATTCTCAGGTTCAATACTGGGAACCTGCCAAATGGGTAGCCAAATTGCGTGAACTCAAAACCGATGACAACCTGCTTTTGCTCGAAACCAATATGGAAGCGGGGCATGGTGGGGCATCCGGACGTTTTGAGGCCTTGAAAGAAGTCGCTTTGGAATATGCTTTTATTTTGAAACTGGAAGGGATTACGAAGTAGTTTGTACAAAACATTGAGCAATGCTAAATAAGTTCATATTTATAGGATTCTTTTTCTCAGTCTTCTCCTGTTCAAAAGGTTTTGATTACCAGCCGAAAGGAATAATAGATTTAGAATTGATTCATTCTGATTTTAAAGTGTCCGAATATTTTGACTATCAAATTTTTACTGTTTATGACACGATTCCCAAGGATTTAAAGAATATTTCGCTAAATGAATTTTCGAAGTTTACAAAAAAGTTTGACGACTATAAAGTTGATCCGGTTTTTCTGAAAGATACTTTATTCTATGATGAATATGGCACTGAAAATATGAATATAATTCCAGAGTCATTTATTCATATACTTTCCGTCAAAAAACCTAAACCGAAAAAAATATTCGGTACGGAATATCAGATATCGTCAGTCTTAAAGAAAGACACGATAGCCGAGTTATTTAGTATTAGTTTTCCTAATTTAATTATGATTGAAAATGAAAATAAAGACTTGGTATTAATTAAGGCAACAAAATCAGTTCCTGAAAATGACACAAATAAAAATCTAATTGATAATCTGATTGAAAAATTAAAAGTCAAATATGGTGAAGGAATTGTGTTTAAATCAAAATTTACAGGACATGATATTTATGACTGGGAAAATGAGGATTTACTGATTCGGCTTATGCCGGAAGTTAGCATTCATGGAGAATACACAAACGGCACATTAAAATCTGAAAGATTTATAAACATTAAGTATTTGATAATCAACAAGAAATACATTCCGGAAATTAAATCTACAAAAAACCAAAGGATTAGCTCGCATGAATTTGATTTCAGTAACTATTAATTTATTCTATCCCCCCAACAACACATCCAAACTCATCATCACGACAAAACCCAATACAAACCCCAACGTGGCCACATCCGTATTTCCGCTTTGCTGGGTTTCGGGAACCACTTCCTCGATAACGACATAAATCATTGCAGCAGCAGCAAATGCGAGCGCATAAGGTAAAATGGGGGTAAAAAAAGTTACTGCCAGTGCACCCAAAACGCCAAAAATGGGTTCTACTACTGCCGATGCCTGGCCGTAAGCAAAACTTTTTCTTCGCGAAAGACCCATTCGGCGTAGAGGCATGGCTACGGCAATTCCTTCGGGGAAATTCTGGATTCCAATTCCTATCGCCAAAGTAACGGCTCCCGCAATGGTCGCTTCGGGAATCCCGGCCGCTACCCCACCAAATAAAACCCCAACCGCCAAGCCTTCGGGAATATTGTGAAGAGTAATTGCCAATGTCAATAAAGTAGTTCTTTGCCAGGGCGTTTTTACGCCTTCGGATTGTTTGAAGTTAATGTGAAGATGCGGTAAAATTTTATCCATACCGAATAAAAACATTGCGCCCAGAATAAATCCGACCGCCACCGGAACGATTTTCATCACACCTACCCCTTTGCTCATATCAATCGCGGGAGCGAGCAAACTCCAATAACTTGCCGCAATCATCACTCCGCCGGTAAAACCCAACATTCCGTCGAGCAAAACCCGATTCATGGATTTGAAAAAGAAAACGAATGAAGCACCCAGAGCCGTCAATCCCCATGTAAATAAAGTCGCATAAAAAGCGGCTAAAATAGGGGAAATGCTTTCAAAGTAAGTGATAATTTCGCCGAACATATTTCAAATTTGAAGCAAAAATAAGAATCATTTGTTAGGTCGCGCTAACTTTTGTGAGATTTATTATTCAAAGCTGAGTTTTATCTTGGCGATTTAAAGTAAAATTATGTAGGTTTGAACTGAAAATTTAGAATTATGAGCAAAGCAGCATCGGAACTGGTATTAAATCCTGACGGAAGTGTTTATCATTGCAACATCCTGCCCGAACAATTGGCCGATTTGGTGATTACTGTGGGAGATCCGGATCGTGTGGAAGAAGTTTCAAAATATTTTGATGGAATCGAATTCAAAACCCGAAAAAGAGAAATCGTCACCCATACGGGAAGCCTGAACGGCAAACGGATGACCGTGATTTCGACCGGAATGGGAACCGATAACATCGACATCGTTTTCAGCGAATTGGATGCTTTGGCAAACATCGACCTGAAAACGGGAGAAGTCAAAGAAAACCTTCGGGAATTAAAATTTGTCCGGCTCGGAACTTCCGGTGCTTTGCACAAAGACATTCCGGTGGACAGTTTTGTACTAAGTTCCCACGGATTGGGTTTTGACGGTTTATTGCATTTCTACGAAGATTCATTGCTCGTAAGAGATTTGGATATGGAAGAAGCCTTTTATGAACATTCCAATTGGGATGATTCGAAGGCGGTTCCTTATTTTGTAAAAGGTTCAACGGAACTTTTGGATATGCTTTCATCCGAACAAACCAAAACCGGAATCACTGCAACGGCACTTGGATTTTACGGGCCGCAAGGACGTTTTTTAAGGTTGCGTCCGAATCCGTTTGACATCAATGAAATCCTAGCGGGATTTGAATACAGAGGCCAGCGGATTACCAATTTCGAAATGGAAACTTCGGGGATTTATGGTTTGTCAAAAATGATGGGGCATGAAGCACTTTCATTGAACTGTATCGTAGCCAATCGTGCTTTAGGCGAGTTCAGCAAAGATTCCCATAAAAGCATTGACAAGATGATCCAGTATGCGTTGGAAAGGTTGACAAAATAAAATTAATTTTGAATTGTTAGTACATTGTTATAATTTTACATCCAAATCAAAACGATGGAAACCAATGTCATCAAAGTCGGGAACTCTAAAGGAATTATTATCCCCGCCAAATTCCTTAAAATACTTAATCTGACAAACAAGGTAAAACTCAGCATTTCGGAAAATCAAATCATTATTTCTCCCGTAGAAAAATTCCCGAGAGAGGATTGGGAAGAAAGAATCAAAGCCGATATAGAAAAAAACGGTATGCCGGAACTTGAATTTCCTCCAGTATTTGAAGATGAAAATCTGGAAGAATGGTAAACCAATATGAAATCGTTTGGGTAAATCTCGACCCGACAATCGGAAGCGAAATCAAAAAAACAAGGCCTTGTATCATCGTTTCACCGACTGTTTCGAACAAATTGTTAAACACCCTACTCGTTGCACCGCTTACCTCTACAATACGTAGTTTACCGATGAGGATGCCCATAGAATCTGAAGGCAAAAAAGGAGATATTTGCCTCGATCAAATCCGCTGCGTTGACAAAATAAGAATCATCAAAAAGGCAGGAAATTTATCCGTTCAAGATATTGAATCCCTAAAAAAATTAATCAAAGAATTTTTAGTGGATTAATCTTATCCTTTTCTCATAAGAATAGTAAACCTAACTCAAACCTGAATAAAAATCCTCGATAATTTCCAGCTCCGTACGAAAAGCAAGCATTTTATCGGCAAACTTTTCCAAGGATTTTTGCTGCAAGGCTTTGGCAAAATTCTCCTGATAATCCAGTAAATCATTTTGGGAATTACAGGTATATTGTGCGGAATAATTCCGGCTTCCTTCATCTTTGTGCGAGGTCAGACGGGACAAACGACAAGAAATAAATTTCCCGGTATTCATCACTTCCGGAATATGGATTTTACGCATCCAGGTCAGCCATTCGCTTTCGATGCTTTCGTCCACATTGATGGTAACATTGTAAATGATCATAATCAGGTTGAATTCTGGAGCGAAGATAGGACTTAATTTGAAAGTGATTCAATTTGAAATTTGAAAATGAAAATTCATCATTCTAAAATCTAATTTCTTACATTAGCTTTTTATTCAAATTAAATTTTAAAATGGACAAAACCCAACAGTTTATTGCAGAAAACAAACAAAGATTTTTAGACGAATTACTTGAATTATTGAAAATCCCATCGGTCAGTGCAGACCCGGCTTACAACCAGGACGTATTGAATACCGCCGAGAAAGTAGCGGAATATCTTACCGCCGCCGGAGCCGATAATGTGGAAGTTTGCGAAACCAGCGGTTATCCTGTGGTTTATGGTGAGAAGGTCATTGACCCTTCCCTGCCAACCGTTTTGGTTTATGGGCATTATGATGTACAGCCGGCTGACCCTTTGGAACTTTGGGAATCGGGACCGTTTGAACCCGTTATCAAAAAGACGGAAATCCATCCGGAAGGGGCGATTTTCGCGCGTGGTTCCGCAGACGACAAAGGACAGTTCTTCATGCATGTCAAAGCTTTTGAAGCGATGAATAAAACCGGGCAACTTCCCTGCAACATCAAGTTTATGATTGAAGGCGAGGAAGAAGTCGGTTCAGGCAGCTTGGGCGAATTTGTCCGGAACAACAAAGAAAAACTGAAAAACGACATCATATTGATTTCCGATACGGAGATTATTTCAAACGATCAACCGTCGATTTCGGTCGGGTTACGTGGTTTAAGCTATGTGGAAGTCGAAGTAAAAGGAGCCAATTTAGATATGCATTCAGGCGTTTACGGTGGTGCCGTACCCAATCCGATCAATGTTTTATCGAGAATGATTGCAAAGCTGCATGACGACGACGGGCGTATTACCATTCCCGGATTTTATGATGATGTGGAAGAACTTTCGGATGAAGACCGGGCTGAAATGGCAAAAATTCCATTTAATTTGGATAATTATAAGAAATCCATCGGAATTTCCGACATACAGGGAGAAAAAGGGTATTCAACCATCGAACGTGCTTCCATTCGCCCGACTTTGGATGTGAACGGAATCTGGGGCGGATATATAGGAAAAGGTGCCAAGACCGTAATTGCTTCCCGTGCTTATGCTAAGATTTCCATGAGATTGGTTCCGAATCAGGATCCTGAAAAAATCACAAAATTATTTGCAGATTATTTCCCGACACTGGCACCTTCTTCTGTCGAAGTGATTGTTAAGCCTCATCACGGCGGACATGGTTATGTGTTGCCGACTTCCGACAAGGGATTTCAAGCGGCGAAAAAAGCCATGACACACACGTTCGGAAAAGAAGCTTTGGCAACCCGGGGCGGTGGAAGTATTCCCATTGTAGCCTTATTTGAAAAGGAATTGGGTTCAAAATCTGTTTTGATGGGATTCGGGCTGAATTCGGATGTCATTCATTCACCGAATGAAAACTTCGGGCTGTTTAATTTCTACAAAGGAATTGAAACGATTCCGTACTTCTTTAAATATTATGTGGAAGGTTAATCCTTCACGTTTTTCCAAACTAAAAAACCATCCTGTTCGGGATGGTTTTTTAGTTTTATTCTTTTTATTATCGGTAATCCGGATTGAACGGATTGGAAAAATCATAGCCTAAACTGAAGAGAATTCCGTTTCCGGCTTCTGCGGCGATGTCGGACAAGCCGATGTCATACGACATCCCTACCCTGAGTCCGCCGATTTTCAATTTCATCAAAGGCGAAACGCTCAATCCTTGGGAACCGTTTTTATCCATATCCTGCCGATAAGAAACACCCAAATCGAGCCCTTGTTCCCGCTCACCAAAACCGAAATGGCCAATCAGATTCAAATCCAAATGGCGTTCAGAATTGGAATTCAGGTTCATCACGATGGAAGGTTCCACACGGATGCCCTCTGCCACACGGACTTTGTAACCCAATAAAAAATAATACCAAGTCGGTAATGGTTCAACGCCATTGGCCACCGCTTCATTTTCTTTCAAAGGAATGTCCAACACAGAAACGCCTCCGAAAGCACCGGCATAATTGAATGAAACCCCTAAGTTGAAATAACTCAAATTATAGGTATCTTCCTTCAAAAGCGGGTCATTGGGATGGTTTACATTGATTCGCTCCAAATCTAAGACCTGTTGGAAAGTATTGTAGGACAAACCGAATGAAAACTTATCCTCCTCTTCATCGCCGTACAAATCCCTCCTACTTTCAATCGGAATATGGTAAGCGGCTGAAAGGTTGATTCCCCGCAAGCTCGACAATCCGTTTTGGTCATTAAAAACATAGAGACCAAACGCCAAGCGGTTGACTACGGTCGCGTGCGCGCTCAATGTTTGGGTATTGGGGCTTTCAGGTAAATCCGCCCATTGGTTTCGGTAGCTGGCCGTAACGCTCAATACTTCCGGGTCGGCTCCTGCGTACGAGGGATTGATCAGGTATTTATCACTCACCAAATAATGTGTATAAAAGGGAAGCCCTTCCTGTGCCGATAAATTACCCGAACCAATGATGCCAAAAATGGCGATAATTAAAATTTTTCTCATGTGTTTTAATCTCTATTCCTAACGCTAATATGGCCGACATATTACATGCCCGGCATACTTTGATGAATCGTTGCAAAGGTACTCCGAATGTCCCCGTTCGCTTACGGCTTTTATGATTACCGCCGCCCGTACAACTAAAATCTTGCGGTGTCGAATCTACAAATATTTTTCCATATCGGTCAAATATTTTAACATTCATTCGTGGAAACTTTCCAAGTTTCTAACAGACCGGCATCCAATGCAGCTGCCGATTGAGTGGACGAGTGCGCCGATTGGTGTTCATTTTGATTGGAAAAGCGATTCAATGAATGTGATGATGGAACAGTTTCTCATTTGACCAAGGCATAATAGAACCGTAGATTTATAAAAGTTTGAAGGGTTTACAGTCGAAACAATAAACCCTTCAAATCCATATTTTGGATGGAATGATTAACTCATTTAATTCCGGATGGAAACATGGCCGACAAACTTTTTGGCGACTACGACTCCGTCAGAAGGGATGTCCATGATGTACCAATAATCTCCGGAAGGCAGGGGTGAGCCCATGTATTTCCCGTCCCAAACATAGTTTCCGTCAAAGTTGGTATCGACAAATATCTTACCGTACCGGTCAAATATTTTGATGGTAGCTTTCGGAGTCACCTCGATTCCTCTCACTTCCCAAACGTCATTGTAACCGTCACCATTTGGCGAAACGAAATTGGAAACATCCAGTATCACAACCTTATGGGTGTCGATCATACAACCGTCCTCGCGGACATATACCGTGTACATTTCCCCTTTCACCAGGTTGTCAAACCTTGGGCTGGATTGCCAGATAACGCCGTTCAGTGAGTATTCAAGCACACCACCGCCCGATTGTACATAAACAATCAAGTAATTGGTACCCGACTCGACGGAAGTGATGGTCGGCTGAGCCGCTGATGTGACTACCACCTGCTCGGTGCTTTCACAGCCGTTGTCCCCCGTAACGGTGAGGGTGTAAATACCGGGTGCGGTAATGCTGATGTCGGGCCCTGCCTGGCTTTGGTTGTTGCCCCATTCCCAAAGGAAGGTAGCCGAAGTATCGTCGCTAAGTGCTTCGATTTCGATGGTATCACCGTCGCAAATCACCCTTTGCAGTGGTTCCAAACCATCAATACTCGGAGAGGGTCTCAATTCGTAATCGATTTCCAAAATGATGGCGCATCGTCCGGTTTTCTCCAAACGTACATAAATGGTACCGTCACCCGCCACAACGTATGCGTCTTCATTCATGAGCGGGTTGGATTCATTTTCCGCATTGGCCAAGGTTTCATAATAACTGAAACTGATGCCGCTTTCCAATGCCATGTCTGCCTCGAATTGGGTCAAATCCAAAGCCGCGCCTTCACAGTACTCGATTTCGTAGGGCCCATCATCGTGCTGGACTTCTTGTCCGGCGATGAATTCAACTGTTATGATTTCAGGGCAGCGATTGGTTTTCTCTAATCGAACATAAATTAATCCGGTTCCCGGAACGTTGTAATTGGTTATGCCTGTAATCGGACTTGTTTCATTTTGTGCATTCGTTAAAGTCCCGTAATAAGTAAAAATAACACCTGTTTCGTTGGTGTAATTATTTTGGAACAGGGTTAAATTCACTGGCTCTCCTTCACAGAAAGGAATTTCATACGGGCCGGTTAAAAGATTAATTCCTTGGCCTTCTTCGAACTGAACTTCTATTATTTCTGAACGGCACCCGTCTGCATTCGTAGCCACCACCCAAAGGCTGGCTGGCAGGGTAGGGAATTCATAACCGTTCCATTGAGACGTAGGAATCGGGTTGTTGTTTTGCGCATTCACATAAGTAGTATGGTAACTGAAGGTAAGCCCGGTGGTCGATACAATCAATAAATCATCCATATCCGGTAGGTTATATTCAAACACCCCGTCGAAATCCTCATCACAAAGTTGAATCGGATTGGGCTCAGTCAGTGTAACAGTAGTCCCCGGCTGGATGGTTATGCTTGTAATGATATAACAACCTGTAACCGCATCTTCCACTCTGATGTAGACAATGGTCGTATCATCAACCGGAATCGGATAAGTGGCAGGGGTACCAATATTATTTTGAGGAACTTCAGCATCTGCCTCGGTTTCATAATAAGTAAAATTATAGTTGCCCGGATCGGCTACCAAATCGTCTTCAACTTGGGTTAAATCAAAATCATAGGTTGTAGTGGAATCTGTACAAAACTCCAAAGGCGCGGCAATATGCGTAATCTCCGGCAATTCATTGACGGTAATCGTTCCGGTAAGGGTGATATCGTCCTCGCAGCCAACCGTAGTTACGGTATAATTGAAAGTTCCCGTTTCGGTAGGGGTTCCTGAGATTACCAACTCTCCATCGGTAAAAACCCAAGTGACACCATCCGGCAGGCCGGTTACCACTACATCAGTAGCGTTTCCTCCTGCTTCATAAGTTATATCAACAATGGAATCTCCGATACAAATCGCTTGGTCATCGGTACCAAGGGCTGAAGTGAGTTCCAAGGAACAAGGGCAATCTACCATGATTTCCACTTCTCTTTCAAATTCACAACCGAATTCGTCCGTAACGGTAAAGGTATAGGTGAAAGTCCCACCATTGGTGAAAGGCCCTATGGTTACGGTATTTTCCAACTGGTTTCCGGTACAGTCCGAGTCACCCGGACATGGGTCGATCCCTGTTGGGATGATGGGCGTGTCGTTGACGATTTGCGGTTCGGGAACCGCCGGGCCTCCTCCTGTCCATAAACCACCTGATAAAAGCGGTGTTTCTGTTTCTAAATCCGTGTAACAATCACCCGGAAAACTGATAGACCAGCTGCGAATGAATCCATCGTCCAATGCCCATTCATCCGAGATTTTAAGTATCCAAACACCATTGAGTTCAGCACCCACCAATTCATTAAAAGATTCTGAGGAATTAAAGGTGGCACCCTGCAGAAAGTAATTTCCACTTTCACAGGTTCCGCTATATACATCACAGGTTTCGGTATAGGTAGTATATCCTTCAGCCGCACCCCAAACGATTCCGCCTGTATTTACAATATGGTAAGGAGCCACACAACCCGGTTGCTGGTTATCGGCACCGTTTACGCAGTAGCCAAACTTTTGGCCGCCAAAGGGCCCGTATCCATTAAATAACCTTACTTCCTCTCCTGTGGGAGCAATCAGGTCAATCCATATATCACCGGCAAAGGAATGTTCCAGTTCAATCATGATTTCCGGGAAACAATCTGCGGTAAGGGTACCTCCCGGAGGAAAATAACCTGTCAAATCCAAATAGGAATAATAACTTACCCCGTCACCGTCAGGCAAACTGATTTCACTGCCAACATTCGGTGGCGGTTCTTGGGTGATGATTTGCGAAGAAGCAATTCCCGTTAAAGTAATGGAATCACCACAGGCAACTTCAATAGGTCCTTCTGTAGTTCCTTCAAAATTAGGCGGTGGCAAGACCCTTACCAGTTTTACGGCGGTGTTCGCGCTCAAACAACCTAATGGGTCGGTTCCGGTGTTCCCTGTTCTTACTTTGAGGGAAACGGTATAAATACCCGGATCATCCGGGAAAGTATGTGTAGTAACAGGAGTTGTTGTAACGGATGTGGTTCCGTCACCCCAGTTCCATTCGTATTTTGTAATACCGAAGGAGTCATTGCTAAATGAATTCGAAGCATCAAAAGTAACTGTTAAATCGCCGGCATTATTGGCCTCAGAAGAACAAATATCCACCGTCGAATCATCTACCAATGCCGCAGTTGGTGGCGTACAGGGAACCACACAGGAAATGTTGGCAGACCAACCCGAATAAGTTAAGCTGGAATCTGAATTGAACCGGAATGTTACACAACCGCCGGGTTGGTTAGATATAAATGTGAACGCCCCGATGTTCCCCATATATGTCTGGGCTGGTGCTCCTACTGCATTCGGGCCATTGAATACTTCTAAAACATCGTAATTGTTTTCAGTTTGGAAGGAAGTAAAATCAAATCTTAACAACTCACCCGGATTCGCCGTACAAAACGTAATTGTCCTGTTGTTGATATTACTTCCGTAATTGCCGGTAGGGTTGTCGTCTGTAAAAGTCCCCGAACAGGTGACGAATATTGCGCCATTGTTCGCAGAAGTCATCGGGTAATTTTGACCCAATGCAAATTGCCCGGCCAAAACCACTATAAGTATTGAAATTAGATTTTTCATCAAAAAAGCAATTATTGAGTTTGTAGAAGCTGATTCCTTAATTCCGAATCAAAAGCAAATATGTACCAAAGCTCTTGCTCGGAATAAAGGGATTTTATATTTGCAGACAATGCGTTTATAAAATCCTTTCCTTCCCGTACATACGCTTGGTATTCCGCAGATGTATTTGCCAATTCTTCCTCCGACAACGCTTTAAGAACTTGGAGTTGGGCAGCGGGAATTTCTTTATCCATACTGCTTCCATCCAGTTTCCAAGATAAATCAAAAATGGGCTGGCTGGGATTGAGATAATATCCCGGAGGTAAATTAAATTGGGATTCATCTTGGCTTTGCGCATAGGACCATCCGGATCCTGCCAAACCCGCCAAGAGCATTAAGCAAAATAAATGTGTGTTAATTGAGTTCATAATATTTGAGAATATGCCTTAATTTAATCAGAAACAATGCGTTAATGAATATACGCAGGTTCATGAGAAGTTAGAAACTCCCAAATATAAAAAAAATTATGAATGACAGGTTAAAAATTAACCAAGTATATGTTAATTCCCCGCAAACCCGAAGGATTAGTTTTCCGTTTCCAAATCCGTGTTAAACACCTTGATTTTATCTTCCTTGGAAATCCCCTTTTTCACTTCAGTATAAATCTTATCAGACATCCCCAACTCCAGCATTTGCTTGCGATAAACCGGATTTTCATACGTCTCCGTGCCCGGTTTTAAAACCTCCACAAAAGCCTTACCGTCCTTATCATATTGGATGTGCGCAGACTCCAGAGCAAGCGTATTCTTTGCTTCGGCCAAGATGATTTCGGCATTCGCACTGTAATTCGCACGCAGGAAAATGTCTTCCTTCAGGTTCACATCCGCCTTGATTTCAAACTGAACAATCCCGTTCGTATCCACACCCGACGGTGAGATGTAATTCAAAATCCCCTCAAATTTCTCATCCGGCAACGCACCGATGGTCACTACCAGCGGCATCCCTTCCTTGAGTTTCCCCACATCGGCCTCGTCCACATTTCCCTCAAAAATCATCTGGTTCACATCCGCCAGCGTCGCGATGGTCGTACCCACACTGAAATTGTTGATTTCCTGCACCGTATTCCCTATTTCCACCGGGATGGACAAAATCATCCCCGCAATCGTTGCCCGGATTTGAATGGTCGCATACTTTTCCAAGCCCGGTGCGATGCCCGTTTGCGCGATTTTATAATCACTCTGCGCCGCCTTCAGGTTTTGCTGCGCCATCCGGTAGGCCGCCAGCGCATTGTCATAATCCTGCTTAGGCAGCACCCCTTGATCATACAAAGATTGGGTTCGCCTGAACTGAATTTCTTCATTATTCAAGGTAATTTTTGCCGAATTAATTTGCTGCTGCGCCGCGTTCAAACTGTTGATGTTCGGAATCACCCGAAGCGTCGCAATCAACGCCCCCTTTTCAACCGTTTCCCCTTCCTTCACATGGATTTCAGAAATCACCCCCGAAATGTTCGGCTTGATTTCGATGACCTCCCGCGGTTTCACTGCGCCCGTTGCCACCGCCTTGTCATAAATATCGCGCACCTCCGCCTGCACCGTTTCGTACTTCTCCTTGTCCTTCGAACTCGTGTTGTACATATAAAACAAAGCCGCCAACACAGCACCCAAAAACACCAGAATCAATAAAATTTTTAAACCTTTTTTCATGTCTTTATTCAATTACCCAAATTCATTCCCAATTTTAAACCCTTTCCATCAACCCACTCCCCGTCACTTAATACTTTTTTCCCGTCACCCTGAGCCTATCAAAGAGCACTTTAACCTTTTTACTTTTGCCTTTCACCTTTCTCCCCGTCACCCTGAGCCTTTCGAAGGGTACTTTAACCTTTTTATTTTTGCCTTTCACCTTTCTCCACGTCACCCTGAGCCTGTCGAAGGGTACTCTTGATTTTCTCTAACCAACTTTATACAAACTCGCACCAACTCTTTCCTCTTTCCTGCCAACTACCCCTGACAACTTGACATGCCTTAACTTAAAAACCGCTACCACAGCCACTTTCAAACCTTCATCGCGCTGCACCGTCACCCTGAGCTCGTCGAAGGGTCATTCATCCCGCAAAGCATCAATGGGTTTGATGGATATGGCCCGCTGCGCGGGAATCATTCCCGCAACCATCGCCATTACTACCATAATGAGTAGTGCGATACCCAAAGTTGTTACATCAACCGAGGCATTTATAAACGGGAAATCGTCTTCATTCCCCGCTACCGTAACGTTAATAATATACAAAACAAACGTCGCCCCCACAATCCCCGAAAGCCCCGCTATCAAAGTCAGTACGATGGATTCCAACAGGATTTGAGACCGAATCTGAGCCGGAACCGCACCCAATGCACGCCTTATCCCGAACTCTTTGGTCCGTTCGGAAACGGTAATCAAAAGGATACTCGAAATAGCGATGACACCCGAAAACAATGTCAATGCACCCACCACGATGGCCAGGAATTCCAAACCGTTCATAAAAGAAAACATCTTGTCAAGCGTTTCGCCTAAATTAAATCCGCCGATGGCTTGGGTATCATCCGGGTGTACGCGCTTCCTTTCCTTCAGAAACTCTTTTATTTGGTTTTCAAAATCCACGATGTCGGTATTGTCCGCCGCATTAATGGCCACGTAATTCACCACGCCCTGCCGGTTGTAAACCCTTTGGAAAGTAGTAAAAGGAATATGGATTTCGTTCCGGGAACCGAAAGACATCACCCCTTGTTTATAAACCCCCACTACGGTGTACATGCTCGTCCCTATTTTAATCGACTCACCGATGGGGCTCACACCGGGCGGAAACAATTCATTTTGGATTTCCTGCGCAATCACACAGGTTTTCTTCCCATACCGGATGTCCTCTTCATCAATGAAACGGCCATGAATAATCGGCTTTTTAAACATGGTATTTTGAACGGGATAATCACCCGAAACCAGGTAATTCCCGTATTTACCTTCGAAATTGACGATTTGATTGGGTTCCTGGCTACGTGGAGCAATCATTTTGATTTGCGGGAATTTCCCTTTGATCGCCTCAATGTCTTCCGTTTTCAACTCCAGCATCCGACCGCGTTGGTAGCCCTCAAATGGAATCGCCGTCTCCTGCATCCAAACAAAAAGGCTGTTGGTAGCCGCATCGGCAAAGATTTTATCGAAACCGTTCTGAACTCCGCGAGAAGCACCCAGCAAAGACACAAACAAAAACATCCCCCAAGCCACGCCGATCATCGTCAGCATCGTCCGCAATTTATTCTTGCGAATCGCTGCATAAACTTCGGACCAAGCGTCCCTGTCAAATAGGATGATTTTCATTTGATTTTTAATTTAATTTCATCATTCATCCCTCAATGCATCAATAGGTTTGATTTTCGCCGCATAACGCGCGGGGATGAAACCCGCCAAAAACCCGGCGATGAATAAAATCACACAAGCAGCCACCAATGAGCCGGTGCTCACGCCCGGATTGTAAATAAAGTATTCCACCAAACCTTCGTTTAAATTCTCAACCAACAGTGTAGCCATTAAAATCCCGAATACACCGAACAACAAAGTAATCACTACGGCTTCCTGCATAATCAGCGACACGATATTGGCCGGAGTCGCACCCAAAGCCTTTCGGATTCCGATTTCTTTTGTCCTTTCCTTTACACTGAAAACCATGATGTTGCCGATGCTTACCACACCGGCCACCAAACTCCCCCCACCGATGACAAAAACGATGATGGTCAAAACAAAAAAGAAGGCGTTGGTGCCGCTCATTCGTTCTGAAGCATCCCAAATCCGAATCCCGGATTCATCGGTCGGGCTTATATCATGCCTTGCTTTGAGGTCTTGCCGCAAGTCTTTGGAAAAAGCAGCCAGTTCGTCGGTGGACATCCCGTCCTTTGGCGCGATGGTAATGGACGGAAGGTCATGGGTTCCGTAAATGGTTTGCAAAGTGGTGACGGGTACATAAATCATCCTTTCTTCACGGTCGTCATTGGTATTGCTGGAAAACACACCCACGATTTCGTACATGCCCGTCCCGATGCTGATGTACCGCCCCACCGGATTTTGGCCTTTCATCATATCTTGGACAACCATCCGGCCGAGGACAACGGATTTCTTCCTTCCGCTCAAATCGGCTTCTTGTAAAAAACGACCTTTGTCTAAACGGATGTCGACCATTTCCACATAAACCTCATTGATTCCTTTGACGGAATAATTCCCCGATTCCCCACCGTATTTCACGACCATCGATTGGTCATATTCACCTGTAATGTATTTGATTTTATCGGAATAATTCCGGATGATGTAATGCAAATCTTCATTTTCCAAAGTGATGACACGGCCTTTTTGGTAACCGGCATAAGATTCGGAGGTCCGTGTCCCGAAAACGTACATGTTCAATGCTCCGGCTTGGAAAAACTCTTTCTGAAAACCGTTCTGCAAACCATTCCCCATACCGAACAAAACGATGAACACAAACAAGGCCAAGGAAATCGTCAACCCCGATAGCAATGTCCGGAGTTTGTTGCTTGAAACGGAAGCCCATATTTCGCGCCAGCGGTCTATGTCAAACATGAAACTGTTTTTATTTGATTTGATTTTCTAAAATTGTCTTCCATCCATCATCCCACCCTGACTTGTTCAATCCTTTCATCGCTGATGATGACGCCGTCTTTGAGTTTCACGATTCTTTTACACATTTGGGAAATATCGTTTTCATGCGTAACCATCAAAATCGTTTTTCCTTCATCATTGATTTCCTGAATGAGCTTCATGACTTCTTGGGAAGTTTTGGAATCAAGGGCACCCGTCGGTTCGTCCGCGAGCAGGAGCTTGGGCTTTGCCGCCAACGCGCGCGCAATGGCGACCCTTTGTTTTTGCCCACCCGACAATTCACTCGGCAGGTGGTGCGCCCAAGGCTTCAACCCAACCCGGTCTAGGTAACTCATCGCCAGTTCCGCACGTTTGGAACGGCTGACTTTTTGGTAATACAAAGGCAATGCAACATTTTCCAATACGTTTTTAAAATTGATTAAATTATAGGATTGAAAAATAAAACCCAAGAATTGATTCCGGTAATTCGCCGCCTTTTTCTCTGTCAGTTTTTCGATTTTCACTTGGTCGAGTTCATACAAGCCCGAATCGTGGGTATCGAGCATCCCGATAATGTTCAACAGTGTCGATTTCCCCGAACCGGATGAACCCATGATGGCGACAAACTCGCCTTCTGCCACATCGAGGTTGATTCCCTTCAGCACATGGAGCGAATTAGCACCCATCTTATAGGATTTGTTTAAATCGCGTATTTTAATCATTTCTCAAAAACTACGAATGAATAAATGTAGGAAGAATTGGACGGCATTTCAAAATCTACTTTGACCAATTTATACCCCATTGCGGCCCTTTGGTTCAAAAGGTCTTCGGTTTCCTTCCTCAATTCTTCGGTGCTGTCCGGCATAAAACTCTTTTTGATTCGGTGAACTTCGTAGGATTTCATAGCGATGGATTTAAATGCTTTTTCATTAGTAGGTTCAGGAGGTTTTTTGTTACAAAACCCTCCCTTTATATCCTCTCTAAAATAGGTTTACAAACAGTATAAAATGAACAAAATAATGCTATTACTTATCAACGATGGTAGCTATTGCTGAAAAAGAGTTTTATCCCTATCTGAAAAATGCAAAATACCAAGCCATGGAAATCAATGAAGGAAAACTTCAAGGGTGTGAGTGCCGACTTATGCTCATGGTTTGGTTAGAAGGATTTATTTCTAAAAAGCCACAGGAAAAATTCCCATGGCTTCACTAAACCCAATTTAACAATCCTAAACCTTTATTCTTTTTCTGTATTTCTTCAAGCAATAAATTCCGATAATGACCGCCGCAAGTACCAAAACCAATTCAAAATGGTCAATGGGCGTTTCATCCCCAGAAGGAGGCGATTCGGGAAATCCCTCATCTTCAGCTAGCAGCGGAACCATTGAGAGTAAATAAAGCAGGGTAGTTCCGATATATTTAATGATTTGCGTTTTCATAGTCTATTTTGGTTTAATTATTATTGATTAATCAGCTTTTTGCTTGTCTCTTCTCCGTTTGCTGTTTGAACTTTCACAATGAGGACTTGTGTGCCCAAATGGTCTGATTTCAAGCGGTAATATTTTGAGTTCACTTTATCATTTCTGAAAAGATTCTTTCCGCTCAAATCATACAATTCCACCGTAAGGATTTCCTCTTTTTGGGAATCCATGACAATGTATTCTTGGTCGGTGTAAATCAGGATGGAATTTGTATAAAACTCGGATGTCCCCATTGTTGATTCTTCTTGGTAAACCACTTCGAACCTTTCTTCGAATTCACCTGCACCGGATTCAAATTCATAGTCGGATTCCATTAGGTTATGGGTCAATCCCAGCAGCTTGTCTTTGAGGTAAATGGTGACCGAGCCTTGGGCAAACAGCCCTTCATATTGCGAAAGTGAAATCACGTATTTATTGGCTGTTTCGGTTTTGAATCCCAATGGCACCACATCTGAACTTTCAAACGGCAGCGGCCTTCCTTGGATGACGAATGCTTCTTCCTCAATCCGGTTATAAATGGCAGGGCCTTCATATCCGAACATTTTACCGTCTATTTGGTGGTCGATGCCATAGCTTGCTCCGTCCGTATAACCGATCAGAATTTGGTTGTGGTTTTCGGAATTTATCCCTTTGAGATTCAGCCAGAAACGGTGGCGTTCTTCCTCTTCTCCTTTGAAGAATAGCGCGGGGTTGCTGACCCGCATCGAATTATTGAAGTTAATCTGGGTTCCGTTGCCGATAGATCGGATGATGAATCCTTGGCTCGGAGCAACATAAGCCGTGGGAGTTTGGCTTCCTGCACCCAAACCGGCCGAAGTCCCGCCCATGAAGGTATAGGTAGCCCAGTTGTTTCCTACATAGCCGCCGTTTCCGTCTGCTTCATAGGTATTGGTCCAGAAATAAATGGTACTGACTTCAGGATTGGCGTTGAGGAAGGTATCGTTTCCGGTATGCATCAGGTCATCGCCCAAACGGATATTGGAAGGGTATGGATTTCCTACGGACGTATAACTCATCGGATGAATATCGACACTGATGTCTCCATTGAAAGGCACGCCGATGAATTCGCCGGGATAGGCAACTGGGTTACCGCCATTGGCATCGGTGGTTTGGTTCCAGTCGTTGGGGGCACGGAACATATAACCTTTACCGGCTTCAAAATTTGCAGCCAAGTTTCCTACTACCTGATAGCCTTCCTCACCTTCGTAAGTATAAATTCTATTGGCAACGGTTTGGGGTGAGAAAGCATGGATGCCCTGTCCGTCCACCGGTGAAGACCAGAGCGTGTAGTCCAGTCGCATCATCGGACTGCTATTACGTTGGACGGTAATGGCTCCTATATTGGAAACATCTTCAATCTGGATGAGGTTGGCATTGGATTGTACTAGTACAAACCCATTGTTTATTATACTTTTATTTACGGTAACTGTAAATTCGGCCGGAAGATTCAAAATACCGTAGGGGGTGATTTCCAATTTGCATGCTTCCAAGTTTGCTGAAAAATACCCATCGATGATGACTTTTTTATTTATATCAGGTTCTCCGTTGCTCCAATTCATTCCGTTCCATCTGGTGTAGGAAGGGCAGTTACCTGTTACACAAGCATCCAACACAGCCTGTGGAGAATTACAATCTCCTCCGTTGCCCGCAATGTATCGATCTCCTGACCCTGCGAGGTACTCGCAAAAATTAGGCAGGTTACATATTGAAAGCTGAGGGTTATTTGTAATATACATCCCATAACTAGGAATGATTGTAGCAGGATTAATGTTCTGTAAACCTGAAATATCGATTAAGGATGGATTGCTAATAATATTTAAACCAACCACACTGGTGAGATTATCTAACCCGTTCAGGTTGGTTAAGACAGGATTATCATTAATATAAAGTCCATCGTATAAAATAGTAATGTTGCTCAAAGGTGAAAGGTCGGTAATATCACTTCCTGAAATAGTGAGTGTCCAAAACTGGGTACAATTGGGGTAGTTGGTAGCAAAAGCATCAACCTCTGCCTGAGACAATAGGAGTACAACTTCGGGGCATTGTAGAAGTGTGGTAAAACTAAATGGTCCTGCCCAGTCGCTTTCATTTACGCTACAATCCTGACGTACGTAAAACTCATATTGGGTGTTGTAATCTAAATTAGTAAGGTTGTAAGAATTCGCTGTAATACCTGTTACGGTTGTGCCTGAACCTTGTGTAAAGCCTTGTGTTCCCCACTCAATATCAAAGTTATTACCAGCGCTTGTCCAGCCAAGTGTAGCCGATACGGAGGTAATATTAGTTGCGGTTAAGTTTGTTGGAGCATCACAAGCAGGAGTACAAGCTGCAGTCACAGCTGCTTCGCTCACACAATCTCCTGCATTGTCTGAAATGGTTCTTGGCCCTGAACCTTGCAAATAAGTACAAAAGTTAGGTAAATTACAAACCGAAAGTAAAGGGTTGTTTACAATATATAATCC
>Ga0172382_10002827_pt1 | contig 28255 bp, 20 predicted proteins | sample Leawel138RmetaG_FD_122245 | JGI IMG/M metagenome (GOLD analysis project Ga0172382, IMG submission 122245) | Leachate microbial communities from a municipal landfill in Southern Ontario, Canada - Leachate well 138R metaG | ecosystem: Engineered > Solid waste > Landfill > Unclassified | place...
ACCACCAAGAACACGGCGGACTACTTCATCCACAAGGATCTGGGTGGATTCCTGCGGCGTGAGCTGGACTTCTACATCAAGAACGAAGTCATGCACCTGGACGATGTGCAGAACGCGGTCGCATTCGCTGACATCGAGAAGAACCTGCGCATGATCCAGTGCCTGCGCAGCATCGCGCTGGAGCTGATCACTTTCTTGGCCCAGTTGGAAGACTTCCAGAAGAAGCTGTGGCTGAAGAAGAAGTTCGTTGTCTCCAGTCACTACTGCATCACGCTGGATCGGGTACCGGAAGCGCTGTGGCCGGAAGTGGTAGCAAACGCGGAGCAATGGGTGCGGTGGAAACAGCTGGGCGTGTGGGATGGCGATGCGCCGGGGACGATAGAGGACTTGAAGGCTGCGCCGTATCGGATGCTGGATACAGCGCTATTCACTGATGATTTTAAGCGAAAACTAATTGAAGGCATCGATAACTTGGATGCTCAGCTAAATGGACTGCTTGTCCATAGCGACAATTTTCAAGGTCTGAATTTTTTGAGTTGCAGCCTGAAGGAAAAAATACAAGCAATCTACATAGACCCTCCGTACAACACTGATGCAGGTCCGATTAGCTACAAGAACGGCTATAGAAGCTCTTCTTGGGCTTCATTAATGAATGGTCGAATCAAGTCAGGAAAAAATTTACTGCGTCCCGACGGTGTTTTGGTGGCAACCATCGACGACTATCAATATCGAGAGTTGAATTTTATCCTCGAAGAGAATTTCGGAAGAAGCAACATCGCCGGAACTGTAGTTATTCGGATGAACCCATCTGGACGGCCACTCCCCCAAGGCTTTGCACAGTCACACGAGTATGCAATTTTCGCCAAAAGCACATCTCAGGCGGTCATTGAAAGCCTTCCTCGTAGCGACAAACAGAATGCGCGATATAAACATCGCGATGACGATGGCAGGATGTATATGTGGGAGCTGTTCCGTAAGCGCGGCTCAAACTCTGAACAGAAGGACCGCCCCTCTCTTTACTACCCCATATACGTCTCTGGCGACAAGATGCGTGTTCCCGCAATGGAATATGACGATCAACAGAAGATCTGGCATATACATGAGTCACCAAAGAAGGGAGAAATTGTTGTCTACCCGATTGATGACGCTGGAACCCATCGAACTTGGCGTGGTCAGCCTGATGCGTTGAGGAAAAAGCCCAGCGACTACAAGTGCAAGATCGAAGATGGAGTTGTGACCATCTATTACAAGTTTCGCCCGGATTCAGAAGGCGTATTGCCGCTTACGAATTGGATTGATGCAAAGTATTCGGCAACCGAGCATGGTACTGGTTATTTGAAAAAATACTTCACTGAGTACAACGTATTCTCATATCCAAAGTCCATTTATGCAGTCGAGGATTGTTTGCGGGTAGCGGGAGCAGGCAATGAATCGTTTGTTCTCGATTACTTTGCTGGCTCAGGAACAACTGCCCATGCTGTCATCAACATGAACCGCATGGATGGTGGCAATCGTAAGTATGTTCTTATCGAACAGGGCGAATATTTTGATGCGGTGATCAAATCACGTTTGCAGAAGGCAGTTTTTTCTGGCAACTGGAATGACGGAAAGCCAACATTCGACAACTCCGGTATCTCTCACTGCTTCAAAATTCTCAAACTCGAAAGCTACGAAGACACCCTGAACAACCTGCAACTGCGTCGCACGCCCGCGCAGGGCGATCTACTGAACACACTGCCGCAGCAGGCGAAGGACGACTACCTGCTCAACTACCTGCTGGACGTGGAGAGCCGTGGCTCGCTGCTGTCGGTGGAAGACTTCAAAAAGCCCTTCGACTACACCCTCAATGTTGCTGTGGATTCGGCGGGCGCCTTCGAGCCGCGCAAGATCGATCTGGTGGAAACCTTCAACTACCTGATCGGCCTGCGCGTGAAGCACATTGACGCGCAGCCGCAACGCGGCTTTGTCACCGTTACCGGTACGCTGCCCAGCGGTGAAAGCTGCCTGGTGCTGTGGCGCGATTGCGATGTGCTGGATTACGAAGGCGTCAGCAAGCTCTGCGACAGGTTGGCCATCAACCCGGCGGACAACGAGTTTGACGTGGTCTACATCAACGGCGACCACAACATCCCCACCGTGTTGACGCAGACGGCGGAGGAAGGCGGTGCCACCCGCGTGCTCAAGCTGCGCCAGATCGAGCCGGAATTTCTGGCGCGCATGTTCAGCGTGGAGGATGTGTGATGGCCGAGTTTGGAACCCCAACGGCTCAACAAAGAACGCCGGAGCCCGCCCGCATCAAATCGGTCACCATCGAGGGCTTCCGCAGCCTGAAGAACATCCAGCACCTGGAGCTGCCGCAGCTCACCGTGCTCATCGGGGCCAACGGCGCAGGCAAGTCCACCCTGATCCGCTTCTTCGAGATGCTGAGCTGGATGCTCAAGGCGAAGAACCTGCAGGAGTTCGTGCTGCGCCACGGCGGCGGCGATGACCAGTTCTTCATGGGTGCCCGGAAGACCTCGCGCATCCATGCCGAGTTGTGCCTTGAAACCGCATCGGGCTACAACGACTATCGGTTTGATCTGGCCCACCTCTCGGCCGGCGATTCCGTGATGGTGATGAACGAAGCCTATCGGTATTCGGCGCATGACATTCCGACCAAGGCGAAGTGGACCGAGATTGAAGGGGTGGGAAAAGAGTCCAGCCTGTTGGAGAAGAAGAGCAAGACGGCCCAAACCATTGTCAACCTTTTGCGTCAGTGCTCCACCTATCAGTTTCACGACACATCCATCAACGCCGCCATTCACAACCGCTGGGATATCACCGAGTCGTTCCGCCTGCGTTCGGACGGCGGCAACCTCGCGGCCGTGCTGCTCGATTTGCGCAATGGCGACCGCAAACGCTACGAGCTGATCGTCAAGCAGATTGGTCGGGTGTTGCCGGCGTTCAAGGATTTTGTACTGGAAGAAGAAGCCGGCAAGGTGTTGCTGCGCTGGGTGGGGCGGCAAAGCGACAAGGTGTTCGGCTCTCATCTCACGTCGGACGGATCGCTGCGCCTGTTCTGTCTGCTGACTTTGCTGAACCTGCCGCCCGAGCGCTTGCCGGACGTGCTGTTCTTCGATGAGCCCGAACTGGGGCTGCATCCGCACGCCATTACCCTGGTGGCCGAGATGTTCAAACGCTTGTCGAAGAAGCGGCAGATCTTCATCGCCACGCAGTCGCCCTACCTGGTGGATTGCTTCGAGCTGGAAAACATCATCGTGGCCAGCGCCAGCAATGGCGAGACCGTGTTGCGCAATCTGCCGCGCGAGCACTATCAGCGCTGGCTGGACGAGGAATACCAGCTGTCCGACATCTGGTTGCAGCAGGCCGCAGGCGGCGTGGCATGGCTGGGTGACCCCCAGCCCGTCAAGCGGGAAGGTTCTCAGGATGCGGGGCAGGTCGAATGATACGGGTATGCATCATTTGCGAAGGCCCCACCGAGGTGGAGTTTGTCAACCGCTGCCTGGAGCCCTACCTGCGGCCCAGTGGCGTCAGCGCCTACGGCACCGTGTTGAGTGCCAGGTCGGGGCGGCATCGGGGTGGGCGTGTCACCGTGGAGCGTCTGGCCCAAAAGATATCGCTGCACTACAGCGAGGCCGATCGCGTCTCCACGCTGGTGGATTTCTACGGATTTCAGGACCGCGCGGGCCGCACCCGCGCCCAACTGGAAGCCGACATTGCCGCAGCTGCGCGGGCCATCACCACGGGCTATGACGCGCGTTACGTGCTGCCCTATGTGCAGATGCATGAATTCGAGGGCCTGCTATTCACCAACCCCGCAGACTTTGAATGGGCGGAAGACGGTTGGAGTGAAGACGTGAAGGCCGCACTGATGGCAGTGACGCAGGCGTTCCCGAATCCGGAAGACATCAACGACAGTCCCGAGACAGCGCCATCCAAACGGATTCTGAGCATCTTTCCGGAGGGCACGTATTCAAAGCCCGAGCATGGTCCGTTGATCGCCGAGGCCATCGGGATTGACGCGATGCGCCAGAAGTGTACGCAGTTCGATGCCTGGGTTGCTCATCTGCAGGCATGGGGTAATTGAAATGGCACGGCAAACAAGAAATCAGAAAAAACGCAGCTTCCATCAGGAGCTGGTGCTCAATCGCTGGGTGCTGGGCTTCTTTCAGGGGGGCACGCTGGCGGTGCTGAAGATGCGCCTGGGCGATGACCGCTTCGAGGGTATCGACGAAGACGGTCAGACCAAGTTCTTCCACGAGCTGGTTCGAGGCTTGTTTGACCCGAACAAGGTGCCCGAGGCCGACCTGCGGCGTTACGACCTGAACATCGTCGCCTACTGGCAGGCCATCACTGCCCAGCGCAACAAGCTGGAAGGCCACGAACTGCAGATGAAGTACTTCCAGTACCTCTCGCTGCTGTTCACCGAGCTGTATCTGGATTGGTACTTCAACCATCGCCAGGATTTGCTCGATGGTCTGAACGAGGAGATGGCACGCTACCGCGCCGAGACGGGCGCGGAGCCGTTCCGCGATTTCGAGTCGGACGATCTGAACAAGATCGCCTTCTGGAACGCCACCGGCAGCGGCAAGACCCTGCTGCTGCATGTGAATATCCACCAGTATCTGCACTACTTCCAGGTCGGTTGCGGGGACCACTATCCGGACAAGATCATTCTGCTCACGCCCAACGAAGGATTGAGCCGCCAGCATCTGGAAGAGCTGCATCTGTCCGGCTTTGGCTTTGCGCAGCATTTCAACAAAGCCCAGACCCCACCGCGCGGCACCATCGAGATCATCGACATCAACAAGCTTGGTGAAGAGATGGGCGACAAGACCGTGGCGGTGGAGGCGTTCGAGGGTAACAACCTGGTGCTGGTGGACGAAGGCCACCGCGGCACCGGCACCGGCACCGCTGCGGGGGCCTGGATGAGTCGGCGCGATGCGCTGGTGCGCGGGGGCTTCGCTTTCGAGTATTCGGCCACCTTCGGGCAGGCCGTCGCCAAGGGGCTGACCGTCGCCGCCGCCGAAGAAGAGATCCTCAAGCGCCGGGCGAAAATGCTGTTCGAGACCACCAGCTTGAAGAAGCTCAGTGAAACCGAGCGGGCGCAACTGGTGCTGAGCAGCGAGGAAAGACGCCGGGCGCGAATCACCGCCACCCGCGAGATCTACGCCAAGTGCATCCTCTTTGATTACTCGTACAAGTTCTTCTACGAAGACGGCTATGGCAAGGAATCGCTGATCCTGAACATGGACGGGGCCTCGTACAACGACGAGGACAACGCCCGCAAGTATTTCACCGCCTGCCTGCTTGCCTTCTACCAGCAGCTGTGGCTGTGGAGCACGCACGCCGACAAGGTTGCCGATTTCAATATCGAGAAGCCACTGTGGGTATTCGTGGGCAATACGGTGTCGGGCGAGGAGTCCGACATCCTGGAGGTCGTGTCTTTCCTGGCCTGGTTTCTGAACAACGATGCCCAGGTCAGGGTGTGGCTGGGCGAACTGATTGCGGATCGCGCGCAGCTGCTCGATGCCAAGGGCAACAACATCTTCAAGAACCGGTTTACGCCGCTGATGGCCTACTCCGACAAGATTGATGCGCTGTACGCCGACATTCTGCAGCGCGTGTTCAATGCCCCCGCCCGCCAGCGCCTGAAGCTGGTCAACATCAAGAACGCCAAGGGCGAGCTTGGCCTGCGGGTGGGCGGTGCGGACCCCTTCGGCCTGATCAACATCGGCGATGAGTCTGGCTTCTTCAAGACCGCCGAGGGCGTCGCAGCCTTCGATTGCGAAACCGATGACTTTGGAGGTGCGCTGTTCGGCACCTTGAACGACAAGGGTAGCAAACTCAATGTGCTGATCGGCTCGCGCAAGTTCACCGAAGGCTGGAGCAGTTGGCGTGTGTCTACCATGGGCCTGCTCAACATGGGCCAGGGTGAGGGCTCGCAGATCATTCAGTTGTTTGGCCGTGGAGTGCGACTGAAGGGCAAGGGTTTTTCGCTCAAACGAACCATCCCGCAGGAACGCCCCAAGGGTGTGCATCTGGACAAGCTCGAAGCGCTGAACATCTTCGGGGTGCGCGCCAACTATATGGCTACCTTCAAGGATTACCTGAAGGAAGAAGGGGTGACCCCCAGCGACGAGATACTGGAACTGGATTTTGAAACCCGCGCCTCCTTGCCCGCCAACAAGCTGAAGACCCTGGCCCTAAAGGATGGCTACAAGGACAACCAGAAACGAGGTTTCAAACGTACCCACTTCCCCTTGCTTTACGAAGTTCCGGCCGAGTTTGCAGGCAAGATCAAGAAGCCGCATGTTGTGCTCGACCTTTACCCACGGGTAGAGGCGCTGAGCACGCAGGACAAGGCTTCTGTCACACGCACAGACGGACGCCATACCGGAATGCTCAACCCGGCACTGTTCCCGATGTTTGACTGGGACCGGATCTACCTGGCCATTCAAGCGTACAAGTTGCAGCGCAGCTGGAGCAATCTCCGCCTGGATCAGACAAAGCTCATCGACTTCTGCTCGGGCCCGGCGGACTGGTACAGCTTGTATGTGCCGGCAGCGGAGCTGGCCGTTTCTTGCTTTGCGGATGTGAAGAAGCAGGAGGACATTCTGATCCGCCTGCTGACCGACTATACCGACCGCTTTTACAAGGCACTCAAGACTGCGTACGAAGGGCAGTTCTACGACGTGATCACGCTGGATGAGGATCACGGGTCCATGCTCAAGTTGTATCACTTCGAGATTGAAGACAGCGACGACGGACTGGCCTACAAAGACAAGCTGGAAACGCTGGAGAAACTGGTTGCCGAAGGCAACATCGGTGCGGCCAGCACCTGGAATGCGCCACACATGGTGGCAATCTGTTTTGACCGCCACCTTTACTACCCCCTGCTGTCGCTGGAGGACAAGGACGCCGTGCCGCTCAAGATGCGCCCCTTGGCCTTCGACGCGCCCAGCGAAGTACAGTTTGTCCGCGACCTCGAAGCTTTCTACAACTCACCAGCGGGAAAGCATGCAATCGGCCCGCGTAGCCTGTATTTGCTGCGCAATGCAGACCGCGAGGAAAAGGGGCTTGGTTTCGCCCTGGCGGGCAATTTCTATCCGGATTTCTTGCTCTGGCTGGTAGATGACCAGACTGGTCAGCAATGGCTGACCTTCGTGGATCCCAAGGGGCTCCGCAACCTTGACCTGTCGCACCCCAAGCTTGGTTTGTACAAGGAGGTAAAAACCCTTGAAGCCACGCTGGCGAAGCAGATGAAGGCCGGCGATGGCAAGCTGATTCTCAACGCATTCATCCTGTCACCGACGAAGTTTTCCGGCCTCCTGAATGTGGGCAGTCCGACGATGAAAGCCGACCTTGAACAGCGGCATGTGCTGTTCATGGAGGATGGGCCGTCAAGCTACCTGAGCACGCTGTTCGCGGGAATCGTCTGAACAGACCGTATCCCAAAAGGAAGTTGATTCATGTGGTTGCAGCAGATGACCATGCCGAAGGCGGATTTCACCTTTCACCAAGCCAGGCATCCGGCGGGCACCGTGATCATGCGCGAGCGCGACTCCGAGCGGCATGAGCAAATCCGTCAGGAGGCAGCGGGCTGGGATATTCCCACGCTGCTGAACAAGGCGAAGCTGACCAAGCAAGGCCGCATGACGCGTTCCGCCTTGCTCCTGCTCGGCAAGGACGAATCGGCGCACTTTCTGGCGCCAGCGGACACCAAGAATCGCTCCGGAGCGTTTCGCTTAGACAAGGATGGTGCATGAAGCTGCATTTTGAGTCCGACCTGTCGTACCAGTGAACTGGACCCTGCTGCTGTGCTGCGGGCGGGATTGGCCCGAGTGCGCGTGAATGGGGTATCCTAGCCAGTCACGGCGCGCCTTGCGGCCATGTCCATGAGAGGCTTTCATGATCGTATACGGGATTGCAGGCTGGTCCGGCTCCGGCAAGACCACTCTGCTCGAAAAGCTCATCCCCGCCCTGACTGCACGGCAGCTGTCGGTGTCCACCATCAAGCACGCGCATCATGGTTTCGACCTGGACCGTCCCGGCAAGGACTCCTACCGCCACCGCGAGGCGGGTGCCAGCCAGGTGCTGATGCTCTCCGGCGAGCGCTGGGTGCTGATGCACGAACTGCGTGGTGCGCCCGAGCCCGACCTGCAGACCCAGCTGGGTTTGCTGTCGCCCTGCGATGTGGTGCTGATCGAAGGTTTCAAGGCGGCTGCCGTGCCCAAGATCGAGGTGTACCGGCCCGCCAACGGCAAACCGCCCCTGTGGCCCGAGAACCCCCATGTGGTGGCGGTGGCCACCGATGGCGAGGCGCCGGAGGACTGCCCGCTGCCAGTGCTGCCGCTCAACGACGCTGCGGCCATCGCCGGCTTCATCGTCGAGCATGCGCGTCAAACGGCCACCGTCTCCGGCGGCTGAGCGGTGCACCCTTGTCGTCCCCTTACCTTACCGCGCCTCCGGCGCATGAGTACATGAATACCAGCCTGATTTCCTTTGAAGAGGCCTTGCACACCCTGCTCGGTCAGGTGCGGCCCATCTCCGAAATCGAACGCATCGACACCCTGGCCGCGAATGGCCGGGTACTGGCCAGCGACCTGCATTCACCGATCGCGATTCCGGCAATCGACACTTCGTCGATGGACGGCTACGCGTTGCGGGTGGCCGATGTGCCGGAACCGGGCACCTGTCTGCCGGTGAGCCAGCGCATTCCGGCCGGCAGTGTCGGTCATGCTCTGGCGCCGGGCAGTGCCGCCCGCATCTTTACCGGCGCGCCGCTGCCCGCTGGGGCCGATGCCGTGGTGATGCAGGAGTTGTGCGAGCATGACGGCGAGCGGGTGCGCATCAATCATCACCCCAGGGTGGGCGAGGCGGTGCGCAAGGCCGGTTCGGAAGTGGCACAGGGGGCACCGGTACTGTCGGCCGGCACCCGGCTTGGCGCACAGCACCTGGGCCTTGCGGCTGCAGTCGGGGTGGCCCAGTTGCCGGTGTTCAGGCGCATGCGGGTGGCCCTGTTCTCGACGGGCGACGAGCTTGTGATGCCAGGCGAGCCATTGCCGCCGGGCGGCGTGTACAACTCCAACCGCTTCCAGTTGCGTGCGCTGCTCGAACAACTCGGCTGCGAGGTGTGCGACCTGGGCATTGTCCCGGACCGTTTTGAAGCCACCCGTGAAACCTTGCGCCAGGCAGCCCAGGGGCATGACCTGATCCTGACCAGCGGCGGGGTGTCGGTGGGCGAGGAGGATCATGTCAAGCCCGCCGTCGAAGCGGAAGGCGCCTTGCAGATGTGGAAGATTGCAATGAAACCGGGCAAGCCGCTGGCCCTGGGGTATGTGGGGACGGCGGCCTTCATCGGCTTGCCGGGCAATCCGGTGTCCAGCTTCGTGACCTTTCTGATGATGGTGCGCCCCTTCGTGCTCGCCACACAGGGGGGGCTTCGGGTGACCCCGCAGAGCTTGCGCCTGCGTGCGGATTTTGACTGGCCCCGCCCGGACAGCCGGCGCGAGTTCCTGCGTGGGCGCATCGGTGCGGCGGGTGTTGAGTTGTACGCCCATCAGGGGGCGGCGGCGCTGTCGTCCATCGTATGGGCCGAAGGGCTGGTCGATGTGCCACCCGGCCAGGTGGTGGCGCGTGGCGACGAGGTGGAGTTCATTTCCTATGGCGAATTGCTGTTCTGACCAAAAATGACGATCAAAATCCTGTATTTTGCGGCCTTGCGCGATGCCCTGGGCCGTTCGGAAGAATCCATGACGCTGCCGGCGGGCGTCACGACGGTGGGCGAGTTGCGGGCGTTTCTGGCAGACCGGGGCGAGGTCTGGTCGGTGCTGGAAACCAACCGCAATGTGCGCGCCGCGCGCAACCAGCGCATGGTGTCGGCGGGGGAACCGCTCGCACCGGGTGACGAGGTTGCCTTTTTCCCGCCAGTCACGGGGGGGTGAAGGTGAGCATCAGTGTGCAGGAGGCCGATTTCGATCCCGGCCAGGAGATTGCGTCTCTGTCTGACGGGCGGCGTGGCGTTGGCGCGGTGGCCGCCTTCGTCGGGCTGGTGCGCGACATCAACGAAGGGGACGATGTGCAGGCGATGACGCTGGAGCACTACCCCGGCATGACCGAGCGGGCACTGCAGGACATCGTTGCGCAGGCGCATGTGCGCTGGGAATGCACGGCGATCAGGGTGGTGCATCGCGTGGGCCGTCTTGAACCCTGTGACCGCATCGTCTTTGTCGGCGTGGCCAGCGCGCATCGGGGCGATGCCTTTTCGGCCTGTGAGTTCATCATGGATTATCTGAAGACCCGGGCGCCGTTCTGGAAGTGTGAGCAGACGCCCGAAGGCGCACGCTGGGTCGAGGCACGCGAGAGCGACGATGAGGCGGCCTCGCGCTGGGAGGACGTGGAGTTGCGCCGCTGAGTTCCTGGGCTCGTGGCCTGCATGCAAAAACGGCGCCCCGGGGCGCCGTTTCAGTCTCCGCAAGCGGAAGGGTGAGGCTGGGCGAGCGACTTACTTCTTGCCCTTCATGCCGCCCATCTGGTTGAACATCTGGAAGGCTTCGGTGGACGCCTTGGTCATTTGTTCAAAGGCGGAACGGGTGGTGTCCATGGCGGTCTGGATGGCGCCCATGGCGTTCTGGTCGGTGATCGGCATGCCCTGGAACATCTTCTGCATGGCTTCGAACACGTCATGGCCGCCGCTGCTCAGTTGCGCGCTGACCAGTTTGCCGACTTCGGCCTGGGTCTGGGCGGTGATCTCGGCAATTTCGCGGGCGCAGGCCAGCATTTTTTCGGTGGAGTGTTGCGCGAACTGGGTGCGCAGTTCCATGACGGACTGCGGATCTTTTGCGCTGCTCAGGGCCTTGGCGTTATTCACGCCTTCCTCGAAGAGGCTCTTGGCGGTGGCTACCTGCAGCTCCATGATGCGCTGCGAGTTTTCGATCGACATCTGCGCAAGGCGCATTGCTGCTTCAAGGTTTTTCTTCTGGAGCTCGTTGAACTGTTCGGGCTTGGTCGCCATGGTGCTCTCTCCCACATGCATTGTTTGTAATGACGAGCGAGGCGGGGATGGCGAACGCTTCGGGACGCATGATGGCCGGCTCGACTCGGGGCTAAAAGTATCACAATTGTGTCGGATTTGTTCGTTGTCCTTGAGCGTAACCCGACAATTCTCCAAGGATGTTGCAACGCAGCAACAAATCCTTGCAATTCAAGACAAAAAGCGCGCAAAGAACAGAATTGGAGAATGCCGGACAATCCTTGAATTCGATATTTCAGCCCCCACTTCGGTGTCAGTCCACAAACATTCAAAGGGTGAAACACCATGCGCTTCGACAAGCTCACCACCAAGTTCCAGCAAGCCTTCGCCGATGCCCAGAGCATTGCGGTGGGCAATGACAATCCTTATATCGAAGCGGTACACCTGCTTGCTGCCCTGCTGGAGCAGGACGATGCCTCGACCGTGTCGCTGTTGCAGCGGGCAGGGGTGAATGTTCCGCCGCTGCGCAGCAAGTTGCGGGCAGCCATCGAGCGTTTGCCGAAGGTCGAGGGGCACGGCGGGGAGGTGCAGGTCGGCCGGGACTTGAACAATCTGCTCAATCTCACCGACAAGGCGGCGCAAAAGCGGGGTGACCAGTTCATTGCCAGCGAAATGTTCCTGCTCGCGTTGCTTGAGGACAAGGGCGAGGCGGGTCGTCTGCTGAAGGAGCATGGCCTGGAGAGGCGCGCGCTCGAAGCGGCCATCGATGCCGTGCGGGGAGGGCAGAACGTGGGCAGTCAGGATGCCGAGGGGCAGCGCGAATCGCTGGCCAAGTACTGCCTGGATCTGACCGAGCGCGCACGTGCCGGCAAGCTCGATCCGGTGATCGGGCGCGACGACGAGATTCGTCGTGCGATCCAGATCCTGCAGCGCCGCACCAAGAACAACCCGGTGCTGATCGGCGAGCCGGGCGTGGGCAAGACCGCCATCGTCGAAGGCCTGGCGCAGCGCATCGTGAATAACGAAGTGCCCGAAACGCTGAAGGGCAAGAAGGTGCTGTCGCTGGACATGGCCGCGCTGCTCGCGGGGGCCAAGTACCGTGGCGAGTTCGAAGAGCGGCTCAAGGCCGTCCTGAAGGAGATTGCGCAGGATGAGGGACGCATCATCCTGTTCATCGACGAAATCCACACCATGGTGGGCGCCGGCAAGGCGGAGGGGGCGATGGATGCGGGCAACATGCTCAAGCCTGCGCTTGCACGGGGCGAGCTGCATTGCATTGGCGCCACCACGCTGGACGAATACCGCAAGTACATCGAGAAGGATGCCGCGCTGGAGCGCCGCTTCCAGAAGGTGCTGGTCGATGAGCCGTCGGTGGAGGCGACCATTGCGATCCTGCGCGGGCTGCAGGAAAAGTATGAAATCCACCATGGGGTGGACATCACCGACCCGGCCATCGTGGCGGCCGCAGAGTTGAGTCACCGTTACATCACCGACCGTTTCCTGCCCGACAAGGCGATCGACCTGATCGACGAGGCTGCGGCACGCATCAAGATGGAGATTGATTCCAAGCCCGAGGTGATGGACAAGCTTGACCGGCGCATGATCCAGCTCAAGATCGAGCGTGAGGCGGTGAAGAAGGAAAAGGATGAGGCCTCGCAAAAGCGTTTGCAGCTGATCGAGGACGAACTGGCCAGCCTGCAGCGTGAATACAACGATCTGGAAGAGGTCTGGAAGGCGGAAAAATCCCGTGCCCAGGGGTCGGCCCACATCAAGGAGGAAATCGATGCCCTGCGTGCGCAGATGGCCGAGTATCAGCGCAAGGGGCAACTCGACAAGGTGGCCGAACTGCAGTACGGCAAGCTGCCGCAACTCGATGCCCAGCTGAAGCTGGCCGAGCAGGCGGCGCTGGGCGGTGGGCAGCCGAACAGGCTGCTGCGCACTCAGGTGGGGACCGAAGAAATCGCCGAGGTGGTGTCACGCGCCACCGGCATTCCGGTCAGCAAGATGATGCAGGGCGAGCGTGACAAGCTGCTGCGCATGGAAGACAAACTGCATGAACGGGTGGTGGGGCAGGACGAGGCCGTGCGGTTGGTGGCCGATGCCATTCGCCGTTCGCGTGCGGGCTTGTCGGATGAAAACCGTCCGTATGGCTCCTTCCTGTTCCTGGGGCCGACCGGGGTGGGCAAGACCGAGCTGTGCAAGACGCTGGCCGAGTTCCTGTTCGATTCCGAGGAGCACCTCATCCGCATCGACATGAGCGAGTTCATGGAGAAGCATTCGGTGGCCCGCCTGATTGGCGCGCCTCCGGGCTATGTGGGGTATGAGGAAGGCGGCTATCTCACCGAGCAGGTGCGCAGGAAGCCCTACAGCGTGATCCTCTTCGACGAGGTGGAGAAGGCGCATCCGGATGTCTTCAACGTGTTGCTGCAGGTGCTCGACGACGGCCGCATGACCGACGGGCAGGGGCGTACGGTGGATTTCAAGAACACCGTGATCGTGATGACCTCCAATCTGGGCAGCCAGATGATCCAGCAGATGGCGGGCGACGACTACGGGCTGATCAAGCTGGCAGTGATGGCCGAGGTGAAGACTTTCTTCCGCCCCGAGTTCATCAACCGCATCGACGAGGTGGTGGTATTCCACTCGCTTGACGAGAAGCACATTGCGCGCATTGCCGGCATCCAGTTGAAGTATCTCGACACGCGGCTGGCTCGCCTGGAGATGTCCATGGAGGTCAGCGCGGCGGCACTCGACGAGTTGGCCACGGCGGGCTTCGATCCGGTGTTCGGTGCGCGTCCGCTCAAGCGGGCGATTCAGGAGCGCATCGAAAACCCGCTGGCCAAAGCGATTCTGGAAGGGCGCTTTGCAGCGAAGGATCGCATCCGGGTGGATGTGGAGGACGGCCGTCTGGTGTTCAGTCGTCAGGACTGAGCCTGTCCGTGAGCCGGACCGCCTGAGGCGGTCGTCATCCCCGCAGCCTCCTCTCCGGTGCTGCGGGGATATCTTTGTTCGAATTCGCTCACCGGCAAGGGGCGCGAGAACAGGTAACCCTGCATCAGCGTGCACCCGCGCGCCAGCAGGAAGGCACGCTGCTCGTCGGTTTCCACCCCTTCGGCCACCACCTGTATGCCCAGGTTGACCGCCATCGAGATGGCTGCGGAGGCGATGGCCGCGTCTTCCTGATCGCCGGGCAGGTCCTTCACAAAGGAGCGGTCGAGCTTCAGGCGATGAATCGGCAGGCGCTTCAGGTAGGCCAGGCTGGAATAGCCGGTGCCAAAGTCGTCCAGCGACAAGTGGATGCCCATGTCCACCAGCCGGTTGAGCCGCTGAAGCAGTTCGTCGGTGGGCTGCATCAGCGCGCTCTCGGTGATCTCGAATTCGATCAGCGCGGGATCGACACCGGTTTGCTCGATGAGGCTTTCCACGGTTTCGAGAAAGTCCGCTTTCATGAATTGCAGCGCTGAAATGTTGATGGCGAGCAGTGTGCCGTGAATGCCTGCGCGTTGCCATTCGCGCTGCTGTTCGAAGCAGGTACGCATCACCCAGAAACCGAGTGGCACGATGAGGCCGCAGTTCTCTGCCACCGGTATGAAGCGGTCGGGAGGAATCTGGCCGAGCTCGGGGTGACGCCAGCGCAGCAGGGCTTCCGCGCCGACCAGTTGCCCGCTGGCGCCGTCGATCTGTGCCTGGTAATGCACTTCCAGATCGGATCGCTCCAGCGCCCGGCGCAGACCGTTTTCGAGCATCATGCGGTCGAGTGCCCGGGCGTTCATTTCGGGGGTGAAGAAGTGATAGGTGTTGCGCCCCGCCTCCTTGGCGCTGTACATCGCGGTGTCGGCGTGCTTGAGCAGTGTCTCGATGCTTTCTCCGTCGGTGGGGTAGAGCGCGATGCCGATGCTCACCGACGGGTTGAGCTGATGCTCGTCGAGCATCACCGGGGCCGACAGGGTGTCGAGAATCTTCCGTGCGGTGCGTGCCGCATCCTCCGGGTGACGGATGCGGGGCAGCAGCAGCACGAATTCGTCGCCGCCCAGCCGTGCCAGCGCATCCCCCTCTCGTATCGAGGCGCTCAGCCGTTGGGCCACCACCGTCAGCAGGCGGTCGCCAATGGCGTGGCCGAGCGAGTCGTTGACCGTCTTGAACTGATCCAGGTCGAGAAACAGCACGGCAAGCATGTCGCCATGGCGGTGCGCAACGCTGATCGCCAGTTGCGCGCTGCTGATCCAGTTGCTGCGGTTGGGCAGACCGGTGAGGAGGTCGAACAGGGCCAGCTGCCGGATTTCCTGTTCGGCCTTGCGCTGTGCGGTAACGTCCTGTGCGGTGCCCAGGATGCGCTCCAGACGCCGCTCCTGCCAGACCCCTTCCATGATCACATGCAGGATGCGCTCGGGGTTGAGTGCCGAGCGCAGGTCGGCGCCGGGGGGTTTCTGGTGCTGGGCAACGGCAGCCAGCATCAGGTCGAAACGCTGGCGGTCCTCATCATGAAAGGCCAGCCGCAGTTCCGCAAGAGACTGGGGGGCAAGCTTGTTCAGGGTGAGCAGTTCGATCAGGCTGGAAGAGCATTGCAGGTGTTCGGTGAGCGGGTCCTGCAGCGGTGCATGGGATTCGATCATCGTGGCTTCCCAGCTGCCCATTGCCGCCAGATCCTGGGCGCGGGTCAGCGCCCCGCGCTGCCGTTCCAGGTCCAGCGTGGTGGCGGCCAGCTGGGCGGTGCGCTGCTGCACCAGCAGGCCGATGCGGCGGGAATGTCCGGTGACCAGCAGCAGCAGCGCGGCGATGGCCGTTGTGCCGGCGAGCCCGGCAACAATGGCCAGTTGCTCGGCGCCCGAGTGGGTGACCGAGCGATGCAAGGGTGTGGGATGAATCTGCATCAGCCATTGTCTGGAGGCGAACTCCATTGGCATGCCGAGACCCAGCGCGAACTGTCTGTTGAGGGTGGGCGACGAGTGCTCGCAGCCGTCGGGGCCGGACAGGCGCTGCCGGCTTCCGGGGATGCTGTTGTCGATCAGGCACAGGCTCAAATGGTTGCTGGACAGGTCGTGAAGGGTGGCGGACAGGATGTCGTCCATGCGTAACGCGCTGCTGACGGTGCCCACGAAGCGTTCGTGCCCGTTGTAGGTCTGATGCACGGCCAGATAAATCACCACGCCTTTCTGGTCGACCTGCTCCTGGGTGAGGATGAAAGGCGCGCTGGCCACGGGCTTGCGCGTCTGGCGGGTATGTTCGATGGCCTCGCGTGAGGCCGGGATCGAGAGCGGGTTGAGGCCGAGTACCCCGGTGTTTGCCGTGAACGGCTCCACATACAGCAGGGGCAGGTATTCGTCGTGGCGAGGCGCGCGTACGGTGCGGTCGGGACTGGCGTCGTCGCGGTCGCGGATTGCGAAGTCGGGCCACTGCTCGTTGAAGCGGACGGCGGCTTCGAAGCCCTGACGCTCGGCATCGCGTACCAGCGGGTTCCAGGAAAAATTCTGGGTGCCGGGATGGCGTTGCAGGAAGGGCTGGGTGAAGCGGTAAAAGTCAGCACGGCTGAAGCCGAGGCTCAGGCTGACGAAGCGCTCGATGGCGAGCAGGTTTTCGAGCTGGGTGTACAGCCGGTGTTCGACCTGCTTGGCCATTCGTTCGGCATCGCGCAGGAACTCTTCCCGTTCGGTCTGCAGACGGCCATCGCGCACCGTGAGGTGTGCGGACAGGGTGAGCAGGCACAGCAACACGATGGGCAGGCCCAGGGTGATGCGGCGGGGCGCCCAGTCGGCGACCGGCTGGCCAATCAGGCTGAGCACCACCGGGGTGACAATCGTGATGCCCAGCAGGCTGCCCAGCCACCAGTCGATTGCGGCCGGCAGGGCCGAGGCGGTGGGGAGTGCGCCAGCCCATGCCACGATGGGCAGGCCGATGGCGACTTCGGCCAACGCACCCGCCGGGGCGACAAGAAGCAGCAGCCGCAGGATGGCCTGGGGCATGTCCAGGCTATTGGGCAGGGTGATCAGCCGGCGTGCGAGCCACAGTGCGAGCAGGGCGCCCAGCGTGCTGGCCAGAGCTGCCAGCAGTGTCCAGATGCCGGGAGCGAGTTGCGCATGGCTTGCGGCCAGCCAGTGCAGCAGCAACGCGCCCGAGAACACGGCAGGGGTGGCTGCGAAGCCGTAGCGCATCAGGGCGGCCAGCGCGATGCCCGAACCGGGCAGCCACAGCGGCAGGTAATGCTCGGGCAGCAGCACGGACACGGCAAACCAGGCCGCTGCGCAGTTGGCGACCGTGAGCACCAGGATGGGGAAAATCTTGTCTCGCATTGCAGGGCATTATAGGTAAATGTCTGCAGCATCGATGCCACGATCCGATGCCGGTGCGGGCCTGCCGGGCGCAATTGATGTGGTGATGGTGGTCTGTGCGCCTGCGCAGTGCGATAATGGACGGCTTACCAATGCACGACCCGAAGCGCCGCGCATCGTGCATCCGACGTTCACCGCTTCCATGGATGATCATAATGTTTGAAGCAGTACGCAAAAACAAGAGAATTTCTCAGGTGATCCTTGCGATCATCATCGTGCCGTTTGCATTCTTTGGCATGGATGCCTATTTCAGCGATTCGCCCGGCGGTGCCGAAGTCGCCAAGGTGGGCGGGAGCCCGGTGAATGTGTTCGAGTTCGATCAGGCGCTGCGCGAGCAGCAGGACCGCCTGCGCAATCTGGCCGGTGGCCAGATCGATCCGGCGGTGTTCCAGACTGATCAGTTCCGCCGCTCCGTGCTGGAAAATCTGATCAACCAGCGGGTATTGGCCATGCATGCCCAGGACAACCGTCTGGTGATCACGCAGGAAGCCCTGCAGCAGGCGATTGGCCAGATCGAGGCTTTTCAGGAAGAAGGGCGCTTTTCCCTGACCCGTTACGAAGCCCTGCTGCGCGCCCAGGGCATGACGCCGGCGATGTTCGAGGCCAGTGTGGCGCAGGACCTGCGCGTGCAGCAGATTGCACGGGCGGTGAGCGACTCGGCGTTTGTCGGTGAGACTTCGGTGCGCCAGTTTCTGCAGGCCCAGCTTGAGGAGCGCAGCGTGCGCGAAGTGCGCTTTCCCACCGCCCGCTATCATGATTCGGTGCAGGTCACCGAAGAGCAGATCGCAAGTTTCTACCAGGGCAATCTGGCGCAGTACCAGCAGCCTGCGCGCATGAAGGTCGACTATGTGATCTTTGACGATGCCGCGCTGATGTCGCGCATCGACATTGCCGATGCGCAGGTCGAGGCTTTTTATCAGGGCAACCAGGAACGTTTCGGTCAAGCCGAAGAGCGTCGGGCGCGCCATATCCTGATTCAGCTGGCCGCCGGCGCGGACCCGGCCGAGGAGGCCGAGGCGGTTGCGCGCGCTGAAGCGCTGCTCGCCCGGGTGCGTGAAAACGAATCTGCTTTTGCGGACATTGCCGAGGCCGAGTCCGAAGACCCGGGTTCGGCCCGCAATGGCGGGGATCTCGGTTTCTTCGGTCGCGGTGTGATGGTGCCGGCCTTCGAAGAGGCGGTGTTTGCGATGGAGAAGGCACAGATCAGCGATGTGGTGCGCAGCGATTTTGGCCTGCACATCATTCAGCTCACCGAGATCAAGCCTGCCACCGTGAAGCCGCTGGAAGAGGTGCGCGAAGAGATTCGTTTCGAACTGGCCCGTCAGGAAGCCACCCGCCAGTTTGCGCTTGAAGCCGAGAACTTTGCCAACATGGTCTATGAGCAGCCGGACACCCTGCAGCCGGTGGTCGAAGCCTTCGGGCTGGAGTTGCGCAGCAGCGACTGGATCAGCCGTCAGGGCAGCGAGGGGGGGCCCTTTGCCGATCCGCGCCTGCTCGATGCGCTGTTTTCCGACATGGCGATTCGTGACGGTCACAACATCGAGGCCATTGAAATCGAGCGTGGCACCCTGGTGTCGGCACGGGTGACCGCGTATGAGGAACCTCGGCAGCGACCGCTTGAGGAGGTGCGCGACAGCATCGAGGCGCGTTTGCGCGCCGAAGAAAGTCAGCGCCTTGCCCGCGAAGAAGGCGAGAAGGCGCTTGCGGCCCTTGAAGCGGGCGAGGAGGTGACGCTCGAATGGGGCGATGCGTGGACGATGCGTCGTGGCGAGCCGGGGAGCGCCGGTGAAGCGGTACGCGCAGTGTTCTCCCGTTCGGCCGCAGCGCTGCCGGCCCATGTGGGCGTGACGGGTGAGGATGCCTATACCGTATTCCGCATCGAGCAGGTGACGCGTCCGGAAATCACGGCTGAAGACGAGCGCCTGGGGGCGGTCACTAGCGAATACCAGCGCCTGCTTGGCGAGCTTGAATTCAGTGCGTTTGTCGAATACCTGCGCAGCCAGTACAAGGTGCAAGTGCGCGAGGCGGCACTGCGGCAGTCGGCCGACTGACGGCTGAAACAGACCGCAGCAGAAGCTTATGAAAAAACCCGCCGGAGGCGGGTTTTTTGTTTCAGGCCATCTTTGCCGCCTCTGCCCATGGGTGAGCAGGGGCCGGGGCGCTCAGCGCGGCATCGGTTCCGGATTGCCAAGGGCGGTGCTGTTGAAGCCGCCGTCCACATACATGATTTCACCGGTGACCGCGCTCGCGAGGTCTGAGCACAGAAAGGCTGCCGCGTTGCCCACCTCGTCGATCGTCACGCTGCGCCGCAGGGGGGCGTTGTGCTCGTTGAAGGCCAGAAGCTTGCCAAAGCTGCCGATGCCCGAGGCGGCGAGGGTCTTGATCGGGCCTGCCGAGATGGCATTCACCCGCGTGCCTTCCGGGCCGAGACAGACCGCCAGGTAGCGCACGGACGCCTCCAGGCTGGCCTTGGCCATCCCCATGATGTTGTAGTTGGGCATGGTACGTACCGCCCCGAGGTAGGTCAGGGTCAAGAGGGCGCCGTTGCGGCCCTTCATCATGGGACGGGCGCCCTTGGCGAGCAACGGAAAGCTGCCGGCCGAGACTTCCTGCGAAATGCGAAAGGCCTCGCGCGAGAAACCCTCCAGAAAGTCGCCCTCCAGTGCCTCGTTGGGGGCGTAGGCAATCGAGTGCACCAAGCCTTCGAGGCCGTCCCAGCGTTCGCCCAGGCCCTGAAAAAGCGCCTCGATGTCACCTTCCTGCTGCACGTCGCAGGGCAGCACCAGATCGCTGCCGAACTCTGCGGCCATGCGGGTGACGCGCTCCCTGAAGCGGTCATTCTGGTAGGTGAAAGCCAGCTGTGCGCCTTCGCGATGCATCGCACCGGCGATGCCATAGGCAATCGAGCGGTTGCTCAGGAGTCCGGTGATCAGAATGCGTTTTCCGGCGAGAAAGCCCATGTTGCAATTTGCTCCAGTTGGTCAATTCGCCGATTATAGCTGATGCTTTGTGAACTGATCCGGCCTGGCAAGTGTCGTCAGGAAGAGGCAGGGCGCCCGTTTCGGGTGCGCTGCAAGTGTTGCCGCAACGGGCGCGAGACCCGCGTGACGAGCAGATTATCCATTCCCCATGAGCGCCATGATCAATGATATCCCTGAGTTTCGATAACCGTTTCGTGCGGGAGTTGCCCGCCGACCCGCTTCACGGCCCACATGTCCGTCAGGTGCTCGGGGCGTGCTATTCGCGCGTGCACCCCCTGCCTGTGCGCGCGCCTTCGCTGCTGGCCTGGTCTGCCGAGGTGGCGGAACTGGTCGGCCTGGACAGGGCCGACGTGCTGTCACCCGAATTTGCACAGGTGTTTGCCGGCAATGCGCTGCTCGAAGGCATGGAGCCCCATGCCGCCTGTTACGGCGGGCACCAGTTCGGCCAGTGGGCGGGGCAGCTGGGTGACGGTCGGGCGATCAGTCTGGGTGAGGTGCTCGGCCCCGCTGGCGGGCGCTGGGAGCTGCAGCTGAAGGGGGCCGGTCCCACACCTTATTCCCGCAGGGCGGACGGGCGGGCGGTGCTGCGCTCTTCGATACGCGAGTTTTTGTGCAGCGAGGCCATGCATCATCTGGGCGTGCCGACCACTCGTGCCCTGTCGCTGGTGGCAACCGGCGAGGCGGTGGTGCGCGACATGTTCTACGACGGTCGCCCGCAGGCCGAGCCCGGTGCCGTGGTGTGCCGGGTATCGCCCTCGTTCATTCGCTTCGGCAATTTCGAGATTCATGCTGCGCGCGGCGATGTCGAGTTGCTGGGCCGGCTGGTCGACTTCACGATCGGACGCGATTTTCCGGAGCTTCAGGAGGCGCATCCGGCCGATGTTGCCCAGCGCCGGAGCGCGTGGTTCGGCGAGGTCTGCGCCCGTACGGCCCGGATGGTGGCGCACTGGATGCGGGTGGGGTTCGTGCATGGGGTGATGAACACCGACAACATGTCGATTCTCGGGTTGACCATTGATTATGGCCCGTATGGCTGGGTGGATGACTTCGACCCGGACTGGACGCCCAACACCACCGATGCGACTGGCCGGCGTTACCGTTTCGGCCATCAACCCAGTGTTGCGCACTGGAACCTGGTGCAGCTTGCCAATGCCTTGTACCCCCTGTTCAGGGAGAGCGGGCCGCTGCAGGACGGACTCGACCGCTTCGTTGCGGTGTTCGAGGCCGAGAACCGTGCGATGCAGGCAGCCAAGCTGGGGTTCGGACAATGGCGCGATGAAGATGGCAGTCTGCTTGAAGCGCTGCACGCGTGGATGGCCGCTGCGGAAACCGACATGACCCTGTTGTTTCGCCTGCTCGCGGAGCTCGACCTGCACGCGCCGTCATGCGCCGCGATACACGAAGCCTTCTATGACGAGGTGCGGTTTGCCGCGCAACGCGAGCGGATCGAGGCCTGGCTGAACGCCTATGCACAGCGTTGCCTGCAGGAAGGACAGGAGGCCGGGGTGCGGCGGACGCGGATGAACCGGGTGAATCCGCGTTTCGTGCTGCGAAACTATCTGGCGCAACAGGCCATCGATGCCGCCACGGCGGGCGATGCCTCGGAAATCGAACGCCTGCTCGCGTTGCTGCGCAGACCCTACGACGAGCAGCCGGAGTGTGCGCACTATGCGCAACGCCGGCCGGACTGGGCACGCAACCGTGCCGGTTGTTCGATGCTGTCGTGCAGTTCCTGAGCGCGGCGGGGACGCTGGCAGAGGGCGTGCGGTTCAGGCTTTTTGCCGCATCAGACGTCCTTTCTCGCGGTCCCAGTCGCGTTTCTTCTCGTCCTCGCGCTTGTCGTATTGTTTCTTGCCCTTGGCGAGCCCGATGGTGGCCTTGATGCGTCCCTTGTTGTAGTGCAGGTCCAGTGGCATCAGTGTGTAGCCGGCGCGCTCCACTTTGCCGATCAGCCGGCTGATCTCGTTTGCGTGCAGCAACAGCTTGCGGGTGCGGGTGGGGTCGGGGCGCACATGGGTGGAGGCGCTGGCCAGCGGGGTGATGTGCATGCCCAGGATGTAGATCTCGCCTTCGCGAATGATCACATAGGCTTCCTTGATGTTGGCCCGGCCCGCACGGATGGCCTTCACTTCCCAGCCTTCCAGGACGAGGCCGGCTTCGTGCTTTTCTTCGATGAAATAGTCGTGAAAGGCCTTGCGATTTTCTATGATGCTCATGTTCAACCCGTGATGTTGGGTGCGCTGCCCGATGGGTTCGCTGTGTGTTCTGGCCCGGTGGCAAGGGGTTCGATGCGGTAGAATCGCTGATTTTAGCAGGTCGGTATCCCGATTGCCCTTCCTTATGGCTGAAGTCAAGAAGCTTGTCCTGATCGAATTCACGCCCGCGCAGATGTTCGAGTTGGTCGACCGCTGCGAGGACTATCAGCATTTCCTGCCCTGGTGCGGAGGCGCCGAGGTGCATGAGCGCTCCGAGATCCTGACCGTGGCCACCATCCATATCAACTACCACGGCATCAAGGCCCACTTCACCACCGAGAACAGCAAGCACTGGCCACAGGAAATGCACATCCGCCTGAAGGAAGGGCCGTTCAGGCATCTGGACGGTGGCTGGCGCTTCATCGCGCTGGGTGAGACGGCCTGCAAGATCGAGTTCAACCTGCATTACCAGTTTTCCAGCAAATTGCTGGAAAAGGCGCTGGGGCCGGTTTTCAACCATATCGCCAACACCTTTGTCGACTCCTTCGTGAAGCGGGCCGAACAGGTTTATCGAAAGGCATGAGCATGTCCGACAACACCGAAGCGGATACCATCAATGTTGAAGTGAGCTACGCCCTGCCGCACAGGGCGGAGGTGGTCAGCGTGATGCTGCCGCACGGCGCCACGGTGCAGGATGCGCTGAAGGCTTCCGGGCTGCTGGAGCGCTATCCGGAGATCGAACCGGACGGGCGCAACAAGGTGGGCATTTACGCCAAGCTCACCAAGCTGAATGCAGAACTGCGCGACCGCGACAGGGTAGAGATTTATCGCCCGCTGATTGCCGATCCCAAGGCCGTGCGCAAGAAGCGTGCGGAGGAGGGCAAGGCGATGAAGAAAGGGGGCGGTGACGGTGAGGCGGCCAGCGAAGGGGCGGCCGAGGCCGGCTGACGCACTTCAGCCTGCAGGTCAGGCGCGGCCGGATGCTCGATCCGACCGGCCTCCGCGTTCAACGTTCAGGTTTCCACGTTCAGTTTTGGCAGTGCTCGTCGATGAAGGCGCGGGCGCGTCCGATTTCGGTGGTGCGTGCGGTGTCGTCGAGAAACTCCCGCTCGCCGGCTGCGTTGAAGCGGCTGATGCGCTGCCCGGACTCCAGGGCGCGCAGCTGATTGCTCATGGTGTCGCACTGGCGCTGCCGCTCGGCATCCCGCTCCTGTGCTTCCTTTTCCTTGGCAGCAGCTTCGGCAGCTTCTGCACGGCGCTTGCGAAACTCCAGTTCGCGCTCGGCCAGCGTGGGGGGCGCAGCTTCGCCGGCGGGGGGCGTGGCCTGATCCGGATCGCCGGCTTCAGCCGTGCCGTCAGCGTCTTCGGCTGCAGGGGCGGGCGCTTTCGGGGCGTTGCGGATGACCCGTGTCTCCACGCCGGGCGGCGGCCTGTCGGAGTAGATCACGCGGCCGCTTGCGTCGCGCCACTCGTAAATCTGGGCGGCGGCCGGGAGTGCGAGCAGGGCCAGTGCAAGGGTGAGCAGGGGTGTTCTGAACATCTTCGGTCGTGCTCCAGACAAGTTGTGCGGACGCTTACAAGACATCATCGCCGTCGGTATAATACGGATTTGGCCGAAAGGATAAAAGCCATGCGCGTAACCCAGAAGGCGCTGACCTTCGATGACGTCCTTCTCGTACCCGCTCATTCGACCGTCCTGCCGCGCGATGTGTCCCTGCAAAGCCAGGTCACGCGCAACATCCGCCTGAACATCCCTCTGGTGTCCGCTGCCATGGACACCGTCACCGAGTCGCGTCTTGCGATTGCTCTGGCACAGGATGGCGGAATAGGTATTGTGCATAAAAACCTCAGTCCGCGGCAACAGGCGGCCGAGGTGCACAAGGTCAAGCGGTTCGAGTCCGGGGTGCTCAAGGACCCGATCACCGTCCCGCCCACGATGAAGGTGGGCGAAGTGCTGGCCCTGACCCGGCAGCACAAGTTCTCCGGCCTGCCTGTGGTCGAGGGCAGCAAGGTGGTGGGCATCGTCACCAACCGCGACCTGCGTTTCGAAACCAATCTCGATCAGCCCGTGTCCAGCATCATGACCCCGCAGGACAGGCTGGTTACGGTGAAGGAAGGTGCCAGTCTGGACGAAGCCCGCGAGCTCTTGCGGGTGCATCGTCTTGAGCGGGTGCTGGTGCTCAACGACGAGGGCGAACTGCGCGGTCTGATCACCGTGAAGGACATGATGAAGTCCACCGAGCACCCGCTGGCCGCCAAGGACGAGCTGGGCCGCTTGCGGGTGGGCGCGGCGATTGGCGTGGGGGCCGGCACCGAAGAGCGTGCCGAACTGCTGGCCGAGGCGGGCGTTGATCTGATCGTGGTCGATACCGCGCATGGCCATTCGCAGGGCGTGCTCGATCGGGTGAGCTGGGTGAAGAAGCGTTTTCCGCACATCGAGGTGGTGGGCGGCAACATCGCGACGGCGAGTGCCGCGCGGGCGCTGGTCGATGCTGGCGCCGATGGTGTGAAGGTCGGCATCGGCCCGGGCTCCATCTGCACCACCCGCATCGTGGCCGGCGTGGGCGTGCCGCAGATCACTGCCATCGACAACGTGGCCACGGCACTGGCCGGGACCGGGGTGCCGCTGATCGCCGACGGCGGCATCCGTTACTCCGGGGACATTGCCAAGGCGATTGCCGCCGGGGCCAATGTGGTGATGCTGGGCGGCCTGTTTGCCGGCACCGAGGAGGCGCCGGGCGAAACCGTGCTGTTCCAGGGGCGTTCCTACAAGTCTTATCGCGGCATGGGTTCGCTGGGGGCCATGGAGAAGGGCGCTGCCGACCGTTATTTCCAGGACAGCTCCGCCAACATCGACAAGCTGGTGCCGGAAGGCATCGAAGGCCGGGTGCCCTACAAGGGGCCGGTGGCCGCAGTCATCCATCAGCTGGTCGGAGGTCTGAGGGCATCCATGGGCTACCTGGGGTGCGCGAACATTCCGCTGATGCACGAGCGCGCCGAATTCGTCGAAATCACCTCTTCGGGCGTGCGCGAGTCGCACGTCCATGATGTGCAGATCACCAAGGAAGCGCCCAACTACCAGGTCAGCTGATGACCCCCTGAGCGGGCTCAACCCTCCGGGCGGCGTGGGCCGCCCTTGTCTTTTCCAGAGGCATTCGATTCATGTCGCACCAGAAAATTCTCATCCTCGACTTCGGTTCCCAGGTTTCGCAGCTGATCGCCCGCCGTGTGCGCGAACAGCAGGTGTATTGCGAACTGCACCCTTTCGATGTCAGCGAGGACTTCATCCGTGATTTCGCACCTCAGGGCATTATCCTCTCCGGCGGGCCGAATTCGGTCTATGAGGCGCAGGACTGGAAGGCTCCGCAGGCGGTGTTCGAGCTCGGTGTGCCGGTGCTCGGCATCTGCTACGGCATGCAGACCATGGCCGCACAGCTCGGCGGCAAGGTGGAGGGGGCCAGCAAGCGCGAATTCGGCTATGCCGAGATGCGCGCCCACGGTCATTCGCGCCTGTTTCGCGACGTTCAGGATCGCGGCAACGAGCAGGGGCACGGTCTGCTCGATGTGTGGATGAGCCATGGCGACAAGGTTACCGAGTTGCCGCCCGGGTTCAAGGTGATCGGCAGCAACGAGGCCACGCCGATTGCCGCGATGGCCGACGAAGGGCGGGGGTTCTACGGGGTGCAGTTTCACCCCGAAGTCACCCATACGCTCAAGGGACGCGAAATTCTCGGCCGCTTCGTGCACGACATCTGCGGCTGTGGTCACGACTGGAACATGCCCGATTACATCGAGGAGGCCGTGCAGAAGATCCGCGAGCAGGTGGGTGACGAAGAGGTCATTCTCGGCCTGTCCGGCGGGGTCGACTCCTCTGTGGCCGCAGCCCTGATTCACCGTGCGATTGGCGATCAGCTGACCTGCGTGTTTGTCGACCACGGGCTGCTGCGCCTGAACGAAGGCCGGATGGTGATGGAGATGTTCGCCGGCCGCCTGCATGCACGCGTGGTGCACGTCGATGCCACCGAGCAGTTCATGGGCCACCTGAAGGGCGTGACCGACCCCGAGCAGAAGCGCAAGATCATCGGCCGGGAATTCGTCGAGGTGTTCCAGGCTGAAGCACGCAAGCTGCCCAACGCAAAATGGCTGGCACAGGGCACCATCTATCCCGATGTGATCGAGTCGGGCGGCGCGAAGAACAAGAAGGCCCACACCATCAAGAGTCACCACAACGTCGGCGGCCTGCCCGAGACCCTGGGGCTGAAGCTGCTCGAACCCCTGCGCGACCTGTTCAAGGATGAAGTGCGCGAGTTGGGCGTGGCCCTCGGCCTGCCGCACGACATGGTGTATCGCCACCCCTTCCCCGGCCCTGGCCTGGGGGTACGCATCCTCGGCGAAGTGAAGCAGGAATACGCCGACCTGCTGCGCCAGGCCGACGCCATCTTCATCGACGAACTGCGCGCCGCCGACTGGTACGACAAGACCAGCCAGGCCTTCGCCGTGTTTCTGCCGGTGAAGAGCGTCGGCGTGATGGGCGATGGCCGCACCTACGAATACGTGGTCGCGCTGCGCGCCGTGCAGACGCAGGATTTCATGACCGCGCACTGGGCGGAACTGCCGCACAGCCTGCTCGGCAAGGTCAGCAACCGCATCATCAACGAGGTTCGGGGCATCAACCGCGTGGTGTACGACATCTCGGGCAAGCCGCCGGCGACGATCGAGTGGGAGTGAAATCAGGTCCTTCGGGGACTATCGTGACCTATCGAAAAACTGTCGTAACGTGTTGATTTAGAAAGAAATACGTCACGTCAGCTATCGGTGGCTATCGCCGACCAGCAAAACGGATTGGCGGTAGAGGTGACGGTAGAAACCGGAGGCCGGATTAAGACCCTCCCGTTTACTATCCAGACCAAACCGGTCTTTGACGGTAAATCACTCCTCAGGAAAGCTTGTTTCATGCGGCTTTCCGAGCATCAGCAGGTCTCCTGACCCCTGACGGTAAAAGCCGTCATGAACAGGAGGAAAAACCTCGATGCTTACCGACACCGCACTACGCAATCTCAAGCCTAAGTCCAAGATTTACAAGGCTTCCGACCGCGACGGCATGTACGTAACGGTATCAACCACCGGTACCGTCACCTTCCGCTACGATTACCGTCTCAACGGCCGGCGTGAGACGCTGACCATTGGACGGTATGGGCCGTCCGGCATTTCGCTCGCGATGGCCCGCGAAAAGCTGCTGGACGCCAAGAAGGCCGTCGCCCAGGGCAAGTCCCCGGCGCATGAGAAGCAGCGCGAGAAGCGCCGCCTGACCGCCGCCAAGAACTTCGGCGACATGACCGCCCAGTGGATGGCCGGTGCCCGGATGGCCGACAGCACGCGAGCGATGCGCAAGAGCATCGTCGATCGGGACATCTTGCCGGCCTTCCAGAACCGCCTGCTCAACGAAATCACCGCCGACGACTTGCGCGCCTTGTGCGGCAAGGTGAAAGGGCGGGGCGCCCCGGCCACCGCGGTGCACATTCGCGACATCGTGAAGCAGGTCTATGCCTTCGCCATCCTGCATGGGGAGAAGGTGGACAACCCGGCGGCCGACGTGGGCGCGGCGTCGATCGCGACCTTCGTGCCCAAGGACCGTGCCTTGTCGCCCTTGGAGATCCGTCTGATGTCGCGGCAGATGGAGTCGGTGGCCACCTATCCGACCATTCGGCTGGCGTTGCGAATGATCCTGCTGACGCTGGTACGCAAGAGCGAGCTGATCGAGGCCACCTGGGACGAGGT
>Ga0172382_10002829_pt1 | contig 28230 bp, 26 predicted proteins | sample Leawel138RmetaG_FD_122245 | JGI IMG/M metagenome (GOLD analysis project Ga0172382, IMG submission 122245) | Leachate microbial communities from a municipal landfill in Southern Ontario, Canada - Leachate well 138R metaG | ecosystem: Engineered > Solid waste > Landfill > Unclassified | place...
ATGGCGGTGCCGTGCTGGTCGTCGTGGAACACCGGGATCTTCATGCGCTCCTTGAGCTTGCGCTCCACCTCGAAGCACTCCGGCGCCTTGATGTCCTCCAGGTTGATGCCGCCAAAGGTGGGCTCCAGGGCGGCGATCACGTCCACCAGCCTGTCCACGTCGAGCTCATCCACCTCGATGTCGAACACATCGATGTTGGCGAACTTCTTGAACAGCACCGCCTTGCCTTCCATCACCGGCTTCGACGCCAGGGGGCCGATGTCGCCGAGACCCAGTACCGCGGTGCCGTTGGAAATCACCGCCACCAGGTTGCCCCGGGCGGTGAGATTGGCCGCCTCCCGGGGGTCCGCGGCGATCGCCTCGCAGGGATAGGCCACGCCCGGGGAATAGGCCCGCGCCAGATCGCGGCTGTTGGCGAGGGGCTTGGTGGGGCGGATGGCGAGTTTGCCGGCGGGGTAATCGGTGTGGTAGCGAAGGGCACTCTCTTTGAAGGAGTCGTCGGTCATGGGCTCGGGTTCCTGGCTTTATCGGCTACATCGGTGGCATAAAAAGTCCGGTATTCTAGCCCCTATCCCCGGCCAATTGCCAATGCGGGGCCCCGCCACCCGGGCGTCGGCCGCGCCCGCTGCGGGATGCCGTGTTCGGTCAGGCACCCATCGCGGCTTCGAGCTCCTCCAGGGCCTGCTGGCGCTCGAACCACTCCTCCTCCAGGGCCGCCATGCGCTGACGCAGCTGGCCCTGCTCCAGCAGCAGGGCTTGCAGGCGGTCCCGCTGGCCGGTGTCGTAGAGGTCGCTGTCGGCGAGTGACGCCTCGACGGCGGCGATCCGCGCCTCGACCTCGGCCATCGCCTTCTCGACCTTTTCCAGCGCCTTCCGGGCGGGGGCGAGCTGCTTGCGGGTCTCGGCGGCCTGCTGGCGCTGCTGGCGACGGTCGGGAGCGCGGGCCTCGCCGGCGCCGCCGTCCGCCCTGCCCTCGCTGCGATTGCCCCGCAGCTCCGCCACCAGCCAGCGGCCGTAATCGTCCAGATCGCCATCGAAGGGAGCGACCCGACCGGCACTCACCAGCAGCAGCTGGTCCACGGTGTTGCGCACCAGGTGGCGGTCGTGGGAGACCAGCACCAGGGCGCCGTCAAAGCCCTGCAGGGCTACGGTGAGGGCGTGGCGCATGTCCAGGTCGAGGTGGTTGGTGGGCTCGTCGAGGAGCAGCAGGTTGGGCTTTTGCCACACCAGGATGGCGAGGGCGAGGCGCGCCTTCTCGCCGCCGGAAAAGAGCCCCACCCGCCCCAGGGCCATGTCGCCGCGGAAGTTGAAGCCGCCGAGAAAGTCGCGGATCTGCTGCTCGGTGGCGGCGGGGGACAGGCGCTGCAGGTGGAGGATGGGGCTCGCCTCCAGGTCCAGGGCCTCCAGCTGGTGCTGGCTGAAGTAGCCGATGCGCAGGTGCTCGCCGGCGACCCGCTCGCCGCCGAGCAGGGGCAGCGCCCCCGCCAGGGTCTTGATCAGGGTCGACTTGCCGGCCCCGTTGGCGCCGAGCAGGGCGATGCGGGAGCCGGGATGAAAACTGATACTGACCTTGCCCAGCACCGGATGGCCGGTGTGCCCCAGCACCCCATCGCTCAGGGTCAGCAGCGGATCGGAGAACCGATCCGGCGCCGGAAAGCGGAAATCAAAGGGGGAGTCGAGGTGGGCGGGTTCCAGCCGCGCCATGCGCTCCAGCTCCTTGAGGCGGCTCTGGGCCTGGCGGGCCTTGGTAGCCTTGGCGCGAAAGCGGGCGACAAAGCGCTCGATGTCGGCGATGCGCTGCTGCTGCTTCTCGTAGCTGGCCTGGGTCTGGGCGAGTTTTTCGGCCCGCTGGCGCTCGAAGGCGGAGTAGTTGCCCCGGTAGCTGGTGAGTTTCTGGTGCTCGATATGGATGATGATGTCCGACACGCTGTCGATGAAATCCCGGTCGTGGGAGATCAGGATGAGGGTGCCGGGGTAGCTCTTCAGCCAGTCCTCGAGCCACAGGCTCGCATCCATGTCCAGGTGGTTGGTGGGCTCGTCGAGCAGCAGCAGGTCCGACGGGCACATCAGCGCCTGGGCGAGGTTGAGGCGGATGCGCCAGCCCCCGGAGAAGCTGTTGACCGGGCGCGCCATGTCAGCGGCCTGAAAGCCGAGGCCGTGGACCAGTTTCCCGGCCCTCACCCGGGCGGTGTAGCCGTCCATCTCGTCGAGCCGCTGGTGGAGCAGCGCCAGGTGTGGATGGTCCTCCGCCGCCTCGGCCGCGGCGATCTCCCGCTCCACCTGGCGCAGCGCCCGGTCACCGTCAAGGACATAGTCGAGCACCGTGCGGTCGGAGGCGCTCACCTCCTGGGCCATGTGGGCGACGCGCCAGCCGGCGGGAATGGCGAGGGTGCCGGCATCCACCGTCAGCTCGCCGAGCAGCGCCTTGAACAGGCTGGACTTGCCCGCGCCATTGCCGCCGATGAGGGCGACTTTCTGGCCGGGATGCACCACGGCGCTGGCGCCGCTGAGGAGGGGCTTGGCGCCCCGCTGGAGGTCGATCTGGTCGAGGGTAATCATGGGGCGGCATTATGCCCGATTCACCGCCGCACCGCCCGGCAGCCGCAATCCGCCGGTGGCGCCGAGGCTTTCGCGCCCGCCAATATTTGTGCCTATAATGCCCGGCAACTGCAAACCTCGACAGACAACAGGAGTTGGCAATGAAGAGGGAACGCCGCAAGGGGCTGCCACCGGTACCCGCGGAACTGGAAAAGCTGCTGAATGTCGGCCAGCTCGCCGCCCTGCGGGAGTTGCAGAATTTCGGCTGGACCGTACAGGTGGTGAGGCGCCCCCTGTTCACCACCCCCGTCCCGGTGCTGAAAAGCCCCGATGGCAGCAAGACCGCGGTGATCGAGGAAGACGGCACCGTCAATTACAGCCCCGATATCGTCATCCGCTAGCTGCTCCATCCCGCTCTCCGCCCCGGAGCGCCCCGCGCCGGGCGCACCCCCTGATACCACGGAGTCCAGATCCCCATGTGGTTTGGCAAAATCATCGCCGGCCTGATCGGCCTTGCGGTCGGCGGCCCCCTCGGGCTGATCATCGGCGTCATCGTCGGACACTATTTCGATCGCGGACTCGGCAACGTCTTCCGGCCCCTGTCCGCCAGCGACCGCCAGGCCGTGGAGTCCGAGTTCTTCCGCACCGTCTTCCTGCTGCTCGGCAAGCTCGCCAAGTGCGACGGCCGCGTCTCCGAGATCGAGGTCGCCCACACCGAGCAGCTGATGGCCCACATGGGCCTGCATTCCGACCACCGCCGGGAGGCCATCGCCCTGTTCAAGGAGGGCGCCGGCGCCGACTTCGATATCCAGGAACCGCTGCGGCGCTTCCGCCACACCTGCGGGCGGCACCCGGCCCTGTCCCGCCAGCTGCTCAACTACCTGCTGGCCCTGGCCCTCGCCGATGGCGCCCTGTCGCCCCCGGAGGAGGCCCTGCTGCGCCAGATCGCCGCCGGCCTCGGCCTGCCCGCCGCGCTGTTCGACCAGTTGATCCGCATGATTCGCGCCCAGAGCCACTTCCGGGATTACGGCGCCGGGGCCGCGCCCGGGGGGAATCGGAGCGCGTCGGAGCTTGCCACTGCCTACGAGGCCCTGGGGGTCGCCTCCACCGCCAGCGATGCCGAGGTGAAGAGGGCCTACCGCAAGCTGATGAGCGAGAACCACCCCGACAAACTCATGGGCCAGGGGGTGCCGGAGGACATGATCCAGCTCGCCACCGAGCGCTCCCAGGAGATCCAGACCGCCTACGACCTGATCACCAAGCACCGCGCGCGGGGCTGAGGCCCCGCCTCTTCCCGGGGGGCGTCCCCACCGTTAAGTAACCGTTAAGAATCCCCGTTCACCATGCCTCACCGACAACGGCGAGGCATCCATGCACCCCCATTTCCAGCACCTGCGGCGCGACGCCGGCTTTCTGCTTCTCGCGACAACAGCGCTCATGGCCATGTTCACCCTGTTGCGGGGGCTGCTGGCCTGGCGCAACGGGCAGCTCGCGGCAAACCTGCCGGTCGAGGACCTAGCGGCGGCCTTTGCCATTGGCCTGCGTTTCGACCTGATGGTGAGCTGCTACCTGCTGGCGCCCCTCGCGCTCTTTTTGTTCCACCCCCGGGGGCTCGGCAACCGCCGCATCGCCCGGCTGTGGCTGGCCGCCGGCGGCGGCGCGGCGGTGTTTCTCGGCGTGGTCGAACTGGACTTTTACCGGGAGTTCCACACCCGCCTCAACAGCCTGGTGTTCCAGTACCTCAAGGAAGACCCGGCCACGGTCACGCGAATGATCTGGGCGGGGTTTCCGGTGGTGCCCTACCTGCTGCTCAGCGCGGGCTTGTGGTGGCTGTTGTTGCTGGCCTTGCGCCGCGGGGATAGGGCCACCGCCAACCACGCCGGGGCGGTGCGCCCCGGGCCAGCCCAGCTGGCAGGGCGCACCCTGGCGAGCCTTGCCATTGTGCTGGCGGTGATCGCCGGCGCCCGCGGCTCCATCAGTGCCGGGCCACCCCTGCGCTGGGGCGACGCCGTGCACAGCGAGCACGTTTTTGCCAACCATCTGGCCCTGAACGGCACCTTTACCCTGATCAAGGCGGCGTCCGCCGCAAGCCACTCCCGGCAGTCCCACTGGTGGACGCGGAGGGTCGATGGCGACTCCGCCCTCGCCACCACCCGCGCCATGGTGCTGCAGCCAGGGGACCGCCTCGAACTACCCGACCGGCAACCCATCCAGCGCCACCACCAACCGGGCCATGGCTATCCCGGCGGCGAGGTGCGCAACATCGTGCTGATCATCATGGAGAGCTTTGCCGGCGCCTATGTGGGCGCTCTGGGGGACGATCACGGTGTCACACCCGCGTTCGATCGGCTGGCGGAGGAAGGTCTGCTCTTCACCCGCTTTTTTGCCAACGGCACCCACACCCACCAGGGCATGTTCGCCTCGGTGGCCTGCTTCCCGAACCTCCCGGGCCACGAATACCTGATGCAGCAGCCCGAAGGCCTGCACCAGTTCAGCGGCCTGCCGACATTGTTCGGCGCCGCGTCCGACAACAATGCCTACCTATACAACGGCGATTTCCGCTGGGACAACCAGGCGGGATTCTTCCGCAACCAGGGCATGGATCGCTTCATCGGCCGCGACCAGATCGATAACCCCAAGCACGTGGATAGCGTCTGGGGTGTTTCCGACGAGGACGTATTCAACCAGGCCGCGGCGGAGCTCGACAGCCTGGCGGCCCGGGGAGCCTTCCACGCCATCATTCAGACCCTCTCGAACCACACCCCTTTCTCACTGCCCGATCCTCTGCCGGTGGACAGGGTAACGGACGCCGGAGACGCCAGCGATCACCTCACCGCGATGCGTTACTCGGACTGGGCGCTGGGGGAATTCTTTTCGCACATAAGGGACAAGCCCTGGTATCGGGACACCCTGTTCGTGGTGGTGGGGGACCACGGCTTTGCCAGCGAAAAAATGATCTCGGCGGTGGACCTCAACCGCTTCCACGTGCCGCTGCTGCTGATTGCCCCGGGCCTTCGCGACCGGTTCGGCCCCCGCAACCCGGTGATCGGCTCCCAGGTGGACATCGTGCCCACCGCCCTGTCGTTGCTGGGCAGGCCCTTCAGGCACCAGTGCTGGGGGCGGGATCTGTTGTCCCTCGCCCCCGGGGATCCCGGCTTTGCCGTGGTCAAGCCCTCAGGATCGGATCAGACCGCCGCCATCATCGCCGGGGAGCATATCCTCACCCTGTCTCCGGAAGGCGGCGCGGAGATGGGCCGGATCAGCTTCTCCCCGGACCTTAGGTGGCGCGGTGACGAGGATCCGTCCCTCGCTTCGTCCCTGGAACGGCGCCTGACGAGCTATATCCGCGCCGCCCTCGACGCCCTTGCCAATGATCGCACCGCTGTCATCGATCCCCGCTGACGCACCCCCTCACTCGCCCTCGCCCACGGGTTCCTCCAGCTTGACGAGGGGCTTTAGCTCCTTGAAGTAGCAGCGGGTACCGTCCGGCAGGATCACCTGGGTGCTCTTGTCGAGCTCGAAGGGGCCCAGGGTGGCAAAGCCCAGGGTCTCGGCAAAGCGGATGCCCCGGCACGGGGTGGTGAAGGTGGCCACCAGTTCCCCGTGGCCACTGGCCTCGATGATCAGGGTGCGATCATCCACCGCCCGCCAGCTGCGCACCCGGGGCGAGCCGAGGCTCTCGGGAATGGTCACGTCGGGGGCATCCTTTTCGAACAGGGTGACTTGCTCAGCGGTTTCCTTCGCCGGGGCCGAGGCACAGCCGCCCATCGGCAGGGCCAGCGACACGGACAGCAACAGAACGGCAGGGACGATGACGCGCATGGCTACCTCCTATTTTTCGGGACTGTGGCCCTTGGACCACGGCGCGCTGGGTGTAGTGCCTGCGCGGTCAACCTGTGTTCTTGACAGGAAAAACACCGAGCAGCGATGATCGGCCACTCCCACGGACGCAGGTAGCAAAGCCCCATGCTGAACGTCGCGATTCTCGGCGCCACCAACACCCCAGACCGCACCGCCCATCAGGCGCAGCGAATGCTGGCGGACAATGACCACCGCATTTTTCCCGTTTCCCCCACCCAGGACGAGGTCGGTGGCCTCAAGGCCTACAGGAGCCTGCGGGATATTCCCGAGCCCATCGACGTGGTCACCGTCTATGTCGGCCCCGCCCGCCTGCCGGACGCGGTGCCTGATATCCTCGCCGTCAAGCCGGCGAGGGTGATCTTCAACCCCGGCACCGAGGCGCCGGACATCGCCGCGCAACTGCGCGAGGCCGGCATCGCCACCGAGGAGGCCTGTACCCTGGTGCTGCTCAGAACAGGCCAGTTTGAATGACGGAAGGCCCGGCGGAGTGACCCGCCGGGCCTTCTCTATTCAGCCCCATCCCGCTGGCGCGCCCTCAGGGCGCCCAGCGCATGAAATCCCGCAACTGCTGCTCGCCGCTGATGATCCAGCCCGGGGCCGGCGCCCCGTCCCCCGCCGGCACCAGGCGCGGATGGCGGGCGACGACGCTGTCGAGTATCGGCTCCTGACGCGCATCCACATCCACGAACAGCACGTGGTGGTTGCTGCGGATCACCTCCTCGAAACGGCGAAAACGGCGGTTCTTCTCCTGAAACCCGAGAAAACCACCCTCCCAGGTGCAAAAACCCAGTACCACAATGGCGAGAAACAGAAAGGGCGCCCAGCCGATGGTCTCCGCCCAGCCCATCAGGGCGGTGGATGCCACCACCAGGGACGCGCCGATCAAACCGATGCAAAGGCCCCAGAGGCCGCTGTTGATGACGTCGGTCTTCATGAAATCGGTCACCGGGTGGAGATGGTGGGCGACGATTTCGCTCTCGTTGTCACTGAGCACATGGATCTGCGGCTTGATCAGCCCCCGCTCTTCCAGTTCCAGCTCAACCTGCTCCAGGTCATCGAGACTATCGCTGATAAAGTAATGCCGTTTCATTGAACTACCCCTGTGGTTATGGCCTGACACGAAAGGCTGTTGAACCTAAGCATAGCCAAAGGCATGGCAAACCTACCCGCGCCCGCCGCTGTTGTTAGAACGTTTACTTATCGATCGATTGCTTGATATTCATCACGCCAAGGCCCGCCACCACCCCGGCCCGGGCTGTCGCCACACTGGCGAGATGGACGGCACCTCCTATACACTGGCCACGTCACTGCTGCGCGACCCGAGCCAGACAGGATTGCAACCCATCGTCATGGGAGACCGGAGATTGTCGAACCCCGCGGTACCCTGGAAGTGTCTGGCCCTGTTGCTGCTGCCCCTCGCCCTCGCCCTCGATGTCCGGGCACAGGGAAGCCCGCCCGCCACCCGGCCGTTCAAGGAACTGCCCAGGGCGCCGACCCAGGATCACACGGGCCTTTTCGAGGGCGGCTTCCGTCTGCCCGACCTGCTCAAGCCCCGCGCCGAGGACAACGGCAAGCTGATGGTGCACGGCAGCATCACCGTACTCGGCGAAACCATCGCCCCCGGCACCTTCGCGCGCCTGTCCTGGAAGCCCCAGGCCACCTTCGAGAGCATCGCCGCGCCGACCCCGGTGCTGGTGGTCAACGGCGCCGCCCCCGGCCCCACCCTGTGCCTCACCGGCGCGGTGCACGGCGACGAGATCAACGGCATCGAAATCATTCGCCAGGTGTTCTTCGGCCTGCGTCCGGAGGAACTGGCCGGCGCCGTGATCGGTGTGCCGATCGTCAACCAGCAGGGCTTTCGCCTCAATTCCCGCTATCTGCCGGATCGCCGCGACCTCAACCGCTATTTTCCCGGCGACCCCACCGGCAGCTCGGCATCGCGCATCGCCTTCAGCTTCTTCAACGACGTGGTGCGCCATTGCGACGCGCTGGTGGATCTCCACACCGGCTCCTTTCATCGCACCAACGTGCCCCAGCTGCGGGCCGACATGACCAACGAAAAGGTCACCCAGCTGGTCCACGGTTTTGGCGGCATGATCGTGCTCCACAACCCGGGCGCCCGGGGATCCCTGCGCCGCGCCGCCGTCGACGCCGGCGTGCCCACCGTGACCCTGGAAGCGGGGGAGCCGATGCGCATCCAGGCCGATGTGGTGGAGGATGGGGTCGAGCGTATCCTGACGTTGATGACCAACATGGGCATCTACAAACGCTCCTACTACTGGAGCGACGCCGCGCCGGTCTATCTCAATTCCCGCTGGGTACGCACCGACCAGGGGGGGCTGCTGATCAGCAAGGTGGAAGTGGGCGACAAGGTCAAGCCCGGCGACCTGCTCGGCAAGGTGGTGGATCCCATCAACAACCTGGAATTTCCCATGCATTCCCCCTTCGAGGGGCAGGTGATCGGCATGGCCCTGAACCAGGTGGTGATGCCGGGCTACGCCGTCTACCACATCGGCATCGCCGCCACCGAGGAGTCGCTGGAGATCGACCCGGCGGAGCCCGCGAGCAACGGCAACGGCCACGGGGAAGGGGCGCGGAACTCGGACCTGCGGGAGTTTGACTGAAGGCCCGCCGACCCCATCCGGTTTTCGACAGGCAAATAAAAACCCCGACAGCCTGGGCCGCCGGGGCTTCCTGAAAATTCTTCAGGCGGGGATCAGATCACCCGGACTTCCTCAGCCTGGGGGCCTTTCTGACCTTGAGTCACCTTGAACTCAACGCGCTGACCTTCTTCCAGTTTTCTGAAGCCGTCGCCGATGATGGCACGGAAATGAACGAAGACGTCCGGACCATTATCCTGCTGGATGAAACCGAAACCCTTGTCGGAGTTGAACCACTTAACAGTGCCCGTAGTTGTAGACATAACTTAACCTTTCGAACTAAAAATACCCATCGGGGTAAACAAGATTGCCCTTGCGGACGCCTAGCAGGAAATTCAGGGGTTACTTATGACGACGTGACGAGGTACTGCAGTAGAAACTTCGGACGGTCTACATGAAGCAAGCTGTATTCCAAGCTGTTCCCAATATAATCGTTCACTACCAAATGTCAATCGACGGCGCCGGGGATTTTGCAAGTTTTTGGCGTCGCCCGGAAAACCGGCAAAACCCTGCTAAACCCGGCAAATAATGGCCCCGGACGCGCCCTCCAGCCAGCGCGAATGGGATCGGCAGCCTCGACAGCTCCTGTACAGTGGCGGGTGGCGAATCGCACCCCGCGCCCCCCGCCATGCCTTTGAATCGACCGCCAAGGCGGATTACACTCCGGCCACTCCATAAACCCCACCGACATCTGCCTCGAAGGAGCATCCATGGCCATTCAATCCCGCACTGTTGAATACACCGACGGCACCACCCGTTTCCTCGGCCATCTCGCCTGGGACGATGCCATCAGCGGGCCGCGCCCGGCCGTGATGGTGTCCCATGCCTGGGCCGGCTGTGGCGATCACGAACGCGGCAGGGCCCGCAAGCTGGCGGAGCTCGGCTACGTGGGCTTTGCCATCGATATGTACGGCGAGGGCAAACAGGGCGACGGCGTCGAGGAATGCGCGGCCCTGATGCAGCCCCTTGTCGACAGCCGCGAAACCCTCCAGCAGCGCATCCTGCTGGCACTCGCCACCCTGCGCCAGCAGCCCGAGGTGGACGCCGCCCGGGTCGCCGCCATGGGTTTCTGCTTCGGCGGCCTGTGCGTGCTCGATCTCGCCCGCACCGGCGCGGATGTGCGCGGCGTGGCCAGCTTCCACGGCCTGTTCACCCCTCCGGGGAACACCGAGGGCAACCGGATCACCGCCAGTGTGCTGGTGCTCCACGGGTACGACGACCCCATGGTGCCGCCCCAGAGCATCGTCGACCTGGGCAGCGAACTCACCGCCGCCGGCGCCGACTGGCAGATCCACGCCTACGGCGGCACCGTGCACGCCTTCACCCTGCCGGGGGCCAACGATCCCGGCTTTGGCGCGGTGTACAGCGAAAAGGCCGACCGCCGTTCCTGGCAAAGCCTGGTGAACTTCCTGGCGGAAATCTTCGCCTGATCCCCTGGGCGAGCGGCACCTCCCCGCCGCTCGCCGCCCCACTCCGCCAAAGACCCCGCCCACCGCGGCGCGCTGCCCGGACGACGGCCTTTACGCACTCTTTACGCCCATCGCGCCGTCCGCAATGGATACGTTACGGCGCCACTGCCTAGCATGGTGGCCAGGTTCCATGCCCTGCAGGGCCAGACGTTTCGATGGCGACACACTCGCGACTGATCACGGTGCTGCACCTGTGCAGCTTCCTGGTACTCCTCTACAGCCTTTCGATGCTGTTCCCGATCCTGGTGGGGCTGTACTTCCACGAGGATGACCTGTCCTCCTTCGCAATCACCCTCGCCACCGCCATGATCATCGGCGGCATTGGCTGGCGCGCCACCGCGCCCAATGGCAGGAACAACCTGATCACCCGGGACGCCTTCCAGGTGGTGGTTCTGTTCTGGATGATTTTCTCCCTTATCAGTGCCCTGCCCTTCCTGCTGGACAGGCGTGTGGAAATGACCCTGGCCGACGGGGTTTTCGAGGGCATTTCCGGTATCACCACCACCGGCGCCAGCGTCCTCGCCGATATCGACGGGACGCCGAAGTCACTGCTCTATTACCGCGCCCAGCTCAACTTCATCGGCGGTCTCGGGATCATCGTACTGGCGGTGGCGATCCTGCCGCTGCTCGGGATCGGTGGCACCAAACTCTACCAGTCGGAAATGCCGGGCCCACTCAAGGAGGAGCGGCTGACGCCGAAGCTGCAGGACACCGCCAAGCACCTGTGGTTCATCTATTCGGGGCTGGCATTGGCCTGCGGCCTGTCCTACCACGCCGCGGGAATGGGCTGGTTCGACGCGCTCTGCCACAGCTTCTCCACCGTGTCCCTCGGGGGCTTTTCCACCCGGGGGGCGAGCCTCGGCCACTACGACAGCCTCGCCATCGAGTGGGTGGGCGGGGTTTTCTCGGTGCTCGCGGCGGTCAACTTCGCCCTGTACTTCGCCGCCATCTACCGCAGGCGCCTGGCGCCGATCCTGAGGGACCCGGAGTGCCGGTTCTTCGCGCTGATGCTGCTCCTGGTGGTGTCCTACACCTGCCTCGAACTCTATCGCCTCGGGATATTCGGCGCCGGCGAGGCGCTGGTCCACGGCTTTTTGCAGGCCGCGTCGGTGATGAGCGACAACGGCCTCGCCGCCGCCAACTACCCCAACTGGCCGGAGCACCTGGTATTGCTGCTGCTCGGCGCCAGCTTCTTCGGGGGGTGCGTCGGCTCCACCTGCGGCGGCATCAAGGCGATCCGCTTCCTGCTGCTCTACGAGCAGAGCATCCGCGAGCTCAAGCAGCTGATCCACCCCAATGGTGTCTACGCCACCAAGGTGGGTGGCAAGCCGGTGCCGGAGCGCATCATCCGCTCGGTGTGGAGCCTGTTCTTCTTCTACATTTTTTTCGCCTGCGTGTTCACCTGGGGGCTGGTGGCGGCGGGCCACGACTTTTTCACCGCCTTCGGCACGGTGGCCGCCTGCTTCAACAACATGGGAATCGGCTACGGCGACACCGCCTCCACCTTCACCACCCTGAGCGAGGGGGGCAAGTGGCTGATGTGTCTGGCGATGCTGTTCGGACGGCTGGAGATTTTCCCCATCCTGATCGTGTTCTCGCGGAGCTTCTGGCGATCCTAGCCAAGTGCCAACCGGTACCCCACCCCAGGCTCGGTGATCAGGTAGCGGGGCTGCGCCGGGTCGTCGCCGAGCTTCTGCCGCAGGTGGCTGACGATGATGCGCAGGTAGTGGCTGTCCCGATTGTGGCCCGGGCCCCAGATTTCCCGCAGCAGCTGGGCCTGGGTGACGACGCAGCCGGGTGCCCGGGCGAGCATCGCCAGCACCCCGTACTCCTTGGGGGTGAGCTCCACCCGCTTGCCGTCCACCGCCACCAGGCGCCGGGCGAGATCGACCCGCAACCGGCCATCGTCGAGCACCGAGGGCCGCTCCGGCGCGGTGCGATCCCGCAGATTGGCGCGAATGCGCGCCAGCAGTTCCTCGACGCTGAAGGGTTTGGTGACATAGTCCTGGGCGCCTGCATCCAGCGCCCGCACCTTTTCGGCAAAGCCATTGCGCACCGACAGCACGATCACCGGCACCTGGGACCAGCCCCGCAGCTCCGCCAGCACCTGCTGGCCATCCATGTCGGGCAGGCCGAGATCGAGCACCACCAGATCCGGCTGCTGGCGGGCCACCAGGGCGAGGCCGGCGGCGCCGCCGTCCGCCTCCAGGGGTTCGAAACCGCTGCTTTTCAGGGCGATGCGCAACAGCCGGCGGATCTGCGCCTCGTCGTCGATGACCGCGATCCTGGCGCTCACGGGGCCAACTCCTGCCCGGTGGCAGGAAGGGGAAGCCGCACCACCAGGCGCGCGCCACCGCCGGCGCGGCCATCCTCGATATGGACGCTGCCGCCGTGGGCGGCGATCATGCCCCGGCAGATGGCCAAGCCCATGCCGGTGCCGCCCTGGCGCCGGTCTCCTTCGTTCACCACGTAGAACATGTCGAATACCTGCTCCCGCAGCGGCGCCGGGATCCCCGGGCCGCGATCCTCCACGGCGATGACGCAGTCCCCGCCGTCCACCTCGGTGTCGATGCGCACCGGCGCGCCCGCCGGCGAGAAGCGCGCGGCGTTTTCGAGGATGTTGAAAATGGCCTGCTCCACCAGCGCCCCGTGCACCCACAAGAGCTGCCCCGGGCAGGCGCTGTGGTAGTCCACCCGCGTCTCGGGGAGGTAGCGTTTGAGGCGCTTCACGGCGCTGCCGATGATCTCGTCGAGGGGTACCCAGTCGCGCTCGATCCGAAGCTTGCCGTGGCCGAGGCGGGTCATGTCCAGCAGATTCTGAATGTAGCTTTCGAGCCGCCGGCTCTCCCGCAGGATGGTGTCGAGCAACTCGCGTCGGTCCTCCCCGGACAGCTGCCCATCCAACAATTGCAAGCTCTCGGCGCAACCCATCATGGCCGCGAGGGGGGATTTGAGATCGTGGGACACGGACGCGAGGAGCGCCGAGCGCAACCGCTCCATGTCACTGCGCAGGCGCTCCGCCTCCAGCTCCCGGGCCATGGCGATGCGCCGCCAGGTGTCCGCGGCATGGCGGATCAGGATGGCGGGCAACTCCCCCACCGCCGCAAGCCCAGTGGGGGACGGCGCCCCATTCTCCGGCCGCGGGGGGGAGGCGGACCTCGACCCGGATACCGGCGCCGGGGGCCGCCGGCAGAACCGTCCACACGCCGCCCGCGGCACCGTCCCGACCGGGGGCGAGAAACAGCCGCTCCCCCGACGGGTCCTGGACCGCGATCCGGCAGGCCACCCCAAGGGCCTCGGCGAGCCCGTCGGCGAGGGCCTGCCAGACTTCATCGGGATCGCTGGCAAGGGCCAGCCGACGGCCCAGCTCCGCCAGGGACCGGGACGAGCGATTGGCCGCCACCAATTGCATGAACTGGTGGCGCAGGCGGGACGCCGCCTGTCCGCACAGAAGGGCGATGAGAAACAGGATCAGCAGCGTCGCAAGTTCATCGCGCCGGGCGACCCGCAGGGTAAAGCGGGGTTCGGTGAGCAAGAAATTGAAGCCGAGAAAAACCAACAGCGAGGCGAGGATGGCGGGGCGCGCGCCCCGACCGAGGCCTACGGCCACCACCGCCAGCACGTACAGCAGCACCAGGGCATGGTTGGTGATCCAGGGCTCCAGGGCCAGGGCGAGGAGGGAGGCCAGGGATACCGACACCACCGCCACCAGGTACCCCGGGGCGCGGGCCGCCCAGTCCCCCATCCAGCGCGGGACCCGGTGTATCGCGGTGGCGCAGACCTGCTTGAGTGACAAGGCTATTTTCCGTGGTCGCCTTTCCGTGGTCGCGGAGTGGCGCGCCCCCGCCGACCCGCCCGTTTCCGGGCGGGATCTCAGTGCCGTGGCGCAGTCAACTGGGCATCGCAGTAACGCTGGGCCTCGGCCAGGTCCAGGGTGCCCTCGTAGATGGCGCGCCCGGTGATGGCGCCGAGGATGCCCTGCCCGGACACCGCGCACAGGGCCTTGATGTCGTCGAGGTTGGTGATGCCGCCGGAGGCGATCACCGGGATCCTGCTGGCCCGCGCCATGGCGAGGGTGGCGTCCACGTTGACGCCCTGCATCATGCCGTCCCGGTCGATGTCGGTGTAGACGATGGCCGACACCCCCGCACTCTCGAACTGGCGGGCGAGGTCGGCGGCCTTGACCTCCGACACCTCGGCCCAACCGTCGGTGGCCACCAGGCCGTTCTTGGCGTCGAGGCCGACGATGATGTGCCCTGGAAAGTGGCGGCAGGCCTCGCTGACGAAGCCGGGGTTCTTGACTGCCGTGGTGCCGAGGATCACGAAGTTGACGCCGGCGGCCAGGTAGGACTCGATGGTCTCAATGGAGCGGATGCCGCCGCCGATCTGGATCGGCAGTTCGGGAAATTCGTGGGCGATGGCGCGCACCACGTGGCCGTTGACCGGCTCGCCGGCGAAGGCGCCGTTGAGGTCCACCAGGTGCAGGCGCCGGGCGCCGGCGTGGACCCACTGGCGGGCAACGTCCACCGGGTTGTCGGAAAACACCGTGGAATCGTCCATGCGGCCCTGGCGCAGGCGTACGCACTCGCCGTCCTTGAGATCGATGGCAGGGATGATCAGCATGGTCTAGCTCCTTGTGTGGGCGCGCGCCGAGGGCACCGCCGGATGGATCGCGCCGTTATTCACCGCGCCAGTTGACGAAATTCCTGAGCAGCTGCAGCCCGGCGGTGTGGCTCTTTTCCGGGTGGAACTGCACGGCGAACAGATTGCCCCGGGCCAGTGCCGCGCTGAAGGTCACCCCGTAGTGGCAGTTGGCCGCGGTCACATCGCCCTCGGCCTGCACGTAGTAGCTGTGCACGAAGTAGAACCGCTCGTCCTGGGAAATGCCCCGCCACATGGGGTGGTCGATGGTTTGATGGACCTGGTTCCAGCCCATGTGGGGCACCTTGAGCCGGGTGCCGTCCGCCTCCCGCAGGCTGTCCCCGAAGTACTTCACCGTGCCCGGAAAGACGTTGAGGCACTCGACCCCGCCGTTTTCCTCACTATAGCCCATCAGTGCCTGCATGCCGACGCAGATGCCCAGCACCGGCTTTTCGTTGATGGCCTTGGTGACCACGGCGTCGAAACCGCCCCGGCGGATCTCCGCCATGCAGTCGCGGATGGCGCCGACCCCGGGGAAGACCACCCGGTCGGCCTCGGCGATCTCGGCGGGATCGGCGGTGACGATCACCTCCGCCCGGGGCGCCACCTGTTCGAGGGCCTTGCCCACCGAGTGGAGGTTGCCCATGCCGTAGTCGATCACCGCGATGCGAATCTGAAAGTCAGTCATCGCCTAGAGGGTTCCCTTGGTGGACGGCATCACCCCGGCCATGCGCGGGTCCGGCTCCGCCGCCATGCGCAGCGCGCGGCCAAAGGCCTTGAAGATGGTCTCGATCTGGTGGTGGGCGTTGACGCCCCGCAGGTTGTCGATGTGCAGGGTGACACCGGCGTGGTTGACGAAGCCCTGGAAGAATTCGTACGTGAGCTGCAAATCGAAGGCGCCGACGCTGGCGCGGGTGAAATCCACGTGCATCTCGAGCCCCGGGCGGCCGGAAAAATCCACCACCACCCGGGACAGCGCCTCGTCGAGGGGGACATAGGCGTGGCCGTAGCGGCGGATGCCCTTCTTGTCGCCGAGGGCCCGGGCAAAGGCCTGGCCGAGGGTGATGCCGATGTCCTCCACCGTGTGGTGGTCGTCGATGTGGGTATCGCCCACCGCCTCGATGTCGAGGTCGACAAGGCCATGGCGGGCGATCTGGTCGAGCATGTGTTCGAGGAAGGGGACACCGGTGTTGAAGCGGGCCTTGCCGCTGCCATCCAGGTTCAGGCTGACCGTGATCCGGGTTTCGAGGGTATCGCGACTGACCGTCGCCGTGCGCTCCGTCATGGGATTCTCCAGGGGACTGTTCCCGCGAGGTGGAAACCGGTTGGGGCCACCGGGGTGGCCGAAGGCGCGCCATTATACGTGCCCCGCCCCGGCTCTTCCACAAGCAGGGTCCCCGGGGTAGACTGCCCACCCCGGAGCGACCCGCGATGCACCGACAACTGCTGAAAACAACCGCCCTCGTCTGGCTGCTGGCTATTGCCACCGCGGCCTGGGGCGGCGTGGTGGCCGGTCACGAACACCTCGGCATCGATCACCAGCAGTGTGAAATCTGCCTCTTGCCCCAGGTGGCCAGTGTCGCCCACGAGCCCCCCGCCATCGCCAACGCGCCGGCGGATGGACGGATCCTCCGGCCCGCCCCCTACGACCATCGCACCCCCGCCACCGCCCCCTACCAGAGCCGCGCCCCACCCCGCTGATCCTGCCCTTGCTTCACCACATCATTTTTCCCGTGGATTCAACATTCAGGATCGGATTTGCCCATGAAAACCCAATCAGCATGGGGACTGTCGCTGTCCCTTGTCGCCGCCTCCCTGGCGACGCCCGTCGCCGCCGCGCCCACCCACATCGAGGAATTCGTCATCACCGCCTCGCCCCACGGCAAGCGCGTCGATGAAGTGCCCGGCGCCATCGCCGTTCTCGACCAGCAGCAACTGCAGCGGGAGGTGGCGGCCACCCTCGGCGAAACCCTGCGCAACGAGCCCGGCATCAACAGCAGCTCCTTTGGGCCCGGGGTCGGCGCGCCGGTGATTCGCGGGCTCGGCGGCAAGCGGGTCGAGATTCTCCACAACGGCACCGGGGTGGCGGATGCCGCCGATGTGAGCCCCGACCACGCCATCGGCAGCGAACCGCTGCTCGCCGATCGCATCGAGATCCTGCGGGGGCCCGCCACCCTGCGCTTCGGCCCCGGCGCCATCGGCGGGGTGGTGAACGTGATCGACAACAGCATCCACACCGAGCAGGTGGAGGGCTTCCAAGGTGCCGGCGAAGCCCGCCACAACACCAACAACCACGAGAACGCCCTGGTGGGACGACTCGACGGCGGCAACGGCCCGTTCACCTATCACCTGAGCGGCGTGCTGCGGGACAGCCGGGACGCGAGTATCCCGGGCCGCGCCGACAGGGGCGATGAGGACAGCACCCGGGGCCACATCGCCAACAGCGATGGCGAGGCGGACTCCTGGACCCTCGGCACCTCCTGGGTCACCGACAAGCTGGTGGCCGGTATCGGCGTCAGCAGGCTCAACAATGCGTACGGCATTCCCCCCGGGGGCCACGGCCACGGCGGACACGACGAGGGGGAGTCACAGGGGGACGACGAGCACCACGACGACCAGGGTATCGAGGAGGATCACAGCGACGAGCTCTTCACCCGCATCGACCTGGCGCAGACCGTCTACCAGGGCAAACTGCTGGCACGTGGCCTGGAGGGATTCGTCCAGCAGGTCCGCATCGACCTGAGCCGCACCGACTACGGGCACCGGGAGCTGGAGATCGCCGGGGACGAGCGGGAAGTCGGTACCCGCTTCGACGTCACCGGCAACGAGGCGCGGGGGGAAATCACCCACGCCCCCCTGGCCGGCTGGACCGGTACCCTCGGGCTGCACTACACCGACCGGGACTTCGCCGCCGAAGGACTGGAAGCCTTCGTACCGCCCTCGGACACCCGGGGCCTCGGCATCTACCTCATCGAGGATCTCGCCATCGGCGCCGCCGACCTGGAACTGGGCCTGCGCCACGACCGCCAGCGGATCACAACCTCCGGCCTCGACGCCATCGACCACGACAGTGTCAACGCCAGCGCCAGCCTGCTCTACCCCCTCGCCGACAGCCAGCGCCTGGGGTTGATCCTGTCCCGCAGCGAGCGGGCGCCGGTGGCGGAGGAACTGCTCTCCGCCGGCGAGCACGTGGCCACCCGCAGCTACGAGGTGGGCAACCCCGACCTCGATACCGAAAGCGCCTGGAACGCCGAGCTCAACTGGACCCTGAGTGGCGAACCCCTCGAGGCCAGCGTCAGCCTCTACCACCGCCGCTTCGCCGATTTCATCCACGGCGCGGACGACGGCAGCCGCTTCAGCCACGACCGCGAGGCCGACGGCCTGGTGGGGGCCGCCGCCTGCTCCACGGACCTTGCGGATTTCGACAACGATGCCGGTGAGTTCGACGAGGCCCTGCCCTGCCTGTTCTATCGCCAGGCAGACGCCCGCTTCAGCGGGGTCGAGGCGGAGCTGACCCTGCCCATCACCACCAGTCAGACCTTGGGGCTCTGGGCCGACCAGGTGCGCGCCCGCTTCGACGACGGTGGCGATGTGCCACGCATCCCGCCCCTGCGGGTGGGCGCCCACTGGGATTACAGCCAGGGCCCCTGGAGCGCGCGGCTCAGCGTCACCCGCGCCGCCGACCAGGATCGCGCCGGGGCCAACCAGACCGCCACCGACGGCTACACCCGGGTGGACGCCTTTGTCCGCTACGGCCAGGGGGGCTGGGCCCTGTTCCTCAAGGGCTTCAACCTGACGGACGCGGACATCCGCAACGCCACCAGTTTCCTGCGGGAGATCGCCCCCGAGCCCGGGCGCGGCATGGTGATGGGCGCCAGCTACGAGTTCTGACGGGCAACCGGCGGGGACGGCGGCGTCGTCCCCGCCGGGGTGGCCAATCCCGCCCCGGGGCGTTACCCTCCAAGGCGCCGCCCCAGCACAGGACAAACCCATGAAAAAGGCCCTGAAAATCCTCGCCATTCTGGCGGTCGTCGCCGTGCTCTGCGCCGCCGGTCTGGTCGCCTACCTGCTGTTCGCCGTCGACCCCAACAGCTACAAGCCCCGGCTGGAGCAGGCGGCCCGCGACCAGGGGGTCGACCTCACCATTGCCGGCGACCTCGGCTGGCGCTTCTTTCCCGCCCTCGCCATCGACGTGGGACAGACCCGCTTTGCCAGCGAGAGCCACGGCATCGCGCCGTCATCCATCGAGACCGGGCGCCTCGCCCTCGGCTGGCGGGAGCTGCTGCAAGGGCGCGTCGCCATCAAGGCCCTCGCCATCGATGGCGCCGACCTGCACCTGACCCGCGGCGATGCCGCCGGCGCCGCGGTGGCGACACCCGCCACCGGCGATCAACCCATCGAAAGCGCCGATCGCCAGCTGGCCCTGGCGGTGGACACCCTCAGCCTCAGCAACGGACGGCTGCGGCTCGAGCAAGCGGACGGCACGCTGCTGCTCGACGACATCCAACTGCGCTTGAGGGACGTCAGCCTCGACGGCGGCGCCTTTCCCGTCGCCGCGAGCCTCACCTACCACCGGGCGGCGGGGGAGCCCCTGGATCTGGCGCTGGACACACGACTGGCCGTCGACCGCGCCCAGGGGCAACTGCGCATCGAGGACGGCAAGCTCAGCCTCGCCGGAGCCCTGCCCGCACCCATTGCCCTCAACTTCGACGGCACCGTCGATGGGGTTATCGATGGAGAGCTGCGGCGGGCACGGATCAGCCGCCTCGACATCGCCCTTGGCGACACCCACCTGACCGGCAGCGCCGACTACACCCACGCCAGGCCCCGCGCCTTGACACTGACCCTCGCCGGCGGCGACCTCGATACCGCCGCACTGCTGCCGCCCTCCGCGAATGGCGATGGCAGCGGCGAGGATGGCGAAGGCGTCGACAACCCGAGCGACGCCAACCCTCTGGCGGCGCTGCTCGCCCCCATGGCCATGCTGGAAGGCGGCAGCGGCCGCATCGACCTCGCCCTCGACAGCCTGCGCCACGGCGACCTGAACCTCAGAGCCCCGCGCCTCGGGGTCGACATCGATGGCCCTCGGGTAGGGGTTCGCGAGCTGGCCGCAGGCATTTTCGGCGGCCAGCTGGCGGCGTCCGGCACCCTCGACGCAGGGCGAGACCTGCCGCGCATCAGCTTCCAGCAACGGCTCACCGGCATCGACCTGGGTGCCGCCCTCGCGGTGCTGGCGGAGGACGTGAACATCACCGGCACCCTCGACCTCGACTTCGAGGGCAACACCCGGGGCAGCGACAGCGAGGCGCTGCTCGCCAACCTCGCGGGGGCGGGCAAGCTGCGCCTTGAGGACCCGGTGATCGCCACCGTCAACCTGGAAAAGAGTTACTGCGAGCTGGCCGCCCTGGTGGAAAAGACCCCCGCCCGGGAGGAGCCCTGGCCGGCGGGCACCCGCCTCAACACCCTCGCCAGCCCCCTGCGCATCGCCGATGGCATTCTCCACCTCGACGACTACAGCACCGGCATCGGCAACCTGGGTGTACGGGGGGCGGGGCGGATCGACCTCGACCGCAAGACCTTCGACATCGAGGCCATCACCCGCCTCACCGGCGACCGCACCAGCGACGAGGGCTGCCTGGTGAAGAGCAAGCGGGTCCGCGACAGGGATATCCCCCTCCGCTGCAAGGACAGCTTCGCGGACGCGGGCGCCGGCAGCTGCAAACCCGACCAGGCCTTCGTCAACAGCCTGGTGAAGGACGAGGTGATCGACAAGATCAAGGAAAAGACCAACCTGGACGACGACAAGGCCGAGGCCCTGGAAGGGTTGCTCAAGGGCCTTTTGAATCGCTGAACCGCCCCCGGACCCGATCCCGTGAAAGTGAGACTCCCCCGCGAATCCGCCACCAGGCCCGCCGCACCCGGCGACCGCCAGTTCGCCAGCCGCCTGCTCCGCTGGTTCGACCACCACGGCCGCAAGGACCTGCCCTGGCAGCGGGACATCACCCCCTACCGGGTGTGGCTGTCGGAGATCATGTTGCAACAGACCCAGGTGGCCACGGTGATGCCCTACTTCACCCGCTTCACCGCCGCCTATCCCACTGTCGAGGCCCTCGCCGCGGCGCCCCTCGACGCCGTGCTGCACCTGTGGACCGGGCTCGGCTACTACGCCCGCGCCCGCAACCTGCACCGGGCGGCCGAGATCATCGCCACTGAACACCGCGGCCGGTTTCCCGACACCCTCGACGGCCTCACCGCCCTGCCGGGCATCGGCCGCTCCACGGCGGGGGCGATTCTCGCCATCGCCTTCCGCCAGCGGGCCACCATCCTCGACGGCAACGTCAAGCGGGTGCTGGCCCGCCACCGCGCCATTGCCGGCTGGCCCGGGGACGGCAAGGTCGCCGCCGCCCTGTGGGACATCGCCGAGGCCAACACCCCGGGCTCCCGGGTGGCCGACTACACCCAGGCGATCATGGACCTGGGGGCCACCCTCTGCACCCGCGCCCGACCCCGCTGCGGCGAATGCCCCCTCAGCGCCGACTGCGAGGCCCTGGCCCAAGGGCAGCCCACGGCCTACCCGGGCAAGAAGCCCCGCAAAGCCCTGCCGGTGAAGACCACCCTGCTACTGATGATCCGCGACGACGAGGGCCGGGTACTGCTCGAACAGCGTCCACCGGCGGGAATCTGGGGCGGCCTGTGGAGCTTTCCGGAAGCCGACAGCGAGGACGATATTCCCGCCACCGCCCGGCGCCTCGGGGTGATCCCCGGCGCCATCCGCCCCGCCGCGCCCCGCCGCCACACCTTCAGCCACTACCACCTCGACTACACCCCGGTGCATATCGAGGCCGGGGCCCGCCACCGTGTCGGCGAAGGGCAAACCCTCTGGACAGACCCCGCCGCCCCCGGCGGCATCGGTCTCCCCGCGCCGGTCAAGGCCCTGCTCGACGGCCTCGCGGCGACGGCGCAACGCTGAGGGACCCTTGCCCACCACCGCCCAGAGTGGGAACCTGAACACCCCGACAACCACCGCCCCAGGGACAACCCATGCCGGTAGAGGATCTCAACCACGTCAATATCAACGCCCCCCAGCCGCTGCTCGACCGGCTGCGGGATTTCTATGTCGACATCATCGGCCTCAGGGAGGGCCCCCGCCCGCCGGTGCCGATCCCGGGCTACTGGCTCTACGCCGGCGACAAGCCGGTGGTCCACCTGATGGATGCCGCCGCCATGCCCGGTCACCACCCGCAACCCGGCGCCCGGGGCCACCTCGACCACATCGCCTTCAGTTGCACCGATGTCGCCGGCATGGAAACCCGCCTCCTGGCGGCGGGGGTCCCCTTCCGGCGCAACGACATCCGCGAATTCGGCATAGTCCAGCTGGTGGTCACAGACCCCGCCGGCCTCGACGTGGAACTCAACATCAGCGACTGACGGACAGCGTTGCGACCGGCGCCGACAACTCGCTATCCTTGCCACCCCCAAACGCTTCCGGAGCATCCATGGCCCGCACCGTGTTCTGCCGCAAACTGAAACAGGAACTGCCCGGCCTCGACCAGCCCCCCTTCCCCGGCCCCAAGGGCGAGGACATCTTCGCCAACATCTCCCGCGATGCCTGGCAGCAATGGCTCGACCACCAGACCATGCTGATCAACGAAAAGCGCCTCAACCTGATGGACCTCGGCACCCGCACCTACCTCAACGAGCAGCGCGAGCGGTTCCTCTCCGGAGAGGCCTACGACAAGGCAGAAGGCTACATTCCCCCCGACAAATAAAAGCCGCGATCAAATCCCTCCGCGCCCTTGACGGGCCGGGGGTGAAACGGTTTAATACGCGCCTCTCGCCGCTAGGCAATCCCGCAAGGGAATCAGCTTGAAGCCCAGGTAGCTCAGTCGGTAGAGCAGAGGATTGAAAATCCTCGTGTCGGTGGTTCGATTCCGCCCCTGGGCACCATTTATTGTTATTTTTCAGTCAGTTACCTCAAATATTCTCTATGGGCGACACACGGAATTTTCCATAGCGTGTCGCGATGCCGTTTCCTGCGCCCGACTTCGCAATCCAGCACCTCAGATGGCCCCCGCTTCTGCGGTAATCCCCCCATTTTCAACCGCTGCCAAAAGTAGAAGTTAGTGAGTGAGTTGGGCCCGTCGTTGTTTCGGCGTGACCCCGCCAACCCCCATGCTGAGCCTTTCGTTGTTGTAGCTCCGCAGCCAACGGGCTGCCTACCCCTGCACCATCTCCAGCGACTCGAAGAGGGCTGCGGGAAATCAATTATACAGGACTGTGTGATTGTCGCGCTCAACGCAGGCCTTCTACTGGGATTGCCCGGTTGCGTAAACACAGGGTAACACCCTGCCCATCAGCCCAGGGAGTCAGAATTCCAGGATTCCGCTGACCGGTGAACTCGCCCCCTTCTGGCGGACAGCCCCGGACTGCACCCCATGGGACACAGAGAGCGATCCCGTTGCCACAATCGGGGACGATCCCTGCTACACCCCGGCGAGTTCCTGGGGGCACAGGGACGTGCGATAGGATCCGAGTATCGTGCGATTTACGGGAAAGACATACTCATCAGGCTGTGTCACCTCCGTAAATTCCATCGCAGGGCCACCCCCCATTATCCGAACAGGTTCAGCACTTGATCCATTGCATCTGGCTGTCCCACCAGCGGAATCAGCGCATCTCGCAGATTGAAGACCTCATTGAGATCACTACCGACCGGATTCAGCACAGCTACTGCAGCCTGATAAGCAGGAGTCTCCGCCACTGTTTCAGGAGACCCCATGGGAATCGTGGCGTCGCCAAAGGTTTCAAGGAAATCCCTGCTAGCCTGCATCAGGTTTTCCAGCACTTTCTGCCTCTCAAAACCCTGAGAATACACCTCTGGTGTGAGATCCCCCGCTGCGAGTAATGCATCAAGATCGATTTCCAGCGCACCGACGACAAACTCCACCACGACATGGGACACATCTTCGCTGTCGAGTTTTTCAGCCCAGTAGTCAATGCCGTCTTCATCGCCGGGTCTGCGAAGAACGTTAAGATAAATCTTTTCGGCCACATCGGCATTAGTCAGTCCACCATATTCCTGCGCGAAACGTGGGTGGTTAGCAAAGCCTGCGGAAATGTCATACAGGCTCTGCCCATTGGCGGCTTGCTCCAACCAGAAAGCCATACCGTCCGCATCAGGTGCTCGATTGAAGTAAGCAATGTACAGTGCGAGCACCTTATCTTCCAAAGTTAATACCGGCCGAGGCGCGGTCCCGAGAGCGCCGGGATCGACGATCACTCCATTTGCCTCCCCATCAGCATCAAACTCGCCACCATCGGTCAAAGAAAAGTCAATACGAACTTGCCCATTGCCCCGCACAATGCTGGAGGCCAGGTTGACCCACTCCCCTTCAGCGGTTTGTTTCCAGTAACCATTGACCGGCACATTCTGATCAACGAACAGACTGAAGATTTCGGTCTTACCAATAACGGACACTTCCGCTTCGAAGGACACTAAACCCAGTGGGAAATTCAGGTATGACGGCAAATCCTCCGGTACGGGGAGCTGTTGCAAATTATTCAGAATGGCCAAAGTTTCCGGATCCGGCATCCCATCCACGACACCAGAAACCAATGTCACCTCCACATCGCCTTCCTGGTATGAAAATAGAAAAGAAATCTCATTAACCGGATCGACTGGAGTTACCGTCGCAGTGGCAGCACTGGTGAGGCTTTCCTCGGTGCCTTCTCCGTCGGTGTAGCTGACAGTAACGCTGATCTGGGCACCGACATCGGCATTGGTCAGGGCGTAGCTGACACTGGTAGCACCATCAATGGTTTCCCCATCCCGGAGCCACTGGTAGTTGAACTCGCCCAGACCGTCCACATCCACTACCGCGTCGGGGTTCGCCGTCAGGTTCTCACCCTCGGTGGCGGTGCCAGTAATGGTTACTTCCCCGGTGGGTGGGGTGTTTTCAAACGCCGCTTCAACTGCCGCAGTTGCCGCGCTTACCACGGTCTCCAAAGTATCCCCGCCGTCGGTGTAAGTCACTTCCACACTTATCTGGGCACCCACATCGGCTTCGGTCAATGTGTAGTCAACTGCCGTGGCACCGTCGATGCCCACGCCGTTCCGCAGCCACTGGTAGCCGAACTCGCCCAGGCCATCTTCATCAGCTAAAGTGGAGGTGTCGGCCGTCAGGTTTGCACCCTCCACGGCCATACCATCAACAAGTACGCGACCAAAGGGAGGCAAATTGGAAACTACATTGAAGATAATTTTTGATCTACCAAGGGAGTATGCTGAATCACTATCCTTTACCGTGAATTCAAAGAAAACACTTTCTTGATCCCCATTTTCCTCCGGCCAGACGAACGTTAGTAGACCGGCTTGAATCTCTAGCATCGACACTTCAACCCCGGCCAAGAGATTAAATCCATCATAAAGAAGTGATCCCTCTAGTGGCAATCTCAGGATTTTTACTGCTGTCAAAGTACTCCCGTCCTCAGCGTCAAAGAAACCGAAGTCTTGTTCACTTAAAACATAGGGGACTGAGTCATGGACGGTGATACTTGAGCCAATAGCAGTTGGCAGATCATTAACAGATGTAATGTTTATCGTAGATATGCCCGTAACCGAAAGCTCCCCACCCTCTCCTTGCATACCAGAATTTCCATCATTGAAGGTCCAAATTATATTTATCTGCTCCTCAGGGTTGTCAGAAGCATTTGAATATTTTATGGATTGGAGTACGCTGTTTACAATTTCTTGAGTTGCACTAATATTGAACTTTATTTCAAGATGCCCCTGAGAATTTTGTATGGTCGAACCTACAACTGTTCCAGAATAGGTCAGGACAGATCCTTCAATTATCGGACCTAATTCTCCTCCTCGCGAATATACATCGCTAGCGTTTACACCACTTTCTCTCATCAAGATAATTTTTGCGCCGCTATAATTTCCAGAAGCATTCAACTCCTGGTCATATACCATCGCATAAGGATTTAGATAAATTGGTTCGCCATTTTCTGTATATTTGGTAGTATTACTTAATCTATCTATCAGATTAAAACTGAGATCGATGTCGCCAACTGAAGTATATTTTGAGATCGCAAATTTCAGATTAAGATTGCTTTCAAAATTATTCGGATCATATTGATACGCGGTACCTGCTAAGACAATTGAGCCATCAACACCAAGAGCTAATGCATAAGGGGTATCAAGGTGCGATTGTAAATCAGTAGTTTCCAAGCCGTCGGAGGAAAAACTATTGTCTAACGTACCATCTGTATTTAGCCTTGCTAAAGCAAAATCTGTGTTAGTAGAAAAGTAGAAGCTGGTATCGGGATAGATATCATCGTCGAGATAACTAGCATGCCCAGCGACAAGAACTTTATTGTCCGGCTGGACTACCACGCTATAGCCGAAGTCATACGAACGAACTTTACCAATCCCATCGGCAAAGTCTATTTCTGCCATTCCATCTTCAGAAAACGTATTATCAATCGATCCGTCAGTGTTATAACGAACCACTAGAAAATTTTGTTCAAGAAAAAGTGAATCAGGCTCACTTACTGAATAGCGAGTATACCCGACGGTAATTAACTTTCCATCCGATTGGATAGCTATGTCACTAGCGACATTTAAATCACCAAACTTAAAATAGCTTATTCCATTTTCTCCAAAACTGAGATCTAAGTTTCCATTGCTCTCATATCTGGCAACAACTTGGTAGCTTTCTAAATCATTGCCATCATCGCTATTTCCCAAAACAACCAACTTACCGTCTGGCTGAATTACCAGACCTTTAGCCCCATTTGTATATGAATCAAGAATAATTCCATCATTTCCAAAGTTTTCGTCTACTGTTCCATCACCGTTGTATTTTATTAAAAGCGTTCCATATCCAGGTGAATTCCTGTTTAAAAGATCTGCCGACCCAGCTATAACTAACTCTCCGCCCTCCAGCAATTCGAGACTATCTAAAAATAAATTTTTTGTTGTATGAAAGGTTGTAACAACTCCATTATCACCAAAGCTTTGATCAAGTGACCCATCGGAGTTAAACCTAACTAAAACTATTCCATACACTCCGCTTCCGTAAGGGCTTGTATACCCTGCTACGAGAATTTTATCGTCCTTCTGGACTACAACATCTCTTATCCAATCGTTTCCCCTGCCAACCTCAGATACTTCGAGAGTCGCCATTCCATCATAGGAAAACCCAGTATCTAGACTTCCGTCTTGGTTAAACCGCAGCAATGTCAAATCTGAATCACCTGGATTAACAACAGAAGAGCTCGCAAAAATGATCTTTCCATTTTCTTGAATATCTATGGCGACTAAACCAGTAGGACCAGATTCAACACGCTTAATTAAATATCCTGTACTTAAAATAAATGTGGGTGCTGTATTTTCTATCGTCACTTTGCCTAATCCCTAAATAGCTTTCTCTTGTGTGCTTTTGCCCAATATCGGATTTACTATCAACACTAGTGCCTCCCCAGATTCCACGATTATAAAAGAATTTTGCTCGTATTCTCTGGACAAGCTCTTTGTATTTTCCATGTTGATCTCCAGAATGAGCAGACTTCGCTCTGGCTGCCATTCTTCACCGGGGTCTCTTCCCTCCCCCTCAAAGTATCTGTATCCCAGACAAATTCTCGCTGGATAGAGGGGAGCACATAATGACACTTTTTGATGTGATCAATTGCTGATTTGATTGTAATTGCGGTTTGGTACGACATTGAAAGGTCTCTTTAGAATCCGTTTCGGCTTTTATTTGAAGCATTACTTCTCTCAGGGTCAAAAGTCATACCGTAATGAATTGAAAATCTGAGCGAACACTAAGAACAAGATGACTTTGAAGAAGCCTGAGCCCTCTTTGCTCCAAATGGGCGTTTTAGTAGGTCATTCATGCTAGGCACACTCCCTCCCTGGCAAATCTGTATAAATATTGGGCCTTCACCAAATCGAGTGGGTAGATTAGTCTTGTCGCCATGAAAGATACACAGCTTTACAGTCAGATTCTGGGCATCCAAAGGCCCTGGAAGGTTACCTCGGTGAACGTGTCTCTTGA
>Ga0172382_10002830_pt1 | contig 28230 bp, 22 predicted proteins | sample Leawel138RmetaG_FD_122245 | JGI IMG/M metagenome (GOLD analysis project Ga0172382, IMG submission 122245) | Leachate microbial communities from a municipal landfill in Southern Ontario, Canada - Leachate well 138R metaG | ecosystem: Engineered > Solid waste > Landfill > Unclassified | place...
CATGATCAACACCACAAAGAAACGAGCGGCGTACGCAACGAGAGGTAATATGATAGAAGGGCGTGTCGTCGACACAGATCAGTGATCGCCTAGGTAAGGTCATCGTAATTCCTTTTACGAAAAATGTGCTTTGAGAATAAGGCCATGTCGCTGCCTTGTCAATTCGAGAATGCCTGTCCCAAAAAGAAGAGAAGAAAGTACCAAAAAGAAAGTAATGACTTATTTGATATAAAACAAAGCCACCAAACAACGACCACGCTACTCTCGCTTCGCTTATTAACAGGAATCACAAATGCCTACTCACGCCGAATTGATCGTAAACTGCCTTGAACTTGTAACGGAAAAAAGTGACGATATTGCCCCTGGTGTTTATCAACGTTTTTTTGCCCGCTATCCGGAGGCTGAAGAGCTGTTCGGTATCGATCCCGCTGACTTAGTTAAAGGCAATATGATTATTAGCTTGCTACAGGAAATAATGTGGCTTTCCGAAGGCGTGATGTATTCCGACAATATAAAGCGCTGGATCAGCGACCATAAAAGCTACGGGGTAACCTTGCCTATGTACCCCGATATGTTTACCTGCTTGCTGGAAACTATCGAAGAGGTAATCGGTGACGACTGGACCGAACCTATGGATAAAGCCTGGAAAGCTCAGTACGACATATTGATTAACTATATTGAGTTTATATATAAACCAGACGGCGGCAAGGAGCCTGAGCTACCACTGATAGCTACAAATCCTAGAGTGCAGTAAACATGCCTAAACCAGCTGCGGGTTAACAACGTTGCTTAATGGCTAAACCTTTTACACTTAGAGCCTATAGGAAGTTTAGCCTGCACAAAAATTCAGAACAAAAGGCAGATTAATATACACAAACTAAGTCTGGCGCATTGTGATGCCTTAGTGGGATGCCCACCTCAACAGGCATGTACTGCTTTACTATGACTTACCCATGCCAATCAACGATTGTGGGTAACAGTTTTTTGTAGGCCTGCTCTAAAGCAATTTCACAACAGCTCAGCAATCAGCGCACTGGTATCAAAATCTTCATAGGCGGTGGTTAAGCGCAAATGATTTAACACATTAATCTCCCAGCCATAATTAACGACAGGAGTGGTGAGCCAACCGTAGTACACCCCCCACACTAACGAGCGCCGAAACTCCAGCCAGGCTTCATCAAAACTCGGCGGCTGGGCGACGCCGTATTCATGGAGTTTATCAAGATAATAGCGTAGTAGCGCTTGCTCGTTGTCCCGCCGCTGGGCAATCGATAACGACGTTGTCACTAAATAGCTGATGTCATGCACGCCGTAACCACTGGTCATCAACTGCCAATCTAAAAAACCACCTTGCTCACCCGCCAAGCTATAGGTGTTGCCTAAATGGGTATCACCGTGCAGTAGCGTGCGTGGCAGGGTTGCTTGGTGTTTGTGCATGACCATCATCGCTTCACGCAGCTCTGGCCCTGTGCTGCGCAGGCGTTGCACCATTTCACGTTTAAAATTTTCGGTGTCTATCTCATGCTGAATCAATGGCGTGGCAGCGTGATTTTGTAAAAAAGCCAAGGCACCTTCGCAATGGCTTTGCACCCAGTTTAGGTCGCTATCAAAACGTGGGCTCTGCCAGAACGTGGCATGCAGCTTGGCGAGCGTGTCGATCAGCGATTTCACCAATGCGACACTAACCGACTCTTTCACATTGGGAAAGTGTGCTTGGCGCTGGCTGAGGTCTTCCATCAACAAACCAAACTGGCCGCTTTCTTCATCAAATAAACCGCCTAAGGTGAGCGGTGCCTCAATATCAAGATGGGGGCGTAGCTGGTTATAAAAGGCCACTTCATTGGCGTAAAACGGCGACATGATTTTAGTTTTATCGCGCGCCAGTTTTAACACTACTCGCTGAGGTAGGTCGACAGGGTTAGCACTGTAGCCGAGTTTTAGCAGTGCTCTGGCAGCAGTTGAAACCATTTCGTCACCGTAAGATTTTGATTCGATCACGGTAAACGTGTCGATCACCACCTCGGGGTATAGCTGTTGCACGGTATGGTTTAGGGTTTCGAGGGTGAGCTCGGCAACATCAATCGGAAAACAGGGAGTCGTCATTATACGTTCCTTAAGCGATGAGTGCTTCAATAGCGACAGGGATACCCGACATGCGTGGCATGGCATTAATACTTTGTAAGTCGCTATCGCTACTGATCAGCTGGTTGGTTGATGAGCCATAGGTGTCGTAGTCGTCATCGGACTTCGAATTACCAAAGCAATGAGTCATTGATACCACGCCTTGTCGCACACCAGCATCGGCGGCAACCCGTGCTTTGATTACACCGTGGTCGGAGCGAATCGTCACTAAATCACCTTCGTTAAGCCCTTGGGCACTCATTTCATCGGGGTTCATATACGCCGGATTAAAGGGGATCAACCGTTTAAGATAAGGTGAATAATGACCCACGGTATTAAAACGGTGACGCAAGCGGCGCGAGGTAAGACGATGGCTAAAACCTTGGTCGCGCAATGACTGATCGCTCTGGCAGGCTTGCCAAAGCTCATCCATTTCACCAACCACATCGGCTGGCATCAGGGTAAATTTACCCATTGTCGCAGGGTCGGCGGGTAAGGCTTTGACACCTTCGGGGTGTAAATACCCTGTAGTTGCCGCTTTTAGGGTATCAAAATCCACCGGTGCATTAGCGGTGATGATTTTTAATAAACTATCGTCACTCATCGGCCCGGTCATATCCAGTGCTTGCCCATTGATCGACAATGACAAGTTCATCTTTTGGGCGAGCGCCCAAAACACGTACCACTCATCACATAACTCCGAACCCTCGGGCGGGCTGGCAATCGGTGCGCTATAGCGACCATAAGGGTCACTATAAATAGCGGTTTCAAATATCGCTAAGTGAATATCGGCGCGCTCATAAGGCATACGCGGTGGCAAAATATAATCGGCGAGCTCGGCAGAGGGCGTCATAAACGGCTCCAGGCAAACCAGTAGTTCTAGCGATTGAAACGCTTTGACAACTTTTTTTTGGTCGGGGATTGCCGCAACAGGGTTACCGCCCACGCTGAAAAAAGCGCGAATTTGATTGTCACCTGGGGTGAGTATTTCATCAGCCAACTTTGCCGTGACCATCTCACCACCGATGGTGCCAAAATCACCGACGCGGCTTTTAGGACCGCTTTCCCATGAGCGGCCAATATCAACCACCTGTGCGGGCTTGGGCTTCCAGCCTAAAATCAAACCGGGGTTATCGATGGTTTCACCGGCTCGTACATAGCGCCCGCAAATCACATTTAAACAGCCAACTAATTGCTCCATCACATTAGAAAACGGGCTCATACTCGGCCCTGTACCCGTACCTGCAGAGCCACGTTTAGCGTCACGGGCAAATACCTCGGCGGCGTGGCGCAGGGTGCCGGTAGGAATATCTGCAAGCTTCTCAACGGCGGCTGGCTCAAAGCGTTTCACTTCGGTTTTAAGTGCCTCAAAATCAGCAACGTGAGTGTCGCAAAACGCCTGATCCTGCCAACCCTCACTGATAATAATATTGATGATAGCGGCAACAATAGCCGCATCATTACCCGGCAGTGGCTGAATAAACACATCGGCGTATTCAGCGGTTTCAGTCCGTCGCGGGTCGATGACGATCAACTTCATACCGCGTTTTTTGGCAGCGCGAATGCGTTTTAATGGGTTGCGGGTATCGAAAGTACTACCCGCAATAGAAACCAGCGGGTTACTGCCAATGACCATACAAACATCACTCGTGCCAAATGAATGGGTGCCCGCTGGCCAATAACCCATACGCCCCATGGCGATCCATTTAGCGGATTGATCAATGGTTAAATTAGAATACATTTGATAAGAGCCGATCGCGCTCATCCAAGCATTGACCACTGGCACCGAGGCCGATGCAAAAAAACCCCCAGAGCCTCGATAGGCCCCCACAGCATTAGGGCCATTTTTAGCAACAATAGCGGTTAACTTTTCGGCTATTTCAGTTAGCGCTTGCTCGCGTGAGATGGGCGCAAAACTACCGTCGGGCATGCGTTTTAAGGGCGCTGTAATACGCTGGTCGCTATTGTGACTGTCGACCGCATCAGCGCCTTTCGAACAAATAAAACCCAAAGTTTGGCTGTCGCCTTTATCGCCCTTAACTGACACTAGATGGCCATTGGCGTTAGTCTCGGCAATTACGCCACAGTGGCCGGTGCAAATACGACAAAAGGATTTATGTTGCTGTATTGCTGCCTGGTTCATCGCTCGTCCTCGTTATTGTTATAGTGGTCGCCAGTGTTACTTATGGTTTTTTAATGGTTGTAATTGTTATTTATTGAAAGCAGACCAGCGAACAGTGTAAACCTGAAATAAGTCACGTGCATTAAAAAAATAGTAAAGGAATAAGGGGGTCGGTAACAAATGAAATTGTTAGTGTTTAGATTTGTCATCGCCCTCTTTAGTTTGAATACCCGTCCTTGGGAGCCGCTGGGAACCCTATCGTGCCCCCTTCGTGAGCGTATTTTTCTACAGCCTGGTTAAGTAGCGAAAAAACTGCATCAACAACTTTAAAATATTTTCCCAGCCGACGGCGAAATGTGTCGACTTTTTTTACACCCCTCACCCAACACATCAAAACCCTAAAAATAAACTTAAAAAAACAATGAGTTACGAAGATGGCACCCTAATTGCCATGACATAATCATCTTTGAAGTTTTCTACCTGGAGAAGAAAATGAGAATATTTTTAACAATTATTACTTTCTTGATGTATGCAAATATCGTCAATGCATCTTTAATAAATACCGATTATGCGTCAGCTGGCGATGAACTGCTCGTCCTGGATACTAATACTAATTTGGAATGGGCGCTTGTAACACAAACAGGAAATTCCGTTGATCATTTTTACAATAACAGTATTTACGCTGGCGGTGATTTTACAGTTGCCAATGCAACTGATTTGCTAACATTCTTTACCAATGCAGGTGCAACCGGACTAACTATAGGAACACGTTATGACGGAGATCAATATGATGCTCCTGCCCAGCTAATATATGAGCTAATGGATTTTAATTCGCCATATACGGAGTTTGGTGACAACAATTGGATTCATGCTTTTTATGACAACGGCTCAGGGACGTATGATACTGCCCGTGTAGGTTGGGATGGAGATACTTATTTATCTCAAAGTAGCTTTACGATTGGTAGCAACAACCTTTCAAATGCTAGCTCTTCACAATCTCATTTGGCGTACAGTGTTTGGGCATATCGTGAAGCTTCATCAGTTCCAGAGCCTGCGTCACTTGCTCTGCTAGCTTTAGGTTTAGCTGGAATTGGCTTTTCAAGGAAAAAGAAAACTGCTTAAGTAAAAATAATCCATTGCAAAGCCTCGATGTTATTCGGGGCTTTTTTATGCCCAACAGATAAATTCAACCAAATTTAATGACGAAGCGATACGCTCTTTAATACTCGCATAGTCAGAACCCTCAAAAGACGACGCCATCGCAGCCCTAGCGGGTTAAAGCCCCCTCCATAAAGACACACAGCTCTTGAGTAAATTTGCCTGGCAGACTACAAAATATCGACCAAGCCATTTATTTCTTCAACAGTCTTTTCTAATTCAACATCCCCCCACGCCGTCGTAACCACGCGAGCAAACCCAACAAACCCAACAAAACTGTCAGCAGAGCCGTGACCACCACCATTATTTTATAAACACCGTGCAGTCCATAGCTGGAATGAAGTGGATAGAAAGTATTGAGAATTTTACGGCCCGTTGATGCATCTTTTACATTTTTAATTTTTACTGCACCGCTAGCAACATCAATAATCATATTAGTCTTGCCATTGACATGCCATTCATCCGCCGCTCGAAGCCGCAAGCCTAACAACGGTTTGGTCGCATTGGGTAATGACAGCATGGTAATTTGGCTATGTGGCAGCTGTTGTTGCGCAGACTTTAATAGTGCATCCAGTTGCGACAATTCAAACACGGGCCTTGTCGCGGCCACTGCCACCGGTTGCGTTGGTGCTTGCGCCGGTTTCTCCGCTATAAAAAAACCAATGGCACTTTGTACGCTCATACCTGCACCTGTAATTATCGATAACAGTAATAATGGTAAACAGATAATCGCCACTGCGCGATGCTGCCGTAGTGCAGGCCCACGCCGTGAAGGCCAAGCCCATAGGTGGTGAACACGAAAACCAGCTCGGCCAGGCCACCAGCTAATGAAACCAGCAAGCATTAAAATTAAACAGCCAAAACCCAGCAGCGTTAGTAGCGTAGTGCCACCATCATGCAGTAACAGCTCGGTATGAAACTCCCCCAGCCAGTGTAAAACGGGTAAAATACTCCAGTTATCTGCAACCGGTGCGCCGCTCACATCGTAAAGAAATATGTCCCCACTCCGAGTAGCCAGCCACCAGTATTGCCGCCCTTGAGTTGGCGTTTTAATATAAAAAACATTTTCTATCGAGTGGCTCTGCAGCAATTGCTGCAACCCGCTGGACAAGCGATCGATACTGTAATCCGAACGACTATCCGAGCTATCACTGGCCGCCGGCAAGTTTAGCTCGATGAGATTCTCTTTAAAAACGAGAACCCCTCCACTAAACGCGACTAGCAACAACAGGATACCTAGTGAGAGGCCGAGTACCTTATGCCAGTGTCGCCAACGCCCAGGACTCAATACTCGATACTCCACTTCAGACTCACAGCACGGCCTTGTGCACGATAGGCTGTAGCTACCGAAGCCCGCGCATTCTCCTTATTCACCTGAGAGGACGCCGGCGAGTAATCTTTATTCAGTAAATTACGCGCCGATAAACTTAAGGTACCCCAACGCTTCTGTTGCAGATCGTAACTCACCAGAGCATCGACAGTGGTATAACCCTCTATGGGTGACTCGTAATAGTAATAGCCACCAGTATCCAACTCATCAAACTCGTCCCGATTACTGACATTTAGCACCTGTAAACGCGCAGATAATGCCGAGGTTATCTGGGTATCGATATAGGCAGTCAGCTTCTGCGGTGTGATCCGAGTACCGTTCAGCGACCGCTCTGTATTGCCCACTTCGTCGTCATATTCACCCTCTGAATAAGCATAGGTACCACCTACAGTCCAGCTGTCGTTGATCGCATAATCCAAAGTAGCTTCAACACCGTAAATTTCTTCATCAGCATAAATCAGGAACTCCAACGGATAACTACCATCAGAATTTTGACCATAATGTGCCGCATCATCGGTACGCGTTTGGAACAAAGCAATACTGTAGTTAACGCTTTCGCTTTGCCCACGAAGCCCCACCTCAATATTATGCGACTTGGTGGCCGGTAAATATTGCTTCATGCCTTTTACTGAGTCTTCCACTGGGCCACGCAAACGCCGTAGATCATCAACGGCATAACCTTCGGAGTAACCACCAAACACATCGATATTATCAGTCAAGTGATAGACCAAACCACCGTTAAAAGTGGTCTCGCTATAATCCAGATCACCACCGGTAATTGTTTGCCCTGATAGCGCTCCTCGCACTGAAAGATAACTCGGCACATCGTAATTATAGTTTTCATAACGCACCCCCAATTGCACCTCCAGCTCCGGCATTAACTGATACCAGACTTGGGCAAAAGGTGAGGTTTGCGTTTTAGTGACATCACAGATCCAGCAGCTACTGTTATCGCGCTGTTTTTGCGTCGTATTGTCTTGTTCGAAATCAATCCCGTAAATAACACGCAAGCGTTCATCATCACTTTGATAAACAAACTGTGGCACCAATTTATATTTTTTGGACTCAACCAGTGTAGTTGCATAATTGTATGTGTTATCACCCACCGAGGCTTGCAGGGTAAAAGTCTGGCCCAATACCTGCTCTCGAATCCACTTAACAGTAGCGGAGCTAATTTCATTGGATGGATCTTTACCCGTGTAAGCACGACTGGTATCAATCACCGTAAAACCTGTAACGGGATCAATCATCCGTTCATAGGTCAGGCCGTTACTCATGTCGTAGCTATGCAATGTCATATCGACGGTATTAAGTTCACCGTGATAACCCAGCTTTAACAAAATATCGTACTGATCGCCGTTAGCGTAACCACCCTGACCACTTTGATCTTCTGGCAGGATATCACCATCAGCATCCACAAATTTGCCGGTATCTTTGTAATTGAAATTGGCAACATAATTCCAGTTACTACCCAGTGGACCACTGAAGCCCTGATTAACCCCCCAGCCAAGCGTATCGCCGTTGCCATCGGGTTGAAAGTTAGCCTCTATCGAAGACCACGCCTGTACAGTATCGCTGGCTTTGCGCGTAACAAAGTTTACTACACCACCAGCATAGCCATTGCCGTACAGCGCCGAGCTGCCATGGATAATCTCAATCGTCTCAAGCGCTTCCGGCGCAATTGTCATGAACTCTCTTGAGGCGTTACGAATTGGCGTGGTTTGTAGCACGCCGTCAATTAACACCACCGCTTTTTTACCCCGGAAGGTTTGGCCAAAGTTAGATGCTAACTGGTTACTGGGGGAGTAAGCCGGTACCAGGTTAGCCATCATATCGGCGATATCATGAGAGATATTAACTTGCTCCAAAATCGCTTGCTGACTAATTACCTGAGCGGCACCAGGGATCGATGACAACGGCAACTCAGCACCGGCAATGCCTGTAATCACCAGTTCCTCTAGCGGTTTTTTCTTATTAGAATCAGCGACACTGCTGCCTGCGGCCAGAGCCGACGCTATGGCGACGCTCAATAATATACTGCGGTTCATAAGCACTCTTCATATTTTATGCATTGGGATGGCTGCATTTTACAGAATCACAATGAATCTTCAAGCAAATGATAATTATTTGCATTTAGATTAAAAGACAATCCAGGGGCCGCGCCTTCATAAAACAACGGGGAATATAAGGCTCAGAGGCCATTTCAGCCGCATAGTAAATTGAACGATTTAACCCATAGAGAAATTGATGCCAATATAGGCAAGAATAGGCTCACATATGTCCATCTTAAATTGAAATGCAGCACGGAGATTACATGCGACTAACAGAGAAACAAAATGCTGTATTAAAGAGAATGATATTTGGAATGCTCATTGCTCTTAGCATCGTCGTCATGAGCTCCTACCTAAACCCTTTCGGCTATCGGGAATCCATCAGCTTAACCAACAAGCTTAACGTCTTAGCTTTAAGCGCTATAATTCCAATATTACTTCTGGCTATTGCCATTGGCCGCGTAGCGAGACACCGCTTCTTTACCGCTGAAGATATTGATGGTGGAGGGCTATCCATTGGCTCAGAACAGGCCAAGGTATTACAGTCACAATTACAAAACACTGTCGAGCAAACCGTGCTAGCCTCACTCGTATATTATGCTTGGTCAATAATAATGCCAGCTACTTTTCTTTCGACTATCCCTATTGCAGCCCTCGCTTTTGGGCTAGGTCGTATATTGTTTTTCGCAGGCTATAAGAAAGGGGCCCCATCAAGGGCTATTGGCTTTACGCTGTCATTTTACCCGACAATAGTAATGATTATCGGAATGATTGGAACTCTAATATGGCGTCAAGTCAGCTAATAAGCGACACTAGGCGAACATTTTTCGCCCCTTCATGACCATACGGCATAATCACTCACCTGACTAAAAAAGGACGCTATCGGTGCAAAATTTAATACAAGCCAGCTTAGAAAACGAATGGGCGCTATTACAAAACCAGTTTGATAGTTACGAAAAACACTCCCTATTGATCAAGCTGACTAATATCGTCATATTATCGCTGGCATTTTTATCGCACAATCTCAGTATTTATATTTTTTGTTTACTGTTAATTTTATGGGCACAAGACGCCATCTGGAAAACCTTTCAATCACGGATTGAAATAAGACTATTACAGATTGAATCCGCTTTACTGAATAACGACGATAGACAAGCTGCGCATTGCCAAGCCTACCAATTTAATAGCCACTATCAAAAAAGTCGCCCCGGCAGCTATGGGCTTATTAAAGAATATTGGCAGCAAGCGATACGACCGACCGTTTTATTTCCCCATGTTCCATTGATACTGTTATTAACAATTTATTTGTTATTTTTCTCCCCTCATGGAATATAGGGCTAGACCACAACAGGGTGCAACAACGAACATTTCTCAAACCTGCTTGTCTATTCACTTATCTTAGGCAAAAAAAGTACCGTTTATGCTCAATCGCCCTGTTGTTCACATCTATCAAAACCTGTTATTGACCCTATTGCTCTGCTGGAGCATATCCAGCCATTCTGAAAACACCGAACTGACTTACCCAATCCACTATGTGGTGGAGTTGCAACCAGAGCAACAACGAGCTTTTGTAGAAATACAAGTTGAACCAAAGCAACTGCTGAATCGTATCGAATTTGACATAACTCCAGGCATCATCAGCCAAGTGCGCGCTAACGGTCAATTGAACATCAAACAAGGCCGTGCAACATGGGACTTACCCAATGGTAAAGCCAAGCTATCGTTTTATACGGAAATTAACCATGAACGTGACCCAGGGGAGTACGACGCAGTTATTAACAGCAACTGGGCCATTTTTCGTGGCGACAATATCATTCCCCCAATGTACGCCCAATACACCGACGGCGCTAAAGCTGACGCAACACTGACTTTTAAGTTACCAAAAGACTGGTCAGTAGAAACTGGCTGGCCACGCAAAACGGGTAACAGTTTTCGCATCAACAACCCCGAGCGTGCAGTCGACCGTCCCACTGGCTGGATGATTGCAGGCAAACTAGCGACCCGCCGCAATACCATTGGCCACACAGACATTACCGTCAGCGCACCCAAAGGCTCGGACCTTCGTCGCATGGACGCACTCACATTTCTCGGTTTTATCTGGCCACAGCTAGAACAAGCCTTTGGCCAATCACCCGACAAATTACTTATCGTCGGCCAAGGTGATCCGATGTGGCGCGGCGGTCTATCAAGCCCCAACTCGCTCTTTTTACATGCCGATCGTTCCCTCGTCACCGAGGATGGCACCAGCCCTTTAATCCATGAACTAGTCCATATGGTCACCCGGATTAGCGCGATAAAAACCAAAACTGGCAGTGACGACTGGATCGTCGAAGGTCTGGCAGAGTTTTATTCGATTGAACTCATCTACCGGGCCAATGGCATGCCCGCTGCACGACGTAGTAATATCATCAGACGTCTAAATACTCGTGGCAAAAACGTAAGCAACCTGCGAGCACGGCGATCTCATGGCGATATTACCGCCCGCGCTGTCGTCCTGTTAGACCAGCTGGATAAAGAAATACGCTCACGCAGTAAAAATACATACTCCATTGACGATGTGACCCGTGAATTAATTAACATCCGCAAAGTTTCGTTACAAGATTTACGCAGCGCTACTGAAAGTCTCATCGGGAAAAACATAAAAACCTTAAATACGCCACTATTGCCTGCCATTTGAACGCTAAAATGGCACTCAGCAGCTACAATTGTGCCAACATGTACCCCGTTTTAGAAAAATGGTATTATGCCTGCCGGCTCAGCGGCGCTAGTACTTTAACACGCTCTTTTCTAGCAGACTTAGCTAAACCGGCCAGCCGTACCTGATCAATTTAACCTTACCCCTGATAGGCAACCAACATATGACCAAAGAAGTAGTTAGAAGCAAGCGCCTGCGCAAAAAATTATACCTGGGCGAATTCGCAATTAAAGGCTTTGATTTTACCTGCAAAATCGATATTACTGCAGAAGCCGAGTATGAAAAATTCATTAACGCTTTTGCCGATTTAGTAGATGCAAGAAACCTGTTCGTAAGCCTTGATAATGTGCAAGAAATGTTTGAAGGTTTTGTAACTTCAGGCGAGCGCTACGGCTCTGCAACTGAACAAGACCAAAAAGCCATTGAAGCAATCCTGACCGAGCACAGCATTATTTCTGACATATCTATCGGTAATTTGGTTGACGCTTTTTACGAGGTATAAGCAAAGCTTATACTATATGGACCCCCAATTAATAATGACAAATAATGGGGGTTCCGACACAGCCACCAAGGCACAAAATCATCATACGGTGATCGATAGCTCAACCAATAGAACAAACAATGCCCGTTAAAAAATACCTCGCACACTACTCACCCACCATTATCGACCAAGTTAATGTACTTATAAAAAATCAGCAGCTCGCTGCGTTTTTATTACAGCGTCACCCCAAGCAACATGATATAAACAACGACCGTTTTTTACTCGAGCACGTACTCGCGATAAAAAACAAATACATGAAAAAATCTCAACCGCTCAGCAAAATTATTTACGATGGAAAACTGCATGTATTGCACAACGCTTTAGGTTTGCATAGCTTTGTGTCGCGGGTACAGGGTGGAAAAATAAAAGCCAAAAATGAAATTCGTATTAGCTCGGTTTTTAAAAAAACCTCTATCGATATGCTTAATATGATCGCGGTACATGAGCTGGCGCACTTAAAAGAAAAAGATCATAACAAAGCGTTTTATCGTTTATGCATGCACATGCTACCTAACTATCATCAACTTGAGTTTGAAATGCGACTTTATTTAATCCAGCTAGAGCTTGATGGCTCACTTTACGACTAACCGCTTTATTACCATCAACAACAGCCAAAGGGTTCTGTTTATGTCGAATGCCGACAGCGTTATTATTCTCGATTTTGAAACTACCGGCTTGTCGCCGGATATGGGAGATCGTGCTATTGAAATCGGCGCGGTGCGCTTGCACAACGGACAGATAGTTGAAAGGTTTCAGGAGTTAATGAATCCTGGCCAACGCATTAGCAGCTTTATTGAAAACTATACCGGCATCACTAATGCCATGCTACAAAATGCCGCGCCCTGTACTGAGGTAATGCGACGCTTCTCTGACTTCATCGGCAATACCAACCTGGTCGCGCACAACGCATCCTTTGACAAACGCTTTTTGGATGCCGAGATGGCTAGAATACCCCACTACTACGGCGGACAATTTGGCTGCTCATTATTAGCCAGTCGCAGGATTTTTCAGCAAGCACCTAATCACCAGCTGGGTACTTTGGTCAAACATATTCGCGTTGATGCACAAGGAGAGTTTCACCGTGCATTATACGATGCAGAAATGACATCAAAAGTATGGATGGCTATGCTGACCGCCATGACTGAGCAATACAGCTTAACCGAAATCCCTTTTTCTCTGATACAAAAACTGAATAAAACCCCGAAAAAAACCGTTTCAAAATTTTTAGCAGGAATCAGTACGCAAGGATAACCACGCTGGAAACCTTGTTACTGGGCTTGGGTTTGACGCCGTTCAGAGTTTACCTCCAAGGGTATAGATTCAACGCGCGAAACGTCTACCGAAACACTCAACAATGGCTTGGCACCACCACCAAAAATAACTCCGCGCAACGGGGTCACATCAAAATAATCACGACCCCAAGCGGTAATAATATGCTGCTCTGAAACCAAACAATTATTGGTGGGATCAAACTCAAACCAACCCTCAGTAGGAGAAAACACCGATAGCCAAGCATGGCTGGCATCAGACCCAACCAATTTCACCTTACCTGGCAGCGGTAATGTTTCGATATAGCCCGATACATATTTGGCAGGAAAGCCCAAGGCACGTAAGCAACCAATTTGCAAATGCGCAAAATCCTGACAGACGCCACGCTTAGTCAGTAACACTTCATCTAAAGGAGTAGCCACCGTGGTCGACTCGGGACAATAAGTAAAATCTTTGTAGATATGTTGCGTAAGATCCATTACCGCCGATAACAACGGCCGATCCGCATTAAAAAATGGCAACGCATAATCACGCAATGCTTTACTTGCTTTGATCATCGCCGAATCGAGTATAAATTCGCGAGCTAATAAAATATCCGCATGATTAGAATTAGCCAAATGCCGCAATGCATCACCGCAGGTAATGCCAAAATCTAATTGTAAGTTGGTATGCTGCGGGCCGCTTTCAACATCACTGACAGCGGTGATAGTTAATTTTTTATGTGGCCGTTGAATTTCAAAATGAAAAGCCGTATTACCAAAATAATCTTCACGTTTAGCCGAGTAAGCAACAGCTGGCTCTACCGTCACATTGGACAGCAGGCAACGCTGGCGCAAGGTGTTACGTGGAATTAAATGGGCCAAATTATAACAATGCGAAACGCGATTGCTATAAAGGTATTCAGTGATATGCTTAACTCGGTAGAACATTAGCTGTTATCCCAATTAGTACGCACCAACTGCTGTGAACTTTCTCGATGATCAAAATATTTATCACTAATAAAATTATTAATTGAACCAAACAGAGAGATTATTCGCTCTAAATTACTCGCCAATAGTTTGCGCTGCCCGTCTTCCCGAGCACTCATTTCGGTCAACCGAGACAGCTTAATAATGGTTTCGCCCTCAAGCGCCGCACGCTCCTCCGGCGGCAACTCATGACGATTATCCTGTGTGCTCGGCAGGTTACGAATATGCTTACTCAGCTGCGCTAATTGATACAATAACGAACGCGGGTTTGAGGTATCCATCATCACCAGATCAAGACTAGACTGCACGCCCATACGAGCACGATAACGACGACGATAGCTGATCAATGCTTCTAACGAAGTTAGCAACGAGTCGATCAATACATTTTGATCCGCCTCAAGCACCTCTGGAACCAGTAGATTTTTAATCGTTTTAGCTGTTTGTACGCCCCGCTCTAATCTGCGGCCAATATCCATAAAGCGCCAGCCAAAATCCCTAACCATACTTTCTCTGGCCAAGCCAGATAAAGCCATTAAAGCAGTTACCAATGGATTCAATGCTTCCTCTGGTGCAGAGGCCAAGCCGCCGGATAACTCCCCATCAAGATCAGTTAAAGCATCGCGAATATCATTGATAACCCGCAGCGTATCGGAAGACAGTAGCTCCTTAGATTTATCCGCGCACTTGAGCATAGCGTTAAGAGTGGACTTAACACTGCCTACTCTGCTGCCATCCGTTATCACTAGTAACAACTCTTTTTCAGGCGCAGCAATTAACGTATCGCTGCAACCAATAAAACCCGGCTGAGTCGATGTGATGTCAGTCACCGCTTGCAACATAATACGACGACAAACATCCGATACAGGCTCTTCACCGTTGAGTAACATAAACACTGTACGCAATATGCGTAGCGAAGCCTCTGCCCTCTCAGCATAACGCCCCATCCAAAATAGGTTCTCAACCACGCGGCTGGGCAGGCTGATTAAATCAGCCTCTTTGAACGGCGCTTTATCCGCATCGTCTTCACTGATGCTATTACGCTCTGGCTCGGAGGCGATCACCCACGTATCTTTACTCTGCGAGCCTACTAGACTGGAAATAATAAAGGAGGATTGCTCCACCCCCACCCGAGTCAGCCCACCGGGCATAACCGTATACGAGTTATGGCCCGCCACAGTAAAACTACGCAATAAAGACGGCCTGGACTCCAACCGGTTTTCGATAAAAGTCGGTAACTGCCCCGCCGCCATTATCGGCTGGGCAACAAAATTTAAGGGATTTTGATGTAGTTTTGCAATAAGGGTTTGCTGTTGTTCATGACTTAAACTTGCCGCCACTACACTGTGCTCATTGCCGCTACGAAATGCCGGCTTAATCACCAACGAAGCTAAATTAGCCTGGATAAACGCCATATCCTTGGCATCACCACACCAATAGGTGGGTACTGATTTAAGTCGTAACTCTCGCCCTAACAACGCCTTGGCAATCTCGGGTAAGTATTTGATAAAAACCGGCGACTCCAACACTCCAGAGCCCAATGGATTGGCGATAACCACGCGCCCAGCCCGGACCACTTCTAATAGGTTAGCAACGCCGAGCTGAGAATCGCTACGCAACTCTACCGGGTCGCAAAAACTATCATCGACGCGGCGCAAAATAACATCAACCCGACTCAATCCGTCAAGTGACTTCATCCATACATGGCCATTACGCACCACCAAATCGCCACTTTGCACCAAGTAAAAACCTAGATAATTAGCAAAATAAGCGTGTTCAAAGTAGCTTTCATTGTCGGCACCGGGGCTCAATACCACCACCTGTGGCTGGTCTTGGTTGGGCGATAAAGAAGTTAGCTTATTGCGTAAGCCCTGGAAAAATCCCGACAAGCGATGCACATGGCTATCGCGAAATAAACTGGGTAATACCCGCGACATAACCGTACGGTTTTCTAGCGCGTAACCGGCACCATTGGGCGATTGAGTGCGGTCGGTCAACACCCACATATCACCATCGCTACCGCGCATCAGGTCAGCAGCATGCAATATCAGCTGGTGGTCGCCAGGGACATAAGTGCCCTGACAAGCCCGCAAAAAACCTTTATGACTAAACAAAGCCTCTGGGGGAATAACCCCCTGGCGAATTAAATGACGCGGCCCATAAATATCCTTAAGCAGCAGGTTGAATAACTCTGCTCGCTCCAATAACCCGGCCTCGATAACCGCCCAATCTTCACTGCTAATCAGCGAGGGCACCAAATCCAGCCCCCAGGTACGAGGGGCACTCTGACTACTATAGTCACTATTGATATTATAGCTGGCACCATCGTCACGCAGAATTCGCTGGGCTTTGGCTTGACGTCCCGCTACAGCTTCTGGCCCTAAACCTTTGAAGCCATCGAGTACATATTTCCAATGCTGTTTTATATTCCCTTCTGCGTCGACAACCTCATCCAACACCCCCGGTTGAGGACTATAGGACAAGTCCTCAGCAAGCTCGAGATTCACGCGATTAATAGTTTGGGTCACTAAAACACCTTGCTTGCAGTTCTGCAGCGGGACAGCCGAATGGATAGGCCAAGGAGCTGACAGCAATAGCCATCAACTCAAAAATGTTGCGTATTATGTCATGTTATTAAAACCGTTCAAAACGCCCAATTTGGCGCTCGACGCAAATCGAGGGTATGCGGGTACTCTCCGGGGCTCTCTTCTGCGGGCGGAGCCATCGGGCGCGGCGGAAATTCCCTGGGGAAGAACTCGCGCAGCACATCGACACCTGGGCGTGGTTTAAACGGCCCTGCAGTATGGCTCAGCGTATCAAACCGGTTAACTCTACGCGACTCAGCCTCGTAGGCATTGATCGCAAAGCGCTCATAACTCAAACCACCGGGATGAGATACATGGTAGCTACAACCACCGATAGAACGGCCATTCCAAGTATCAATTAAATCAAAGGTCAGTGGTGCATGCACACCAATAGTAGGATGCAAAGCCGAGGGCGGTGCCCAGGCACGATAACGCACTCCCGCCACATACTCCCCCTGCCGACCAGTATTAACCAACGGAACTCGACGACCGTTACAGGCCACCACATAACGCCCATCGGTCATGCCAGATACTTTTATTTGCAAGCGCTCCACCGAGGAATCGACATAACGCGCCGTACCAAAACTACCGACTTCTTCGCCCAGTACATGCCAGGGCTCTATCGCCCAACGCAACTCCAGTTCAATACCGCCAAGATCGATACGGCCATAATGCGGAAAGCGAAACTCTTCAAAGGGCAACAACCAATCAACATCAAATTCGTAACCGTGGCTTCGAATATCATTGACCACTTCTTTCATATCTTCCCACAAATAATGCGGCAGCATATGCTTGTCGTGTAATGACGTGCCCCAGCGCACCAACGGTTTTTTATAAGGCTGCTTCCAAAAGCGCATCAACAGCGTGCGGATCAACAGCGCCTGCACCAATGCCATGCGGCTATGGGGCGGCATTTCAAAACCGCGAAATTCCAAAATCCCCAAACGGCCCGTTGAACTGCCTGGCGCATATAATTTATCGATGCAAAACTCAGCGCGATGAGTATTACCGGTAATATCTATCAGCAAGTTGCGCATTAAACGATCGACCAACCAAGGCTGCTCAGCCAAGCCCTCGGGCATTTGCTGAAAGGCAATCTCCATTTCGTAAAGCATCTCATCACGCCCTTCATCAACACGAGGTGCCTGACTGGTCGGGCCGACAAAAGCCCCCGAGAAAATATACGACAAACTAGGGTGATGCTGCCAATAGGTGACCAAGCTGCGCAGCAAATCAGGCCGACGCAATAGTGGACTATCCACGGGCGAGCGAGCCCCTAGGGTAATATGATTGCCGCCACCGGTACCCGTATGACGCCCATCAAGCATAAACTTTTCAGTACCCAGTCGCGATTCACGAGCAACTTTATACAACTCGGTCATATTCGACACCAGTTCACGCCAGTTATCCGTGGGGTGAATGTTGACCTCGATAACGCCAGGGTCTGGCGTCACCAGCAGCTTATCCAAGCGTGGATCTTTTGGCGGTTCGTAACCTTCTATAATGATCGGCGTGTCCAGTGCTGCGGCGCTCTGCTCTAAGGCAGCAATTAATTCGACATAATTATCAACGCTGTGCACCGGCGGCATAAAGATATGAACTTTTCCCTCACGCGCTTCGATACAAATAGCAGTACGCACCAGGTCACCCTGTTTCTCGGCCTGTATCGCATCGGTTATTTCTGGGGCCTCAGTGGTTTTAGCTGCCCTATCGACCATCGGTGACACCCGTGTCACTGGCGATGCCGGAAAGTGAATTTGCTCGCGCTGCTGTAGCGGCTCATACGAGTCAAAGGGATCTCGATCGGTAATAATAGCTGGCTCGGCATCATAGTGCAGCTGCTCCAAAGGCAAACGCAACCCCATCGGCGAATCACCCGGCGTTAAAATCAGTCGCTCACGTTTAAATTCCCAGCGACTGGTTTGCCATGTCTTACCCACATCATCCCACTCCAACGGCAATACAAAACCCACTGGATGCTCCATGCCTTTTTCTAATAATCGCGCCAGACGCCGACGGCCTAAATCATCATTGAGTTTTGATGCCAGCAAATCGATGTTTTTTGGCAGTTTTTGATCCTGCAACAAATAATACAAAGCATCTTCATAGGCGGGCTGCAAATAAGTTTTTGGAATACCTAAAAGGTCGATAAATTTATTGGCAAAGCGGCATGCGGTTTTAATATCGTGGCCATAATCTTTATCAACCCGCGCCAACAATGCCGGGTTTGTCCACAACGGCCCACCATCTTTTCGCCAAAAAACACCCAGCGCCCAGCGCGGTAACTCTTCACCGGGATACCATTTACCCTGCCCATAATGCAACAAACCCTGCGGCGCAAAATGATCGCGCAACTTCAACAATAAAGTTTTTGCCAGTCGTAATTTATCCGCCCCCAGCGCCGCCGTATTCCACTGATCCGACTCCATGTCATCTATCGACACAAACGTCGGCTCCCCACCCATGGTTAGGCGTACATCGTTATTTAACAGATCAACATCAACCTTATCACCCAGTGCCAGTACATTAGCCCACTGATCATCGGTATAAGGTTTAGTCACCCGAGGATCTTCATGAATACGGGTGACAACATTACTGTAGTCAAAATCCACCTCGCACTTTTCCATTCCCCCTTCAATCGGCGCTGCGGATACTGGATCTGGCGTACAAGCCAACGGAATATGTCCCTCACCGGCAAACAAGCCGGAGGTTGGATCAAGCCCTACCCAGCCAGCACCGGGTAAAAACACTTCACACCACGCGTGCAGATCAGTGAAATCATGCTCTGGACCAGAAGGTCCATCTAATGATTTTTCATCCGAAGTCAGCTGCACCAAATAGCCTGAGGCGAAACGTGCCGCCAAACCCAAATGCCTTAACACCTGCACCATTAGCCAGCCGGTATCGCGACAAGAACCTTTAGCCAATTTTAATGTTTCTTCGGGGCGCTGTACCCCCGGCTCCAGACGAATACCGTATTCAATTTTATTCGACAACAGTTGATTTACTTCGACCAGAAAATCGATAGTACGGCGCCTTTCCATCGATATTGAGTTCACCAAGCGCTTAAACTTTTTCCCTTCGACATGGGCTTCAAGATAAGGAGCAAGATCCTTTTTTAATTGTGGTGTATATTTAAAAGGAAACTTTTCTGCATATTCTTCCAAGAAAAAATCAAAAGGGTTGATCACCTTCATGTCGGCAATCACTTCAACTTCTACTGACAATTTATCCGCTTTTTCAGGGAAAACAATACTCGCCAAAAAATTACCAAATGCATCTTGCTGCCAATTGATAAAGTGGCTGCTGGGCTCAATCTTCAGACTATAGCTATGAATTGCATTACGACAATGCGGCGCCGGACGCAGCCGAATAACATGCGGGGATAATTTTATCGGGCGATCGAATTTATAATACGTGTTGTGATTGATGGCGACGCGAATTGTCATGGTGGCTCCATATACATACTAATATGACTAAAAACGATCTAACTAAACCGCGTCAAACAACCGCGGGGAACCAGGTATTACTAATTAACTGCGCAATGTTGCTTAGATGAATTTGTAAGCGATTGAGATATTCTCTAAATGGAATACCCAAATGATCATAATTGATCTCGACTAAAATTTCTTTACGGATTGCATGCAACTCTGCCACTATCAATTTAGACCGTGGCAACTTGGCACAGGAGTCAATCAATGCATTTAAGCAATGGGCAATAGAACGAGGAAACTCTTCGTTTTCCAATAAAAACTCTATTACCGCCTCACTTTGTACGGCGCACCGCATAGTCCGTCGATACGCCTGATCTGCATTCAGCGCACGCAATACATTACCCCAAATAATCTGCCGAATATTGACAATACTTTCGTCCTCTTCGCGTTCGATAATCGCCGCCATTCCAGCATCTAGATTACGCGTAGTCATATCAGCACGCTCAAGGTTGCGCCCCAAGCGTAAAAATATCCACGCCGCATCATGGGGCATGCTGCCATATAATAAGCCAAGAATCTGCTGACAACCTTTGATAATCTCTTCTAAAAATTCATGGCGTTTACTTCGATTAATCCCCAGCTGTAAATTAGCCTGGATGTACATATTCAATTCATTGATCCATTCCCAAGTCTCTTCGGGCACGACATCACGGGTTGTTCTTACATTTTCTCGAAGGGCTTTTAAAGACGATATGACAGAGGATGGATTAGTTTCATCGCCGAGCAGGAACTTGACAACATTACGCTCATCGCGAACAGAATAACGGTCATTAAAATCGTCCTCAAGGCTATTGATGACAATCAAATTATACCAGCCTAAAGTAAAACCACGCGGCGTATCAAATAACAACTTGTCATAGATACTCACCATACGCGCGGTACTTTCGATACGTTCCAGATAACGCGCAGTCCAAAAAACTCTCTCAGCTACTTTTGACAGCATTACTTCACCCTCGACTCAGTATCAACAACCCAAGTATCCTTGCTGCCACCCCCTTGCGAGGAGTTGACCACCAATGATCCTTTTTTTAATGCTACGCGGGTCAAACCACCGGTGGTGACGTAGCTGTCTTTAGCCTGTAGCACAAAGGGACGTAAATCTAAATGTCTTGGCTCCGGCTTGTTGTTGCCCACATAAGTGGGCGCTGTCGATAAATCCAAAGTAGGCTGGGCAATATAATTGCGCGGATTAGCCTTGATTAACCCAGCAAATGTTTCGCGCTCTTTTTTAGTGGAGTGCGGCCCCACCAACATGCCATAGCCGCCAGACTCGTTGGCTGGTTTAACCACTAGTTTATCCAGGTTATCTAATACATATTTACGCTGAATGTCGTCATAGCATAAAAATGTTTCGACATTGGGGATTAACGGATCTTGATCCAGGTAATATTTAATCATCGCCGGTACAAAAGCGTACACCACCTTGTCATCGGCAACACCCGCACCCGGTGCATTCGCCAGCGCCACATTACCGCTACGCCAAGCTCGCATTAAACCTTTTACGCCCAATACGGAATGTTTATTAAAAACCTCAGGGTCGAGAAACTGGTCATCGATACGGCGGTAAATGACATCTACCCGCTCCAAACCACTAATAGTCTTCATATAGACGCAGTCGTCGGACTGCACCACTAAATCGCTTCCTTCCACCAACTCCGCCCCCATTTGCCGGGCAAGGAAGGCATGCTCAAAATAGGCAGAGTTAAATATGCCTGGCGTCAGCACCACAATAACCGGATTTTTGACTCGGCGCGGCGATAGCGAGCTTAAAGTGTCGAACAAACGATCAGGATAATCATCAACCGGAGCAATATTTACCTCCTCAAATACCTCTGGTAAAACCCGCTTCATAATCGAGCGGTTTTCCAACATATAAGAGACACCAGAAGGAACCCTCAGATTATCCTCCAACACATAGAACTCGCCATCACCAGCTCGCACCAAATCAGTGCCGCAGACATGCGCCCACGCACCATAAGCGGGCGAAAAACCCTCGCACTCCTTCCTATAATTAGCAGACTGCATCAGAATAAACTCAGGAACGATGCCATCTTTAATTATTTTTTTACCATTATAGAGATCATCAATAAACATATTGAGCGCCTGCAAGCGCTGACTCAGACCTGCGGCTGCTTTATCCCACTGCTTTTTGGTAATCACTCTCGGAATAATATCAAAGGGCCAGGCTCGATCGATATTACCCTCTTCGGTATAAACGGTGAAGGTGACACCCAACTCCTTAATAGTCGATTCTGCCGCCATTCTACGTGCAGAAATATCCTCTTCACTTAACGACTTAAGATAAGCAACAAGCTTTTGTGCTGGCTTGCGAGCACGACCAGGACTACTCATTAACTCATCGTAAAACTTGCCAGAAGAGTACTCTTTCCACGCTGTAGTCATGTTTATACCTTATTTTATAGGCTTAATACTGATTATCTCTTTATTTATAGCAACAGCAAAACTGTGCTTGATCACAATATCCAGCGGCCATTCTGCGGTAAAAACAAATACATGCCGCTACACTTCTTATTACTGAACTAACAAAAACCTATCAACTCAGGCCCTTTGTTTTCAATCATATCCGCCACTAAAACTGCACCCCGTAACCTGTAGCAGACTCAATTTCTCACCTCGCTTAATCTCAATAAGCGTCATGACCATCCGGTACAGCAAGCTGCGTATTATCCCATTCACGCATAAAACCCATAAATTTAATAGCGTTATTTATAAAAAATTTTAACCTCGGCTTTATTCCGATAACGTTATTTTTTAGCCTCACCTACCAAGTTTTTAACCACTAATATGTAAGCAGCCAACAAAGATGGAGTGCTTTTTGCTTAGTAACTACCAGCAGTACCACTGATGTAAAAAGACTGGATTTTATGCTCGGTTATTGGTGCCCCTAAACAGCACCAAGATCCCACACCAAAACCAGCTCACATCGTTGACAGAAACAAGTAAAGGGATACTCTGTATCCATCTACTGCCATACAGCCCAAACCCGAGGAAATAAATATGAGCGGCAATGACTCCCGCCTCCAAGCAATTTATCAAATCACCAACCGCGAGCCCACTGCGGTTGAACAACCTAAGTCCTTGAGAGAGATTTGGGGCTGCGATGTCTTTAACTTTGCCGCGATGGAGGAGCGTCTTTCCAAAAATGCTTTTAAAGCATTTAAGAAGACCGCCCAAACAGGCACTCCACTAGATCCAGCAACTGCCGATATCGTTGCCGCCGCGATGAAAGAATGGGCCATGTCAAAAGGCGTTAAGTTTTTCTCGCATATCTTTTACCCAATGACTAATGCTACTGCCGAAAAGCATGATGGCTTCATTATCACTAATGCAGAAGGCGCAGTTATTACTGAATTTACTGGCAGCCTACTCATTAAAGGTGAGCCAGACGGATCATCGTTCCCTAACGGCAGCCTGCGTATGACTAACGCAGCCCGCGGTTACACCGCCTGGGACCCAAGCAGCCCAGCCTATATCATGCAAACTGATAACGGCGCCACCTTGATGATCCCCAGCGTCTTTATGTCCTGGACTGGTGAGGCCCTTGATAAAAAAATCCCTCTGCTACGCTCTAACGCCGCACTAAACACCGCCGGTCAAAAAGTATTATCCCTGATGGGTGAAGGTGAAATTGCCCCGCTCAACGCCAGCTGTGGTGCCGAGCAGGAATATTTCCTGATAGACGCCAATTTTGCCAACAGCCGCCCTGACTTATTATTAACCGGTAGAACCTTATTCGGTGCAGCGCCAGCCAAAGGCCAGCAGTTTGACGACCACTACTTCGGTGCTATCCCTGCACGCGTGCAGCTGTATATGCAGGACTTAGAAAATCAATTATACAAACTGGGTATCCCCGCTAAAACCCACCATAATGAAGTAGCTCCTGGGCAGTTTGAAATTGCCCCTTATTACGAATCATCCAATATTGCTGCCGACCATCAACAACTATTGATGACCGTTATGAAGCTGACTGCAAAAAGACATGGCTTTGTGTGTCTGCTGCACGAAAAACCTTTTGCGGGTGTTAACGGCTCAGGCAAACACGTCAACTGGTCTGTAGGTAACTCTACTCAAGGTAATTTGCTGGACCCTGGCAACACACCACACGAAAATTTAAACTTCTTGCTGTTCTGTGGCGCGGTAATCCGCGGTGTACACAAGTACGGCCCACTACTGCGTGCAGTTATTGCCTCAGCCTCTAATGATCACCGCCTGGGTGCAAACGAGGCACCTCCGGCAATCCTTTCTGTTTACTTGGGTGATCAGCTGGAAAAGGTATTTCAAGATATTAAAGATGGCAAACTCAACGCAGCCACAACGGGCGGTTTGATGGATTCAGGCTTATCTCAAATCTTAAAATTTGAGCGCGACCCCGGCGACCGCAACCGTACTTCACCCTTTGCATTCACTGGTAACCGTTTTGAATTTCGCGCGGTAGGCTCTTCACAATCAGTATCGGGTCCTTTAGTCGCCATGAACACCATGTTGGCCGACTCCCTAGGCTGGGTTGCCGAAAAACTGGAATCAGAACTAGGTAAAGGCACGGACAAAACCGCTGCAGTTATTAACGTGCTGCAAGAGCTAATGAAAAATCACGGCGACGTTATCTTCGGCGGCGATGGCTATTCTAGCGAATGGCATAAAGCAGCCGTAGAACAACGCGGCCTGAAAAACCTGCCCACATGCGCTGAAGCCTTACCTACCTACCGCGAAGCTTCAGTTATCGAACTGTTCAAAAACACGGGGGTATTATCACCGGTTGAACTTGAGAGTCGCTTTGAAGTCTATGCCGAGCAATATATTCTCTCAATTGAAGTAGAGGCAAAAACAGTAATCGATATGGTTAAAACCATAATCTATCCTGCTGCCATTGCCTACCTTACCGAGCTATCAGCAGCCAGTTTAGGCGTGAGCGACTTTGGCGTAGAGCTAGATAACTCAACCATTAAAACCATTGCCGATGAAACCAATGCGATGATGGTGGCCACTACCAATCTTAGCCATGCACTAGAAGTTCATGACTTTGCCCTTGAGGAAGAGCATATGAGCTACTGCGCCCATAAACTACGTCCGCTGATGGACAAAGTTCGCGTTCATGCCGACATGCTAGAAACTGAGATTGCCGACGAGCTATGGCCTCTGGCTAAGTACCGAGAAATGCTGTTTATTAGATAATAACGCTTGGGTCTGCTGCCTGGCATTAGACCCGAGTAGTGTTTTCTTAAGGCCATAGTACCAACCGTAGGGTGGAACAAGTTTCACCCTACGGTTTTTTTAGCCTAAATAAGTGCTATTCGTGTCAGGCCCAAATTTATCAATTGTTTTTCCTCTTGCATCACCACCCGCTACATTCTACGATATAACCCTGTCTCCGCAGCCGAGACTGCGCTACAGTAATAACCACCCCCATCTTTCAGCTGCACACAGGCAAATACTCACTGCTTACCGTCCCTCTCTAGACCGCAGCCCTTAAAGCTGGAGCTCCCATGCAGCGCTATAAAATTATTCACCGCACTTTTTACAACTTTACTGACATGGTAGAGCTTGGACCGCACTTTTTACGCTTGCGCCCCAAAGAAGATCACGAACTACGGATTGAATCCTTCAGCCTCAACATCAGCCCAACGGCAACGCTGTTATGGCACCGCGATGTTGAAGGCAACTCTGTAGCCACCGCGAACTTCACTACGCCAACTCAGCAACTCAGCTTCGAAAGCGAAGTGGTTATTCAACAGTACAATGAAGCGCCACTGAACTTTATGGTAGCCAATTATGCAATCAACTACCCCTTCAACTATTTACCTAACGAACAGATTTTATTAGCTCCTTATTCCCAAGTACCTGATCCAGAAACAATAAAAACTTTACAGCGCTGGATCAGTAATTTTTGGCAGAGCCACGAAAAAATTCAGACCTATACCTTGCTGCAACGTATCGCTGACTATATTTTTAAAAACTTACAATATCGCGTACGAGAAGAGCCCGGCGTGCAAACCTCACAGCAAACACTGAGCTGCGGCACCGGCTCTTGCCGCGACTTCGCCCAACTCTATATGGATACAGCAAAATCACTAGGATTGGCAGCAAGGTTCGTCAGCGGATATTTACATGCACCGCAAGCCGGCGGCTTAGCCGGAGCTACCCACGCCTGGGCAGAAGTTTATTTACCCGGCGCCGGATGGAAAGGCTTTGACCCAACCATTGGCGATATGGCGGGCACCGACCATATCGCCGTTGCTGTTTCACGACTAGCCGAATCCGTACCTCCCATCGAAGGGTCGTTTATCGGCACACCAGAGTCGACTTTAGCAGTTGGAGTTTGGGTAAATAAAATAACTTGAAAATATTGCGACTCAGACCTACAAACAATATGAGACAACATAAAAATACTGTTTTTATTCCAACCGCTGATCTGTGAGAATACCCCCGCTAAGCGCTTTTCCAAATCGCTTAAAGGAAGCTGTTTACAGTAAACTCTTGGCAGATACGTATCATTTTTACAAGCCACAGCACATTACCTTAATATTGATATAGCTACTATGAATTGACCCGTAACAACCTCCGACGTAAAACAAGGAGAAGTATATGATCGACGTTCAATTATATCGCTACAACCCCGAGCACGACGCAGAACCTTATCTACAACACCTCTCTATTCCAGATGATTTTCGCAACCGCATGGTGCTGGATGTCTTGGAGTATTTACACGAAAAAGACCCCACTCTGGCATACCGCCGCTCCTGCCGGGAAGGTGTTTGCGGCTCTGATGGCATGAATATTAATGGCAAAAACTGGCTGGCCTGTATCAAACCTGTTGCCGAAGCAATGGCTAGTTCCAATCAATTAATCATCAGACCCCTGCCTGGAATGCCGGTGATTCGCGACCTAGTAGTAGACCAAAGTCTTTTCTTCGAACAATATAAGCGTGTCACACCCTGGCTTATCAATCACGGCCCAACGCCTACTATTGAGCGCCTGCAAACCCCCATCGAACGCGCCAAACTCGATGGGCTATATGAATGCATACTCTGCGGTTGCTGCACCTCACAGTGCCCATCCTCCTGGTGGAACCCAGAAAAATATCTAGGCCCAGCCGCACTGTTGCAGTCCTTACGATTCCTTCTCGATAGTCGCGATCAAGCTCGTATCGAACGATTGGGCAACCTTCAAGATCCATTCAGCTTATTTCGTTGTCGAAGCATTGGTAATTGTTCCTGGGTGTGCCCTAAAGGACTTAATCCCATGGGAGCTATCGGCACGATAAGGCTTGAACTGCTACGTGAAGCGACTTAAGGCCTACAGATTAAGGTTATGCAGCCCACTTTAGTTCAAACGGGTTACATAACCTTGAGATAAAAATCACCTTAAGCTTGCCGAGTATTGTTTACACTCAAAACCTTAAACTTCATTGCCTGCCCTAACACCTCAACATTGATGTATTGATCGGTTACAGCGCCCAAAAGTTTCGAGCCCAATAGCGACAAACAAGAAACATTTCCAGACTCATAATCGCTATCATAAGGCTCCGACAAAGTAATCAGTGAGGCTGTTAAGGTTTGCTTGTTTAACAATTCCACCTGGCTTCCTATTCGAGCTCGGTGAACATCACTTGAATCATTAGCTTTATACTTCTCTACCTGCTCAAAAATTTGAGCCAAAGAAAGATGATTCAACATCATCCACCAAGGACTGGTTAACATATATTGCTGCGCACAGCGTCGTATCGCTATCAAAAACGATAAATCTAAAATTTCCATGAGGAAAACCTCAACATTAGTTTTTTAAAATGGGAAGTACAAAAACGAAGACCTGCTGCTAGCAGGGAAAGATAGGAGGTGTACTCCAGCTAAAGTGTTGATAGAATTTTTTCATTGTTAGACC
>Ga0172382_10002831_pt1 | contig 28229 bp, 29 predicted proteins | sample Leawel138RmetaG_FD_122245 | JGI IMG/M metagenome (GOLD analysis project Ga0172382, IMG submission 122245) | Leachate microbial communities from a municipal landfill in Southern Ontario, Canada - Leachate well 138R metaG | ecosystem: Engineered > Solid waste > Landfill > Unclassified | place...
ACTGGAGTACAGGCCGCAAGCAAAAGCATTAGAGCAGGCAATACAAGTAATGATTTTTTCATTATGTTTTTTTTCCTCCTTGTGTATTGACACATATATTATATTAAAAACTTAAAATCATGTAAAGTTATTACATAAATAGAAACAGTCATACAAAAAAGATAAATAGAAAAAACAAAATTATAGTAGGATTTTGCGCTATTTATTGTAAATTACACGTTTTTCTATTTTTTCAATTTTAATTGTTTTTGTTACAAACTGCGCAAAAACAAAAAAGGAAATTGCTTTTTTCCTTTCTTGTTCGCTTTTGCTCATTAGTAAAAAATATCGATTGTATGAATAATCGCTTGCATGTTATAACAAGAAATCGTAATCGTCGAGGTTCCACTTGGAGGAAGCAAAAAGCTACATACTGTATTTTCTACTTCGCTCTTTTTTTCAAAGTTATTTCTCAGTTTGATGTAATTAGAATCATTGACGGATAAAGCAGCTTCATCGATGACGAGTTTTACTCCACCTTGAGGTCCATATAAACTCGTTTCATTGGATCTTGGTTGAGCGTGAATCTTAATCGCTTTTGCAGAAATCCCGTTTAAATTAAAAGACAAAATTCCATTTTTGCTTTCAAGAGGATGACCGATCAACAGTCCTCCATCACCCACTCCAACAAACGTTATTGTCTCAACTGAAAGAATAATCGCTCCTTCGCTCTCGTCTTGATGCATTGCCGCTAAAACATCGTCTTGTTCACTATAATAAGCACCGACATTCAGGTTCGTATTTTGACAATCGATTGTCTTTTTATTTGCGTAATCTCCGAGGGTGATATTGTCCCCATCATAATAAGAAATATCTTGAGATGAAGCCGGCTCACTAGAATCATTTGGAGCGAAGATTGAATATTCACCTGGATCATTTTCAAAAGCAACACAACTCGTCAAAGTGAGAAGGCCTAAAAGCATGACAGGAAATGCGAATTTAAATTTCATAAAAATATTATACCTCAATATTTGGTAAAATTTCCTCAACTTTAAATTGAAGTGTTTGAGAACCTTTATAAGAGTGGAGATTCATTCTTCCGGTCAAGTCAACATAAGGACGGTCGATGAGCATTGTTTTACTGATGTTGAAACCGACGAGTTTGGTATTAAAAGAAAGCGAAGTCATGATGTGTTCTCCAGTTTTAGAAAAAGTGAATGAAGATGTTTTTAAACGCTCAAGAAGAAAGAGCGGTGATTTCCATTCTTCTCCAAACGGAGCAAGGGTTTGGACGATTTCATAGTTTACAAAATTGACATCGATGAGTTTGAGTAAAATCGTTTCTCTACTAATGACGTATGGAGGATGCTTTTTAGCAATTTCTTTAAAACGCGCGCTAAAACCTTCTAAATCTTTTTGCGCGATCGTAAGCCCGCCCGCAAGCTCGTGTCCGCCTGAAGTAATAGTGAATTGCTCTACACCTTCAAAGGCTTTGACAATATTAAATCCTTCAAGCGAACGACAAGATCCTTTTAAAATACCTGGGTTAGTCATGTCTTTCGTAAAGACCACAACCGGCTTGTGGTATTCATTTAAAATCTTATTTGCAACGATTCCGATGAGACCTTCATCACAATCGACTAAAGCGATAATCGCATCATCACTTTCATCGAAAGCTTCTAATCCATCAATCGCGATTTTACTTTTAGCTTTCCGCTCTTCGTTGACGCTTTCAATCCATGTGTAAAGTTCTGAAATCACTTCTTGATCATTAGAGGTAAAATAAGTGACAAGACGGTTGATGTTCGTGTTTTTGATCACTCGCCCCACTGCATTTATTTTAGGTCCGATTTTCATTCCGATTGTCGTCTCATCAAAATCATTGCCTTCACTCATCAAATCGAGATTTTTAAATTCTCCAAACTGAAAATTTTTAAATGTATAACGGAGAATGTCCCGGTTATAGCCTTTTAAAGGCATCATGTCTGTGACAATTGAAATCGCTCCTAAAGTCATCAAATATTTGTCATACCTTCCTAATAAGGCTGTCGCAAACATAAACGAAACAAAACCTGCGCTTGTTTTTAAAGAAGGAAATTTTGAAAACTGTGGATGAATGATCGCTTCTACGGTAGGCAAAGTTTCTCCTTTTTCATGATGGTCAATGACGATTATTTTCATTCCGTGTGCTCGACAATATTCAAGAGCTTCTAATGCACTGATTCCATTGTCAACAGTGATGAGAAGGTTGTAACCTTTGGCAACGATTTCTTTTGCTTTTTGAAGGTTGATTCCATAACCATCTAAATAGCGAGAAGGAATATAGTAATTGACTTTATAATCTAGATGCATAAAAGCCTTGACGATAATTGAAGTCGACATTACTCCATCTGCGTCATAATCTCCATAAACGATGATTTTATCTTTCTTTTTCATCGCTTCCAGCACGACTTTAAGCGCTTCTTTCATTCCATCAAAATCTTGAGGGTTTGGCAGATCTGCGATCGAAATATCCCGAGTTAAAAATTCGTATTCTTCTAAAGAAATATCGTAGTATTCAAGCAATTGATTTAAGAAATTTTGTTCGTCCATAATTTTAAGAAAAAGGCTACCGACAAAGTAGCCTTTATTTTTAATCGTTTATTCCGATGAAAATCGCTTCTTCGGGCTCCGCAGATTTTTTTGTTTTGACTTCAAGCTTTTTCTTTTTCTTCGGTTTGGCAATTTTGATGTTAGTCCGTGAGAACCATTTGAAGAGCAATTGCGCTAGAGGTCCAAATAAAGTGGTGACAAATAAAGCGCCTAAAGCAATTCCAATCAAAACGAGAAGATAGATGAGCGATGAACCTGAAGGTCCAAAGCCAAAGAAGTCAATTGCTAAATATCCAGCTAACAAGCTGACAAGTAAAATCGGAGCAAATGCTAGCGAGTTCGCTTTAGACATGATTTCATTTCGTTTTTCATAGGAATTATCTTTAGAACGGACAAAGTCATCTTTGGCCATTTCTCGATCTTTATCCATGAAGATAACACTCATCAGTAAAGTGATGAAAATAACTAAAGGTAAAGCGAATATTGCCGTTTCAGCAACAATGACTCGAGTTAAAACGTAAAACCCGAGAGTCACAGCACCGGTTAAGGCGGTGATAAGAAGAGAAGTTAGTCCGCGTGAAAGTCGATAACGGAGCAAGAAATAAAGAGTTAAGAAGCCAACTGCGATACTCACCGCAGAGATCACCCATCCAGATTCAGGAGTAGTGATAATCATTCTTTCTCCAACTTTAAAAGACGCAGTCGCAATTGTGTCATCGGTTTGCGTTTCAAAGTATTCGCGGAAAACATTTTCTAAAGTTCCTTCAACGCGAATGTCTCGATAATCGATATAACCATCGACATCTAGAGCAAGAGTGGAATCGAGTTTAGCGACGTAATAAATGTAAGTGACTTCGACAGTGCCGCTTTCTTCTAATTCAATTTCAGTTCTTCGATATTCGGTTTCTAGTTCGTAAGAAATGAGTTTAGCATCACCACTATTACCATTTATGTAATAAAAGGTATTGTCGAGTACTCCTCTTACATAAGCAGAATCTAACGCCGTCGGGGTCGTTCCTTCAGAAACATTGATTGCATGTGTTTCAAAATAAACATAATTGTATTCGGAGTGATTTTTTCCATGATTGAAAAGTTGACCTTGGACCGCGCCAAAAGAAATCATGGCAATCGTCGAAGCTAAAGCGATGACAATAGCCGCGATGCCAATTGGCTTTTTCTGTTTGGTGAAATCTTTATCTTGATATGGACCGAAATAGCTTTGTTTTTCTTCATTCATCAAATCTGGAATTTTCTTTTGATCGACTCCAATGATTTCATATTTGCCGATGAATTTGGTCGTATTGGTGAGTAACCACATCATTCCTTTTAGTCCAAGTGTATTGAGCAGTAATGAAACCAAACCACCAAAAACTGCAGCGGCAGCAAAGGAAATCATCGCTGTTCCACCTAACCAATAGATGACCGCTCCGATGACGATTAAAGCGACATGAATATCGACAATCGGAAGAAGAGATTTTTTGCTTCCTTCAAAGTTTGCCTTTTTAAGGCTACGACCGCGATAACATTCCTCTTTGACTTTGGTCATATAAATAATTCCACTTGAAATAGAGGCGATGATCACAGCGATAAAGCCAATGATTCCAGATAGAGTTAATTCAACAGAGAATATCAAAGAGAACAATAGACCGAGGAATGAACTGCCGATGGCAAATGTCGTAATTGTCACAGCCCCCCAGCGGTAAAAGACGACGAGTAAAAGAGTGATGATCGCAATTCCAATAATCCCTGCGATCAATGTTCTAGACCAAGCAATCGTCGCTTTCGTTCCATAAGAAATCAAACTTTCGAAATAAGCGGGAACGATATTTTCATAAATGAATGTCACGTTATAATCCAATTTCTCTGAGTTGAGTAAGTTTGTATAAAATCGCGCTTTGTTTGTCGCATTTTTAATATCTGTATATGATGTATTACCATCACCGTCAGGATCGACATCGATCGCAGAGGCAATGCTTTTTTCTGTATCGTCAAACCAAATTTGTCCGATATCGAATTTGATTAAAAGTTTCTCGGCTTTTTTTGCATTGTAATCTTCATTTCCAGAGATCATTTCCGAAAATCGATCTTCTCCTTCAACAAAGTTGTAGGCTAAATAGACATAAGTTTTGCCTTCTTCTTCATCATCATTAGCAGGACGAGCATTTTTTCGACCGCTAATCGGGCCATCATCATCGGTATCATTAATTCTTTTTGCTTCCTCGATGACGGCTTTAAAATTCTCATTTTCATAATCTACAGGGATGACAACGGTTGGATAATCTCTAATAAAATCGATATAAATCTTTTCAGAGGTCAAAAATTCATCACCGGTCGCATAAGTGTTCGTTTCAGTTCCTAAAGCAAAAACCCCATTGAAGGAAAGGAAAGTTTTGATTTGAAAATAATTTTCTTCGGTTTGTTCGGATAAAACGACTTTGATCGTATCGTTGCCAATTGTTGTGATGTCATAATTGCTCACTTGAGCAGTTTTGAGTCTTTCTTCCATAACCGCTGCAATTTCTTTTGCCGCTTGAGGATTATCTTCAAGTGCCGGATGGTCTTCAATAGAAGTCGTATCGCTTAAACGGTAGACCAGCGCTCTTCCATCTGAGTATTCAATATTGCTCTTAGATTGGACAAAAATAGATGTGACAGTTGCCCCTATCATCAATAAACCAGAAACCGCTAGGGTTAGATATGCAATAAAACGTTTCATAATTGTGTTATCCTTTCGTCTAGGAAAAAATACTGCGCCCATGCGCTACCAATATAATTTACAACAATTATATATATAATTCAATAATAAATTAGGAAATCAATTCTCAAGAAAAAGACTGTTTGCAGTCTTTAACTTCATAATTTTCTTATTTTATCAAAACAGCGAACTCGGATAATCGATTTTTAAATGTCGCAACGCTTTTTCGCTGACTACGCGTCCTTTTGGAGTCCGATCGATAAAACCGATTTGAACGAGATAAGGCTCATAGACATCTTCGAGATTGGTTGCCTCTTCACCGATTGCATTTGCAATCGCTTCCAGTCCAACTGGCCCTCCTTTAAATCTTTCGACAATCGTTTTTAAATAACGGATATCGACATCATCTAAACCGATGCTATCGACTTTTAGAGCTTTTAAAGCCTTTAAAGTATGGGCCTGAGATATTTCATTTTTTCCTTCGTAATGAGCAAAATCTCGTACTCTTCTTAAAAGGCGATTAGCAATTCGCGGAGTTCCCCGACTTCTTTTGGCGATTTCTTTCGCCGCACTTTCTTCAATTGGTATATTGTAAACACGAGCCGTTCTAAAAACGATTTGTTCGATTTCATCGATTGTGTAAAAATTGATTTTTTCGGTGATTCCAAACCTCGCTCTTAATGGAGCAGATAAATCTCCAGCTCGCGTTGTTGCGCCGATTAAAGTAAAAGGTGCAAGTTCGATATTCAACGTTTTAGCATTTGTCTCTCGCGAGACGACGAGAGATAAGCTGAAATCCTCCATCGCTTGATAAAGAATTTCTTCGACGACTCGAGGGAGACGATGTATCTCATCGATAAAGAGAATTTCTCCTGGTTGCAGGTCGCTTAAAATCGCCGCTAGATCTCCCGCTTTTTCAATCGTCGGTCCAGAAATGACCCGAATCGGTCCGACCATCTCATGAGCGATGACGTGAGCCAAGGTCGTTTTTCCTAAACCAGGTGGTCCATAAAATAAACAGTGATCTAACGTCTCATTACGGTGAATCGCGGCCCCGATGAAAACTTTTAAGTTTTCTTTTAGTCTTTGTTGCCCGACATATTCTTTTAAGGTTTGGGGACGTAAAGAAATATCTTCTTCAAGTTCTTTTTGATTCGTTTTTGCATCTAAAAGTCTCGTCATTTTATTTCCTCAATTTCTTTAAGGCAAGGGCTAAAACTTGCTCCATCGATGCATTTTCTTCATTGATATCTGCTAAGACTCGGTCGATCGCAGCGACTTTAAATCCGAGTTGCTTGAGTGCTTTTTTCACATCTTCATAACGTTCGGGGTCACCTTTTTCACCCGTGATTTGTCCTTTTAAATCCAAAATGATTTGCGCAGCTGCTTTAGCACCGATTCCAGGTAATCTTTTTAAATAAGCAATATTATTTGAAGCAATTGCTTTATTAAGAGCCTCAGGAGTCGTCGCTTTTAAAGCGTTGATCGCGGTTTTAGGACCTAATCCTTTCACACCGATCAAAGAGAGAAAGGCGTCTTTTTCTAAGCGCGAAGAAAAGCCGATCAAATATTGATCATCTTCTCTTGTCACTTGGTGAGTGAAAATAAACTGCTCTTCCCCAAGAACATAATCTTCAACATGGCTGACTAAAACTTGATAACCGATTCCACCGACTTCAATGACGATGAAGTTTTCGCCGATGAATGAAATTTTTCCTTTTAAAGAATAATACATAATTGCTCCTCATTAGATGATAACGATAAAGATGATGATGAGTAAAATAAGAAACGCTGAGACCAAAGAAGATAAGATCGCTAAATCAACTTTTTTATCCATCACTCTATATATTCAAACTCAAAATCACAGAGTTTGACACTATCTCCATCTTTAGCGCCCATCTTTTCTAATTCATCATCGATTCCGACTGCGCGGAGATGAGTGATGAGCAACATCATCCCTTCATCGGTTGAAATATTCGTCATCTTATAAAATTTTTCAATTTGTTCACCACTGATGACAAATGTATGACTATCAACTCTTTGAATTGAATATCCTTTATCATCACCGAGCTCGTAGATTTTCATTCCGAGGTCGCTTTCTGAATCATCATAAAGCGGGAATGGTTTGGTCTTGGCTAAGACATCTAGGCATTTATAAACCAATTCTTCAATTCCTTCTCCACTTAAAGAAGAAATGCCTATAACTGGCTTCCGAATTTTCGTTTTGAATTTTTTCATTCGTTCAAGAGCGCCGTCTTCATCCATTTTACTAGCGACGATAATCACAGGGCGTTTGGTCAGACCAAATCCATATGATTTAAGTTCGTTATTAATCATTTTGTAATCTTCTAGTGGATCGCGTTCGCCATCCATCGAGACGAGGTGGACGATTAATCGGCATCTTTCGATATGCCTTAAAAATCTTAATCCTAAGCCTTTTCCTAAATGCGCTCCTTCGATAAGACCTGGAAGATCTGCCATCACAAAAGAACGCCCATCTTTAGAAGAGACGACTCCCAAATTTGGAGAAATAGTCGTGAAAGGATAATCGCCAATCTCTGGACGTGCCGCACTGACAACACTTAAAAGTGTTGATTTACCGACATTTGGAAAGCCAATCACTCCGACATCTGCTAAGAGTTTTAGTTCTAAAGTCAATTTTCGAGTTTGCCCCGGTTCACCATTTTCAGCAATTTTTGGAGCGCGATTCGTCGGAGTTTTGAAACAAGTATTTCCTCGTCCTCCTCTTCCTCCTTTGGCGACTAAAAGAGTTTTTCCGTCTTCATTTAAATCACCTAAAAATTTATGTTCGGGTTCTAGATAGACAACTGTTCCAACTGGGACATCGACAATTAAGTTGTCTCTAGATTTCCCATATTGATTTTTGCTTCCACCTTTTTCTCCTTCTTGAGCGATAAAGGTTTTTGAAAAACGGAAGTTGATCAAAGTATTGATCGATTTGTTCGCTTTTAAAATGATCGATGCCCCGCGGCCCCCGTTTCCTCCAGCAGGACCACCGAAAGGAACATACTTTTCTCTTAAAAAAGCAATTGCTCCGTCTCCGCCTTTGCCTGATCTGACTTCAATTTTTACTTGATCTATAAACATAGTTTAATCTTTCGCCCATATTATATAAAAAAGTGATAAAAAAGACCACATTTTTAAGTGGTCTTTAATATTTAGTTAATTATTTACTTTGCTCGTAAACGCTGACCCGGGTGCGAGTTTTTCCAACTCTTTCGTATTTGACGATTCCAGCTTTCGTTGCAAAAATCGTATCATCTCCTCCAATTTTCGTATTCACTCCAGGGTAAATTTTCGTTCCTCTTTGGCGGTAGATAATATTTCCGGCTTTGACGGTTTGGCCATCACCTTTTTTGGCTCCTAATCGTTTCGATTCAGAGTCGCGTCCATTTTTAGTTGAACCAACACCTTTTTTCGAAGCGAATAATTGGAGATTTAGTTTGAACATCATAGCGATGAATTTCCTTTCTTATTGAATTTCAATCTTGATAAATTTTTTCTTGCCTTCAGCAATTGTTTCTAATGAAGTGATGATTGTCTCGATGACGATTTCATCGTGATTAGAAACCGGACCTTTTGCGATCAATTCGGCGTCACCTTCGTTTAATCTAAAGTGGAAATTGTTCTTGCTTTCAATTGCATTGAATCCTCCGGTTAAGACCGCGCTGATGGCGGAACAGACAAGGTCTTGTCCATGTGGAGCACTATCAGCGTGCCCTTTGACCTTGAGTGAGAGGAATTTTCCAGCTTCTTTTTTAATTGCGACGTGAACCATAATTTTAAGCGTTGATCGTTTCGATAATCAGACAAGTGTAAGGTTGACGATGGCCGATCATTTTTCGAACATTGGTTTTCGCTTTATATTTGAAAACCTTCAATTTTTTCGATAAGCCTTGTTTTTCGACTTTGGCAGTTACGGTTGCTCCTTTAAGAAAAGGGTTTCCGGTTTTTAAAGTCTTATCCCCGATGAGAAGAACTTTATCAAAAGTATGAATGTCTCCTGCTTCGGCATCGATCTTTTCAATGTAAATTTTTTGACCGATTTCGACTTTGATCTGTTTACCACCTGTTTCGATGATTGCGTACATAATGTGCCTCCTATTTTGAATTTCACTAAGGACTCGCTATTGAGGCACTTCTCGTCGAGAAGTTTTAAAACCTTGTTTAGGCGGTTGTAGCTAGTGAGACGACAACGCAAGTAATATAACAATGTTATAAACAATAGTCAATATTTTATTCAAGATTCTTTATCTTGGCGGACTGACAAGTTTTAAAAGAATAATAATCATCGCCACCAATTATCAGATGATCGAGCAGTTCGATTCCGAGCTCTTTAGATTTGAGCATGATTTGTTGTGTGAGAATTATATCTTGATCAGAAGGAGATAAAAAACCATTGGGATGATTGTGAATAAGATAAAAATAAGCCGCTCGAGAAAGGAGCAATTCACGAATGATTTCTTTAAGTGAAACAAGCGACCCTTTTTCCGTCCCGACATAGAGTTCTTTTTCTTTTGTAATCCGCCTTTTTTTATCAAGTGAAATAACTAGAAAAACCTCTTGATTTAAACCGCTTAAAATCGCACTGTATTTTTGCAATAAAAACGGGGTGATATTTCCGAGATTATTTTCTTTTTCGATCTCGGTGAGATGAGCGCGATGGGCGAGTTCAAAGACAGCTGCCAGTTTAGCAGCAATTGCTTTCGATACTCCTTCATAGGCGAGAAATTGCCTTAATTCCAAGCGAGAAACTTCACCTAGCCCATGATGGTCATTTAAGATTTTCTGTGCGATTTCTAAGGCCGAATATTTTTTGGTTCCACTTGAAATTACAAGCGCTAATAACTCGTGATTAGATAAGAATTTTAAACCATATCTTTCGGCCTTTTCCCTCGGCCTTTCATAAGGGGGTAAATCTTTTATTTTACCCATTAATTCCAGGTGAATTTCCAACCGCCCGGAATTGTCGTTGTGCCTTTTTTAGAAACGAAGATTTTATAAGCGACAATTGCCGCAATCGCTACGGCTAAAACCGCCATCACCATCGTCAAGGTGATCGGCTCTCCAACTTGCTGATTGGCTAATTCTTCAAGACTCATTTCGTGTTTCATAAAAAACCTCCTACTACAAGTAAGAGGCTTGAAACTCGATTGCTAATTTTTAATCTAAGAGCCTTGATTTTTTGCTAAGTAAAAGCGTTAAAACTTGTTCGTGTTCAGCGAGTTTTTTTCTCTCGTTTTCAACCTTTTCTTTTGGAGCTTTTAAAAGGAAAGATTGTTTTTCAAGCATCGATTTTGCGCGCTTGATCTCACTTTCTTCATAGGCGATTGAAATTTCAATTTTCTTTAAGAGTTCTTCTTTATTGATTTGCTCTTTGATCAACATTGAACCGTGTTTTAAAATGCGCAAAACCCCATCCAATTTTGAAATATCTTCACTATTTAAGGTAATTTCGGTTGCAAAAGCGAATCTTTTCAAATAAATTTCAAAACCCTTAAAAAATTGTAATTGCGAAGAAATAACTAAATCGACCGGGGTGTTTGGAGCGAGTTTATTTTCAATTTTATAAGTTCTTATTTCTTTAATTGCGTCAAGGAGTAGCTCGACTTTATCATCATCTTTTTTATCGATTATCTTCGCTTCAAATTTCGGATATGTTTCAAGTGCAATAGATTGAAGATGGTTTGGAAGATTGAGATAGATTTCTTCTGCGATAAAAGGAGTGTATGGATTGATCATAATCAAAATGTTTTTTAGAGCTAAAAAGAGAACTTGTAAAGTGTTAGATCTCGCCTTTTGATCTTCGCTAGCCAATGTTACTTTGCTCATTTCTAGATACTGTCCACAAAAATCATCATAGACAAAATTGTAGAGATGATTCGAGGCTGCATTGAAGTCATATTTATCCATGTTATGCGTGACATTTTTAATCGTTTTTTGCAGGCGATTAATAATCCATTTATCAAGTGGAGAAAGACTAGAAATCACCAATTTTTCTTCTTTAAAATCTTCAGGTAAAATTCCCAAAATATATCGTGCGGCATTCCAGATTTTGTTGAGATAATTAGCACTTGCTTGTAACTTTTCTTCACTATACCGCATGTCTTGCCCGGGAGTGGAATTGGTCGTTAAAAAATAACGTAATGCATCTGATCCATATTGTTCAATCAGTTCCATGGGGTCCACTCCATTGCCGAGTGATTTAGACATTTTTCGTCCCTGAGAATCGCGGACTAAACCGTGAATCGTCACTGTCTCAAATGGTCGTTTAGAAGTGTTCTCTAACGATTGGAAAATCATCCGTGAAACCCAAAAGAAAATGATGTCATAACCAGTGCACAAAACGCTGGTTGGAAAATAGCGTTTATAGTCATCGGTTTCATTAGGCCAACCAAGAGTAGAAAATGGCCAAAGCGCACTTGAAAACCAAGTGTCTAAAACATCGCGATCTTGTTCGTAATTCTCAAGGTCAAGAGGTGGATTTTCGCTGACCATTAATTGACCGGTTTCTTTATGATAATAAGCGGGAATTCGATGTCCCCACCACAGTTGTCTAGAGATGCACCAATCTTCAACATTTTCCATCCAACGGGTTAAAACATTTTCAAAACGCGCAGGTATAAAAGTGACTTTATTTTTCGTCTTTTGATTTTTTAGGGTCTTCTGCGCTAATGGTTTCATTTTGATAAACCACTGTTTAGAAATCATCGGTTCGACGATTGCCCCACTTCGTTCTGAATGACCGATTGGATGAATGATCTTTTCAATTTTGAATAAGTCCCCATTTTCTTTAATTTCAGCGACGAGAAGTTTTCGACACTCAAATCTGTCGAGCCCTTCATATTTTCCAGCTTCTTCGTTCATCGTCGCATCTTTATTCATGCAGACGACTTTTTCTAAACCATGTTTTTCACCTAATGTAAAATCATTTGGATCATGAGCTGGTGTGCATTTCATCGCCCCAGTTCCAAAATTCATATCGACATATTCATCTCCGATAATCGGAAGTTGCTTTCCATTTGCAGGATTGATCGCTTTTTTACCGATCAACTTTTGATATCGCTTATCAAGGGGATTGACAATTAAGGCCGTATCACCAAACATCGTCTCAGGACGCGTGGTGGCAATAACTAAAATTTCATCACTATCGACTACTTTATATTTAAAGTAATAAAATTGACCTTTTACATCTTTATGAATGACTTCGATGTTAGATAAGGCAGTCATTTGTACTGGATCCCAGTTTATCAGTCTTTCACCTTGATAAATCAAACCTTTTTGATAATAAGAGACAAAGACTTTATTGACGGCGTGATTCAAGCCCTCATCAAGAGTGAATCTCTCTCGTGTATAATCTAAGGCTAGACCGAGTTTAGCCCATTGTTCGTGAATTCGATCACTATAGTGATCTTTCCATTCCCAAGTCTTTTTTAAAAATTCTTCCCGGGTGATAGTTTTGATATCGACTCCTTCATTTCTCAATCTTTCCATCACTTTAGCCTGCGTAGCAATGCCAGCGTGATCCATTCCAGGAAGCCATAAGACATCAAAACCTTTTGCTTTTTTATAACGGGCGATAATATCTTGAATCGTCGTATCCCAAGCATGGCCTAAATGGAGCATCCCAGTGACATTAGGAGGCGGAATAACCATTGAAAAAGGAGGTTTACTTTTATCTAGCGCAGTGAAATAACCGTGGGCTTTCCACTTCTCGTACTTACCTTCTTCGACCTCTTTAGGGTCATATCTTTTTTCTAACATCGAGGTGTCCTCCTTATAAAAAATAAAAACGTCCGGGAAAGGACGTTATTAAACGCGGTACCACCTTTATTCGCCATCATCGATGACGCTCTTGAAATCGTTAACGCCGAATTACGCAATGATTAATTGGTCCGAACAAAGCGACTTCGGAATGATTCCTTGTCCCTTTTCCACCGTCTGGGACTCTCTAAAAAGAAAGCGCATTCTTACTACTTTTTGTTCTTAGGACAATTTGATTATACCAATTTCAAGGTTTTATGCAATAAAACTATTACGCGAGGATTTTTTCGATCCACATCTTGAGTTTTCCTAAACTCTTTTTGTTTTTGATTGAAACCGCGATCAAATCTTTTTCTTCTTCGATTAGCGAATGATTTTTTAATTCACGAAGCGTCGCTGCTTTTTCCTTTTGATTCACTTTATCGCTTTTGGTTAAGACCAAAATAAAAGGAAGTTCACTTTTTAAGAAAAAATCATGGAGCAATAAATCATCTTCATTAGGAATTCGCCGAGAATCGAGCAAGAAGATGACTCCTTTTAATTTCTTTGAAGTCATAAATAAACTATTCATCATCGTCTGAAAATCGACGATTTCTTTTTTTGGGGAAATCGAATAGCCATATCCAGGAGCATCGATCAGATAGAATTTTTGATCGACATTGAAGAAATTGAGTAATTTCGTATGTCCTGGTTTAGAAGATGTAAATGCAAGACTTTTATGGTTTGCTAAAGCATTGATCAAAGATGACTTCCCAACATTTGAACGTCCGACAATTAAAATTTCATCTAATACGGAGTCTTTGGGAGCCTCAAAATATGTCGGTGCGCTTTTGATGAAAATCACGTTTTGGAAATTGATCATTTTATTTATCTACCAAGGCGACCTTTAAAGCATCATCGACTTTTTTCATAAAGATGATTTTCAAGGCTTTTTTCACTTCTTTAGGTAATTCATCAACCGCTTTTTTGTTTTCATCAGGAACGACAATGGTCGTGATTCCACTTCTTAACGCAGCTAAAGATTTTTCTCTTAAACCACCAATAGGTAAAGCATTACCTCTTAAGGTAACTTCGCCTGTCATCGCGACGTTAGGATCCACAGGTTGATGGCCTAAGCAAGAAATAATTGCGGTAGTAATCGCGACACCTGCACTTGGTCCATCCTTTGGAACGGCTCCTTCTGGAACGTGGATGTGAATATCATTTTTGGCAAATAATTCGTTATCGATTTTATAGCGATCAGCATTAGCTCGGACATAGTCTAGAGCGATCGAGGCTGATTCTTTCATCACGTCTCCTAAGTGTCCGGTGAGAATCAAACCGCCCTTGCCAGGGAAGTAATTGACTTCAATCGGTAAAATGTCTCCACCGTATTCGGTATAGGCTAAACCAGTGACGACACCGACTTGTGGTTCGACTTCTTTTTTCGAATTTTCAAAAATTTCTGTTCCTAAAAATTCGACGACTTTCTTTTCGTCAATATCAATCGTCTTGATCGATGGATCTTTGACAATCGAAACGACAACTTTTCTGAGACAAGAAGCGATTTTTCTTTCTAAATCACGAACTCCCGCTTCGCGGGTGTAATGCTGAATGATATAGGTGATCGATGGATCTTTAATTTTTGCTTGTTCTTTTTTTAAACCATTCAAAACGAGTTGTTTTGGAATGAGGTGCCTTTTAGCAATTTGAACTTTTTCGAGTTCGGTATAAGAATTGACCTCAATTAGCTCAAGACGATCTCTTAAAGGTGCTGGAATATTTTCTAAATAGTTTGCCGTGCAGATGAATAAAACATCACTGAGATCATATGGCTCTTCTAAATAGTTGTCATTAAATGCAGTGTTTTGTTCTGGGTCTAAAACTTCTAATAAAGCAGAACTCGGATCACCTTTATAACTTGAGGCGAGTTTATCGACTTCATCGAGGAGGAAAACCGGGTTGACCACCCCCGCTTTTTTCATTCCAGAGATAATTCTTCCAGGCATCGATCCGACATAGGTCCGACGATGACCACGAATTTCGGCTTCATCACTCACCCCTCCTAAAGAAGCTTTGATGAATTTTCGATCGAGCGCTCGGGCAATCGATTTGCCAAGCGAAGTCTTTCCACAACCAGGTGGGCCATAAAAACATAAAATCGGTGATTTCAAATTACCGGTCAATTTTTTGACCGCTAAATATTCGACGATTCTCTTTTTCACTTTTTCTAGTCCATAGTGATCTTCATCGAGAATTTTTTCGACATTTGCTAAATCTTCATTGTCGATCGTCCTTTGATACCAAGGAACCGCCATCATCGTTTCAATATAGTTTTGAATGAGTGAAGCTTCTAAAGAAGCTGGAGGCATCATTTCGAATTTCTTCAATTCGGATTTGATTTTTGCTTTGACGTGCTCTGGATAAGGATTCTTATCGAGATCTTCTAAAATCTTATCGGTTTTTTCTCCACCGATCGCTTCATCTCCGAGCTCTTTTTTAATCGCTCGCATTTTTTCTCTTAAGAAATATTCTTTTTGCGATTTCTCGGCAGATTCACGAACTGAATCATGAATGCGGCGTTCGATTTCACTATTTTCTTTTTCGCCTGCTAGGGCATTTAAAGTGATTCCGACCAAAGTCTCGATCGAATTGGTTTCAAGAGCTTTAGCCTTGATTTCTAAAGACGTTTGTAAAAACGCTAGAAGAGAATAACATAAAGCGGCTAAGTCATCGGTTTTACCGATTTGATTGATTAAAGTTTTGGGCATCTTTGCCATAAGATCAGGCATCGAATCTAAGGTTTGAGTGATGATTCTGGCGAATTGATCTTTTTTTGCAGTTTCGATTTGATCGAGTTTTAAGACTTTTCCATCACAGACATAATATCCATCTGTTTCATGAAAATTATTGAGTTCGACTCTTTCAGTTGGCATGACGCGTAAGCGCGTTGAATCTCCGTGAGCGTTAGCAGTCGTGATTCGACAGAGCACTCCGGTTTGATAGATATCTTGAAAAGTCGGATTTTCGACATTTGGATTGATTTGCGATGTGATAAAAATCAAAGAATCTGCAGAAAGACGCGATGCGTCAACTGCGTTGATTGAAATTTTTCTTCCCGCTTCAATCGTCTGCGGACTTCCGGGGAAAAGGATGAGCTCTCGGGTGATGAGAAGCGGTAATTGTAATGTTTCTGGAAGATTTTTTTTATCCATTAACTTTTCTCCTTTCTAGTTTTGAAATTGATTAGTTGTTGAATTTAAATAAGAGATCTTCAGTTTGTCCGAAACGGATTTGTGTTCTGAATTGCTCTTTTTGTGGTTCAAGGGCTTTTTTCACTTCTGAAATTTTCATTTTGTACATATCGGCGATTTTTGCGTATTCGAGTTCGAGTTCCGCTTCACCGATGACGATGTCTTCTAAGGCAGCAATCTCTTCGATGATCGCAACGTTGCGGACTCCGACTTCGCTTTCTTTGCGTAAGGTTTTGAGGAATTCTTCTTCGCTTTGACCGATGATTTCTAAATATTGTTCAATTGAGAATCCGGATTGTGCCATTTGATTTTCGGTATCTCTTCTTCTTGCTTCGACGTCGCTTTCAATAATCGTATCAGGAATTTCAATAGTTGAATTCTTTGCGATTTCATCAAGGAGTTTGTCAAGATATGCTTTCTTAAGCGTCTTTCTTTGTTGCTCTTCGAGTTCAGCGCGTTTATTTTTTCTTAATTCTTCTAAAGTGTTAACACCGGTAAGACCTAATTCCTTGATCAGATTTTCATCGAGTTCGGGAACTTTCTTTTCTTTCACTTCGTGAATGACGGTTTTAAAAGTCGCTTTTTTATTGGCGAGGTGTTCGACGTATTTTTCTGGGAATGTCACTTCGACATCAAAAGCATCTCCTGCTTTATGTCCGACACATTGTTCTTCAAAGCCAGGGACAAACATCCCGCTACCGAGTTCGAGTTCGTAATTTTTAGCGTTTCCGCCTTCAAAGGCTTTTCCTTCAACATAACCATCGAAATCGATGATCACGGTATCTCCTAAAGCGGCAGCACCTTCTTTAAGAACTAAGGTCGCATTACCTTCTTTTAATTTTTCAATCGCAAGATCGACCTCTTCTTCTTTGACATCGACGTTTTGATGTCCGATGTTTAAATCTTTATATTGACCGAGTTTCACTTCAGGCGCAGTTGTGATTTCGAATTTGACTTCTAAATCTGTATCTGAAAGTTTTGTCACTGAAATTTCTGGTCGGGCATATGGGACGACTTTATCTTCTTCGATAATCGCTTTATATGCATCAGGTAAAAGCAAGTTAATCGCTTCGTCCATCAGTTTGTGCTCATCGATTTGCTTTTTGATCAAATTTTCAGGAGCTTTGCCTTTTCTAAATCCATCGATTTTAACTTCTTTAGCGAGTTTGGCATAAGCCTTTTTTTGCGCTTCTTTCCACTCCTCATTTGTAAAGTTGACAAAAACTTCGGTTTTGCAATGTTCTAATTTTGTTAATTTTCTTTCCATTATTGTTTTCTCCTTAACCTATTTAGCAAAATGAATTATATATTATATAAAATGACTTCACAAGTCAAACACTTGAATCAACTCGAATATCAAATTTATTCTCACCTTAAACTCTTAGAATTGGGCGATTGATTTTTCTAATTTTTCGATTAACTTTAAAATGTCATCGCAATCTAGATGTTTATTTAAACATCTTTTCTTCAATGGTTCAAAGGTTTTAATTTCGAGATAACGAAGTGAAATTTCTAGTAGAGCTTCGAGCATCTCTTCGTGGTTGAATTCGACCTGGCGCGGATAAGAATAGATGATATAAGAAGATAGGATGCTGATCGAGTTATCGATAATCACTGGATCTTTATATCTTTCAGTCATCTTCTGAATCACTTCTTTTAACTCTAGTGGCGCAAAAGGCGGCTTTAAATCTTTTGGAACTACTTCTAATAACCCTTCTTCATGTAGAAAACGAACTTTTTGATCCCATTTTTTATCGACGAGAGTCATAAGAGTGAAAGAGCGGATCGATTGTTTAGCGTGCTTGAGCATGATCGACTCTAAATCCTCTAGATAAGGACGAAGGTCTTTATCTTTTAAACTTTGAAGACCGGCGAGGACAAACTCTTCTTTTGGGCTTTTTAAATATTCGTGAATCTTTTCTTCATCTAAGGGTCGATGAGAATAATTTTCTTTTTCAGCTTTGGTGATAAGAAGTGCAAGGCTTTTTAACCTCTCTTCTGCTTCTTGAGAAAAATATGGGAGTTCTTCATAATATTTGAGTTGCTTTTTAGCATCTTCAAATCGTTCTAAAGAAATGAGTAATTCGATTTCGATTTTCATCAAAATCGGTAATTGTCCCGCTAATATTTCTCGATGTTTTTCAATTACTTTTAACGCTTCAAGTGGTTTATTTAAAGCGACAAAAGAAGCAATCCGATAAAATAAATCACTTGGGATTGATGTATTTTCTGTCAGCTTGATGACGAGTTCATAATTTTTCTTATCGACTAATGTCTTTAATGAATCCATCGTTTTACCACTTTTCGTAATGAACTTTCTTCTCTTCAAGAAGAGGTTTGTCTTTTTTGAATTCGCTAAAAACTTGTTTATCTTTTTCAAGCGGGTAACCAAAAGTGATGATTGTGTGCGGAATAATATATTTCGGTAAGTCAAACAATTTTCGTTGATGATTCATCTTTTTTTCGTTTGGGAAAGTTCCGATAAAGCAAGTTCCGATTCCGAGTTCGTGAGCAGCTAAAACCATGTTTTGAGCCGCAATGGTACAATCGACTTGCCAGAAATTTCCGACGGACAAATTAGCGTCTCCTAAAACGAGAATTGCCATTTTCGCATCGAGTAAGGGCGAGGAAATAAACACTCCTAAAAACCCAGCCATCTTTTTAAGAGTCTCTTTATCTTGAATGACAAGAAATTGCCAATCTCTTTTATTTTGTGCACTCGGTCCGGCTTGACCGGCTTTTAAAATTGACAATAAATCTTTTTTTGTTATTTCTTGATTCGTGTATTTACGAATGCTTTTTCGCTTCATGATCGTCTCGATAGTTTTCATATTTTGCCTTGCGTTAATTATATATTAAAATCGTCAAAAACGATAAATAAAACTTCGAGAGTTCTATTTAAATCCGCTGCTCGAAAAAGAAAAACCGACCTATATTTTCTGAGTCAGATTAGTTAGCCAATAAATTGGCTCTTTTACAAATCAAGCATATCATTTGTTATTTTTAAAGATTTTCAGTAACATAAAAGTGTGTATACATAAAGTTATCTTTATGAGAAAGGAAACATACAAAATAATGGAAGAAAATACCAATTTCAAAATGCCGTTAATCGGCGAAAAAGCCCCTTCGTTTGAAGCAGTCACGACCCAAGGAGTGATTCACTTTCCGGAAGACTATAAAGGCAAATGGGTCATCTTGTTCTCCCATCCAGCAGATTTCACCCCAGTCTGTACGACTGAGTTTATGACTTTTGCCGCGATGGCCAAAGACTTCGAGGCTCTCAATGTCGAGCTCATCGGTTTATCCGTTGACTCACTTTACGCCCACATCGCTTGGCTAAGAAAAATCCAAGAACTCGAATGGAAAGGTTACAAGAATCTTGAAGTCAAGTTCCCACTCATCGAAGACATCAAAATGGATGTCGCATAACGCTTTGGAATGATTCAACCTGGACAATCGACGACTCAAGCAGTTCGCGCTGTCTTCTTCATCGATCCAGAAGGTGTGATCAGAACTATTCTTTATTACCCACTCGCACTTGGAAGAAACTTTGATGAAATCAAACGAATTGTCATCGCTTTACAAAAAGCCGACAAAGACAAAGTCGCACTTCCAGCCGACTGGCGACCAGGCGAAGACACGATCGTCCCAACTCCAGGCTCCTGCGGAACCGCAAAAGAGAGAATGGAATATAAAGGTGATGACCGTTACTGCTTAGACTGGTTCATGTGCTTCAAAAGAGAAAAGAAATAATCCACCACCTTTTCTAAATTAATCCGCATTACGTATGCGGATTTTTTTATCTTCAAAAATGTTAAAATGAATTCATGTTCATCGCTTTAGCCTTATCGATTACTCTAGCCGTTGAAACTTTGGTTTATAACTTTTTAAAACCGTGGAATTTGAAATTGTTTTTAATTGTTATTTTTATAAATGCTTTATTAAATCCATTGATGAATATCGTTCTTTTGCAATTCAGAAATTTTGGATCTTATCTGCAATTTTTGTTCATCTTTGAAATTCTCACTTCTTTAATCGAAGCGACTGTTTTATTCATCTTTCTTAAAAAGGATTACCTTCGGATTTTAAGAGTGGCTTTTTTGGCGAATTTAGCCTCGTTTCTCACTGGAGATATTTTAAATCATTTCATTATAAATGAAAAAGGAGCCCTTGTTGGCTCCTTGATCTTCATGGTTTTCACTTCGATTTTATTAGTTATCGACATTTTTATTTCTCACCGCTTTGACAATAAAGATAATTCCGATTACCAATCCCGCAATCATCAAACCGAGGGCAAAAATGCCTCCTATCACAAATAATCCGGCCATAATTAGTCCTTGAAAAAGTCCGTCTAAAAATCCATCGCCACTATATTTTCTTCCTTTGATAAAGACGATATTATCAATCTCGATTTTGTCTATTTCTAAATTTAAAACCGATTCAAAAAGTATAGATCCTGTTTCTTCATTTTGGATATATGCTTCAAAAGTCTTTGTTTCACTACTATCGTAAGTAATGTTGACTAAAGGAGTGTAATGGTAGGCGGAATCATAATCCATTTCCGCTGTAAATTGATATGTATAAATCGCTAATCCGGAATATGAATCGTAATAACTTAATTCTTTGTTTATCGATGAAAAATTTGTGGCAATTATACTCGGATCGACATCATCTTCTTGAAAAGCATAACATTTGAGTTTTAAACCACTTGTACTCAAATCAATATCAAGTGTAAAAACTAGATCATGAGAACTGTCAGGTTTAAGATAAATGTTTGACCTCGAATCAGCCGAGTTATAAGTTAAATGAACATTATTAGAACCAGTCATCAATTCAACACTACTTAAATCGATGTATCCTTGACCGGTGTTTGTCAAAGTCGTTTCGTATTTAAATCCAAGACCTGGATTGCCTTCATCGACAGCAGATTTAACAAACGCGGTATTGCTAAAATCTTCATAAAACGATGGATACGCAAATGGCGAAGGAGAATTCGCCATTAAATATGGAAGCCCTAGTAATAAGATCGGTAATATCCTTTTCATCTTCTTCATAAAATCACCTTCTCTAATTAGTATATCATTTGTCTATTCACAGAATAAGAAAATACATTTACGCGTTTAAGTTAATGACGATTAAAACGCGAGCTTATTTGTTTTTTGTGTTCATATAATTCTTCTTCGGTTGCTACAAATTTATCTAATTTGTCTCTGATCTCTTCAACTTCTTCTAAAGTTAGTTTCTCGTCTTCCAAACTTCGATAATAATGTATAAATTCATCAAGAGCGAATGTCTTGGGAGAATAAAGTTCGCTCCTATCTTCTATTTCGATAAATAAAACAATATTGAACACATCAAATTGATTATCCAATTTCTTTTCTAAAGCTATGCGATGTTTTTCGTTTTGTAAATAAGGATTTCTACGTTTTTTATCGTGAAGAAAAGGATCATCATATTTTTGAATCCAATATTCAGAATATTCATCACCGCTAATCCGGCCAACCCAATTTTTTATTTCAAGACAGAAGATTCCTTTTCTTGTGATCAAAATGTTGTCAATTTCAGTGCTGTATCCATTTTTGAGCGGTAAAAGAATATTTTTTAATAAATATTCATCATCTTTCAAAATTTTTCTCAAATATTTCTCTGCAATTCTTTCGCCTTCAATTCCTCTTCTTTCATTTTTTGGAGTGAACAATGATTTTTGTAGTCTCGAGGTGGAACTAGAACTAGATTTATAAGCGATAATTCTAACAATAATTATGATTAAAACAATCAAGATTATTAATGTAATTAAAGGTCCAATGAGAAAATCCATTTTCTAAAATTATCTTCCACTTTCAATGACTTCAGGGTATTTATACCTTGCAGTGAATGTATACGGATCGATGATAAAATTATCCTCGATTTTTCCTTGCGCCCGATAGAATTTAGGCCTTTGCGAATCCGCATCGTAAACTCGATAAATAAAATAAGATTGGGCGAGTTCTTTTGATTTATTCAATTCGTTTTTAGTGACAAAAAATTCAGTATCAACAATAGATCTGGTGGTTTTCACTTCAATTTGAATTGGAAATAAGTTTCCTTCTTGATCGATGTCAAATGATCTCACATCATAACCTAAAGTATCATCTTCTTTAGAAACCCATTCAACATTTTCGGCTTCATCATAAAAACCCAATTCTCGTAACCGATCTTGTTCATGAGCAATGACTAATTTTTCTCCTCTTAAACCAATTTTTAAGTCTTTCACGGCTTTTTTAATATAGTCGATTTTTGTTAGTTTCGGAGATGTTATTTTCTTGAATTTTTTACTCAAATCGACATATGGTTTCTTTTCTTCTAGTTTTCTTTTCACGTCATGCGGAAGTCCGTCCTCAGGATCGATTTCCCTATCAATTTCATCAATCGCTTCATCTCCAGAAAGAAAACCTGGATCATCGTCTGCAAGGACGTACTTTATGATTTCATCATAATTTTGTGGTTCCATGTGTTTAACCATGAACTCGTATGTCTGAAGCAGTTCGACTAAATCTGCATATAAGATTTCTTCATTAATTTTGTTTGTTGGGTAGTATTTAGATAAAACTGTGGCTTGTTCATATCCGTAACCGAGCTCACCTCTTTTGGTCCCTCCTAAATCGATATTTTCGTCCGAAAAAGACGTCTGTTCGATTTGCGAACGAAAATATTCTGAAACTTTTCTTGCGTTCTTATAACGATCTTTTCTAAAAATCTCGAAATGCGTGATTCCTTGAATGAGTGTCAAATAAAATCCGCTCATGTCTTTTTTAAATAAATAGACAATATATAAACCTTTTTGTGTGGTTCTTGTAATATTTCTATTCAGGATTGAAAGCCAAGGATATTCGGTTTTATTTCCTTGTCCCATTGAACCTTTGACAATTAAATCATCATTGTCAAGCATTGTTCTAATTTCATTTGGTAATGCTCGACACAATTCGTTGTAGACATCAGAGGTCGAATCCACTTTAAAATTCTTATCTTCATTGTAATTATCAAGAATATATTGAAATCTTTCTTTCATAGGTTTGTCCACCTTTCAATTTCTATTGAATTAATTATACAAAGTTTTTTACCGATAATGGCCATAAAAATATTTGCTCATTAAAAATGTAAATTATTCAAAATGATTTTTTATTAATTCGTGATTTAACGATTTGGCATCGCGAAATATTTTTGGTTTTTTATAAAAATAAAAAAAGAGGCTAATCCTCTTTTTGGTTTAATGAAACTAAATAAAAATAATTTCATTATTGTCTCCATTTAACCATTTTGATACAATTGCACCCAAGGGCTATTTTTTGTCCCCTAGTTGCATACCTTGTCCCCTAAGTTGCCTACCCTGTCCCCAATTTTGCATACCCCTACTATTTTTTAGTAGATTTTGCTTTGCAAATTGTCTTTGTTTCAACGGCTTTTAAATATATGCGTTCACATTCATCTGAGCAGAACATACTATGGTTTCCATCCAATACTCTAATAAATGGCATACCACAGCAAGGACAATAAACTCTCATAATAGGTTCAGGATAGTTTTTCAAAAAAGCTCCAACTGTAGATTTTGGAATGTTTAGTTCTTTTGAGATTTCTCCATAACTGAGTCCACTATTTCTGAGATCATATATTTTTCTTTGTTGTTCATTAGTTAACATGATCTTCACTCCTTTCTAATAAGAATGGGACCAGTAACTATTGTTTTTGACGGAATCCTTATTTTATTGGAACCGTAATAAGAAAGTTAATAACAGCGGAACATATAACGAGAATTAATTTTGCCTCATCAAAAGTTATTTCGCTTTTTTCTTTATTATTTCCATGCCTTATTCCATTTGAATCAGAAGCGTATTTATAAAGATTTTTAATTGCATCTCTTAAATGTTCATCAACATCTATTTTTGAAAATAACTGATCTGCTGCCTTGCCCAATGTCAATCCAGAAGTGTTTAAAAGTATATTAAATAACTCTTCGGTGGCCAAAATAGATTCTTTAATAGAATTTTCATAATCTTTTTTTGAATTTTCGCTCAAAAAACTGACGGATTTTTGGATGGCTTCATTCACAGAATCATATGGTGTTGTTGAGGCTTTTTCAATTGTAAAAATTTCTTCTTTATTTGTTATTTTCACAATTTTTTCATCAACAAAACGATAACCAACATACTCATTCTCAAAAGCATTGTTCATTTCTTTAAATACATTAAAATAAGATGACATGAAAAAGGCATCATAATGATTTCTACTACGGTACTGTTCAGGAGATTCATAAACAATCCCGCAAATAAACTCTACGACAGTAAGAATCGAATCATAGCTTTCGTTTTCAAAAAGATATCTAATTTGCGAAATGATTTGATCATATGAATCATGATATCGTTCATAAACATCGTTGAACATATTTTCTACGATATATTTCGCAAGATTATCTTCATCAAGCCCTAAAGATTTAACCTGAATGTTTAATATGTTGTTGAGAGTATTAAAAAGAACTGTTCTAGTTTCGGCAGTGAATTCATTTATTTGCATTTCTTTAGAAATAGATTTAATACCATTTCTATCGGAAAAGCCGTCTCGAACTCTAATTGTTCTTTTCTTGTTCATTATTTATTTCCCTTTGCTCTATTGTGAGTTTTGCATAGCATTTGACAATTTGAAATATCAGTAGATCCACCATTGCTCCACGCCGTTACATGGTCAGCATCCATTTCAGAAAGTTTGTAAATTCTCGTTCTATTTGAATCGTGCCCTAAAGCACAAAGAGGGCAATTTGAAAGTCCGGTTATATTTGCTTCATTTGTTTGCTCTCTATATTTTGTTTGTTTTACAACATCATCAAAAACTCTAATTGACAGCAACTTTGTGTCGACACAACCCCCTAATATAAATTCGAATATTCCACTTCTGTTTTTAATAAATCCATCTGAATAATATTTATCTACTAATTCATGAACCCTTTGTGGATCATAAGGAGTATTATGATAAGTTTCAAACAATCTTCCCCATTCAAGACCCTTCATCTCATTTTCAACATCAATAAAAACTGAAGAAATCCAATCGATAACAGATGTAAAGTAGGCTTTTAGTTCATTTATATTGTCATCATATCTATGAGCACTCATGTATGCATCAACGTCTTCCCTGCTTGAGCTTTTTGAAACCCATTCAAGTGCTACTCGCAAATAGTCTTGCCTATTTACTTTTCCTGAAATATATGCACTCCATTTTTGTATGTTCGCATTTCTACTGTTGCTAAATTCCTCTTTTGCCTTTGTCACGAATGGTCCAGAATATACTGAATTAGATATTTCTTGGTGATTTAATGGAATTCCTGCAATATTAATTGTTTTAAACCATTCTTTAATTTCGGTTTCTGCACCTTCACAAATATATATCGTCAATGTTGTTTTCAATATTTTTTGTTTTTGGTCTTCTGGCAAAGCTGAAAAATAATGAGGAAGGCCATTAGAATCAATTAATGGAAATTTTGAAGTCAAAAATCTGCCTAAACTAGTAATTCTTTGTTGGCCATCTAAAACTTCGTATTTATCATCATCAATTTTATTAAAGTAAATCAATCCAAGCGGATATTCTTTTAAAACCGAATGAATCACGGCTTCTTCCATTTTTTGTTCTGCGTATAAGTAATTTCTTTGATATTCTGGTTGAATAACTAATTTGCCTGACAAACCAAAAAGGCCCTTACCTTCTAATTCGTTATAAACGAAACCTTTGCAGATATCTTCGATTGTAATATCAGTTCTTAATGTCGTTTTCATATATTATTTTCTCCTAATAATAATTCTAAAAAATTGAGGTTTGCCATCAACCATAGATAAGTATTTACCTGCTTTTTTTGTTTCTTCATTATTCATTACGCTATAGCGACCAATTCCATCTATTATTTCGAATTGTTCAGGGCAATATTTATCCATGAATGTAATAGGAACACCCATTAATTCATTGTAATCAGATGGTATTGCATCTGTATATGGAATGTTTAAAGCATCATAATTATCAAATTTTTTATATTCCCCGCCTTTTAAATCCTTATGCTTACTAAATTTTAAATTATCGGCCATAGTCATTAATGGCAGTTCAACGTGCCTTCTACCATGATCAATGTTTGTAAACCAACGAACACCTTTTACTCTAATAAATTTTCTTCCGTTTTCATCTACTCTAAAACTTGCAGCATTTAATGAATAAGAATCTGGAACTTGAAATTCTCTATCTCCGCTATGTATAGAAACTCCAAGCCATGTTTTATTCTCTTTAATTAAAGGAAATACCTCTTTATATGAAATCACATTTTGATTCCCGATTATTAAGAATTTTTTATTGGCTTCAATAATCCAGGCCAAAAACTCTCTAAACAAAGAAAACGGTGGATTTGTAATAATAAAGTCCGCTTCATCTCTTAGTTTACGAACTTCATCGCTCCTAAAATCCCCGTCGCCTTCAAGATAATTCCACTCTAAATCATCTATGTCAATTGCACCTGATTTATTCTTATCTCTAGTTAATGTGAATATTTTTCCACAAATATCAGATTTTTCCGGATCATACCTTTCATCCTCTGTTTCAAACAAAGATAATTGTAATTGACCTTTGAATTTCTTGCTGTTTGTAGCATAACTTGTCGAGATTAGTTTTTTTAATCCCAATGATTCAAAATTTTGAGCAAAAAAACGGGTGAAATTGCTCCATTCAGGATCGTCACATGGAAGCAAAACAGTCTTTCCTCTAAACAAGTTTGGATCATTTTCTAAATATGCATTAATTTCTTTTTGAATATCAGCATATTGTGTATAAAATTCATCGTTTTGAGCAGCATCAGCTTTTCTTAAATCACTATTTGTCATCGCCATATTTCAACCCACTTTCTTTTATATTATATTGCAACAATAAGTCTTTTTCTTCATTTTCTTTAAAGAAAAACACTTTCGTTCTTAATAATGCATTTTTAAGATGCCTATATCAAATTCATATAGTTGAATCAGCTTGTAATAAACATCAAACGGAAGGGTTCTTTTTCCTGTTTCATATGCTTTCAGTGTATCTTGACCTATGCCTATTAGCTCTGCTACTTCTTTTCTGCTTCTACATTTATATTCTCTAGCTTTCTTAATAGCGGCGCCCACTTCTTCGTTGGTAATCTCTTCTAGATGATTAAGTTTGAAGTTTCCCACTATTTCAAGCCATGTCTCATACATATAATTGACTTCGAAGCCAGTACATAAATCATATGGAGGTATGTGACCACTAGAATAGATTTTGAGAAACTCCTTTTGATTCTCAGTTAATCTTTTAAGATAAGTTAAATAATTTTGGTACCAATAACCAGCTTCAGTAAAAGCCTCCTTATCACGTTCTGAAGTTCGTAAATTGGATTGTGTTGCTCGTCTAATTCGATGTATAGAGCCTATCCAGTCAAAGAATCCTGTATTGTTCTTTCTAAAAATAAAGTTTTTCATAATTCAATGTATTGGATAAAAAGATGTTCAATTCAAGTTGTTTTTGATGTGTCTTTCCAAAGGGTGCTTCCGTCTTACCCAAAGGTAGTTCCGTATTTCCATAGGTATATAATCGTCTAGAAAAATTAAATAAAAATATCCTTATTAAAGGATAAAAGTTCCGTTTTCCATAGGTTTTTGATACAAAAAAAGCACTTTGTGGGTACAAAATGCTTATTTTCGTCTAATGGCACCCTCGAGGCGACTCGAACGCCTGACCTACGGCTTAGAAGGCCGTTGCTCTATCCAACTGAGCTACGAGGGCATATCGCTTTAATATATTCTCATTAGAGAAAGATATTTTCAAGTTTATTCTTTGAGTTTCTTATGGAGTGCTAGAGCAACCTCATCAGGAAGAAGTTGAGACAATTCTTCAACGGACGCGTTTTTAAGCAAAGAAAGATCGGGATA
>Ga0172382_10002832_pt1 | contig 28227 bp, 28 predicted proteins | sample Leawel138RmetaG_FD_122245 | JGI IMG/M metagenome (GOLD analysis project Ga0172382, IMG submission 122245) | Leachate microbial communities from a municipal landfill in Southern Ontario, Canada - Leachate well 138R metaG | ecosystem: Engineered > Solid waste > Landfill > Unclassified | place...
AAACCGTGGGCTGGAATACATGTTCATCATGATGAACGCGGCGCGCTACGCGGTGGGCCTGCAGGGCGTGGCGGTGGCCGAGGCCGCCCTGCAGCATGCCACGGCCTATGCCGCCGAGCGGATCCAGGGGCGGCCCCCCGAGGGCTCTGCCGGCCCCGTGCCCATCGAGCAGCATCCTGACGTGGCCCGTATGCTGGGCATCATGCGGGGTCTGGCCGAAGGCACGCGGGCCGTCGCTTATGTGGCCGCCGGCCTGAATGATCGCGCGCGCCATGCGCCCGATCCCGAGACCCGGGCGGCCTGTCGGGCGGTGTACGAATATCTGGTGCCCATCGTGAAGGGGTTCTCGACCGAATCGGCCGTCGAGGTCGCTTCTCTCGGCGTTCAGGTGCACGGCGGTATGGGCTACATCGAAGAGACCGGTGCGGCCCAGTACTACCGGGATGCCCGGATCCTGCCCATCTACGAAGGCACGACGGCGATACAGGCCAATGATTTCATCGGCCGCAAGCTGGCGCGCGACGGCGGGGCGGTTGCCCGTAGCCAGATCGCCGCCATGCGGGATACCGTCACGGCGTTGCAGGCCGCCGACGGTTCGGGTGCGGCCGATCTTCACCTGATCGCCCGCCGTCTAGAGACGGCGATCGATGCCTATGACCAGGCAATCGGGTTCGTCCTGGCGACCCTGGGCGAAGACGTACGGGCCGTTTTTGCGGGCAGCGTGCCGTGCCTGATGCTGGCGGGCACGGTGCATGCCGGCTGGCAGCTGGCGCGGGCAGCCCAGGTGGCCGCGCACGTGCTGGCCGATGCACCCAATGACGCATTCCACAAGCGGAAGCTTCAAACGGCGCTGGCCTATGCCGTTCATGTGTTGCCGCGGGCGGGGGCGTTGGCCTCGGCGATCGAGGACGGCCGGGCGTTGTAGCCGCACGATGCGCCCCTGATGCGGGCACGGGCCTGTCGGCCGATGGCCTCTTGCGAAAAACACTGTGGTTGTGTACAGTGCATTCAAGTACTGTTCATAACCACAGTGTCGCCGCGCTCCTGGGGTGGCGGCCCAACCGGAGGCTCTCATGGTCAAGGCGGGTATTCATTCGGCGTCGTACGGCAAGCCGTGCCGTGGTATGCGGCTTCAGGGCAAGGGGGTGCGGCAGGGCCTGGCCGATGTGCTTATGGTCCTGCTCTGGGCCGCCATGGTGCCTGCAACCCTGTGGCTCGGGGTGGCCGCCGGTTTCTAGCAGGGCCGGGCTACAGCCGTCTACAGCGGCTTGCGTGTTGCGTGTATAATACTTGGCTTTGCATCCTCTGGCCCGGTCATACCGCATCCAACAACGCCGCAGGTCCAAGATGCCATGGAGCCCAGTGTGAATCTCATCGAAACCCTAGAGCAAGAAGAAATCGCCCGCCTCATGCAGGGGCGCACCCTGCCGGATTTTGGCCCAGGCGATACCGTCGTCGTCAACGTCAATGTGGTCGAAGGCACGCGCAAGCGCGTGCAGGCCTACGAAGGCGTGGTCATCGGTCGCCGCAACCGCGGCCTGAACTCGGCGTTCACCGTACGCAAGATGTCGTCTGGCGAATCCGTGGAACGCACCTTCCAGCTGTATTCGCCACAAATTGCCAGCATCGAAGTCAAGCGCCGTGGTGCGGTTCGCCGTGCTAAACTGTACTACCTGCGTAGCCGCACGGGTAAGTCTGCCCGCATCAAGGAAAAACTGGTCCGCAAGGCCGTCTGATTCTATTTCGGGCATTCATCCACAAGGCACCCCGGCAGGGTGCCTTGTGCGTTTTGCGGCAGTCTTTTTCGGAATGCCATGTCGCAGCTGATTCAGGCTCGTTCAGTCAGGCACGAGCACGGGTTCGATCCGGTTACACAGCCTGTGGTGCCCAGCCGCCCGCTGCCCGCCCTGCCGCCAACCAGCCTGCAAATGGAACGCATCCGCCAGGCGTTCGAACACCCGGTACCCTGGCAGGTCGAGCCTTTGTTCAGCCATGAATTCTTCGTATCGGGTACGGCCAGTCAGGGGGCGCGGCAGGCGGCCGTCCTGATGCCATTGGTGCCGCGCGTCGACGGCCTGAACGTGTTGCTCACGCGTCGTGCAGATCACCTGCACCATCATGCCGGCCAGGTCAGCTTTCCCGGTGGATGCATCGAGCCCGGGGATCCTGGCCCTATCGACGCCGCTATCCGGGAAACGCGCGAAGAAGTCGGTATCGAGCGCCAATACGTGCGCGTCATTGGCACGCAGCCCAGTTTGCTCACCACCACCCAGTTCCTCATGACGCCCATCGTGGGCGAATTGCTGCCCGGTTTTCGTATCATGCCCGATGCGTCGGAAGTCGCCGAGGTCTTCGAGGTACCGCTGGCGGTGCTCATGGATCCCGCGCGGCATGTGCTGCATCGCATGCAGGCCGATTCCGGCCAGGGGCGTTGCTATTACTCGATCCGTTGGCAGTCGCACTTCATCTGGGGCGCAACGGCCATGCTGATCCGCAACCTATACCATTTTCTGGCGGCATCCCAGTCGGTCCAACCCGCCCAACCCCAGCCCAAAAAGACTCAATAACGCTCGCCTGCGGCGTTTTCTTCGAGAATGCGCAGATACAGTGCGTGCCTGTCTGGTTGAATCTCGCCGCGCTCGATGCCGGCCCGTACCGCGCAGCCCGGTTCATGGCGGTGTCTGCAGTCCGCAAACCGGCATTCTTCGGCGGCGGCAGCCAGTTCTGGAAAACCGCGCGCCACGTCGTGCGCACTGAGATGTTGCAAACCAAACGCCTGAAAACCGGGCGAGTCGATCAAGGTGCCCCCTTGCGGCAAAGGGTGCAGGCGGGTATGGGTCGTCGTGTGGCGCCCCGTGCCCAGGGCGGCGGACAGCGCGCCGGTTTCGGCACGGGCCTCTGGCACCAGCGCATTGAGCAGGGTCGACTTGCCCATGCCGCTTTGCCCCAGCAACAGGCTGGATCGGTTGCGCAGCAACGGACTTAGAAGCCGTCGGACCGCGGCAGGATCCAGGGCGCTCAGCACAGTGATGGGCACCCCTAAATCGGCCAGGCCCTGCAGCCGCTGGCGGGCCTGCGCCACCGTGGGTAAATCGGCCTTGTTCAATAGAATGTGAACCGGCACCCCTGCGCTGGCGGCCGCCACCAGCGCCCGATTGACGAGATCCATGGAGAATTCGGGCTCTGGCGCCACGACCAGGAGCAACTGGTCGATATTGGCTGCGAATAATTTGCTGCGGTTGGCATCCGAGCGATAGAACAAGTTGCGGCGTGGCAGGACTTCGACGATCAGGCCTTCCTGGCCCTCTGGGCGGACCCGCACCTGGTCGCCCACCGCCAGACCCGATCTTTTCCCGCGCGTATAGCATTGCCGAATGTCGCCCCGAGGGGCCATTTCGACTGAATAATGCCGTCCGTGGGCGGCGACGATGCGCCCTTGGAGCAGGGCGGGTTCAGACATGACGCAGGTGCGCGATGCGCACGGCGGCCGAGGGGTGGCTGTCGTACCAGGCGGAATGCAGGGGGTCGGGGGTCAGCGTGGCGGCGTTGTCGTCGTAAAGTTTGACCAGGGCATCGACCAGCGGTTGCGCGCCGCATTGGGCGACCGCATAGCGATCGGCCTGAAATTCGTCGCGGCGCGACAGGAGGCTGGCGATGGGCGTGACCCAGAAGGTGAACACGGGCAGTGTCAGCATGAACAGCAGCAGGGCCAGGCCGTCATTGGGCCGGCCCAGCTGCGGGATCACGCCGAGCTGCACGTAGAACCAGGTTTGTGTAGAGAGCCAGGCCAGCAGTTGCAACAGGACGCCCGCCACCAGGAAGTTGACGACGATGCGCCGCAGGACGTGGCGATGCGCGAAGTGTCCCAGTTCGTGCGCCAGCACGGCTTCGACCTCATCGATGTTCAGGCGCGCCAGCAGGGTATCGAAAAAGACGATTCGGCGATGTCGGCCAAACCCTGTGAAGTAGGCATTGCCATGGGCGGATCGGCGTGAGCCGTCCATGACGAACAGGCCTTCGAGACCGAAGTGACAGCGCTGTGCCAGGGCGTGGATGCGCTCGCTCAGTTCGGGGTTGTCGAGCGGCGTGAAGCGGTTGAACCAGGGGGCGATGAAACCGGGATACAGCCACAGGACGAGCAGGTTGAAACCCACCCAGACCCCCCAGGCCCACCAGGCCCAGTGCTGCGCACTGGCCTGCATCAGCCACAGGATGGCCAACAACAGCGGAATGCCCAGTACCAGGGTGACCACCAGCATTTTGAGGCTGTCGACCACGAACAGGCGCGGCGTCATGCGGTTGAAGCCAAACCGGGCCTCGAGGACGAAGGTGCGCCAGGCGGAGAACGCAAGACCGATGAGGCCCAGGAACGCCAACACCACCGCGATGAGCAGCGCCTGCCGCCAGAGTTCGGATTCGACCAGGCGCGCGGCGAGAATATCCAGCCACTGCAATCCGCCCAACAGCGTCAGTGCGAGCAGCACGGCGGCTTCGACGATGCGTTCGATGATCGTAAGGTGACTGCGGGCTGCCGTGTAGTCGGCCGCCCGCTGATGGCTGTGCAGGCCGATACGGTGGGCGAAGGCTTCGGGCACGCGATCGCGGTGGGCCATGACGTGGCGTATTTGCCGCCGGGCCAACCAGGTTCGCAAGGCCAGGTCGCCCAGCAGGCAGGCGAGAAACAGGGCGGTCAGCATGCGGGTCGGGCCAATGTGCGAAAATCAGGACTTTGCAATAAGGGATTATAGAGTATGGCTCTGCATGACCAGCGCCTCATCTGGCTCGACATGGAGATGTCGGGCCTGGATCCAGAAAAGGAGCGCATTCTGGAAATTGCCGTGATCGTGACCGAAGCCGATCTGGCCGTGGTCGCCCAGGCGCCCGTGCTGGTCGTTCATCAGCCGCAGGCGGTGCTCGACAACATGGATAAATGGAACCAGTCGACCCATGGTAAAAGCGGCCTGATCGAGCGGGTCAAGGCCTCTACACTGACGGAAGAACAGGCCCAGGACATCCTGCTGCGGTTTCTCGAGCCGCTGGTGCCCGCGGGCAAATCACCCATGTGCGGCAACACGATTTGCCAGGATCGCCGATTCATGGTGCGATACATGCCAAGGCTCGAAGCCTATTTCCATTACCGCAATCTGGATGTGAGTACACTGAAGGAACTCTCTTTGCGCTGGAAACCCGAGGTCTATCGCAGCTTCAACAAGATCGGCAAGCACGAGGCGCTGGCCGATATTCAGGAATCGATCGACGAGCTCAAGCATTATCGTCAGCATTTTCTGAAACTGTAGTCACTGGCTGATGTCCGCGGCATGCTGGGCGCGCTTGCGCTGGGTGCCGGAATCGCCCATTTTCCAGGAGGCACTGTGCACGCACCAGGGATTGCCGGCATCGGCACCGATTTGCTGCAGGTGGCCCGCGTCGAGCGGGTCTATGCGCGCCATGGCCGGCGTTTCGTCGAGCGCATCCTGGGGCCCGAAGAACAAAGCGTGCACGCGCGTCGGGCCGCCCGGGATGCACGCCGGGGCATCCGCTACCTGGCGACGCGCTTTGCGGCCAAAGAGGCGTTTTCCAAGGCGATCGGCCTGGGCATTCACATGCCCATGACCTGGTCGCGCGTGCAGATACTCAATCGTCGCGGCGGGGCACCTGAAATCCACCTGTCAGCCGAACTCGCAGACTGGTACCAGGTGCGTTTCGGTCCTGCGCACGTGTCGATGACCGATGAAGCCGACATGGTGGCTGCATTTGTCATCATCGAGCATCTAGCCCGCTCCGGCGGGCTGGATGCGCCCTGTGTCACAGGGCCCGAGGGGTCCGTCGGTGGGGGGGTGGCATGAACGTTCACGTATCGGGATGGATGCCGGGGCCGGTCATGGTCGACGTCGCCGGCTTCGAACTCACGGCGGCCGAGGTCCGCCGCCTCACGCATCCGCAGACCGGCGGCGTGATCCTGTTTGCCCGCAACTTCGCCGATCGCGACCAACTGCTCGGCCTTTGCCAGAGTATCCATGCGGTGCGCGACGAGCCCCTGCTGATTGCAGTGGATCACGAGGGGGGGCGGGTGCAGCGGTTTCGGACCGACGGCTTTACCGCCATACCGCCCATGCGCAGCTTTGGCCGCTGGTACGATCAAGACCCCCAGGCGGCGTTGCACGCCCTGACCGAAATCGGCTTCGTCCTGGCCAGCGAGCTGCGCGCCTGCGGGGTCGATCTCAGCTTTACGCCGGTGCTGGACCTGGACTACGGGCCCAGCCAGGTCATCGGAGACCGGGCCCTGCATGACGATCCCGCCGTGGTGGCCCTGCTGGCCCGCGCGCTGGTCCAGGGGCTGGGGCAGGCCGGCATGGCGGCTTGTGGCAAGCATTTTCCGGGGCACGGCGCCGTCGCCGCCGATTCTCACCTCGAGGTGCCCGTAGACGCGCGTTCGCTGGGCGAGATCCTCGATGCCGACGCAGCCCCCTATGCGTGGTTGGGAGACCTGGTCCTGCCGGCCGTGATGCCGGCCCACGTCATCTATTCTCAAGTGGCACCCGAGCCGGCGGGGTTCTCTCAGCGCTGGATCACCGACATCCTGCGCAATCGTCTGCAGTATGATGGAGTGGTGTTTTCCGATGACTTGACCATGGAAGGGGCCCGCGTCGCAGGCGATATCCATGCACGGGCGCAGGCGGCCCTGCAGGCCGGCTGCGATATGGTGCTGGTATGCAATCGACCCGATCTCGCCGATGCCCTGCTCGAGCGCCTGGCAGACCAGCCGCCGCAGATGGCGTCGGTGAATCGCGTCCGCCGCTTGCGGCCCAGCCGGCCGGCGCCCAGCTGGGCCGAGCTTCTGTCCGATGCCAGATATGTCCGAGCCCGAAGCTTTCAATCTGAAGACCTTCCTGGCTGATCTGCCGCACCTGCCGGGGGTCTACCGGCACCTCGACGCCCAGGGCGAAGTCCTGTACGTAGGCAAGGCGCGCGATCTCAAACGCCGGGTCAGCTCGTACTTCCGGAAATCCGGCCACGGCCCGCGCATCGCCCACATGCTGGCGCGGGTCGCGCGTACGGAAATCACGGTCACGCGCACCGAGGCGGAAGCGCTGATCCTGGAAAACAACCTGATCAAGCGTCTGCGGCCCCGCTACAACATTCTCTTTCGGGATGACAAGTCTACCCGTATCTGCATATCACCGACCACGAGGCGCCGCGGCTGGTCTACTATCGCGGCAGTACCCGCGGCAAGGGGCATTTCTTCGGCCCCTATCCCAGTTCGTGGGCCGTGCGCGAAACCATACAGATCCTGCAGAAGGTGTTTCGTCTGCGCACTTGCGAAGACAGCGTCTACGCGCACCGGACGCGTCCGTGCCTGCTCTACCAGATCGGGCGCTGTTCGGCGCCCTGCGTGGGCCTGATTTCGCTCGAAGACTATCAGGCCGATGTGCAGCGTGCGATCCGCTTTCTGGAAGGGCGCTCAGATGAAGTCATGCAGGACATCGAGGCGCGCATGATGGCGGCATCGGACCGGCAGGATTACGAGCAGGCGGCCGTGCTGCGCGACCAGATGCGCGCCCTGGCCAAGGTGCTCCAGCAGCAGACCATGGAGCAGGTGGGTGAGGACAGCGTCGACATCATCGCGCTCGAGCAGGCAGAAGGCCGCGTGTGCGTCAATCTTGCCATGGTCCGCAATGGCCGCCACCTGGGTGACAAGCCCCTGTTTCCCACTCAGGTGCAGGATCAGGCGGCCGAAGACATTCTGGCGGCCTTCATTGCCCAGCACTATGCGGATAATCCTGCGCCCGCCGTCCTGGTGTGCTCTCATCCCATTCCGGATGCCGATCTGCTGGCCATGCTGGCGTCGCAACATGGCCATCCTGTGCGGGTCCTGACCCGTCCCCAGGGTGCACGCCGCGCCTGGCTGGATCAGGCGCGGCGCAACGCGCAACGCGCTCTGGCCAACCGCCTGAGCGAGTCCAGTGCCCGCGAGGCGCGTACCCGCGCATTGGCCATAGAGCTGGATCTCGACACCGACGAGACAGCGCTCGATGCCTTGCACATCGAGTGTTTCGACATCAGCCATACCGCGGGCGAGGCGACCCAGGCTTCTTGTGTGGTGTACCGCCATCACGAGATGCAGCATTCGCTGTACCGCCGTTTCAACATCGCCGGCATCGAGCCGGGTGACGACTATGCGGCCATGCGCCAGGTACTCACGCGGCGGTTTGCGCACGTGGCCGACGGCCAGGCGCCCATGCCGGACGTGGTCCTGATCGACGGCGGCAAGGGCCAGGTCGAGGTGGCCCGCCAGGTGTTCGTCGAGCTGGGCCTGGATATTGCCACCCTGGTGGGGGTGGCCAAGGGCGACCATCGTCGGGTCGGGCTCGAGACGTTGGTGTTTGCCGATGGCCGGACGCCCGTGGCGCTTGGGGTCGAGTCGCCGGCGCTGATGCTGGTGGCCCAGGTCCGCGACGAGGCGCACCGGTTCGCCATCACCGGCATGCGGGCGCGGCGCGCGCGGGCGCGCAATGTCTCGCGCCTCGAGGAAATCGAAGGCATCGGCAAGCAGCGGCGGCAAAAGCTGCTGGCCCGTTTCGGTGGCTTTTCGGGGGTGGTGGATGCGAGCATCGACGAGCTGCGCAGCGTGACGGGCATCTCGGATGAGTTGGCCGAGCGCATTTACGATGCATTGCACGAGTGAACAAGGTAGTATGCGCCTATCATGCCGCTGAATATCCCGATCGCCCTCACCTGGTTGCGCATTGCCATGATCCCGCTGATCGTGGGCGTCTTCTATCTGCCGGATGCCTGGACGGCAGGCTGGCGCGATGCCGCGGCTGCGCTTGCCTTCGTCGTGGCGGCCGTGACAGACTGGCTCGATGGCTGGCTTGCGCGCCGTTGGAACCAGACCTCCGCATTCGGTGCGTTTCTGGACCCGGTGGCCGACAAGCTCATGGTTTGCGCGGCCCTGCTGATCCTGCTGGATCTGGGTCGGGTGGATTCGCTCATCGCGCTGGTCATCATCGGGCGCGAAATCACGATTTCGGCCCTGCGCGAATGGATGGCGAAGATCGGTGCAAGCAGCAGCGTGGCCGTCAACTGGCTGGGCAAGTTCAAGACGGCGGCGCAGATGGTCGCCATCCCATGCCTGTTGTACTGGGAGCCCTGGCGCAATCTGCCCGTGCGCTGGATCGGCGGCGTGCTCATCGTGGTGGCCGCCATCCTGACCTTCTGGTCGATGTGCTGGTACTTGCGCATGGCCTGGCCGCAGATGCGCGAACGGGCGGACGGCCCGGGCTAAGCAGCCGCCTTCATTGCCTGAGCGTGCGCGTCTGGCTGATCTCGCCGGGGTCGTGATTGGCGCGCCACGGGTTGATGTCCAGGCCACCGCGCCGGGTGTAGCGGGCATAAACCAGCAAGGTGTCCGGTTGGCAACGCTGCATGATCTCGCCAAAGATCTTTTCTACGCACAGCTCGTGAAACTCTTGCGTGTGGCGCAATGAGACGACATAGCGCAACAGGCCTTCGCGGTCGATTTGCGGGCCGGCATAGCTGACCTGCAGGCTCGCCCAGTCGGGTTGGCCGGTGACCGGGCAGTTCGACTTCAATAGTTCACTGACCAGGGTTTCGCGCACGAACGGCGCCGAGCGCGTGCATGCCAGGGCCTCGGGCCGCGGCTCGCCGCCGGCGTCGAACTGCAGCTTCTGGTCATCGATGCACGTGCCGCGCAAGGGGGCGCAGCTGAGCTCGAAGGCGGGTCGTACGGACAGAATCTCGACACCGACTGGTTTGCCGCAGGCGCGCGACAGGTCGGTATACAGACGCAGCCGAACGATGTCCGCGTACTCGAAGCGTTCGTCGTTGTAGCTGTTCAGATACAGCTTGAAGGACTTGGATTCGATCAGGCCCGGGCTGTCGTGGGGGAACGTAAAACGGCCCATGGCCACCACCGGCTTGCCCCCTGCATCCAGCCAGGATAGCTCATAGGCGTTCCAGATGTCGCCGCCGTGGCTGGCCTGCGGCAAGGCCAGGCCGCTGCGCGTCAGGCTGCGTTCGATGACGTGCAACAGGTTGGGGTCGTAGTGGTCGGGGGCGACGACCGTTTTGCCCAGGGGGCTTTCTGACAGGGGCTTGAATGGCATGGTGAATGGCCGGGAAGGAAAATGCACGGAATACCGTTACTGTATACCGCCATCCTTCATTTCGCATGATGAAATCTTCTTTTTGGGATATGAAAATAGAATGCTGCGGTGCATTGAACCGATTTTCATTATGTTCAAAAAGATTTCATCACATGAAATAATGAATGTAATCTATTGATTAAATAGTAAAAAAAATATTGTCTTATATAAGATAGATGGGTTATATGCGGCGCACCATAGGCGTACACTGTGGTCATCCCATTCCATTAGGAGATGCACCATGAGCACCCGAGAGCAAGAAGTTCGCAACCTGCAGCGCCGCTGGGCGGAAGACCCCCGCTGGCAAGGCATCAAGCGCGGCTACGATGCCGAAGAAGTCGTGCGTTTGCGCGGCTCGGTCAAGGTCGAGCACAGTCTGGCGCGCCGCGGCGCGGACAGTCTGTGGCGCTTGCTGCACGAAGAGCCTTTCGTCAACGCACTCGGGGCCCTGACGGGCAACCAGGCCATGCAGCAGGTCAAGGCGGGCCTGAAAGCCATCTACCTGTCGGGCTGGCAAGTGGCCGGAGACGCCAACATCGCGGGCGAAATGTATCCGGACCAGTCCCTGTATCCCGCCAACTCGGTCCCCATGGTGGTACGGCGCATCAACAATGCCCTGATGCGCTGTGATCAGATCCAATGGATGGAAGGCAAGAATCCCGGCGATGCCGGTTATACCGACTACCTGGCGCCCATCGTGGCGGATGCCGAAGCGGGTTTCGGGGGCGTGCTCAATGCCTTCGAGCTCATGAAGGCCATGATCGAGGCGGGTGCGGCGGGCGTGCACTTCGAGGACCAGCTGGCTTCCGTCAAGAAATGCGGCCACATGGGCGGCAAGGTGCTGGTGCCCACGCGCGAGGCGGTCTCCAAATTGGTTGCGGCGCGCCTGGCCGCCGACGTGATGGACGTGCCCACCTTGCTGGTGGCCCGTACCGATGCCGAGGCCGCGGATTTGCTGACCAGCGACATCGACGAGAACGACGCGCCCTTCATCACCGGCGAGCGTACGGTCGAGGGCTTCTTCCGTACCCGGGCGGGCCTGGATCAGGCCATTGCGCGGGGCCTGGCCTATGCGCCGTACGCGGACCTGATCTGGTGCGAGACGTCGACGCCCGATCTCGACCATGCGCGCCAGTTCGCCGAAGCCATTCACCGGCGCTTCCCAGGCAAGATGCTGGCCTATAACTGTTCGCCGTCCTTCAACTGGAAAAAGAACCTGGATGACGCCACGGTGGCACGGTTCCAGCGCGAACTTGGCGCCATGGGCTACAAGTTCCAGTTCATTACGCTGGCCGGGTTCCATGCGCTCAACTACAGCATGTTCGAGCTGGCCCATGGCTATGCCAGCCATCAGATGTCCGCGTTCGTCGAATTGCAGCAGAAGGAATTCGCCGCTGCCGACAAGGGCTTCACGGCCGTCAAGCACCAGCGCGAGGTCGGTGTGGGTTATTTTGATGCCGTCACGCAGGCCATCGAAGGCGGGCAGTCGTCGACAACGGCCCTGACAGGGTCCACCGAAGAGGCTCAATTCGACGAGCATGCCGAGTCGGAAGCGGTCTGATGCAGACGCCGGGCCCGTGAAACGGCCCCGGTGCCATATGTAGTACGGGGAGGGGCAGCCTCCCCTTTTTTTGGCCTGATCCCTTGGCTGGCGCGGATGCGGACGTCAACGCCTTGATCTGGATCAAAGTATCTTTTCGCGGGTCTGGCTATAGTCCGCTCATGCGTACGCCCAACCTGTTTTCCCCGCCTCCTGGCCTCGGCGAGTCTTCGCGTCGTGAACGGCGCCGCATGTTGGCGCGCACGGGGTTGGCCTGGCTGGTGATGATGCAGGTCATGATGCTTGCGTTCCCCGGCTATATGCGTCCTGTGGAACGCTCGGCCGAGGCCCAGCAGACGCTCGAGCAGGCCATCGTGCTCATGAACTGGTCCAGCCTGGTCCTGTGCGTGCCGCTCATGACGTACTGTGCCTGGCCCCTGTGGCAGGGGGCCTGGCGCGATCTGGCGCGGCGTCGTGTGGGCATGGACGTCCCCGTTGCCCTGGGCCTGCTGGCCGCTTTCATCCCCAGCGTAATCGCCACCTGGCGCCAAACGGGCGAAGTGTATTTCGATTCGGTGTCCATGTTCGTCGCCTTTCTCATGGGCGCGCGCTATCTCGAATTATGTGCCCGGCAGGCAGCCGGCTCGCGGTCGGCAGGCGGCCTCGAAGGCCATCTGCTGGCGCTGGCCGATCGCTGGGCCCTGCGTTTCGTGTGCGTGCAGCTTGTGCTCGCGGCAGGCGTCGGGCTGTGGTGGTGGTCGGTCCAGCCCGATCAGGCCGTGGCCGTGACCGTGGCGCTGCTGGTCATGAGCTGCCCCTGTGCGCTGTCCATGTCCGTGCCGGCCGCGTTGGCGGCGAGGCGCACGCTGTCGTTGCGCCACGACCGTTCGTCGGCGCTCGACGCTCAGCGGCTGGACGCGGCCATGCGACGTGTGGCGCGGCAGAATCTGTTTGGCTCGCTGGCCTGGCACGTGCTGGTCACGCCCCTGGCGGCCATGGGCTGGGTGCAGCCGTGGCTGGCGGCGCTCACCATGCTCATGTCGTCCCTGGCCGTGGCCGTCAACGCCTGGCGCCTGACGCGCATCCAGGGCCCGAGCGGGTTGGGCCTGGTGGGCAGTACCGGGTAGGGGGTGGCGATGGATGGCCTCTTCCTGCTTTTGCCGATTTCCCTGTTGCTCGTGCTGGGGATCGGCGTGGCATTCTGGTGGGCCGTTTTTTCGGGCCAATTCGACGAAGCGGGGGAGGCCGCACAGGCCATCCTCGATGATGATGATTCTTGACTTGTTCTGAGGGGAACATTTATGGGCATGACCGGTACCGCCAGTGCTCCGGCCGAGACCTTCAACTACCGCGTGGTCAGGCAGTTCGCCATCGCCACCGTTTTTTGGGGCATCGTCGGGATGGCCGTCGGGGTGTTGATTGCTGCACAGCTGATCTGGCCTCAGCTCAATTTTGACATCCCCTGGCTCACCTACGGCCGTTTACGGCCGCTGCATACCAATGGCGTGATCTTCGCCTTCGGGGGCTGCGGGTTGTTTGCAACGTCCTACTACGTCGTGCAACGCACCTGTCAGGCGCGTCTGTTCTCGGAAAAGCTGGCGGCCTTCACCTTCTGGGGGTGGCAGCTGGTATTGGTGGGCGCCGTCATCACGCTGCCCATGGGCTTCACGTCCACCAAGGAATACGCCGAACTCGAATGGCCGCTGGATATCCTGGTGGTGATTGTCTGGGTGGCCTACGCCATCGTGTTTTTCGGCACCATCGTCAAGCGCCGCGTCAAACACATTTATGTGGCCAACTGGTTTTTTGGCTCATACATCCTGACCATCGCCATTCTGTACCTCTTCAACAACCTCGAGCTGCCGGTGTCCATGTGGAAGTCGTATTCCATCTATCCGGGCGTCCAGGATGCCATGGTGCAGTGGTGGTATGGGCACAATGCCGTCGGTTTCTTCCTGACCACCAGCTTCCTGGGCATGATGTACTACTTCGTGCCCAAGCAGGCCGGGCGGCCCATTTATTCGTACCGCCTGTCCATCGTGCACTTCTGGGCGCTGGCCTTCACTTACATGTGGGCAGGCCCGCACCACCTGTTGTATACCTCGCTGCCAGACTGGACCCAGTCCCTCGGGATGGCCTTCTCGCTGATCCTGCTGGCGCCCTCGTGGGGGGGGATGATCAACGGCATCATGACCTTGTCCGGCGCCTGGCACAAGCTGCGCACCGACCCGATCCTGAAATTCCTCGTCGTGTCGCTGTCTTTCTACGGCATGTCCACCTTCGAGGGCTCGATGATGTCGATCCGCACGGTCAATGCCTTGTCGCATTACACCGACTGGACCATCGGCCACGTGCATTCGGGGGCGTTGGGCTGGGTGGCCATGATCACCTTCGGATCGCTGTATTACCTGATTCCGCGGCTATATGGGCGCGAGAAAATGGCCCGCCCCGAGCTCGTCAATCTGCATTTCTGGCTGGCCACACTGGGGGTGGTGCTGTATATCGCCGCCATGTGGATCGCGGGGGTCATGCAGGGGCTGATGTGGCGGGCCACCAGCGAAGACGGCATGCTCACCTATAGCTTCGTCGAAGTCGTCAAGGCCACGTATCCGTTTTATGCCATCCGCCTGCTTGGCGGGCTGTTCTTCCTGACCGGCGTCTGCCTGATGGGCTGGAACACCTGGCTCACCGTGCGGGGTCAGACGGGCGTCAACCCGAAGGTGCCGCTCGAGACGCTCGACCCCCGCACGCCCCACCCAACCGCCGTCCCGGCATCGGCCTAAGGAGCAGACCATCATGTCAGGACATAAAAAACGCTTTTCCCACGAATTGCTCGAGCGCAATATCGGCCTGCTGATCTTCTTCAGCATTCTGGTGGTGTCGTTTTCCGGGCTGGTGCAGATCATCCCGCTGTTTTTCCAGCACTCGACCACCACGCCTGCCGAAGGGGTGACGCCGTACGAACCCTTGCGGCTGGTGGGGCGAGACATCTACATTCGCGAGGGCTGCGTGGGTTGCCACTCGCAGCAGATCCGCATGCTGCAGTCCGAGGTGCAGCGCTACGGGCCGTATTCCGTGGCGGGCGAGTCCGTGTACGACCATCCCTTCTTGTGGGGGTCCAAGCGCACCGGGCCAGACCTGGCGCGCGTCGGTGGGCGCTATTCAGATGAATGGCATCGCATCCACCTGCGCAATCCACGCGACGTGGTGAAAGAATCGAACATGCCTTCGTATCCCTGGCTGCAGCGCAATTCGGTCGAAGGCGCCAACGTGCGTGATCGCATGGAAGTCATGCGCGTCATGGGGGTGCCCTATACCGATGCGCAGATCGAGGCGGCACCCGACGCGCTGGTCGGCAAGACCGAAGAAGACGCGATCGTTGCCTACCTGCAGGGCCTGGGGGTGGCGGGCCGCGATGCGGCGCTGCAGTCGATGCTCAAAGGAGAGCACTGACATGAGTCCCGTACTGATTGGCATCGGCACGATACTGGCCATGGCGACCTTCATCGGCATCGTCTGGTGGGCCTGGTCGGGGCGCCGTGCCAAAGACAACGACCAGGCCGCCCATCTGCCCTTCGACCTGCCCGATGAATACCCAAGCGACAAGAACACCGGGGATAAAACATGAGCGATTTCGTCAGCAGCTTCTGGAGCTATTACATTGCCATTATTGCGCTGGGCGGTATCGCCTGGTGCGTCTATCTGCTTTTTTCCCAGCGCGCGTGGCTCAAGCAAGACGTAGCGGAAGTCGAAGACACCGGCCACGTCTGGGACGGCGATCTCACCGAGCTGAACAATCCGGTGCCGCGCTGGTGGACCGTGATGTACCTGGGGCTGTGCATTTTTGCCCTGGGGTATCTGGTCCTGTATCCGGGCCTGGGGTCGTGGTCCGGCATGCTGGGCTTCACCGCCGGCAAGCAGGTGCAGGCCGAGCAGGCCGCGCTCACCCAGCGCATCGAGCCGATTTATGCGCGCTACCGCGATATGCCGATCGAACAGATCGCGGCCGATGCGCAGGCGCAGGACATCGGTCAGCGCCTGTTCCTGAACAACTGTGCACAATGCCACGGCTCGGATGCCCGGGGTAGCCGGGGCTTTCCCAATCTGGTCGATGGCGATTGGCTTTGGGGCGGTTCGCCCGAACAGATCCTGACCACCATCACCGAGGGGCGCCACGGCATCATGCCGCCCTGGGGCGCGGCCATCAAGCCCGATGAAGCCTCCGCCATCGCCCAGTACGTGCGCTCGTTCTCGGGCCTGGCCCACGATCCCATGCGTGTCAATGCCGGCAAGCGCGGTTTCGACACCTATTGCGTGGCCTGCCATGGTGCCGACGGCAAGGGCAATCAGGCCCTGGGGGCGCCCAACCTGACGGACGACATCTGGTTGTACGGCAGCTCTGAGCCGACGATCGTGGAAACCATTCTGTATGGCCGCGACAACCAGATGCCGGCGCAGAAAGACAACCTCACTCCAGAACAGATCCGCCTGCTGGCCGGCTGGGTCTGGGGCCAGTCCAACCCTCAGTAAAACGTCGCCATGCAAGCACCCACCCCCGATCGAAAGCCAGCGCGCCCGACCGATGATCTTTCGGGTTGGCAGCCCGCCCGTCGTGTGATACGCAAGGGGTCCGGGGGGACGTCGCCGCAAGTCGAAAAAGCCCTGGCCGAGGTCCGTTCCAAAATCCATCCGCGTTCGGTGCAAGGGCATTACGCCCGGATCCGGGTGTTGATGGTCTTTCTGACGCAACTGGTCTTTTACGGCTTGCCCTGGCTGCAGTGGAACGGCCGTCAGGCGGTGCTGTTCGATCTGGCGGCGCGCAAGTTCTATCTGTTCGGCATGGTGCTCTGGCCCCAGGACGTAATCTACCTGGCGGTGCTCCTGGTTTTGTCGGCCTTTGCCTTGTTCCTGTTCACGGCCATGGCGGGGCGGCTGTTCTGCGGCTACGCCTGTCCGCAGACCGTATACACCGAGATCTTCATGTGGATCGAGGCCAAGGTCGAGGGCGATCGCCTGGCCCGCATCCGGCTCGACCAGCAACCCTGGAACGCGCGCAAGCTGCGCCTGAAGGCAACCAAGCACGTCCTGTGGGTGGTGGTGGCCCTCTGGACGGGCTACACCTTCATTGGCTACTTTGCCCCCATACGCGAGCTCGGTACCCATCTGATGGCGTTCAACCTCGGGCCCTGGCAGTGGTTCTGGATGCTGTTCTATGCATTCGCCACCTGGGGCAACGCGGGGTTCATGCGCGAGGCGGTCTGCAAGTACATGTGCCCGTACGCGCGGTTCCAGAGCGTGATGGTCGACGACGACACGTTCGTGGTCACGTACGACCACGTTCGCGGCGAACCCCGTGGCGGGCGTTCGCGCAAGATCGATCACAAAGAGGCCGGCATGGGCGACTGCGTCGACTGCAGCCTGTGCGTGCAGGTGTGCCCCACCGGGATCGACATCCGCGACGGTCTGCAATACATGTGCATCGGCTGTGGCGCCTGTGTGGATGCCTGTGACACCGTGATGGACAAAATGGGCTACGAGCGTGGCCTGATCCGCTACACCTCGGGCAATGCCATCACCGAGGGGCTGACGCAGAACCAGGTGCGCAAGCGGGTGCTGCGGCCGCGGGTGCTGGCTTATTCGGCCTTGCTGCTCATTATCGCCGTTGGCTTCGTCTTTTCGCTGGCCACGCGCACGACGCTGCGGGTAGACGTCATCCGCGATCGCGGGGCGCTGGGCCGCGAGGTCGCGGGCGGGCTGATTGAAAACGTCTATCGCCTGCAGATCATCAATTCGGCCGAGACCCCAGTGACGGTAGAACTCAAGGCCAGCGGTTTGCCCGGGCTGGCCCTGCAGACTGCGGATCAGGGCAGTGCGCGCATCGAGCTCGAAGGCTCTTCCAATCGCCTGGTGCCGATCGTTCTGCGGGCGCCGGCCGAAGGGCTTCAGCCAGGCCTGCATGACATCCAGTTCGAGTCTCTGGGCGAGCGCGCGGATGGCCCGGTGGATACGATCATCGAGCAGTCCAGCTTTTACGTCCCCAACTGACAGAGGCTTTTATGTCTGACTCTACGCGTGAACTCTCCGAAGGAAAACCGTGGTGGCAGCACCGTTGGCCGTGGCTGCTGATGCTAGGGCCCGCCGTGGCGGTGGTGGGTTGCATCATCACCATCGTGCTGGCGTTCCAGGCGTTTGGTGATCAGGACATCGTGGATGGCGGCTCGCGTCAGGGGCTGGTGGTGACGGCGCCGGCCGCCCACCGCTGACAGGGGGACACCATGAAGGCACGCAAGCTCATGTGGATCCTGTGGCCCGCCTTCCTGATGGCTGCCGTGTGCAGCACCCTGGTTTTTGCCCTCATCGACCCGCATGACCTGGTGCTCCTGGGCCAGTGGCAGGCCAGCCGGACGACGGTGTATACGCTGGGGTTCTTCATTTTCTGGCTGACGGCGGCCGGCTCCAGCGCCCTGACCTTGCGGATCGCGCCCCGGGGGGTCGAACTCGACGAGTTCGGCGATCCGATCGAGTGAGCCCCGTCTTTATGTCAGATCGGTGCCCGACAGTTCCTGCAGGGCAGGGTGGTCCAGGATCTGGACTTCACGCTGCTGTACGCGGATCAGGCCTTCCCGGGCAAAGCGCGAAAACAGCCGGCTCACGGTCTCCAGGGTGAGGCCCAGGTAGTTGCCGATTTCCTCGCGGCTCATGCGCAGGATGAATTCGTGTGGCGAATAGCCCAGATGCTGCAGGCGTTGCGATAGATTCAGCAGGAACACGGCCAGGCGCTGCTCTGACCGCAACCCCCCGATCGACAGCAGCATCTGGTGCGAGCGCCCGATTTCCTTGCTCATCAGGCGCCGCAGCTGCCGCTGCAGCGACGGCAGTTGCGTGGCCAGCTGGTCCATCGCAGCCAACCGGATGATGCAGACCTCGGAATCCTCGAGTGCGATGGCGTGGGATACCTGCTCTTCGTGCATCAGGCCATCCATGCCCAGCATTTCGCCCGGCAGCAAAAAACCCGTGATCTGCACTTGCCCGCGCGCGTCTTCGATCTGCGTCTTGAACGAACCCGAGCGTATGCCGTAGATGGCGTCGGCCTGGTCCCCTTCGCGATACAGGGTGCCCCCTTTGGGTAGCCGGAAGCGCTCGTTGACCAATGCGTCCATTTTCTGGATTTCGCTTTGCGACATGCCCAGCGGCAGGCAGATGGTGTTGAGCATGCACGTGGAGCAACGCGTCGAGTCGAGCGCCAGCGTAATGCGCCTGGGGCCGTGGAGCTTGCGGATCAGCCCGGAAGAGTAGGGGTCAGTCGGCACATTTAAACCTGAGAAGTACGAAGCATCACGGCCATGGCCATGATGGCATCAGGGATTATAAGTTCATTACCACGATATTTGGTACTTTGAACAAAGCAGTTGGGCATTTTAGTACCTCCGGGCTTGTGGAATGTCGTTTTGATTCCCTCAAGATCCCTATACCATGGGGTCTTGCGGGCTTTGGTTGACAGATATGTCTTAGGCCTGCATTATCGAAACCGAAATAATCTGAACTTAGAATATAGGTGTATTCATGATGTTTTTCAAAAGGTTCCTGGGTGGGTTGCTGCTCGGGCTGCTCGCCGCCGGCGTCGGCCCCGCAGCATGGGCCGAGCACAGTGGCACGGGCGATAGCCGCAGCGTGAGCCATCGGCCCGATGTGACCTTCACCTTGCGCACCGCGATTGCCGATGGCAAGCTGGTCTTTCAGGAAGAAGGCACCGACATCGTCAATCCTGATCTTCGCGTACCGGCGGGCGCCGTCGTGCAGATCAACCTGGTCAACGGTGACGGGGCCACCCATGACGTGGCCGTGCCTGAATTCCACGCCCAGTCGGACGAGATCTCCGGCATGAATTCGGCCACGGCCATCGTTTTTCGGGCCACCAAAGACGGAACCTTCGAATACTACTGCACTTTGCCGGGGCACAAGGCCGCCGGCATGGTGGGCAAGATCATCGTGGGCGAGGCGCCGGATGTGGTGCGCACCGAAGCGCCGCAGATCGCTCACGACCCCTACGAGGTGGGTGAGCCGGTGGGTGCGCGGGCCCCGCAGCATGTCTCGGTCGACCTCCTCACGACCGAATTGGTGGCCCGGCTGGCCGACAACAGCACGTACCGGTTCTGGACCTTCAACAATAAGGTGCCTGGCCCGTTCATTCGGGTACGGGTGGGTGACACCGTGACCTTGAACTTGAGCAACGCGCCGGACAGCACGCACATCCACTCGATCGACCTGCATGCCGTGACAGGCCCGGGGGGTGGCGCGGACGTCACTCAGGTGGCGCCCGGCCAGTCCAAATCATTCACCTTCGAGGCCAGGCACCCCGGCCTGTTCGTGTATCACTGTGCAACACCCATGGTGGCGCAGCATATCACCAACGGCATGTACGGCCTGATCCTGGTCGAACCCGAAGGCGGGCTGTCCAGCGTGGACCGCGAATTTTACGTCATGCAGGGCGAACTCTATACGGCACAGACGCATGGTTCGCCTGGGCTGCAGGAGTTCTCTCTCGACAATCTTCTGGCGGAAAACCCGCAGCACATGATGTTCAATGGGGCCATGGATGCCCTCACCAAGGTCTACCGGATGGAGGCCAATGTCGGCGATACGGTGCGTATCTTCTTCGGGGTGGGCGGGCCGAACCTGACGTCCAGTTTCCATGTGATTGGCGAGGTGTTCGATCGCGTCTACGACCAGGCTTCGCTGACCAGCAAGCCCCTGACCGACGTGCAGACCACGCTGGTACCGCCCGGCGGCGCCACCATGGTCGAGTTCAAGGCGGATTATCCCGGCCAGTACGTGCTCGTCGATCATGCTTTGTCGCGGGTCGAAAAAGGCCTGGCGGGGATACTGATCGTCAAGGGCGAGGCGGACCCCACGATCTTCACCAGCGACGAGCGGGTGCAAGAGGGTGGGGGTCACATGGGTCATTGAGCGCGCCCGGGCCGCGTGGCAAGCAATGGCTGTCAAGCACTTGCTTGCCGCGTGTGGCGCGCTGTGTTAGGATCCAGGGATGAATTCGATTCCCTATTTTTTCTTTTTTGCTTTTTTTCCGAAGCCGCCGGTGGAGGAAGGGGATCGCAGTATCATAAAGTAGGTCAAAATTCCCTTAAAAGCCGCCGGCCCAGCCAGGCGGCTTTTTTGTTTCCGACCTGGCCCCGGCCCACAGGAGCACTACCGTGTCACACAATACCGACGATACCCGCATCCGAGAAATCCGCGAGCTGGCTCCGCCCGCCCACGTGATGCGCGAATTTCCCTGCACGCCCGAGATCTCGCATACCGTGCATGATGCGCGCGATGCCGTGCACCAGATACTGCATGGCAACGATGATCGTCTCGTGGTGGTGATCGGCCCGTGTTCGATCCACGACACCGAAGCCGCGCTCGAATACGCCCGGCGCCTGGCGCCCCTGCACCGGCGGCACATCGGCGAACTCGAGATCATCATGCGGGTATATTTTGAAAAGCCACGCACCACGGTCGGTTGGAAGGGGCTCATCAATGATCCGGGCCTGGACGGCAGCTTCGACATCAACCAGGGGCTGCGCAAGGCACGCGAGCTGCTCATCGGGATCAACGCGCTCGGCTTGCCTGCCGGTACCGAATTTCTCGACATGATCACCCCGCAGTACATCGCCGACCTGATCTCCTGGGGGGCCATCGGGGCGCGCACCACCGAGAGCCAGGTCCATCGCGAGCTGGCCTCGGGCCTGTCCTGCCCCGTAGGGTTCAAGAACGGCACCGATGGCAATACGCGCATCGCCATCGACGCCATCAAGGCCGCCTCGCATTCGCATTATTTCCTTTCGGTCACCAAGGGGGGCCATTCGGCGATCGTCTCCACGCGGGGCAATCAAGATTGCCACGTCATCCTGCGGGGTGGCAAGGTGCCCAACTACGAGGCCGAACACGTGCTGGCGGCGGCCGAAGCCCTCGAAAAATCCGGCATGCGGGCGCGGGTCATGGTCGATGCGAGCCATGCGAACAGCCACAAGGACTACACGCGCCAGCCGCTGGTCATCGATGACGTGTGCGCCCAGGTGGCGGCCGGCGACCAGCGCCTGTTCGGGGTCATGATAGAAAGCCATCTGGTCGGGGGTCGACAGGATCTGGTGCCTGGCCGTACTCTGGTATATGGCCAGAGCATCACAGACGCCTGCGTCGACTGGGATACCTCGGTTGCGATGCTCGATTGCCTGGCGGCGGCCGTGCGTGCGCGGCGTCAGCAGCAGGGCAGCGAACCGGCGCAGCTGGCCGACAGCGCGGCCTGAGCCGCTTTCTTTCGTCTGATCACCACGAGGCAAGTCATTATGGATACAACGCCGTTCGAACAGAAACCGCGGGCGCTGCCTGCGGGTTTCCTGGACGCCCTGCAGGGTCGTTTCGGCTCGCATTGCTCGACCACGGCGGCGGTGCGCGAGCATCACGGGCGCGACGAATCCCCTTATCCGCCCATGTGGCCGGATGCGGTCGTGTTTGCGCAGTCGATCGACGACGTGGTCTGGGTGGCCCGACACTGCCATGCCCATGGCGTCGCGCTCATCCCGTATGGCGTCGGCTCCTCGCTCGAGGGCCATCTGCTGGCGATCGAAGGCGGGGTCAGCCTGGATCTTTCGGGCCTGAACCAGATCGTTTCAGTCCACGCCGAAGACTTCACGGCCACGGTGCAGGCGGGGGTCACGCGCAAACAGCTCAATGAGTCCCTGCGCGATACGGGGTTGTTCTTTCCGATCGATCCGGGTGCCGATGCCAGCCTGGGCGGCATGGCCGCCACGCGCGCCTCGGGCACCAATGCGGTGCGCTATGGCACGATGCGTGAAAATGTCATGTCTCTCAAGGTGGTCACCGCCGATGGCCGGCTGATCCAGACGGCCAGCCGGGCGCGCAAGTCATCGGCGGGCTATGACCTGACCCGTTTGTTCGTCGGCAGTGAAGGCACCCTGGGCATCATCGTCGAGGTGACGGTGCGGCTCTATCCGCAACCTGAAGCCGTGTCGGCGGCGATCTGCAATTTTCCCGATCTGGATTCAGCGGTGCAAAGCGTCATCGAGATCATCCAGATGGGCATTCCAGTGGCGCGGGTCGAGTTCATGGACACTCATGCGGTGCGAGCCACCAATCAGTACAGTCACCTGGATCTGCGCGAGTCCCCGCTCCTGCTGTTCGAATTCCATGGCAGCCCGGCCTCGGTGCGCGAGCAGGCCGAATCGGTCCAGGCCATCACTCACGAGCACGGCGGCCTGGATTTCGACTGGGCCGAGCAGCCGGAAGACCGCAATCGCCTCTGGACGGCGCGTCACAACGCGTATTTCGCGGGCCTGCAATTGCGGCCCGGGTGCCGCTCCAGCACCACGGACGTGTGCGTGCCCATCTCGCGACTGGCCGAATGTGTCGGCCAGACGGCGCACGAACTGGACCAGGCCCGCTTTCCCTATACCATCGTGGGCCACGTGGGCGACGGCAATTTTCATGTGCTCATGTTGCTGGATCCCGACAACCCGGATGAATGGGCCGAGTCCGAGGCGCTCAATCGCCGCCTCGTCGAACGCGCCATCGCCATGGAAGGCACGTGCACCGGCGAGCATGGCGTGGGCCTGCACAAGCAGGGTTTCATGCGGGCCGAGCACGGACCCGATGCGCTGCACGTCATGGCGGCGGTCAAGGCCGCGCTCGATCCCCACAATGTATTGAACCCAGGCAAGATCTTGCCTCCAATCCTCTGAGGGGTCGCCATGGATGCCGTGTCAGCAGCGATCCATGAACCCGGCGGTGGGCCGGATTTTCCAGGCTTTCTCGCCCACATCGGCGGGCATCTGCCTGCGCACTGCATCCTCACGCGTCCTGATCAGACGGTGGTCTACGAATGCGATGGCCTGTCGCTGTATCGTCAGCAGCCGCCCGTCGTGGTCTTGCCCGAAACCGAAGCCCAGGTGATTGCAGTCCTCCGGGCTTGCAAGGCGCACAATGTGCCCGTCGTGCCGCGTGGGGCGGGTACGGGCCTGTCGGGTGGCGCGACCCCCCATCCACAGGGCGTCGTGGTGGGGCTGGCCAAACTGAACCGTATTCTGCGCATCGACCCGGATGCCTGCGTGGCCGTGGTCGGCCCCGGGGTGCGCAATCTGGCCATTTCCGAGGCCGCTGCGGTGCATGGCCTGTACTATGCGCCGGATCCGTCGAGCCAGATCGCGTGCTCGATCGGCGGCAACGTGGCAGAGAACTCGGGCGGCGTGCATTGCCTCAAATACGGTCTCACCGTCCACAACGTGCTGCGTATCCGGGTGGTGACGATCGAAGGCGACATACTCGAACTCGGCTCCGAGGCGCCCGAGGCGCCTGGCCTCAATCTGCTGCAGTCTTTCATCGGCTCCGAAGGCATGCTGGGCCTGGTCACCGAGGTGACGGTGCGCCTGATTCCCCAGCCCGAGCTCGCGCAGGTCGTGATGGCCAGTTTTCCCAGCGTCGAGTCGGCTGGCGAGGGGGTCACCCGGGTGATCGCGCATGGCATCATTCCAGCGGGTCTCGAACTGATGGACAAGCGGGCGGTGCATATGGTCGAGCCGTTCGTGAAGGCAGGCTATGACCTCGACGCCGAGGCCATCCTGCTGTGCGAATCAGATGGCACCCCGCAAGAGGTCGCCGAAGAGATCGCCCGGGTCGAGGCCCTGCTGCGCGAGGCGGGCGCAAGCCGCCTGCAGGTATCGACCTCCGAGGCAGAGCGCCTGACCTTCTGGGCGGGGCGCAAGAACGCGTTCCCCGCGGCAGGGCGCATATCACCCGATTACTACTGCATGGACGGTACGATTCCGCGCCGCCACCTCGGCAAGGTCCTGGCGGCGATCGCCCGGATGGAAACCGAGTTCGGCTTGCGCTGTTCCAATGTGTTCCACGCGGGCGACGGCAACCTGCATCCCCTGATCCTGTTCGACGCCAATCAGCCCGACGAGGTCGCGCGGGCCGAAGCATTCGGAGCGGCCATCCTCGAGCTGTGCGTACAGGTTGGCGGGACCATCACGGGCGAACATGGGGTGGGCATCGAAAAGATCAACCAGATGTGCTCGCAGTTCACGCGCGAAGAACTCGATGCTTTTTCGGCCTTCAAGCGCGCGTTCGATCCTTGGGGGCTGCTCAATCCGCTGAAGCTGATCCCCACCCTGGTGCGTTGCGCCGAATACGGCAAGATGCACGTCCACCAGGGCAATATCCGCTTTCCCGACATTCCGCGTTTTTGATGGCCGGCTCATGGAATACGTACTCTCCGAATTGTGTGAACAGGTCGTGACCGCGCGGGCGGCGCAGCGTCCGCTGGTGCTGCGCGGCGGCGGCACCCGGCTGTTTTATGGCGGGCCGTTGCCGGCAGCCGACCGGTTCAGTTGGCTCGATCTCGCTGCCTACAGGGGGGTGGTCAGTTACGAGCCCTCCGAACTGGTGCTGACGGCGCGCGCCGGTACGCCCCTGGCCGAAATCGAAACCGTGCTCGACGAGCAGGGGCAGATGCTGGCGTTCGAGCCGCCGCGCTTCGGTGCGGCCGGCACGCTGGGGGGCTGCGTCGCGAGCGGCCTGGCCGGTCCGCGCCGCATGGCGGTGGGCGGGCTGGCGGACTTCGTTCTCGGCACCCGCTTGCTCAACGCCGATGGCAGTGTCCTGCGGTTTGGGGGCGAAGTCATGAAAAACGTGGCGGGCTATGACCTCTCGCGTCTGCTGGCGGGCTCGCTCGGGGTCTTGGGCGCGCTGGTCGAGGTGTCCGTCAAAGTATTGCCGCGCCCGCGCTGTGAGGCCACCCAGGTATTCGAACTCGACGAAACCGCAGCTCTGGACCATTGCCTGATGTGGCGTTCACGGCCGCTGCCGATCTCGGCCACGTGGTGGCAGCCAGAGCCCACGGGGGCGGTCGGTCGTCTCACGGTTCGGCTCTCGGGCAATGAAACCGCCGTGCGCCAGGCTCGCCTGGCCATGGGCGGGGACGCCTTGCCGGCGCCGTCGGCGGAGCCGTTCTGGCTGGCGGTCCGAGACCAGACTCATCCCTTTTTCCAGCAGCGTCCGCTATGGCGCGTGGTCTTGCCGCCCGATGCCCCGTCGCTTGGCCTGGGACCAGTGGTGCATGAATGGGGGGGCAGCCTGCGTTGGCTGGCGGGGGCGCCCGAGGCGCCCGAGGCAGATGCCTTGCGCGGACGGGTTCAGGCATTGGGGGGGTCGGCAACCCTCTATCGGCACGATGGCGTGCCCCCGGGATTTTCCGTGTTCCATCCATTGCCCGAGGGGATCCTGCAGATCCACAGGCGCCTCAAGCACGAGTTCGACCCGGCTGGGATCTTCAATCCGCTGCGCTTGTACCCCGAATTCTGAGGTTTCACCATGCAAACACAATTGGCCGAATGGGCACGGGATACGGATTTCGGCCGTGAAGCCGACGAAATCCTGCGCCGCTGCGTGCATTGCGGGTTTTGTCTGGCCACGTGCCCGACGTACCTGCTGCTGGGCGATGAGCTCGACAGCCCGCGGGGCCGCATCTACCAGATGAAGCAATTGCTCGAGGGCGTCGAGCCGACCTATGTCACGCAACAGCACCTGGACCGGTGTCTGACATGCCGCAACTGCGAAACCACGTGCCCGTCGGGGGTGGAATACGGCGCCCTGGTCGATATCGGGCGCCAGCTGGTCAGTGAACGGGTACAGCGGCCCTGGCGCGAGCGCCTGAAACGCGAGAGCCTGCGCCGGCTCATGGGCTCGGTATGGTTCAAGCCGATGTATCGGCTCGGTGTGCACGTGCGCCCCCTGTTGCCGGCCGCCCTGCGCAGCAAGCTGGCGCCCGCGCGGGCGGCCGGGCCCTTGCCGGAACATACCGAGCGTCATGGCCGTCAGGTCATCATGCTGTCGAACTGCGTGCAGCCGGCCATGTTGCCGTCCATCGACGCCGCCACCCGGCGGGTGTTGGACCGGCTGGGCATTGGCACCCGGTTCGTGGCCGGGTCGGGCTGCTGCGGCGCCATCAACTATCACCTCGACGCCCAAGAGGCGGCCCGGGTGCAGATGCGAGCCAACGTCGATGCCTGGCTGCCGCTGCTCGAATCCGGCGCGGTCGAGGCGGTGATCGTGAATGCGTCCGGCTGCGGGGGCATGATCAAGGACTATGCGCGGCATCTGCAGCATGATCCCGCTTACGCCGACAAGGCCGCGCGCCTGATGCCGTACGTGAAGGACGTCGCCGAGCTCCTGGCACCCATGGCGGGCTCGTTGCAGCGTCAGCTGCGGCGTCCGCCCGGTCGGGTCGCATTCCATCCGCCCTGCACCCTGCAGCACTGGCAGGGGCTGCGGCCCCTGACCGAACGCCTGTTGGCCGAGCTCGGCTTCGACCTTCAGGCGTTCGACGAACCGCACCTGTGCTGCGGATCGGCCGGCACCTACTCCATCACGCAGCCCAAGCTCTCGCTGGCCTTGCGTGACCGCAAGCTCGAAGCCATTCATGCCGCACTGCCCGACACGATCGTGTCATCGAACGTGGGCTGCATCTGCCATCTCCAGGGCGGTACCGACACGCCGGTGCGCCATTGGATCGAGTCGCTGGACGAGGCCCTGCATGGCTGATCACCCGGCCCCCGGAGCCCGTGTCGTCATCGGCCTGTCCGGCGGCGTGGATTCTTCCGTGTCGGCCTGGTTGCTCAAGCAGCAGGGCTACCAGGTGCTGGGCCTGTTCATGAAGAACTGGGAAGACGATGACGACTCCGAGTACTGCTCGTCGCGGCAAGATTGGCTCGATGCCGCCAGCGTGGCCGATCTGGTGGGTATCGACATCGAGGCCGTGAATTTCGCGGCCGAATACAAGGATCGGGTGTTTGCCGAGTTCCTGCGCGAGTATTCGGCGGGGCGCACGCCCAACCCCGACGTACTGTGCAATGCCGAGATCAAATTCAAGGCCTTCCTGGACCATGCCGTGACGCTGGGGGCGGACTACATCGCCACCGGACACTACGCGCGGGTGCGCCATGCCCGGCACGGCCAGCCCAGCCAGCTGTTGCGGGCCGTGGACATGAGCAAGGATCAGACCTATTTTCTGCACCGGCTGAACCAGCAGCAGCTGCAGCGGACCCTGTTTCCCCTGGGGGGGCTGCACAAGACCGAGGTCCGCCGGATTGCGCGGGAAATCGGGCTGCCCAACGCGGCCAAAAAAGATTCCACGGGGATTTGCTTCATCGGCGAGCGACCGTTTCGCGCGTTCCTCAACCGGTACCTGCCCACGCAGCCCGGCCCCATCCTGGATCCGGACGGACGCATGATCGGCCAGCATCAGGGTCTGGCCTTCTACACGCTGGGCCAACGCAAGGGCCTGGGCATCGGGGGCGTAAGGGGCATGCAGCGGCCTGATGGGACGGCCGATGCCTGGTACGTGGCACGCAAGGACTTGCAGCGCAACGTCTTGTATGCCGTGCAGGGGCACGATCATCCGTGGCTGCTCAGCCACCGCCTCGATGCGCAGGATGCCAGCTGGGT
>Ga0172382_10002835_pt1 | contig 28213 bp, 26 predicted proteins | sample Leawel138RmetaG_FD_122245 | JGI IMG/M metagenome (GOLD analysis project Ga0172382, IMG submission 122245) | Leachate microbial communities from a municipal landfill in Southern Ontario, Canada - Leachate well 138R metaG | ecosystem: Engineered > Solid waste > Landfill > Unclassified | place...
ATCTATTTCATTAATATCTTTATCAATATATGATGATAGAAGATTTCTATACAATTCACAATCCATGCTGTTTCCCTCCTTTACAAAAATTAGACGCTCTTTTTATCGTAAAGTTCCAGCCCGAGTCTTAGCTTGTCCTTAAGAGCATTACGGGCTCTATTTATTCTTGATTTAATAGTACCTAGGGAACAGCCTAATATTATTGATATCTCTTCATAACTGAATCCTTGCATATCCCTTAGAATAATAACTGTTCTATAATCTTCCTTAAGTGAATTAATCATATTGAAAATCACTTGTCTTAGCTCCACTTGTTCATATAAATCCTCAGGAGTCTCCTCATCTGCACCAATTTCAAATCGCATTGTACCTTTTTCTCCTTCAGTATTTATTTCCAGAGGAATTGTCTCAGATTTTTTTCTTTTTCTTAGTTCATCAAGGCAGACGTTTGTGACTATTCTATATATCCATGTAGAAAATGTGGATTCTTGGCGAAAATTCTTTATTGATTTATATATTTTAATTAAAGCTTCTTGTGTCATATCCTTGGCATCTTCTTCGTTATTCATAATACGATAAGCTATATTGTATGCTTTCTTCTCATAATTCTTTATGAGTTCTTCAAAAGCATCAATATCGCCTTTTTTGCTTTTCATTATAAGAAGCTTTTCAATTGCGTCCATATTCTCCCCCCACATTCAGTCTACAAAAGCCCATTTATTTGACGAAGTCTTTAATTAATTGTTCCACAATTTATCTGTAAATTAATGCTTTTACTTATATCTCAACTTTTCTATCTTTATTATAAGGTTGAAATAAGGATGAAATCAATGCAAAATCCTCATCCAAGGTAGCAGTTGCATGATGAAGATAATCCTTCGCCGCATAATATCTCAAATCAGTAAAATAGTATTCATATCCAATCGCCAGTTTTCTGCAACCAATATGAGAAATAGGTGTAAACTCATCAAAAAATCTGGCAATATCCGTATCCTTTATGGCATTATAAAGTTCGGTATCCAAATTATCCAAAACATCAATAATCCTTAACTTTTTAGAAAAAAGATTAATCTCGCCTACAACTCTTTTATCTTTATACTTAATTATGAAATGCCATTTTAATAGACCGACCAAAGATGGCAAAATCCTGATAAAAGTTATTTCACCTTCCTTTATCATATCTCTTTTAATGGTTTTCTTTATATGAAATTTAGCAATACTTCTGAGCAATATATAGGCTATGAATAAGGTTATCGAAATAATCGGATGAACCATTTCCCTAAATGAGGGAATAATTATAGCCAAGGATAATAAAAACAAAACCGGGTCATAGACCAACAGCAAATCTGCTGTAAACTTTTTGTTTAAAAAGGGCCAAAATATCTGCGCCCCGTAAGAATTAGTTATATCCAGTATTAAATGAGACAAACAGCCGGCTAAAGAATATAGAAAAAGTTTAATGGCCGAAGCCTCGGGAAATATCAATGATAAAAATAAAGTAATCACACCGCCAAATAAAAATGCAAAAGGCAATGAGTGTGAAACTCCTCTGTGGTTTTTTAAATAACTGTAGTGCCCTTTTACTTGCATAATAATATCACCATCGGGGGCTATGGCACCAAGTAAGCATCCTATAGCATAGGGGTTGGTAATTGCCGCCGGTTCACCTGCAACTGCTGCTACGGCTAATCCTACAATTCCATGGGTAATCGGATCCATATTCATCCTCCATATCTATATTGTTTATACTACTTCAATGTATTAGATTATATCATACCTGTGATTATAAAATCCACATTAAATATACTATTGAACTTTACGATTCTCTATGATAATATTAGTTACGTAGTGCCGGTGTGATGGAATTGGCAGACGTAGTGGACTCAAAATCCACCGGTGGCAACACCGTGCCGGTTCGAATCCGGCCACCGGCACCAAACTCAAAAGAACCGTCCCTCTGAGTTATTTGATGGATTTTGAGAGATGTAATGCAAGTTTTACCATACCGGGACCAATCATTTCATATAATACCCCGGAAGATAAAATTATTGTTAGAAGGAGAGAGCCTATTTCCGGCGGAAGCATTCTGTGTCCCAACATTGCCAATCCTATTGAAACTCCTGCCTGAGGTATTAATGTCATCCCAAAATACTTTCGCACTTCCATAGAAGAATTACTCAATACAGCACCAATAAATGCACCGATATACTTACCCAATATACGTATAGCGAAATATGAAACTCCTATTAAACCGGCAGAAATTAAAGAAGAAACGTCAAGCCTCATTCCGGATAAAACAAAAAATATTGTTAAAACAGGCGGCGAAAAGCTGTTTATTTGCCTGAATAATTCTTTATCATTGCTTAAATCAATAAAAGCAGTCCCCAAGGCCATACACGATAATAAAGGTGATATATCAATTAAAGAACAAAAACCTGTTAAAGCCAAAATCATAGCTATTGCCAATATCAATCTGTTAAACTCCGACCTTCTACTACTTATCAGCTTATTTAAAATAAGTCCAAAAATTATACCCACTATTATTGCGATTATATTAAATAAAGTCGGCATTAAAAAAACAAAAACATTTAATGATGCACCGGCATTTAAAACCTGAACAACTGCCGCACACATACTAAAAGCAATTAAAGATACAGCATCATCAAGGGCTACCACTTGCACAATCAAATTTACAAAATCCCCCTTGGCTTTATATTGCTTAATAGTCATCATGGTAGAAGCAGGGGCTGTAGCAGAGCCAATTGCACCTAACAATAAAGAAAAAGAAACAGGTAATTTAAAAATAAAAATCATACTCATGGTAATAACGACAGCAGCTATCAATGCTTCACAAATCGTTATTATAATAACCTGTGAACCGTTCTTTTTTAATGAAGAAAACTTTAGATATCTTCCTACTTCAAAAGCTATAAAGGCCAAAGCAATATCCGTGACAAAATCCATCCCGTCAATAATCGTTTCGGGAATAAGATTTAAAACATGCGGGCCTATTAGAATCCCGGCGATGATATATCCGGTTACATAAGGTAATTTTAATTTGCTTGTTAATCTCGTAAGTAAAAAACCGCAAAATAATATCACAGCAAGACTAAGAATAATAGAAGCGTTTTTATTAATATTTAAATATTGAAAAGCCATTCAGATCACCCACTTTTCCATGCGGCTTAAAATAAAAATAAAAAATCTATAAATGCAATAAATCTGCTAACCTTTAAAAGTGAGGTGTTATATATTTATACTTGATTATAATAGCATAAATCGACAATTGCAAATTTTTTTTACACAATGATACTTATGAAGTCCATGATATAGACCATATCATTTAGTACAAATGTAAATAATCTTATGCTTTTTCTTGTTAACCCACTGAAATAACAATATTTTGGATAGTTAGCAACCTTAGTATCACTTTTAAATTATTTAGTTAGTCGTAGTTTTCCAAATAACCCAAAAGAACCGTCCCTCTGAGTTATGTGGTAAAGAGTATTTATTAAAATATATTTGAAAAAAGAGATTTTAGTATAAAAATATGATAATATATATTAGATTGCAATTGGACGAGGTGATTACATAAATGAAGCATAACCAAAAGCTCACAGGTTACTTGCTTATAATACTATCTGCTTTGTGTTTCTCATTAATGGGAATTATAAGCTCTTTTTTATTTAAATCGGGAATAAAAACATATGATTTAATTATAATGCAAAATGCTGTACAAGCATTATTCCTTGGTATCTTTTATCTGCTTACTGATTCTAACAAATTAAAAATTTCAATAGATGATTTTAAAACAATAGGATTGCAAGGCCTTTTTGCCAGTACTCCCGTTGCTGTACTTTACTTTATTGCTATACAAAGAACGAACGTATCTATCGCCTGTCTATTGCTATTTACAAACCCTATATTTGTGACCTTGTATTTCACTATTTTTGAAAAAAGAAAGAGCAGCGTGGTTAAAGTTTCAGCAGTTATCGTTACATTTATAGGAAGCATGCTTGTTCTTAATATTACACCGGAAAGCTTTTCCCACGTTGATATGATAGGAATAGCCGCCGGTATTCTATCCAGTATATCCTATGCTTTTTATAATGTTTATGCAGACAAAAAACTAAAAGATTATTCACCGGGAATAATATTATTTTATTGTACTATAATAGTATTTGTTATTATATCGTTAATCAATATAGGGTTTTATACTCGATTGAATGAATTGGATTTCAGCCTGCTAAAGTTTACGGTACCTTTATCTGCAATAACCAATACCCTTCCTGTTGTTTTATTATATACCGGTATAAGGAAAATAGGTTCTCAAGCTGCATCAATAGTTGCCACAGGAGAAGTTCCTTTAACTTTATTATTGTCTTTCATCATTTTAAATGAAAAGCTTAATATGACACAATTATTTGGAAGTGTACTGGTTATCGGTGCCATATTGACACTGACAATTTTAAAGGAATAAAGCGAAAAATCTTCTATCCCCGGGGATTTTAAGATTCTTCACTAACGTTCAGAATGACAGTCATAAAGGTCATTTTATTCTTCGCCTATAATAAGTTCCTTAGTTATACGAATCTTTGTAATTCTCTTGTCTTCTACTTCTTCAATTTTAAAATTAATACCGTCGAACTCCACTTCATCCCCCACCTCGGGCATCTTTCCGGATAAGCTCAAGACCATTCCGCTAATAGTATCAAACTCCAATTCCTCTTCAGGAAGATCTGTCTCCATAATATGATTGACTTCGTCTAAACTAAGCATACCGTTAACTATATACACATCATCATCAATTTTCTCATATTCTAAAACTTCATCATCATATTCATCGAAAATATTTCCTACTATCTCTTCCAACAAATCTTCTATCGTAATAAGCCCGGCGGTACCACCGTATTCATCAATAACAATTGCTATATGATTTTTAGATTTTTGCATATCCCTAAACAGCTCATCTATCTTTTTATACTCCGAAACAAAAGTAGCATCTCTAATTATATCTTTTAGAGAAATTTCCAATTCTCCGTCCTTTTTAATTATACCGAAAAGGTCCTTTACATATAAAATACCGATAATATTATCTATAGTATCCATATATACGGGTATCCTGGAATAATGCTCCTCAACTATCACATCTAATATTTCTTCCATTTCAGCATTAATACCGATTACAATCATATCTGTCCTCGGTGTCATAACTTCTTTTACAATAGTATCATCAAACTCAAATATGCTATTTATCATTTCCGTCTCGGTTTCTTGTATAACCCCTTTTTCTTCTCCAACATTTATCATTAGCCGAATCTCTTCTTCTGTTATCTGTTGGCTATCGTATTTAATAGAGCCGCCCATCAACTTTATTACAAGATTAGTCGTGTTGGTCAGAAGCTTCACGATAGGATATGCAAGCTTTGATATAAATGCCATCGGTTTAGCAACAAAAAGAGCCATTTTCTCCGAGTTTTGTAATGCCATCCTCTTCGGCACCAACTCTCCTAAAACCAAAGTAATATAAGCCACTATAGCAGTTATAATGATAAAAGCCAATAAATCGGAAAACTGGTAAAGTAATTTTATATTTGTTCTTCTCAATATAATGGCAAAATGAACTGCCAGTGTCTTTGCACTTAAAGCACTGGCAAAAAAGCCTGCCAAAGTAATACCTACTTGAATTGTTGCAAGAAGCTTACTTGGTTCTTCCAAATATTTATCAATAATATTTGCAGACTTATTGTTTTTTTCAATAAGAGGTTTTAATTTTGATTGCCTCACAGACAGTATCGCTATTTCTGAAGCAGCAAAAAATGCATTTATGCCTATTAAAAATAGTATAAAAAGCAACTGCGACCACAGATTACCATCCATTAAAAATATTCCCCCTAAAAATTTCTTAATACTATTATAGTATTATACTCTTTATTCAGCAATAGCAATTGAATAAGGGGAATATTTAAATAAAAGATTTAAACAACTCGAAAAGATTAAGAAATTCACTTTTAAAGACAGTAGAAAGCAAATCCTTCTTAAGCCCTACAATAAATATAAGAGCAAGCATAACAATAAATAATTTATCGCATTTATTTTCAAAAATAAAAACTATTAATAAGATTAACAAAAAAATATCTTCTAAGGAAAGATTCCCCCTTAGAAAGGTATATATATCAGATAGATCCATATTTATTTGCCTACCTTTAATCCTAACTTCTCTATCATGGCTAATAAATTTACAGCCTTAATGCATTCATCTACAACTTTTTGCCTTCCGTCAGATATAAAAGGCTTGATTGAATTAAGTAAAACAATGCGATTGTCATTATTATTTCCATCATTAAATTTATTTGCAAAAACATTTAAAAAGGTTTCATCGAATATTCCTCCAAAAGGGTTCGCTTTGCTTGAACTATCCTCCGCCTTTTTTTCTGTTAAATATTTTATATCATTTTTTTTTTGCCCTGTAAGGCCCTTAAAGAGCATTCCCATCAGCTCATTTTGTAATCCTCCATAATCATTATTCTGCAGCATGTTTTTAATTTTTTCGGAATCTCCGGTATTACCTGACTGTCCCAGATGCTCTATTAATTCTTTTTTTAATCCTTCCATATCTCCTTTATTTATCTTTTCCTTTATACTGTCGCTTATATTTGGATTATTATCTATCTCATTCATCAAAATATTTTTAACATTTTCTTGACTTATCCCATCTAAATTTACTCCCGGCATTTCTTCCTCCAGTTTACTTTTTAAATCATCAACATCGTAACAAATCTCTTCATTATAATTCCTTCTATAGTCCATATTTTAACCCCCTTGCTATAATAGATTTGCTTTAAAGCATAAAAACTGAATATATTGAATAATGTGTAAAAAAGCTAAACAAGTTTCTACTTTTATTCTATTCTTTCTTATGATTTTGGTTACAGCTAATCTAAAAAAGTTTGCCCGGCAATAAGCCGGGCATTTCAATTAACATCCTCTGCCTCTGCAGCAGCAGCAATATAAAGCTATTAAAATCCAAATCCACGTGCAGTCTCCTCTCATACCGCCGCCTCCTAATATATTTCCTAAATTCATACCTTGATTACCAAAGGCACCACAGCAAAATAAAATTACCAGTATCCAAATCCAGTTTGCGCCGGATGTACCTAAGGTAGGCTCACAGCAACCTTGATGTGCCATTCCCATACAAACACCTCCTTTAATTAAAATGAATTAAATATTTGCCCCGAAGAATGTTCTACCACAACCTCCAAATGCAATTACCGCCAGTATTATTATAAAGAAAAAGTTTTTCTCAATGCCTGAAGTTACACAAGAAGCCATTAAGATGAAAAGTGTAAGCAATAATAAAAATGAAAGTTCTCCCGGCTTGCACTTGTCTCTCGCTCCCAGAATACCGCCCGGTCCGCATTGTTCTTGTGCTCCTGCTACATTGCCACATCCGCAACCGAATGACATAAATACACCTCCCTATGTTTTTCTAATTTAAACTAACATCCTTGAAAAAAATCTTGCCAAAACTATCGAATGCAATTGCTGCCAATATTATTACAAATAAAAAGTTTTTCTCAATGTCTGAAATTACACCCCCTGCGATTGCCTTACCTCTAAATGCTTTGCTCTAACATAGGTTGTTCACTCTTCCCACTCTTATATTATGTACATGTTTAAATAATGTGACAAAGTTTAAAAAAAAAATACCTTTAAAGGATAATCCTTTAAAGGTATTTTTTAATAATCTTCTAACTTGGTTTCCAAAACTTATTACCTATTACTCCATATATTATTCTGAATTTTTCACTGACAGATGATTTTGAAACACCGTATTTATCGGACAGATTTTTTTGTGTTATATCTTTACAAGAAAATTTGCAATATGCATATTCCAAAGCCGCAGCCCATACCTCTACCTTGCCTATCTTCGGCACTTCGGGATAAGAAGACTTAATAAAGTCATACCATATATCCTCTACAATTTTCTTATAAGGTGTATTGTAGCAGTTTTTCATCATTATAAAGGCCTTATCCCTGACCTTATCCCACTCTTTTTTCCATTCATCTCTTAATAAGCTTTCTGCTTCTATAGTTACTTCTTCAATAGAACCATCTAAAAAGACCTTATACGGTTCTTTGGCACCCAATCTGCTTAGTAAGAAAATTGATTCAAGTTTAATACTTTTATCTATATCGGCACGCAATATGTATTTTCTAATTAATGACTCTAATTCATATAAATTATCCGTCTTAATTTTATTAAATATCAACTTCTTTAAAATGTATTTATCAAATATTAATGCAAAATATAATAGCCTAAAAATATCAGTGTCATTCTTAAGCAATGCCTTGCAGTCTTCTGCCGGTAATGATACAAAATAATAAATTTTCTTTATTCTTGCTGAAATTTCCTCTTTCGGCAATTGATAATTATAAGGTAAAAAAACATGTTTTGTATGGCCGCCTTTTATATTCCCTACCACTTTACGATAAAAATCACTAAGAAAATTATCATTGTCCAATGCTTCCAACCTATCCCATAAAGCCAGCGCTTCCATATATTTTTTGCAATTATATGCTGCAATAGCTGTGTAGTGAATATATTGCGGGTTCTGCCCATTAAAACTTAATAGTCGTCTGTAAGCATGGTAAGCCTCCTTGTGTTTGTTTAAACAACCTAATGTATCAGCAACTTTATAAGCATATTCTTCGTTATCTGCTTTTAGTTTTCTGATTATCCTTATTTGCCTTTCAGCCAAATTCTTTATCCCCAGATTATTGTAGTAAATACACAAATTGCAATTTGCGTGTATATTAAGCGGTTGAAATTTTATAACTTCCATTGCCATTTTTATGGCTTTTTCTACTTCACCTAAGTAAAAATATGAAAGAGATAAATTATTCTTGGCAGGAAGTGCATTTGGAAGCTTTTTCACTACTTCTTCAAAAGCTTTCAGCGCTTTTTCATACTCTCGCCTTTCAAGGGCTTTTATACCTTCTTCTTCAATTTTATATACCTTTTCTAATTCTTCATCGTCTAAGTTATTATTTGCTTCTTTTATAAGATTCAGCATTTCTAAAATGTTTTCTGCTTCTTCAACAAATTCACCAAAGGGAGCTATTTTTAAATATTTTTCAAAATAATAAGCAGACTTTTTTATCTTTTGGATCTGTAAATAATTACAGCCCAATCCAAAATAACATTCTTCATAATCGGGATCCAAATTATTAATAATATTTAATAAAACCTCAGAAGAAAGATCTATATATCCTAACTCAGCAAGCAATCCCGCATAGCTAAACTGCATTAAGCTATCATCCGGTTTTATTCTTACCGCCTTTTCTATATATCTAAGTGCTGACTTAAGGCTACCGTTTTGCTGGTGCTTAAAGCTAAGATCAAAATAAAACTCAGCACCTCTTTCAAAAGATAACACCTTTCCTACTGCCATATAAACACCACCTATTTATCGCTGTATAACTCACTTAACCGCTATTCTATTATAACATTATTCATTTTCATATCCTATATACCTAGTTTAAACTCTATTGGTATTTAAATTAAGTTTATCATATAAATATATATTTAAATAGATAAAAAAATAAATCAGCAATTATAAAAATGCCGATTTAAAATAAAAAATAAGTACTCAAAGCTAATAGTTTGCTTTTATGTTATTTTTAAATGCATAAATGGCCGCCTTTGTCCTATCATTAACATTTATTTTCTTAAATATACTGGATACGTGATTTTTCACAGTCTTTTCGCTTATAAATAAATTCTCTGCTATTTTTTTATTATTCAATCCTTCTCCGATAAGCGATAATACTTCATATTCTCTTTTTGTCAATTCGTTGTTTGCTCTCCTTGACCTTGTTTTGGCAGCTTTATTGAAATTATACTCTTTTACCAAGTCAACTGCCAGCTTTGGCTGTATATATGATTCTCCCTTATATACATCTTTTACTGCTTTTAATAAGGACTGAGAGTCCGAGTCTTTTAAAACATAACCTAAAGCACCTAATTCCATAGTTTCTGTCAAATATTCTCTGGATTCATGTATTGTTAACATCACTGTCTTTATTTTTAACTTTTCCTCTTTAATTTTTCTTAGAGTTGCTATACCGCCCATAACAGGCATATTTATATCTAAAAGAAGAACATCGGGGCTTAACTCTTTAATTTTTTCGATTGCCTCATAGCCATTTGAAGCCTGCCCTATTATCTCAAAATCTTCTTCTAATTCCAATATCTTCGTTAGACCTTCTCTAACCAATGAATGATCATCAGCTATAAGGATTCTTATTTTACTCATCTCACACCTCATCTCTAAAACTGGTTGATTGGGATAGACACCTGTATCCTTGTCCCTTCTTTGGGTTTGGAAATTATCTCAAATTTCCCGTTCAAAAGTTCGACTCTTTCCTGCATACTCAATAAACCATAACCGTTATTCTCATTAAACATTTTATTCAACTTTGTATCGAATCCGATACCATTATCACTAATAAATAATTTAATGCTTTTCTTTAAATATTCAATTTTCACAGATACTATTGTAGCCCTTGAATGTTTCATGACATTTGTTAATGCCTCCTGCACTATCCTAAATATGGTAAGTTCAATAGCCGGTATTAATTTTTCAGCTATGCCGAAAATTTTAAACTCAGCAAAAATCCCTGTGTCCTTACTGAACTTATCAACAAGTTGCTCTACTGTCGGCACTAATCCTAAATCATCAAGAGACATAGGTCTCAAATCATATATCATCTTTCTAACATCTTTCAAACTTGAGCGCATTGTATCTTTTATAATATTCAACTCTTGTTTTGCCTTTTCTTTATCAATATCTATCAGCTTCTCGCATAACTCAGACTTTAGTATTACATTGGCCAAAACCTGTGCAGGACCGTCATGTATTTCCCTTGTCAACCTATACCTTTCTTCTTCTTGTGCTTTAATCACCTTGATACCCAGATATTGCTTCTCCTTTATATCTTCCAGTTTAACATTTACATCCTGCAAGTCTCCGCTTAAATAACCTAAAACCACCCCAATCTGTGAAACCAATTTTTCTGCTTTTTTCAGGGTTTCCTTTGCTATTTTTAATCTGGATTCAAGTTCATTACGTCTTTTTATAAAAATCTGTTCCTCATTCTTTTTCAAAAGCAATTGTAATTGCAGCTCTTTTGCTTTCTCATAAGCTTCCTTTATTTCATTTTCCGAATAGTTTTTAAAACTTTTATTAACAACCATAAGCCTATATCTGCTATCTCTTTCCATTTTTTCAAGTTCTTCCACCAGTTTAATAATCTCTATTGTTTTAGCTTGTATTTCACCAAGCTCCTGTTCAATAACTTTGCACTGTTTTCTTGACTCTTCTACAATATCAAAGATTTGATTTTGGCTATTTTCTATTGCTTTTATTGTTCTATTAATTATTTTTGTTAATTTTTCCATGTTTATGTTCTCCCTCATAAGCTTAGATTGTTTAAATATTATTCAATTGTTTCTAAAGCCTCATATTCATTTTCGCTGAATAACTTGTCCAATTCCAAAATAATAAGTATTCTGTCCTGTGCTTTACCTATTCCCGTTATGTATTTTCTATCAATACCCGCTACTATATCGGGTGCCGGTTCTATGCTTTCCTCGCTAATACTTATTACTTCGGAAGCATCATCCACAATAAAACCTATTTTCTTTGAATCAATACTCATTACCATTATTCTAGTCTGCTCTCTTAAATCATTATCGGCTATATTAAAACGTTTCTTTAAGTTAATTATTGGGATTATCTCGCCCCTGAGATTAATTATTCCTTCAATGAATTCCGGAGTGTTAGGAACCTTCACAGGTTCTAAATAATTAACTATTTCCTTAACCTGCATTATATTTACAGCGTATTCTTCGTTACCCAGATTAAATATCACTAATTGAACATCAGCCATTTTTTATACCTCCAATTTCCTATTTAAAAAGTATAAATTATATTGTTCAGTTAATAGCATACATTTTATTAGAACAAAAAATTATAATCCGACTTTAATTACTTTGATTACTATCATTGTTTTGTATTTCAACTGTGCCTAATTGACTCTTTACTTGAAATCTAATCCAGTCTATATACTTTTTTCGTAATTTTTGTTGTTCCGATTTTTCTTCTTCTTCCAATTCTTCTGATTTTGATTTTTTATATAGAAAATTTATCCTGTCTATATCCTCTTTTGTTATCACATTAATCATCCTATTCTGTTATTTACTGCCTCCATCGTCTTTCTATGCAATGTCTTTGCTTCTTCCAGCAGTTGTTTGCTTCTTTCTATAGCATTATCTTTGGTAGTTTCGTCTTTTATGGTAGGCAGATTTATATTTACATTAAGCAACGCACCTTCTAAGCCGGCTAAAGCCAAAAGACATCCAACGCCTACATCGGATACGGCATTTTTATTACCATATAAAGCTATGTATTTTTGATTCATCAGTATTGCATGACATTTCTCCGCCGTAGTCAACGGTACATTCAAAGTATAAATACTTGCCTCTTCTATCTTTTTATTTCTTATTTCTATGTTTTGTTCCGTATCCTTTGGCAATCTAATCGTTTCCATGAATTTATTAAAAGCCTTTGTATCTTCATCCGTAAGCTTATATAGATCTTCTCTTATACTTTTTATATTATTATACTCATCCAAGAATTTTGATTTTATATTTTCATCAAGTGAATCAAAAGATTTTTTACCTATAGATAGACTTACAACCATCATAGTTAAGGATGCAGCCAATACTCCTGCTAATGCGGCTGTACTTCCCCCGCCGGGTGCCGGTTCTTCACTCCCCAAAAGTTCATTATATTGTTTTAAACTCATATTTATTAGATCCAATACATTCCCTCCTTCCTACAAAAAGTGAATAATATAAAAGTAGTTTACTTTAATATTCCGTTATTGGCAACTATTTTTCCGCCTTTTACTACTTTATCTACATGGTTAATTCCAAAATGATATACTATATAGTTAACATTAGGGCTATCAAATATTACTAAATCCGCTTTCTTGCCAATCTCAATAGAGCCAATCTCATTCTCTCTGCCTATAGCATAAGCGGCATTTATAGTCATGCCTTTTATTATCTCCAAAGGAGTCATTTTCATGCCAAAACATGCAAAAGTCATTATAGTTTGCAGGTTTTCCGTAGGACAGGTCCCCGGATTATAGTCTGTTGAAATTGCAACCCTAACACCATTTTCTATCATTTTTCTCGCCGGTGCAAATTTCCCTGTCATCAAATAAAATGAAGTTCCCGGAAGAAGCACTGCTGTTACATTTGCATCTGCCATATCATTAATCCCTTGTTCCGATACCGCCAATAGATGCTCCGCCGATATGGCCCCCATCTTGGCGGCAAGTTCTCCGCCACCCAAAGGAACTATTTCATCAGCATGGATTTTTAACTTAAAGCCTAATTCTTTGGATTTTTTCATAATATATTCCGATTCTGCTACAGAAAATACACCGTCTTCGCAAAATATATCTGCAAATTCTGCAAGTCCGTTTTCTTTAATATATGGCATAACATCCTTGATCATAAAATCCGCATAACCTTTATTATTCCCCTTAAACTCCGGAGGGATAGCATGAGCCCCCATATATGTTGAAACAATATCAACAGGATGCTCTATATTTAGTTCCTTAGCAGCTTCCAGACACTTTATTTCCGAATCAAAATCCAATCCGTATCCGGATTTGGCCTCTACTGTCGTAGTTCCGTGAATAAGCATTTGATCCAGGCTCTTCCTTGCTTTATCCTTAAGCTGTTCCTTGGATAATTCTCTTGTAGCCCGAACGGTACTCAGTATTCCGCCGCCTGATTCCAATATCTTTATATAAGGTACCCCGGAAAGCTTCATGGGAAGTTCATTTTCTCTTGAGCCTCCATGAACTAAATGGGTGTGACAGTCTACAAGCCCGGGTGTAACTGTCTTTCCCTTGGCGTCAATGATTTCTATATTTTTATCACATAGGCAGTCAGGTATTACCCCCGTGCCTATACTTTTAATCAGTCCGTCCTTAATGATAATATATCCGTTTTCAATAACACCGTCTAATATTGAATCCGTGCATGTCACAATATAAGATGCGTTTTTAATAATTAAACCCATATTTACCTCCTCATTTCAACTGACCTATTTGTTCTTCAACGACCTTAACAAATATTTCTTCCTTAACCATTTCATCCAGCTTTTCAATATCAATATACATTATCCTGTCTTCCTCTACCGGCGGTACATACTTTCTTATTTCTTCATAAGCCTTTTTGGTACCTGCACCTAAAACCGGGTTACCCCTAAAGCTTATAGCCTGTGAAGCGGCAAAAGCTTCTATTGCCAAAACTTTTTGCACATTATCTATAATAAGCCTTGCCTTCCTCGCCGCCGTAGTCCCCATACTCACATGGTCTTCCTGATTAGCTGATGAGGGTATGGAATCTACACTGGCAGGGTGAGCAAGAACCTTATTTTCTGAAACCATAGAAGCCGCAGAATATTGAGTGATCATAAAACCGGAATTCAAACCTCCGTTCTTGGTTAAAAAGGCGGGTAAATCATTAAGCTGCGGATTTACCAATCTTTCTATCCTTCTTTCGGAGACATTCGCCAATTCAGATAAAGCAATACCCAGAAAATCCATTGCCAAGGCTATGGGTTGACCGTGAAAGTTTCCCCCGGAAATAACTTTATCATCATCGGGGAAGATTAAAGGATTGTCTGTTGCGGCATTTAATTCTATAGAGATAATATCTTTAACATAGTTTATAGCATCCCTGCTTGCACCGTGTATTTGAGGTATACACCTTAGAGAATATGCATCTTGTACTCTCTTTTCCCCTTGGGATGTTATTAGACTGCTTCCTTCTATTATTCTTAATATATTTTCAGCAGATATAATCTCTCCTATCTGACCTCTTGCCTTGTGAACTATATCATCAAAAGCATCTTTTATTCCCGTTAATGCTTCTAATGTCATAGCCGATATTATATCCGACGTTTTCATTAAGTTTAATGCATCATATAAAGTTAATACTCCGATAGCCATCATAACAGGTGTCCCGTTTATTAGTGCAAGGCCTTCTTTGGATGTAAGAATCACCGGCTCTATCCCGGCCTTTGCCATGGCTTCTTTCCCCGGCATTCTTATACCTTTATATATAGCCTCTCCTTCTCCAAGCATAACCAATACCATATTTGCCAATGGAGCTAAATCACCGCTGGCTCCTAAGGAACCTTTTTCCCTAATAATCGGATGCACCCCTTTATTCAGCATATCTATAAGTATATTGACCGTCCCCAGTCTAATACCGGAAAACCCTTTTGCCAACGCATTGGCTCTTAAAAGCATAACACCTCTTACGGTTTCTTCAGGCAGGGGCTCTCCCAATGCACAGGAGTGACTTACGATAAGATTTCTTTGAAGGGCTTCCGTATCTTCTTTAGAAATAAAAGTATCGCTAAACTTACCGAAACCTGTTGTAATACCATAAACAACCGCGCCCTTATCAACCAGTTCATCTACATAATCTCTTGACCTTTGAATTTTTAGCTTCGCTTCTTCTGAAAGACTTACCTTAAAACCGTTTCTTGTAACATCCACTACGTTTTCAATCGTCAGGTGCTCTCCGTCTAAAAGTATATGTCCCATTAGATTCCAACTCCTTTAAATTTATATATTTTATTTTTATAATAGAATATTTATATAGTAAATTTACTTTGAACGATACAAAGCAAATTAACATCTTTTAAAAATTCTTAAAACTAAAAGTTGAAACGGGAGTATATATTCTTTTTCCCCTTATTTGCTCGCTTTTTATCAATAAAACCGACTTCACATTAATCGGAGGTATTATGCTTAAATCCAGCCTATCTTTAAGAACATTGAAATCTGTATTTAGAACTAAATCCTGAGCAATGGTTATATGAGGTGCATATGGTCTATTATCTTTTTTAAAACCTTCATCTATCAAACCTTTCTCTATTGAACTATATAAACTTATAAGAGGATTATTGTCATAAACCATTCCAAGCCATAGTGCATGTATACTTCCTCGCCCTTTAAAAAATCCAACCTTATTGATCTCTAAACTAAAGACTTCATGGATTGCCGCTATTTGTCCCAAAACTTTATTTACCTTAGAAACATCACCTTGTTCTATTTCTCCCAAAAACTTAAGAGTTATATGAAAATTATCTATATATTTATATCTTCCTCTGTCTGCATTTCTTTTTACTGTGGATTGTATTGCTTTAATACTCTCCTTCACTGATGTGTCAAGATTAATACCTATAAATGTTCTCATAAAAATAAAACCTTTCTATAAAATTACAAAAACATCAACCCTCACTAATTATATATTAGCTGTTTTTATATTACAATAGAAGTGGTTTTGGATTTATAATTCCGCTGCTTTAAAGTTATTGTTAAGGCATTGTATATATATCTATATTCTTATTGAGATTATTAAATATAATAAGCTACTTATCAGAAATAGTTAAGGTGCGAACTGTAACATTTTAAATAAAAAAAGCCCGGTTAGGGGCTTTTTTATTTAATATTCCTTTTGGGTTTTGTATTCATTCTTATTTTTATATATGTTATGGCTTGTCCTATGCTTTAATGCCCAAGCATCATAGGTTGTATCTACTATCTTCCAGTTGCCATTCAAATAAACTTCATTCCAAGCATGATAAGATTCTATATCGTTTTTGTAGCCTTTTATCAGCTTTGTAGCTACACCTTGACTCCTCAGCATTGCTGCAAATAAAACCGAATAATCGTAGCAGATACCGCTGCCTTCTTCAAGAATCTTGTCTATTTCAGGGATATAATCATTACTTAGCCCGCTTATTTTTGTGTAATCGTAATTGATATTATTTACAATATAATCATATATAGCTTGTACAATTTCTTCGTCCTCTTCTACGCCTTTTGTCAATTCATTTGCCAATTTTATTGCTTCATCGTCTTCATCCCATAAAATAGGTTGTGCGGATTTTAAGTATACCAGGTTCTTCTCTGTAATATCTGCTTTAAAACTCTTCTTCGTCAACACTTTATATTCATTACCGGAGATGTTTTCCAATACTGCAACGGTATAACTGCCTTGTCCAAATTGTAAGGGGAAAAACTCTTCTTCATTCTTCATATCATAAAAATACTTTGTAGAGCCTTTTTCCACCATGACTTTCATCTTCTTATTAGTGCCGATATAAGATACTCTAACTATACCCTCTTTTGCATTTTGGGTATCTATACCTATATCGGAGGCTTGTACACTTATTGAGCTAAAAATCATTATGACTATTATAAATAAGGATATTATCCTTATTTTTTTCACTGTTAACTTCCCCTTTCGGTAGCCGGCTGCCATTTAACAGGCCCTTTAGCTTTGCGCCCCCTTGTTTCCAAGGGTTTGCCATTATCGTTTGAGAGTTATCAGTTGAAACGGAAATAAAAAAACTAATCTTTCGGTAGCTGGCTGCCATTTAACAGGCCCTTTAGCTTTGCGCCCCCTTGTTTCCAAGAGTTTGCCATTATCGCTTACTAGCTGATTCTCAAAACTTTATTCAATTAATTACATTATATCACATATTTTTCTAATGTAAAGGTCTTTTTACAAACAGTTTTGTTATCTGGGCCTTTCAAAATAAAATGCCGAGGCAAAGTTTATTCTCGCCCCGGCATTTTTAATTACCTTTAAAATTTATTACATTTCCAATTCAGGATAATATATTTCTGTCCAAGTCTCATAGCCATTTTCCAACCTTTCATAGTGATGGCTATTGATTGCTTCCTGCATTGCTTCATAGTACCATTTGTCTTCGGATAAATCAGGGAATTGTTTTGCTTTGGGCAATATCTCACTTCTTGTGACTCGTCTTTCCAGTACATTATTAACCAAAGTTACGAATTCAGCACGTGTGATATATTGATCCGGTTTAAAGGTCCCGTCTTTATAACCATTTATCCATCCCTTTTTCACTGCAGAATTGATATATTTGTTTGCCCAATGTCCTTCGATATCTGAGAAGCTGTCTTTTTCAAAGGGGCTTAATTTATCAAATCTGGAAGCAATAGTTGCCATTTCTCCTCTGGTAATGTAGTTATTAGGTTTGAATGTTCCATCAGTATACCCTGTGACTATTCCACCGTTAGCTAAAGTAGCTATATGGGTATTTGACCATCTTTCCGGTGCTACATCACTAAACTTATGTTCAGTTGTCCTTATGCTTTCTCTATATTCTGCATCCAGCAATCTAAAGAAAACCGCTGCCACTTCATCTCTTGTTATATGTCCTTCCGGTCTGACTGTTCCATCAGGATACCCTTGGATATACTGGAAGTGCTCTTCCTTATTTAGTTTCGGCAGGTCTGCAGGGATTTCTTCTTCCGGCACTACTACTATTTCCGGTTCTTTCGTCCTATTGGATCCGCCGCCTCCGCTGCCACCTCCGCTGCCACCACCGCCGTCGGATTTATATTTTGCCGTTACTACCAAATCACTTGTTACATTGGTAAACCCTTTATCCCAACCTGTGAAGGTATAACCTGATCTTGAAGGCTTAGAAGGTGCTGTTGCAGCCTTGCCATGCTCAACGGTTTCTTTTTTAAGCACAGTACCATCATAATCTACAAAGGTTACTGTATATTTGTTTATCTCCCATTTAGCATACAGGATTACATCCTCTGTTATACCGGTATCAAAGTCAAATTCCTCACTCAGCTCTATATCTACATACCATCCTAAAAAGGTACATCCTTCCTTTTTAGGATCTTTAGGTCTTGCTACTGTATTCTCATGCTCTACTTTTTTTGTATATAGCGTAATATCTCCATCCTTAAAGAGAACAGTGTGTTTTAATACCGGCTCTTCATCTATTACACAGTAAACTATAAAATCATTGTTTTCTTCTGTCACCTCAAAGGATAAATCAGGTGAGTTAATTTCATCTATTTTATATCCTTTCGGTACATTATCCTCTATTTCTTCCTCATCAACTATTGTACCCAACTCCGAAACTGTGCCTTCAAATCTGCCTATTTCCTCATATTCTCCATATACATAATATGTTACAGTATATGGGAAGGATTCAGTTTCATTGTCTCCTACATTCACCTTTACACATTTTTCTGCAAGTTTTTTGAAAAACTTATGGCAGCATCCGTTGAAATATATGTTATAAGAAACACAAACCTTATGCTTTCCATCCTTCAATTCATCTCCGGCAATTAATTCGTTGCCATCCATTTCAAATGAACCGTCAGATGGTTTTATAACTTCATATCCCAATTGGATTTTCAAAGCTTTTAATAGCTTGGCGGTTCTATTTATACATTTATCATAGTTAGTAGAAAAGGTATAGAATACCCCTTCTTCCTCACTTGGAGTTGCCTTAATCTTTAGTTTCTCAGGATGCTTGGGAATCATTACCACACAATGGAAATCTTTTATTTCATTTGCTGCATCTATTAATTTTGATATTATGGTCTTTAGGACGGGTTTATGAAAGCCTGAACTTACACAGCCATGTATACTGCTTACATAATAGCCCCTTAGTTCTTCCATCAACTCCGTTGCATCTTCTTGGGTCAAATTGTCATCTGTCCAATCCCAGACTGTATTTATGTCATCTCTTAGCGTTCTTAGATGATTAATCATTTCCCGGACATCACCTAAAAAGCTTCCAAATTCTCCAATCCTTTTTGTTTTTTCACTGAAGCTTTTTTTAGGATTCGCAAGAGTCTCAAAAGTATCTGCTGCTTCGGCACTCATTAAACTTGCGAAGGAATTAAGAAATAAATCATCTCCTTCAATATCAGGTTCTTCCAAACCTGCACCGGCTGCAAAAGCAGTAAATTCTTCTGTAGTGGAGGTATTGAATATACCTGCGATATCCCTCCATAATTGTATGGTACTTGTAAATAAACTGCCAAAATCATTAGTCAATGCAGCCCAAGCTTCTTCAAACTCTCCGTCAATGGCGTGCTGCATCCCTTGTTCTAGCTGTGCAATCCTTCTTAAAATATCCGCAGAGGTTCTAAGAACAGGAGCAAGGGCAGCAGGATTCTTTAATCCTTCACCTACTATATAATCCACCGCATCTCCCAAAAATCCTAAATCCTCACCGGAAATATCCAGATTTTGTCCTATTACTCTATTTATCACTTGATTAAGCAATTCGGCCACACCATTTGAGATTGTTCCACCTAGGTTAACATTTTCCAATATCCTATTTAATAATTCAAAAGTCCCGGCATCCTCAAAGCTTTCTAAAATCCTAGCCAAATCATCCAGGGAATTGGCTAAAGTACCTGTGGCATCTGATACACCGCCTATGGAGAAATCTGTGGTAAGATTTGTCACTTGCTCTACCAGAGTGATAGTATTATTTAACAAGCTTATTGTAGCACTTAGCATATGGAGATAAGGCCGAATAGGCTCAATAATATTAGTTATGGGTTTCAACAAATCAGAAACTGCTTTTGCTGCATTGTCCATCAGTGCATTATAAGCATCATCCAACCCTTTTGCAGCTAAATCATAGGCCTCTGCTGTTCCAATCAAAACTGCTGTATCCCCGATTCCGATAGCTGCATCTATTGCAAATCCGATTAAGCCGCCTATTACCGGTGTCATAGATTCTTCAATAATAAAATCACCGGAGGTATCTATACCTATCCCATTAAGTAAATCTCTTAAGCTTGTGAGAGATCTCAACGTCTCATAGTTCAAGCCCACTCCTTCTAAAATTGGATCTATAATATCAGCTCCAATTCCCAAAGAATCAAGTTTATCTACTATAGAAATGATATCATCCAAGCTTCCCAGAATAATGTTTAAATCATCTATTAATTGCTTTAGCTCATAATCATTCTCCAATAATGCATCTATTAAACTAGACGGATCATTCTTGATCGCTAATAATCTGTTTTTAGATTGTTCGTACTTAAAAACTGCCAATTCCTTTTTTGTCATATATTTATTACCAAGTTTTAAAGCAGCTACCGTATCTCCCATAATTGTAATCACATTAGCCTTGTTAGCCAATATACCAAATAAACCACTGGAATAATCTTGATGAAAATTAGATTTGTATTCCAATTGGTAGCCTAGCCCAAAAAGGCTATATCCATATGCATATCCGCCTTCATTAAAATACCTTAATGCATTGGCTTGACGTTCTGAATCTGACTTCCCTTTATAATCTTTTTTAAGGTCACCTAAAGTTTGAACCCATATTGAACTATAGCTTTGCACTATATCCCCTGTATAAAGCATATCAGCAATTGCTAAATCTCTTTCTGATTTTAGTATAAAATCTTCTATAGCCTGTTCAAATTCCCCTTGGCTATATGTTCCATCAGGTGGTACTGTCTTATCCTTTAATTTCTCTGCATCATTTATATATTTATTTACTTCATTTACTTTTATTTGATAAGCCATGTCTAAATTATCGCTTGTAACACCGGAATGAAGAATGCTTAAGGTAGCCTCTGCTAAAGGCAAAACCGGATTCGTATTCTCTTCTTTAAAATCTCCGGTTAGAGGTATGCTTACCTTATATCCATTATCCCCGGAATTAAAGCTTGATTTATAAGAAAGCTGGTTATCCCATTGTCTTAATAAGGATATGGAGCCACAAGTATAACCGCCATTCTCTAGGAAAGACACTGCCGCCTTGATTTTATCTAATTTTGTTTTTGCTTCAGTATAGTTAAAATAAGTGTTTCCATTATTATTCGCAAAAGGAAGGTTTGAATGATCGCTTATATTTCCTGTAGCTAATATCCCCACAATTTTTATATCTCTTTTAATATTTTCTTTGAACTTCGCTAAATCAGCTTTATATTTGTTTACCCCTTCTTCTCTGTCCTCATCTTCTCCCACTATAATTCTATGAGTCCACTCTACACAATCTATTTCTTTAAAATCTTCGCAATCTTCGTAAACACAGGGTAAGTCTAAGAAATAGTCTTCTATATCTTCTGCTTCTTCTTTGTAGCCATTTAATATGTTAAGCATTATTGGCAGCTGTACAATATTATTAATTGTATTTTCTGCGAAATCTACTATATTCTTCTTACCATTTTCAGTCATACCTACTAAACCGTGACTAGCTGAATAATTGGGGTTTAGCTTTGATTTATATGAAAAGAAATATTGTAAAGAAACTATCTTATATTTTTGTTTTCCTATTCCTCCCTGTTTTAAATATGTAGTTGCTGCTTCATACTTATTTTGGAAAGCATCGTGAAAATTAGTTTCATTATAATTGGTAGATCCGGAAGCTAAAGCTTCATTTAAACGTGAATCGTTATACGCCCCAGCTGCAAGAGCTGCCGCAACCCCTAAATCATGTTCAATATTAGAAACAAATACCTCTAACTCATCTTGTACGTTCACTATGTAATCATTACCACAGTCAATTTCTTCGTAGTTCTCCAATAAACCGTTAATACTTGTTTTTACTCCATTCATTCTGCCTACCAGTTCATTATATTCGTTTTCGGCAGGTGTAGCAGCAAAGACCCCTTGTGGGAGCAGCGGTGCAATTAGTGCAAGTATCAATACAAATGAAAGAATTTTACTCCCGGTGTCCTTTCTAAATAACCTCATTTTATCTCCCCCTTTAAAAATATTTTAGATAGTTTATTTACTTAATTTCCAGATGCAAAACTATCTATAAAATAACCGGAAATTACCTATAGAGTCTAAATAGTTTAGGCTTGTGTCATCGCTTGCTACATAGCAAACGGCTTTGCACCCCTGACTTTCATCAGGTTTGCCTATTAACTTTTAATTTATATTAAATTGTTTTCTTTTATGCACCTTTCAAATTTTCTTCTTTTTTTGGAATCATACTATAGTACGCGTCACTCGTTCCAAGTATATCCATATCATATTTTGACGGGTGTTCCACTTTCCGCTGCCTTAAAAGCTATTCGTAAAATAAAATTATTATAAGCATATCACCAGCCTATTACATAAGCTGTTTAGTTAAGTTACATATTTGTTCTTCTAAATTACATTTTGATTACATGGGAAAGTTATTGTGTTTTTTAGAGGGGAAGATCCTTAGGCTAAAGCCTTAGTATGACAAATATGAGTGGGGCCTCAAGGTGATAAATGTGCGGGGAACTTTGGAATGACGAATTGAAAATAATAAAAGCCCCGTTCGAAGCTTTTAAAAAAGATTCTTTTTTTTACTGTACATTAAATGATTTATGGTCTAAAATATACTTATATTACAAATTTGTTACAAGAGTATTAACTCTAAAACTACTTAGTGAAAAGGGTGAATATACTTGAAAAAAGCAATCAGGAGAAACAAAAAGAAGCATATAACTTTTTTGTACATACCTGAAAATGAATCCTCTGTTAAGACACTACGATTAACTTCTTGGATACCTAAATTTGCTATACTGACTTTGGCGGCAATATTAATATATGCCGGTTCTTATACGGTGGCATATAGAAACTTAAAAGATAAATATGAAATAAGTCTGTGCAGTATACAGGAAATCACCGCCATAAACAATTCACAAAGAATTGAGATTGAAAGATTAGAAGATAATGCTTTGGAGATACAGGAACAATTATGTGACAATATAAATGCTTTAAAAGAAATTAAAGAATTAGTCGGTATTAATGATGACAATGCAGCGCCTCCGAACATACAGGATAAGTCTTCTAATACATACCAGACAATACCTTTTCAACCTATTGTAAATACTAATAATACAAATTATACTGATCATATTTTTGAATTAAAAACCTCTTTTGTCAGCTTGTCAAAAGTAGCCAAAAGCCAAAAGACTTTAATTGAAGACTCGGTTGCACCTATCAAGGATAAGGTGGCTTATCTTAAAGCCAAGCCTTCGATTAAACCGGTACAAGGTAAGATTACCGCCGGCTACGGTTATAGGAAGAATCCTTTTTCCGGACGTGGCAGTGAGTTTCATAAAGGAGTGGATATAGCCACCAGGACAGGGACTCCTGTAGTTGCCACGGCAGATGGCACTGTTACATATTCAGGTTGGAAATCGGGTTATGGCAATATGGTAATAATCTCACACGGTTATGGCTTTATTACCGTTTATGCTCATAATTCAAAGCTGCTTGTTAAAATAGGTGACAAGGTTAATAGAGGTCAACAGATATCCAGGGTAGGAAGCACAGGGAGAAGTACTGCTCCTCACTTGCACTACGAAATAAAGTTAAATGGTAAGAATGTAGACCCGGCAAGATACTTTTAATAAAGGAGGTAAATGTATGTTGAGTTTTGGCAAAAAAGCATCCCCTATTAATACAGACAAAATTGACACTTTAATCGGTAAAAATACTGAATTTGTAGGGAACATGACTGCCGAAGGCACTGTTAGAATTGATGGCAAGATTAAAGGTGATATTTCCCTAGCCGGAAATTTAATAATGGGTGAGCAAGGGACCATAAAAGGAAATGTCAAATCTGATAATATCCATCTGTCAGGTGTAATAAAAGGCAATGTGGTATCGGCAAATCAACTTCATATAACTACTACCGGAAAACTATATGGAGATATGACTGTCAGCAATATTGTAATTGATGAAGGCGGCCTCTTTCATGGCAACTGCATAATGATGGAATCGGAATCAATAGCTGAGGCGGCAATTGGTAAAGATGAAACAAAATAAAAGATATTAAATAAAAAGACCTAAGGGTCTTTTTTATTTTTCAAATATCAACTTTCTTAATTCCCAGATTATTTTTGATGCTTCCGCTCTTGAGGTAAAATCTTTTGGAGCAAAAATATTTCCCGGCCTTCCCTTCATTATATTTAGGTTATACATAAGCTTAATGCTTTCTATGGCATAATTGGAAATATCCTTGCTGTCTCTATAATAAGGCATGTTTTTGGTATCTTTTTTTATGTTTAGATAATCAATCGCCCTTTTCATTATTACGGTAATATCCTGTCTGGTAATATTTTTATTCGGATTATAGTATCCGGAAAAGCCCTGTATCAGCCCGGCTTTAGCAGCGGCATTGATATGCTCCGAATATGGTGTTTGTAAAGAGACATCATCAAATATGCTAGCCCCTTTAACTTTTTGCAAATCTAAAGCATTGACTATAAAAGCAGCAAATTCCCCTCTTGTAATCTTGTCATTCGGCTTAAATAGGCTACCGGCCTTGGCAGTTACAATCCCTTCACTATATAAACTTGATATATAATCTGCAGCCCAATTGTCATCTATGTCTTTCGGCCTGATTGCCGGTTTTATCGTATAGTCTTTGGGTAATAGTTTTACACTTTCTTCCTTAGACCTTAGTACTAGGCTTGCTTTTTCCACACTGTAATAGGAATATTGTACATCTAAATCTTTCTTCAAATCATTTGTTATATAATTATTTATGAAATGTCTATCGCTGCTGTTTATATTGGCAAAATAATCATCGCCGGGAATTCTTTCTCCGTTATATGTGTATATAAATGTTGGTTCTACAGGAATCCAACCTACATCCGGCAGATAAAATTCACTCCAAGAATGTCCTTCCGATATATCAATAAAGCTGTCCTCACTTATTTCATCCTCTACCCAATATCCCGCTATCACTCTGGAGGGTATACCTGATGCCCTGCAAAGTGCGGTGAATAAGAATGAATATTCATCGCATACACCTTGTCCAGTCAATAAACCGCTTAGAGCACCCCTGTTTGCATATAAAGGATTTTCATTATAGTCAATATGGAGGTTTACGAAGTTGTATATTTTCTTGGCCTTTTCTACGGTTGTGCCGGTTTTAGCCAATTCCATTGCTTTTTGTTTGATTTCAAATGTATCGCTTTCAGTCTTCTTTCCCGGCAATATGTATTTATAATTTAGTATATTCTTTAGGAATTCAGTATAATCAGCTTCCTTTTCATATATGCTTTTATCAAACTTGATACCGCTGTTTTCAACAATTTTATCAACGGTAATATCGATTTTTCCTCCGGGTTTCAAGGTTAAAATATCAATCTTGGCATATGAGTTGCCCCAATCGTCCGTTTCTATATATGATACACCGGGTTCAATCTTTATATCTAATAATTTTTGATACAGTGAATCGGTTTCGGCACCCGCCAATACCTTTATAGAAATATTATACACGGGATTTTCTCCGTCATTTATAATTTCATAGACATTTCTAATTAAAAACTTCTTATTATCAATAATTTTATATGTATCCGCCAATACAATGTTAAATAAGGTACAAATAATAAGTATTGTCACTATAATTCTTTTTATGGTTTTCATATACCGTAACCTCCGACTATGTATCAAAATTGTTTTAATAGAATTTTTGTATACGAACCAATTATATCAAAACTTACTGAAAATTAGTATCAAATAAATATTACAAAAATAGACTTTTTATATTTTTATCTTCATAACAACTCTCAATAGATAATATCTATCTAATATGTAGGCAACACTTTTTTGGAAAAAAAAAGCGATGAAAAACATCGCATCAGATAGCTAAAAATCTCGAAGCCAAATTAAAATAAACCGCAAGGGCTAATACATCAACAATTGTTGTTATTAGGGGCCCGGCCATTATTGCCGGATCCAAGTGTACTTTTTTTGCAATGAGAGGCAATAAGCCGCCTACCAGTTTTGCAATAATAACTGTGAATAGCAAGGTTAAACTCACAGTTGCCGAAACGAGATATCCCAGTTTGCTAAAAATAATTAAGCGTAAAAAGTTTACAAAGGCCAAGGTTGATCCGGCAATCATCCCCACTTTAATTTCTTTAATCAATACTTTAAAGGCATCGGAAGTGCTTATCTCACCTAAAGCCATTCCTCTGATTATAAGGGTAGAGGATTGAGAACCGGAGTTACCCCCCGTATCCATAAGCATTGGTATAAATGTAGCTAAAATCACTGCTGATTGAAGCATACCTTCGTACCGTTGTATTATGCTCCCGGTAAGTGTTGCAGATAGCATCAACACCATAAGCCACACTATTCTATGCTTGGCTAAAACAAAAGCATTTGTTTTTAAATATTCGTCTTCCAAGGGTTGGATAGCGGCCATCTTATGCAAGTCTTCAGTGTTTTCTTCATCAATAATATCAACTATATCATCTATTGTTACAATCCCTACAAGTCGATTCTCATTATCTACAATGGGCAATGTAGTTAAATCATATTTCTTAAATAAAAAAGCTATCTTTTCCTGGTCATCCAAGGTATTTGCGTATAAAACATCCGTATTCATAATATCATCAATTATTTCATCTGAATCACTTAGGATTATTTTTCTTATTGAAACAACACCTTCAAGTCTTCTTACTTCATCAATGACAAAGCAATTATTTATTGTTTCTTTATCAACGCCCGTAGCTCTTATATGTTCAAGAGCTTCTGCCACCGTCATATGCTTTTTTAAGTCCACAAATTCAATAGTCATAATGCTCCCGGCTGAATCTTCGGGATAATTCAAAAATTGATTTATCAACTTCCTTGTTTCTTCATCGGTGTTTTTTAAAACTTTTTTTACAACATTAGATGGCATTTCTTCTAAAAAATCCACCGTATCGTCAAGGTATAGTTTGCTGACTATGTTGCTTGTTTCTTTGTCTGTAATAGATTCTATAATGTATTGCTGGAGTTCAATAGGTGTATGAGAAAAAACTCCGGCAGCGATTTCTTTCGGAAGAATTCTAAAAATTATAAGCAGCTTTTCTTTGTCTAATTCTTCTAAAATCTGTGCTATATCAACTATATTCATTTCGATTAATTCGTTTCTTACCTGTAAATATTTCTTACAATCTAAAAGTTCCTTTAAAAAATCATCCATGTCTTTCACTCCCTTAAGGAGCCACAAACATAAAAGGTGCAATTATGGCTCCGGTATTAATGTATACAGTTTTCAATAAATTATCAGGCAGCGGACCTGAATCCATAACTACCACCTCCAAATTACATAATTCAATAAAAAATCCTCTGCCTATCATGCAAAGGAAATACAAATAAAAAATATCCCCCTCGACCAGTTTTAGCTTCCTGTAACATAGGGTTAAAGCTTTTAATGCTTGTAATCCCGGCTGCACTAGGTTATACCTTAATCCGATAAAACCTGTTAACCGTCGTGGCATCTCTCGATGTTTAGCGGTAGCA